>Ga0209465_10001371_pt1 | contig 10863 bp, 16 predicted proteins | sample PanSoiPlot1MoBio_FD_188321 | JGI IMG/M metagenome (GOLD analysis project Ga0209465, IMG submission 188321) | Tropical forest soil microbial communities from Panama analyzed to predict greenhouse gas emissions - Panama Soil Plot 1 MoBio (SPAdes)... | ecosystem: Environmental > Terrestrial > Soil...
CGGCCCGACGACGCGATGAAGATCACCGTTCGCGAGCTCCCCGACGAGACCGCGCGCCGAGACCGGGCGTGGATCGGCGCGGTGCTCGCATCGCGGCCTGCTCAGATCTGCGAATAGCCGCTGCCGGGCGAGTCGACGCCGCGGCCGCGCGCGTCGGTGATCCAGCCGAACTCCTTGAGGATCTGCTGGCTGTACGTCACGCGCCCCGAGACCTTCTCGAGCGGCTCGGTGACGAGCAGGAGCGCGGCCTTCGCCATCAGATCCGGGCTCTCGCCGCGCGGGTCGTCGATGCTCTTGACGAGGCGGTGATAGACGGTGCCCGGCGTCGGCACGATCTGCGAGGGTGACACGCACGTGACCGACACGCCGTACTGATAGACCTCGGCGGCGAGGCCCTGCGAGAAGCGCTCGAGCGCCGCCTTCTCCGCGCCGTAGCACGTCCCGCCGCGCGCGCCGACGGCCGGGTCCGGGTACGGGGCGCGGCCCGGCCCGATGGCGGCACCCGACGAGATGTTGACGATCGCGCCCGAGCGCCGCGGGATCATCTCGGCCAGCGCCAGCTGGCTCAGCACGAACGGCGCGTGGAAGTTCACCGCCCAGGAGCGCAGCCAGCGGTTGAGGGGGAAATCCTTGGTCGGCAGGTAGTAGGTCAGCGCCGCGTTGTTGACGAGCACGTCGATCGGACCGTAGGACTCGCGCGCGGCGCCGATCAGCTTTTCGCACTCGGCGGGCTCGGCGATGTTGGCGGTGAAGGCGCGCGCCTCGCCGCCGGCGTCGCGAATCGACGCCACGGTGGTTTCGAGCGAGCCGGCGAGCTGGTGGTCGCCCTCACGCAGGGTACGCGCGGCACAGAGCACCCGGCCGCCCTCCGCCGCAAACAGGCGCGCGATCTCGGCGCCGATTCCGCGCGAGGCGCCGGTCACCACCACGACCTTGCCGTCGAGTCTCCCCATTGTGTTTTTCGGGGACCTGCCGGACATGAATAGCGCCTCGCAAGGGGCGGCGCAAGGGCCATTCGCGCGGGCCACCAGGCGGGATCTCCCACCGGCCGGCTGAGGGAAAGGCCTGATTGTGACGACCCGATTGCGACGCGAGAGTAACCCTCAGAGCGGCACGCAACTCAGGAGAGAGCCATGACGGTCGTGTGCGCGTGGTGCCAGCGTCAGGGACGAATGACCGTGCTCCGGGAAAAGGAGCCGCTCGACTGGGCGGTCGTCTCGCACGGCATCTGCGAGGAGCACGCCAAGGCGTTCATCGCCGAGGTGCGCGAGACGAAAGCGGCCGGCATCTCGCTCGATCGTCGCGGTTCCTAGCCGCGTCCCGCCCGCCCCGCCGAAGGCTCGCGCGAGCCCGTCCTGGGATTTCCGCGCGGAGGGTCAGGTGAACACCTGATGGGAGCGTCAGCATATGACCTCTAAAGTTGGTCTGTTGCAGCACGCAAAGATGTCCTCGATTCCCGTCGAGCACGTCGCGCTTGGCCAGGAGGGCCGGATGAATGGCAGCCAGGATGTGGCAACCGTGACGCAGGCGCGCCTCGAGACCACGGCCTCACGACTGCGCGAGCTGGTCGCGCACCTGCGGCATCAGCGGGCGCAGCTGCGCGAGGAGTGGGCGCGCCTGATCACCGAGGCCAAGCTGCTGACGGCGATGACGAAGGAAGAGATCTTCGCCGAGGCCACCTCGGTGTACGACAACTACGTCGAAGCCCTCGAGACGGGGACGTACGAGGCGCTGCAGGCGTACGCGCGCAATCTCTCCGAGCGCATCATTCCGCGGGGGGTCGAGACTCACGAGGTGGTCGGGATCGTGCTCCTCCTCCGCGACGTGCTGGCCCGGTCGCTCTTCGCGACGTACCACGAAGACTTCAACAAGCTCAACCGCATCCTCGACGCCTACGAGCCCGCCGCCAACCGCATCGCGGCCACCGTGGCCGTCGGCTTCGTGCAGGAGCGCGAGCGCATCATCCGCGAGCAGCAGGAGGCGATCCGGGAGCTCTCGACGCCCGTGCTCCAGGTGCGCGAGCGGCTCCTGATCCTGCCGATCATCGGCGTCATCGATCCGCAGCGCGCTCGCCAGCTGACCGAGCAGCTGCTGCGCGGCATCCGGACCAACCGCGCCAAGGTGGTCGTGCTCGACATCACGGGCGTGCCGTACATCGATTCGCCGGTCGCGAACCACCTGGTGCAAACCGTCGAGGCCGCGCGGCTCCTCGGCGCGATCGTGATCGTCACGGGCCTATCCCCCGAGATCGCCCAGACCCTTGTTAATATCGGGGTAGACCTGGGGAAGATGAACACCGTCGGCGATCTCCAGGGAGGCATCGAGGAAGCCGAGCGGCTCCTGGGCTACAAGGTCGTCCTGACACAGGAGCCCGTGCTGCACTCCGCATAAGGAGACAGGGCGTGCAGGTTCCGATCCTCAAGCAGGGCGCCTACCTGATCGCGACGGTGCAGTCCGCGCTGACCGACGAGGATCTCAAGCAGCTGCGCGACACCCTGGTGCTGCAGGTCAGCAAGGTCCGCGCGCGGGGCGTCATCGTGGACGTCACCGCGCTCGACGTGATCGACTCGTTCGCGACCCGGACCCTGCGGGACGTAGCCTACATGATCCGGCTGCGCGGCGCCGAGACCGTCATCGTCGGCATCCAGCCGGAGGTGGCGTTCTCGATGGTCAAGCTTGGGCTCACGCTCGAGGGGGTCGCGACCTCGCTGGATCTGGAAGAGGGCCTTGCGTACCTCGACCGCAAGGGGAAGGCTCACGATCAGGAGGTTCGAGCTCATCGCTGATGAGGTGCGTGTCGCGATAGATTGCGACTCCGACGTGGTCTCGGCCCGGCAGAAGGGGCGCGAGCTGGCGTCGCAGGTCGGCTTTCCGTCGACCGATCTGGCCGTCGTGGCCACCGCGATCTCGGAGCTGGCGCGCAACATCGTCCGCTACGCGGTCCGCGGCGAGATCATCCTGCGGCTCGTGCAGAACAACGGCAAGCGCGGGATCGAGGTCGTCGCCGCCGATGACGGCCCGGGCATTCCCGACGTCGGCCTGGCGATGCAGGACGGCTATTCCACGTCGGGCGGCCTCGGCCTGGGCTTGCCGGGGACCCGGCGGCTGATGGACGACTTCGAGATCACCTCCGACTTCGGCAAGGGGACGCGGGTCACCGTCCGCCGATGGCGACGCTGATCAAGCCGCCGATCGAGTGGGCCGTCGCCGAGCTCGCCCAGCAGGGCCAGAGCGAGTCCGGCGACCGCTACCTCGCCCTGTCGACGGCCGACGGCGGGCTCGTCGCGGCCGTGGACGGCCTAGGCCATGGCGCCGAGGCGGCAAGCGCGGCGAAGATCGCGGTGCGGGCGCTCGAGCGCGGCGCGAGCCGTCCGCTCGTCCAGCTCCTCCGCGAGTGCCATCAGAGCCTGATCGGCACGCGCGGCGCCGTCGTCAGCGCCGCCGCGTTCGCGTGGCGCACCGAGACCATGACCTGGCTGGGCGTCGGCAACGTCGAGGGCGTGCTGCTCCGCGCGCCGGCCTCCGGCGGCGCCCGGACCGAATCGCTGCTGGTCCGCGGCGGTGTCGTCGGCGTCCATCTGCCGCCGCTCGCGGACGAGGTCGTCTCCATCCGCCGGGGCGACACGCTGATCCTCGCGACCGACGGCGTCCGGAGCGGCTTCCTCGACGGGACGCTGCCGTACCTGCCGCCGCAGGAGCTCGCCGACCACGTCTTGGCGCGCTGGGGCACGCCGACCGACGACGCGCTCGTGCTCGTCGTCCGCTACCTGGGCCTGGCATGAGCGGCGTGAATCCCGAGCTCCGCGACCTGGCCAAGCAGTACGCGCGCGCCCTGCAGGAATACGTCGCGGGACGGGGCGAGGCCGCGCTGCAGGAAGCCTGCGACATGGGTCGCAAGGCGCTCAGCGACGGGGTAGGCGTGCACGACATGGCGGCGATCCAGCACCGCGCCCTCCTGAAGTCGCTGATGCGCGTTCGCACGCGCGAGGAGAGCTCGAGCACCTTGCGCGCGGCCAGCCGGTTCATCGTCGAGAGCCTCTTGCCTTTCGAGATGTCCCATCGCCGCAGCCAGGAGGTCAACGCCGCGCTGCGCGAGTCAGAGGAGCGCTACCGCAGCGTGGTCGACACCGCGCGCGACATCATCTTCACGCTCTCGCCCGACGGCAAGATCATGTCGATGAACCCAGCCTTCGAGACGGTCACCGGCTGGTCCCGCACGGAGTGGATCGGCCGGGACTTCCTGCCGCTGGTGCATCCGGACGATCGGCCGCGCGCCGCCGAGATCTACCAGGCCGTGCTGAAGGGCCAGGTGCCACCGCTCTTCGAGCTAGGCGTGCGCGCGAAGTCGGGCTTCACGCTCCCCGGTGAGTTCGTCGCCACGCCCCTGACGCGCGGCTCGCGCGTCGTCGGGGTGCTCGGGGTCGCGCGCGACATCACCGATAGAAAGCGGGCTGAGCGCGCGCTGCGCTACCTGAACGAGGCGCTCGAGGAAGAGGTCAAGCGGATCGCGCACGCGCTGCACGACGAGGCCGGCCAGCTCCTCGCCTCCGTCCATATCGGCCTGGCCGATGTCGCGCACGATCTGCCGGCCCCCGCCGCCCGGCGCCTGGCCGACGTGCGCGGCCTCCTCGACAAGATCGAGGAGCAGCTCCGCCACCTCTCCCACGAGCTCCGGCCTACGATCCTCGACGACCTCGGCCTGGGCCCGGCACTGGAGTTCCTGGCCGACGGCGTCTCCAAGCGCACGGGGCTCTCGATCGCGGTGGAAGGCTCGCCGGGCAAGCGGCTGCCGGCGCCCACCGAGACGGCGCTCTACCGGATCGTGCAGGAAGCCTTGACCAACGTGACCAAGCACGCGCAGGCGACGCGCGTCTACATCAAGTTCATGCGCAACCGCCGGTTCCTGCGCGGCGTCATCCGGGACGACGGCGTCGGGTTCGACGTGCAGGCCGTCCTGACCCGCCGCGGCTCCCGCGGACTCGGGCTCACCGGGATCCGCGAGCGGCTCTCCGCCGTCGGCGGCACTCTCGACATCATCGCCACCCCGCGTGGCGGAACCCAATTGGTCCTCACCGTACCGCTGGAGGCAGACAATGCCGAATCGGATTCTCCTCGCTGACGACCACGCGATCGTCCGGCAGGGGCTGAAGGCCTTGCTGGAGCGCGAAGGCTATGCCGTCGTCGCGGAGGCAGGCGACGGCCAGCAGGCGCTGCGCGAAGCCCGCGAGCGCTGCCCGGACGTTGCGGTCCTCGATTTCTCGATGCCGCTCCTGAACGGGCTGGATGCCGCGCGCGAGATCCTCAAGGTCTGCCCGCGTGCCCGAGCGATTCTGCTGACGATGCACACCGACGACCACTACGTGCTCGAGGCGGTCCGCGCCGGCATCAAGGGCTACGTTGTCAAGACGCAGGCCTCGGCCGACCTGGTGCGCGCGATCAACGAGGTGCTGCGCGGCATGATGTACCTGAGCCCCGGCATCTCGCACGCGGTGGTCGAGGCCTATCTGGCCAAGTCGGAGATGCCGCCCGACCCGCTCACCTCGCGGGAGCGCGAGGTGCTGCAGCTGGTCGCGGAGGGCAAGTCGACCAAGGAGATCGCCCGGCTCCTCGGCATCAGCTTCAAGACCGCCGAGTCGCATCGCACGCGGATCATGAAGAAGACCAACATCCACGAGACCGCCGGGCTCGTCCGCTACGCGGTCCGCCGCGGCTTGATCCAGCCCTGATCCGCGCGGCCGCCGGATTCGTCGACGCGCTCGCCGCCCGGCCGGATCGGCGGCAGGCGCCGTCCTCGATGCGGCAGGGAATTACCGTGACCCCTTTGGGGCGCTTGCCTGATTTGCGGCCGCGCCCGCCTCTCTACACTCGCCAGTATGGCAACGCGCATACTCCTGGCTGACGATCATACAATCGTCCGCCAAGGCCTCAGGATCCTGCTGCAGCGCGAAGGGTTCGAGGTGGTGGGCGAAGCGGCCAACGGCGCCGAGGCGGTGCGTCTGGCCACCGAGACGAATCCCGACGTCGTGGTCCTCGACTACGGTATGCCGCTGATGAACGGCCTGGCCGCGGCCCGTGAGATCATGGCGGCCTGCCCGCGCGCGAAGCTGATTCTCCTCACGATGCACGCCGACGACCGCTACGTGCTCGAGGCGGTGCGCCTGGGCGTGAAGGGCTACGTCGTCAAGAGTCAGGCGCCGACCGATCTGGTACGGGCGATCCACGAGGTGCTCAACGGCATGATGTACCTGAGCCCCCGCGTCTCGCGGACCGTCGTCCAGGCGTATCTGGCCAAGTCGGAGCTGCCGCCGGATCCCCTCACGCCGCGTGAACGCGAGGTGCTGCAGCTGGTCGCGGCCGGCAAGACCACGAAGGAAGTGGCCGAGATCCTCGGCATCAGCGTCAAGACCGCAGAGTCCCACCGGACGCACATCATGCAGAAGCTCGACACGTCGAACACCGCCGGCGTCGTCCGCTACGCAATCCGTCAGGGTCTGATCCAGGTCTGAGCGCGGCGCGCCCGTGCCGCGGCGTTCCCTTCGTAGAGCTCGTTCCCTGAAGAATGGCGCGCACGCGCGCGTCGATCCCCCGACCGCCGGCTGCGGGATTTTCCGGATAGCCATTCGGGGGTTCGGCGAATTGAGGGTCCGTTCCTCGGCTCGTAACGTCGAGATCGTGCATCGCGACGGGCCGCGCGCATCACACTGGCGGCGGAAGAACGAGAAGCTCCGCTCCGGCGGCGAGTTCCTCCTCGTGACGAATCCCGCGATCACGACCCACGCCGACCGTACTCGCCGCCGGTGGCGCATGCCGCGGGCGGCGTGTGCGTCCGTGGTCGGCCTCGTGCTGATCGTGGGCGTCGCCTACGTGGGCGCCCACCACGACGCGGTGATCTCACTGCTGACGCGAACCGGATCCTGAGGGCCACCACATGTACTTGAAGTTCTTCGGACTTCTCGAAAAGCCGTTCAACGCGACGCCCGACCCCCGGTTCCTCTACATGAGCCCAGGTCATCGCGAGGCGCTCGCCCAGCTCCACTACGGCACCCAGGAGCGCAAGGGCTTCATCGTGCTCACCGGAAAGGTGGGGACCGGCAAGACGACTCTGCTGCATGCCCTGCGCCAGCGCCTCGACGGCCACGCCGCGGTCTCGTTCATCTTCAACTCGACCCTGCCGTTCGACGACATGTTCGAGTACGTCCTGGCGGACCTTGGTATCGCCAAGCGCGAGGTGTCGCGGGCGCAGCGCATCATGGCGTTCAACGACTTCCTGATCGAGCGCGAGCGCGCCCGCCAGAACACCGTGCTGATCATCGACGAGGCGCAGAACCTCTCCGCCGAGACGATGGAGCAGGTGCGGCTGCTCTCCAACTTCGAGACAGCCACCACCAAGCTCCTGCAGATCCTGCTGGTCGGCCAGCCCGAGCTCAAGGCCAAGCTCGACCTGCCGGAGCTGCGCCAGCTCAAGCAGCGCGTCGGGCTCAGGTGCCAGATCCCGCCACTGACGGGGGATGAGGCCCGCCAGTACATCAGGAACCGGCTGCGGATCGCCGGCGCGCGCGACCTGGGCATCTTCACGGACGCGGCGATCGAGCGCATGACCGAATACTCGGGCGGCATTCCGCGCGTCCTCAACATCCTCGGCGACCATTGCCTGCTCTTCGGTTACGCCGATCAGATCAGAAAGATCGATCGCGGCTCGGTCAACGAGACGATCGCGTACATGGAAGAGGGCTTGCCGACGCAGCGTGGGTTCTTTTCCCTCGGGCGCTCGGCGCCCAAGCGTCGATCGCAGCGGTTCGTCAAGACCTCCATGCTCGTCCTCGCGGTGGCGGGGGCGGGCCTGGCCCTCACCCACGACGCCAGTGTCGTCAACCTCTTTCAGTCGCTCCGACGAGCGGTGACGCCATGAGCAAGTTCTTCAAGACTTTCCGGACGCCGCGTGGGGTCCTGGCCGGCAACGGCCACAGCCGGCCGCGCGCGCGGCGCGGGAACGAAGAGAATTCGTGAAAGTTGTCGCCATCGGCGGCGGGACTGGGCTGCCAGTCGTCCTCCGGGCGCTGCGCCGCCACCTCGCGGCGAGCGACCACATCACGGCGGTCGTGACGGCCGCCGACGACGGCGGGAGCTCGGGTACCTTACGCAAGGAATACGGCGTGATCCCGCCCGGAGACATCCGCAACTGTCTCTTGGCGCTGGCCCGAGTCCCGCCGGAGGTGTCGGCGGCGCTCCAGTACCGCTTCGACGGCGGCGAGGCGCAGCACCCGGTGGGGAACCTGCTCCTGGCGGCGCTCGACATGGTCGCGACCGACGGGCTGACGGCGATCAAACTCGCCGCCGGGCTCCTGGGCGTGGACGATCTGGTGTTGCCCTCCACGACGGAGCGCGTGCACCTGGTCGCCGACCTCGTGGACGGGCGCTCCGTCTACGGCGAGTCGTCGATTCCGCGAAGCGGTGCGTCGATCAAGCGCGTCCGCATCGATCCGGCGACCGCGGTGGCCACGCCCGTCGCCCTCGAGGCCTTGCGCGAAGCCGACGTGCTGATCCTCGGGCCCGGCAGCCTCTACACGAGCCTCTTGGCGACCCTGGTCGTCCCCGGCGTGGCCGAGGCGGTGGGGAGCTCGTCGGCGACCCGGATCTTCGTGTGCAACGCGATGACCGAGCCCGGCGAGACCGACGCCTACGGGATCAGCGAGCACCTCCAAGCGCTGGCCGCGCACGGTCTGCCGCTGGAGGCCCTTCATTTCGTGGTCGCGCCCATCACGCCCATTCCGGCGAAGCTGCTCGGGCGCTACGCCCGCGAGGGCGCCGTGCCGGTGAATGGCGTCGGGCCGGTGGCCGGCCAGTCGCCTACGACCGTGCGGGCCGATCTGCTCGAGCTCGGGCCAGTGGTCCGGCACGACCCCGACAAGCTCGGGCCGATTCTCTGCGACCTGGCCCGGCACCGTCACGTGAACGGCCGGGCTGCGCGGGTGACCGCGCGAGAGTGAGTGCCGTGGGCCTCGTGCATCACCTGCTGGCCGGAATGCGCTTGGGTGAAGACGCAGTGCTCGCGTGCCTCGTCGTGCTGGCGCTCGTCCTCGGCTCGCGCGTGTACGCCGGTGTCCGGCCTCTGCGCGCCGGTGAGCGCCTGCTGATCGTCGGCACGAGCCCGCTGGCGCGTCTGGTCGTCGAGGAGATCGCCCGGCGCCCCGACCGCTACGCGCTCGTCGGCGTGGTCGAGGACGGCGCCGATCTCGATCGCTTCGTCGCCGAGCGCCGGCCCGACCGGATCGTGGTCGGCTTCGCGGACCGGCGCGGGCGGGTGCCGCTCTGTCGCCTGGTCGAGTCGCGGGCGCGCGGCATCCGGGTCGAGGACGCCGTGGAGACATACGAGAGCCTCACCTGCAAGCTGGCCCTCGAGCTGATGCCGCCGAGCCGCGTGATCTTCTCGCACGAGTTCGCAACGGCGCGCTTCCAGTCCGTCTTCGCGCGCGCGCTCAGCCTGGCGGTGGCCGTCGTCGGCCTGATCGCGCTGGCCCCCGTGATGGCCGCGATCGCGCTCGCGATCAAGCTCGATTCCCGCGGCCCGATCTTCTTCGTCCAGCAGCGCGCCGGGCTGTTCGGGCGGGCGTTCAACCTGATCAAGTTCCGGACGATGCGCCCGATCGATGGCCGCCACTCCGAGTGGGAGCGGGACAACTCGGGCCGGATCACGCGGTGCGGGCGCTGGCTGCGGCGCTTCGGGCTCGACGAGCTGCCGCAGCTGATCAACATCCTCCGCGGCGACATGAACCTGGTCGGCCCGCGGCCCCATCCGATGACCAACGTCGAGCTGCTCGTGCTGACCGCCCGCAACCTGAGCGAGGTGTCGGGGGACGCGATCCCGTACTACTCGCTGCGCTGCGCGGTTCGCCCGGGTATCACCGGCTGGGCACAGGTGCGGTACCACTACGCGAACTCGCTCGAGCAGGAAGTGGAGAAGATCCGCTACGACTTCTACTACCTCAAGCACCGGTCGGTCTGGCTCGACGTCCGGATTCTCTTCGAGACGGTCTGGATCGTCGTGACGGGGCACCGGAAGATTCCCGCCGAGGTAGAGGTGCGCCACGAGACCGTCCCCGAGACCGTCGAGGCCGAAGCCCATCAGCAGAGCGCCTGATGGTCCCGGTGGTCGCGACCGCCGCCGACCTGCACCGCCGGATCGCCGAGCGCTCCGCCCGCATCGGCATCATCGGACAGGGCTACGTCGGCCTGCCGCTCGCCGTCGAGTTCGCGCGGGTCGGCTTCGCGGTGACCCCGGCTTCGACACCAGCGCCGATCGCGTCGTGAGCCTCAACGCGGGCCGCCCGCACACGCCCGACGTGGCCCACGACACGCTCCGGGTTCGGCTCGCAGCGGGCCGCTACGAGGCAACGACGAATCTCGCGGGCGTCGCGGAGTGCGACGCGGTGATCATCTGCACGCCGACACCGCTCAGGAAGTCGACGGCGAGGACGCCGCCGGAATCATGGACGGTCTCGGAACGCCATGCGCCTGATCTGGATCGAGGTCGGACGCCTCTGGCCCGTCAACACCCGCGGGCGCATCCGGAGCTTTCAGATGCTGCGCGCGCTCATGCGCCGTCATGAAGTCGTGGGCGCAGGTCAAGTTCGAGGACCTGACCCAGGGCCGTGTCCGCCTGACCGAGAACAGCCCATTTCGACGCGCCGGCCTGGACGGGACCGACGTCGGCGTCGACGACGCCCTGGGCCCGACCGCCCGTCTCGGAGGCGATGGGCGCCGATAGACCGATGATCGCCAGAGACAAGGTCGCGACATTCCTGCTGGCGCACCGGGGCCGCTGCTTCTGTGAACGCTGCCTGGGGCACGCCGTCGGGATCGACC
>Ga0209465_10001372_pt1 | contig 10862 bp, 7 predicted proteins | sample PanSoiPlot1MoBio_FD_188321 | JGI IMG/M metagenome (GOLD analysis project Ga0209465, IMG submission 188321) | Tropical forest soil microbial communities from Panama analyzed to predict greenhouse gas emissions - Panama Soil Plot 1 MoBio (SPAdes)... | ecosystem: Environmental > Terrestrial > Soil...
AGCGGGTCCGGCACCGCGCGGATCACCGGCAACGCGAAGCTGGCGGGCGCCCGCGGCTTCGACGTCGCCGCCGACGCGAAGCTGAATCGCTTTCCGATTCATGGGCAGGGCCAGACGCTGGCCGTGGTTTCGCTGGCGTCGAAGCTGCACGGGCACGCGGCGCTGGACGACACGCGCCTGCGCGCCGACATCGATGACGCCCACGTCGAGCTGACAGACGCGAAGCGCAAGGATCTGCAGTCGCTCGACGCACCCGCCGACATCGTGCTGGTCGAGCGGGGCGCGCCGCTCAACCGGGCGCAGGAAGCCAAGCTGCGCGCGCTGGAGGGTGGAAAAGACGTCCACCCGGCCGGCCGCGCGGGCCGCGGGCCGACCCTGCGCCTCGAGCTGACCGCGCCGCGCCAGCTCTGGGTCAGCGGGAATGACGTGTACCTCGAGCTCGGGCTGTCGCGGGACTTTCACGTGGCGGTGAATGACAAGACCGAGATCTTCGGGCAGGTGACCGTGCACCGCGGTCGCGTCGACGTCTTCGGCCGTCGCTTCGACATCAAGCAAGACTCGACGCTGTCGTTCCACGGGCCGCCGGACCGGCCCGAGCTGGACGTCCGCGCCGAGCACGTCAACACCGCCGAGAACGTCACCGTCCTTTTGACCGCCCGGGGCCCGCTCGACAAGATGACCGTGTCGGTGACGTCGCCGAATCGCCCGGACCTCGGCGAATCGCAGCTTTACACGCTGATCATCACCGGTCATCTCCAGTTCGGCGGCGGCAGCGGGACGACCAGCGCGTCACCGTCCGCCCAGGCCGCTTCGATCCTGGGCGGCGTCCTGGCGTCGAAGCTGCAATCGACGCTGGCGCACCGCCTGCCGCTGGACGTCTTCACGATCGACGTCGGCGGCGAGGGCGTCATGGGGACGAAGCTGGAGGCCGGCCGCTACGTCACGGACAGGTTGTACGTCGGCTACATCGGCCGGGTCGGCTCCGATCCGACCCGCTACCAGAATCGCAACGCCGTTCACCTCGAGTACCAGATCACCTCCCGCTGGGAGATCGAAGGCGAATACGGCGACCTCGGCACTGGCACCGCCGATCTGATGTGGAAGAAGAATTACTGACCGCGCAAAATGCGATGGCCCGCGCAGTTTTTGCTAACGCCCCGAGTCCTCGCCTCACAGATTTCTGAGCCTGTCTTTCGTCGGTGGGCGTGATAGGTTTTCCGTCGGTCCGCCCCCCTGTCCCAAAGGAGCTTAAGTCATGCCTTTAGGTCGGCGACGCTCTGAGCCTTCCCGCGCCGAGACTGCGGTCAACCGGCGCATGTTCATGAAAGCGCTGGCGCTCGGCATGTCGGTGCCCGCCGCGATGCGCCTCGCAAAGATGGCGACCGCCGCGACGACCACGGCGCCCAAGCGGCTGCTGGTCGTATTCATCCCGCACGGGACCGCGCCCGAGCACTTCATGCCGAAGGTGACGAACTACAACCCGCTGGCGATGGCGAACTACACCGACTTCGCGCTCGACCAGACCAACGTCAGCATCCTCGCGCCGCTGCAGCCGTACAGGTCGTACGTCAACGTCTACCAGGGCTTCCAGTACCCCGGCGCTGCGGACACGCACACCGGGATCGTGAACTGCCTGTCGGGGACGCAATACACCGACACGACCACGGCGCGCACGAGTTTCGAGCAGGTGATCGCGCAGGCGCTCAAGGTCAAGCCGTTGATCCTCGGCGCCTGCTCGCACATCACGAACGGGCTGGACCTGAACGGGATGCTGTTCTGGAACGGCACGCCGATCGATCCCGAAAAGAACCCGGCCAAAGCGTTCGATGCGCTGTTCGGCAACCTGGGCGCCGCGCCCCCGCCGAACGCGGACGTCCAGTTGAGCAAGGACCTGCAAGCGTTCACCATCTCCGAGATCCAGGGTCTGCAGACGACCTTGCAGGGCCTCACCACCGAGGAGACGAAGCTGGCGACGCACCTCGCGTCGGCCCAGCAGGTGCTGGCGGACCAGAACACCGTGATGCCGCCGTCGGCCTGCACCATGAAGCCGATGCTGACCAGCGTCGAGATGGTCCGCTCGCAGAGCAATGGCAACGTGCCGGATCCGGGCGGCGGCAACGACTACTTTTACATGGAGAAGAACTTCCCGCTGCTGTTCGCGGCGCAGCTGGAGCTGGTCACGCAGGCGATCATGTGCAACGCCGCGCCGGTGATCGGTTTGATGCCGATGTACGCGACCTGCAACTTCGACTTCACCTTCGCGAACGCGCCCGGATCGCACCACCTGACGCTGTCGCACACGACGCCGGGCTGGAACACGACGCCCCCCTACGGCCAGTACAACTCGCCCGTCGACATCGCGAACCTGAACCCGATGACGAGGATGCCGTTTGCGATCGCGCAGAAGTGGTTCTGGACCCAGCTCGTCACCAAGGTCATCGCGCCGCTGGCGACGACCGACGATCCGGCCGCGCCCGGGACCAAGATCCTCGACAACACGCTGATCTACGTGATGAGCGAGATCGGCGACGGAAACGATCACAACCGCGTCAGCGAGATCCTCTACCCGCAGACGCCCGACAGCCTGCCGCTGGTGACGATCGGCAAGGCGGGCGGGGCGATCACCGCCGGGCAGGTGGTGCAGTTCCCGGTCGCGGACAAGTCCACCGCCGGCAACGTCAATCGACCGGCGGCGGACCTGTATCTGACGATCGCGAAAGCGATGGGGGTGGCGAACGCCACCTTCCCCGGTATGACGGGTGTGGTGCCGGGGGTGCTGACGTGACCTCGCGCCTGACAATGGCGGGGCTGGCGCTGGCGGCGGCCGCCGGGTGCGCGGGCGCGGGCCAGGTCGGGACGGGCACGGGGGGCAACTCGGGCCCGGGCTCGGGCGGCATCGGCAACACCAGCGGATCGGCGGGCGGGACGGGCACGGCGGGTTCGGGGGCCGGGACAGGCACGGCGGGCGCCGCCGGATCGTCGAACCCGAACTTCCAGCTCGCCTGCTCCGGGCCGTCGATGGGGCGGCCGTTCCTGCGCCTGCTGACGCCGACGGAGTTGACGAACACGCTGTCCGACGTCTTCCCCGAGGTGAAGGGGATGTGGACCGCGTCGCTGCCGGCGAGCACGATCTCGGCGCACGGATTCGACAACGACGGGTCGGCCCAGGTCGGCGCGCAGCTGGCGGGCGCGATCCGCGACACCGGCGTGGCGCTGGGGACCGCGCTGGTCGGCACGCCGCTGGCGACGATCCTGCCGTGTTCGACCAGCTCGCCGAACCACGCCTGCGCGGAAACCTTCCTCAACAAGTACGGGCAGCGGCTGTTCCGGCGTCCGATCACGACCGCCGAGCACGACAAGTACCTCGCGTTCTTCGACACGTCGATGGGGAAGTCGGACTTCAAGACGGCGCTCAAGTGGATGACGGTCGCCATGATTCAATCGCCGAACACGCTCTACCGGAGCGAGATCGGCACGGACAGCGGCGGTGGCATGCGCCAGCTGTCGCCCTACGAGGTCGCGACCGAGCTCGCCTACACCTATACCGGGTCGACGCCGACCGATTCGCTGATCAGCATGGCGGGCAGCGGCAGTCTGGGCGATCCGACGTCGGTGGCGAAGACGATGCTGGCGACCACCGCGGGCAAGCAGACGCTGCAGCGGTTTTTCGAGCAGTACCTCAGCTACGCCACGGTGACGTCGATCCAGAAGCCGAACATCTCGACGTTCGGGTCGGTCAGCGACGACATGGTGCAGGAGACGCACAGCTTCATCGACCAGATCGTGTTCCAGAACGCGGGCGGCCTTAAATCGCTGCTGACCGCGACCACGACCAATCCGTCGAAGGCGCTCGCGACCTATTACGGCACCGGCAACGCCAACACGGTCGCCTTTCCGACGCCGTCGGCGGACTACGCGTCGGTGACGCGGCCGTCGGGGCAGGGGATCGGCCTGCTCGCTCAAGGGTCGTTCCTGGCGACGCACGCGGGCGCCGACACGTCGTCGCCCACCCAGCGCGGGTTGTTCATCTTCTACAAGCTGTTCTGCCAGCCGAAGCTGACGCCGCCGGCGAACGTGCCGCCGCTGGACACCACGACGCAGATGACCGGCATCAACACGACCCGCGACCGTTACGAGATGCTCCACGCGGGGATGAACTCGACCTGTTCGTACTGCCACAAGACGTTCGATCCGATCGGCTTCGGCTTCGAGCACTTCGACGAGGGCGGGCGCTACCGGGCCAAGGAGAAGACGTTCGACATCAACTCCTCCGGCATGATCAGCGCGCCCGACGGGTCGACGATCAACTTCAACGGCGAGGAGGATCTGGTGACGGCGGTGGCGAACCAGCCGGTGATTCACCAGTGCATGTCCGCGTATCTGGCGGCCTTCGCCTACGGCAGCGACGAGGCCTGCCTCGGCGCCAGCCAGGTGACCGCGCTGCAGTCCGGATCGATCGGCATCGCCGAGGCCTACGCCCGGCTGGCCGCCGAGCCGCACTTCACGCAGCGAAGCAGCCAGTAGGCGCTCCGCTCGGCCGACGCGAGGGCGGAAGGGGGACGGGGAACTCCTCGTCCTCCGGCAGCAAGCTTGGAATCCCTCCGGCCGCAAACGATCAGAGCGGCCGGCTAGCCTCCGGCCGAGGAGCTCCCCGTCCCCCTCCGCTCCTGGCGTTGCGCCTCGACTCCGTTTCGGAGCGATCTACCGGCGCGCTCAAGAGACGCCGGCGGTCGACAGCCAGCTCGCGATTTGCGGATACTTCCGCAGGACGGCCTGGCCCTTGGCGCGCGCGAGTGCCAGCAGGGCCGCGGCGAAGGATTTTTGGCCTTCGGTGGGCGGGCCGGCGGCGCTGACCGGCGGGGCGGCGCCAGCGATCGGCGCGAGGCGAGGGATGTCGGCGCGGGCGTCGGGCGACAGCGCCTCGGTGACGGAGGCGATCGGATCGGGCGCATGGCGGCGGGCGTCGACGTAGTCGGAGTAGGGCGCGCCGCTGGTGTCGAACCGGTCGGCCAGCATCTGGAGCACGGACGTGTGGTCGTAAAGGCCGTGCGCGGCCACGCCCCGCGGCGCATACGGCGAGATCAACAGGGCCGGGACGCGCGGCCCCGTCGATGTGAACGGTCCCATCGTGAAGCTGGCGCCGGGCGGCGCGGCAAACGGGACGCGCAGGGGCGGCACGTGATCGAAGAACCCGCCGTGCTCGTCGTGGTTGAGCACCAGCAGGCTCTTGGCCCAGCGCGCGGGATTCGCGGTCAGGGCGTCGTACACCTGCTTGATGAAGAACTCGCCGAAGCTGACCGGCAGGGGCGGATGATTGTCGTTGGCCTGACCGCTCAGGTGAACCGGCGAATCGCGGTAGTCGGGCTCGACGATGATCACCTGCGGGAAGCTGTCGGCCGATTCGTGCAGGACGTCGTCGGCGAGGCGCGTGACCGGTCGAAAGCGATCGGTCAGGAGCCACGGCCACACCGTCGGCGTCAACACGAACGACGGCAGCCCCGCGGAGTAGACGCGCCAGCGGACCTGGTGGCGCTCGAGCCAGTCGAAGACCATCTCCTGCGCGGGCAGCACCCCGCTGGGCGACTTGTCGAGCAGCGAATAGCCGCTGAACGCCATCAACCGGTTCGGCTGCGACGACGTCGGAAGCGGCGAGAACCAGCGATCGCACACCACGTATTCACGCGCGAGAGAGCTGGTCACGGGCAGCAAGGGCGGCGTCATCACGCGCATGGGCGACGGGTCGAAGACGCCGGTGGACAGCGTGTAGGTCTCGTACGCCTTCACGAATCCGTTCATGACGTAGCCGCCCGCCGCCGCGGCGTAGGCGAGCTGGACGGCGACCTCCTGCCGCTCGTGCGGCAGATCGCCCGCCAGCGCGGCGTCGTCGGGCGCGATGAACGGATAGACGACGCGCCCGTTCGCGCGCGGGTTTGCGTAGTCGGGGTTCTCGAGGTCGGTCAGACCGTCGACGTCGGCGCGCCCGCCGAACTGGGGCAGGCGCAGGTACCCGAGCATGTGATCGAACGATCGGTTCTCCATCATCAGGATCACGAACGTGTCGATCCGCGCGCGCAGCTCGGCCGGCGTCATGGCCCACACGTCGACGCGACGTCGATGATCAAGCTGCGCGGGACGTTTCGCCCGCAGGCTTCCCCGGCGGCGAGGGCCGTCGACAGCCGCCAGTCTCCCTGCACGGGCAGCCCCGCGAACACCGTCGAGGGCGCGCTGGGCGCGACGTCCGCCGCCCGCCCCGCGTGCTCGACGTGGGTGGCGCGCGTGACGCCGGCCGCCACCGCCACGCTGGCGACCTGGATGTGCGGATCCCAGTCGGCCGCCGGCGCGGTCACGGTGAGGGCCAGCGTGTTTCCCTCGCAGGTCGTCGACGGATCGGCCACCGAGGCGCCGATCGGCTTCGCCTCGACGGGCGCCGTCACCACCTCGACGCCGACCTCGCTCGAGGCGGTCTTCCCGAGGCGCGTCACCGTCAATCGGTAGGTCGTCGACACCGCCGGCGCCACCGCGCGCGATCCCGTCGCCGCGACCGGGCCCAGGCTCGCGTCGGCGGGTATCGCCGACAGCGCGCCGTCGTTCGTCGCCGTCCAGGTGAGCGTGGTCTGGCTGCCCTTGCAGATGACGTTCGGCTCGGCGCGGAACCCGCTGATGCCCGGCGTACAGCCGAGCGCCGCCGCGGCCAAAACGCTCGTCAGGGGTCGTGACATCAAGGCGTGACGGACAGGGTGCCACGCAATCGGATGTCGCGCGAGGAGGCGCCGACTTGCAGGTCGACCGGCTTGCCGGCCTCGACGGTGAAGCGGCCGGCCTTCTCGTCCCAGTACGACAGATCGACGGAGTGAAGCGACATCGTCACGCGCGCGGTCTCGCCGGGCGCGATGGTGACGCGCCGGAAGCCCCGCAACTGCTGCAGCGGGCGCTGCACCCCCGAATCGGGATAACTGAGGTACAGCTGCACCACTTCGTCGCCCTCGACGGCGCTGGTGTTGGTGACGTCGACGCCCACGTCCACCGTGCCGCACGACGCGTCCAGCGACGGCGCGCTCAACGTCAGGTTCGAATACTCGAACGTCGAGTACGACAGGCCGTGCCCGAACGGATACAGCGGCGTGCCCGTGAAATACCAGTACGTCATCCCCTTCGTGATGTCGTAGTCGGTGATCTCGTTCGGCAGGTCCGTCGTGTTCCGGTACCAGGTCACCGTCGTGTGGCCGCCCGGGTTGTAGTCGCCGAACAGCACGTCCGCGACCGCGTTGCCCAGCTCCTGGCCCGAGTTGGCGACGTGCAGGATCGCCGGGACGCTGTCGTCGATCGGCCCGATCCCTTGCGGGAAGCTGGAGACCATCACCACGATCGTGCGCGGGTTGACCGCGGCCACCGACTGGACCAGCGCCATCTGCGACGGCTCGAGCTCGATGTAGACGCGGTCGACCTGCTCGCGCCCCTCGTACTGCGACGGGCAGGTGCCCCACGGCGGATAGGGCTCGCCGCAGGTCGGGTGGTTGCCGACGAATACGATCGCGGCGTCGGCGGTGGCGGCCACACTGGTGGCGCCGCCGCCGTTGTCGTTGAGCACGTAGGTGACCTGCACGTCGGTGCCGAGCTTGTTGAGGATCCCCTGCAGCCCGGTCACGTACGGATAGGCGGGCGTCCCGCCGTACCAGTCGCGCACCACCTGATCGGCGCGCGGGCCGATGACGGCGATGTGAGACAGCGTGCTGCGGTCCAGCGGCAGCGTCCCGTTCGCGTTCTTCAGCAACGTGATGGTGCGCCGGGTGACGTCCAGCGCGCGCGCCGCCGCCGCCGGGGTGGCCCACGGAGTGTCGGTCCCCTGGATCTGCTTGTACTGGACGTAGCCCGGCGGGTCGAGCTCGCCGGTCTGGATGCGGACGCGCAGCGCCGGCGCGATCGCGGCGTCCATCTCGGCCTCCGTGAAGATGCCCATCGCGTACGCCTCGGTGACCGTCTGCGCGGCCCCGGTCTGCAGCAGCACACCGCTGCCGTCCGCCACCGCCGTCCCGAGCGCCTCGTCGACGGTGTCGAAGTAGTGCTGGTCGGTCACCCAGTGGGTCGCGGCCTGGCCGTCGGTCGAGAAGAAGCCCTTGAAGCCCCAGTCGTCCTTGACGATCGCCTTCAGGATCGGCGACACGCCGGCGGGGATGTCGTTGATCTGGTTGTAGGCGGTCATGATTCCGTCGGCGTGGCCCTCTCGCACGGCGGTCCGGAAGGTGGCCGTGTAGTACTCGCGCAGGTTGCGCGGGTCGAGGTTCGACGAGCTGGTCATCCGCGTCGTCTCGTTCGAGTTGGCGGCGAAGTGCTTCAGCGTGCAGGCGGCCAGCAGATATTTCGGATCGTCGCCGTGCAGGCCGGCCAGGTATCCCTTCGCCATCTCGCCGATCAGGTACGGATCCTCGCCGTAGGATTCCTCGGTGCGGCCCCAGCGCGGATCGTGCACGAGATCGACGTTGGGCCCGCGGGTGATGATGCCGACGCCGCGGCCGCTGTCGCTGACGCCGCGCGCGTTGTAGACGCGCGCCTCGTAGCCGGTGGTCGCGCCGACGACCTTGGTCACCTCCGGATCCCAGCTCTCGCCCAGGCCGAACACCTGCGGGAACTGCGTCGACTGCGGCATGAACGACCCGGTCGACGCGTTCGGGTTCGCCGCCAGGCCGAGGCCGTGCAGCGCCTCCGTGCCCAGCGACGCGCCCGGCAGGCCGATCCGCGCAACGGCCGGGTGGCCGCCGTTGAGCAGGGTCAGCTTTTCGTCGGCGGTCAGCGTCGCCAGCAGGTTCGTGACGCGCGCGTCGACCGGCTGGCAGGGATCCAAGAACGGGTAGGGGTAGTCCGCCGGGTTGCTGACGCAGGTGGGCGCGTCTGCGGCCGCCGTCGTCCCGCCCGTGCCGGCCGAACCGGCCGCCGTCGGATCGCATAGAGTCGCGCCGCCGATACCGCCCGGGCCGCCGGTCGCGGCGGGCGAATCGTCACCGCACCCGGTCCAGAGGCCGGGGACGGACAGGGCCATCAGGAAAGCCAGTCTAGGGGTCCACTTCACGACCCCTAGTTTGTGGCTAGGACACCGCCCTTATGTCAACAACCTTAACGCGAGGGGCCCGCGAGCCGTCCTGCGGGCCTTTCGCGATGCGCCCAACGCGAGGATCGCGTCAGCGCGAGCGCGCGCGGCGCATCGGCTTGGCGCCCTTGATCTGGCGCGCCTCGGCCATCGTGATCGCGGCCGCGGCCCGACGGCGCCGCGTCGCCCGGTTCTTGCGCGCCTTCAGCGCGCCCACGACCAGCGCGGCCCCGACCGCGCGGCGCGCCCGCCTGCGGCGAGCGCCGGCGATCATCGCCGCCCCGGCCACGCGGCGCGTGCGTCCCCGCCGCACCGCTGCGCCGACCCGCCGCTTTGCCCCGATCCGAGCTCTCATCTTTCGCCCTCTGGTCATCGTCCCCTTCCTTCCGTATTGCCGTGGTGCCGTCGTCAGGCGGCGCCTTACAGCCGCCGCCATTTCCAACGGTCAAGGTAGGCACTCGGTGCGCGATCAGCGGGACTGTGACGTAGACAAGTGACGAATCAGTCGCCGGGGCAGTAGAAATCGATCGAGATGGTGTGCGTGGGGGGGTCGTTCAGGACCGTTTCGCACGGCGGACCGTAAAGCTGGACGGACGTGCGCGTGGGGGCGGTGTAGTCCCAGCCGTTGGTGTGGGTGGTGTCGAACGGGACGGGCACGCCGTCGACGGAGATGGCGAACGGCGGGCGCGTCGTCGTGCCGTCGGTCGTGGGCGGCACCGGCACGCTGAACACACAGCTCCCGGGTGCCGTCGTCGGCAGGCCCTCGAGGGTCGCGATGAGAGCGGACGTGTCCGACAACGGGTAGTAGCCGTGGGCGCCGGCGCGGGCGAGGCCGCCCGCCGCCGCCATCTGGTCGAGCGCCGGATCCGCCGGGCCGCCGACGGCGGCGACGCCGAGCACGAGGGTCGGAAACCCCTGCTCGGCCGCGCTCGCGATCGCGTCGATCGCGGCGGGCGTGTCATCGGCGATGGTATCGCTGTTCCCGGGCATGCAGTTCGAGGCGCCGTCGGTCGCCAGCAGGATCACTTTCCGGTAGTCGTCGGTCAGCCCGGCCAGATACGCGGCGGCCGCCGACTCCGCGGCCTGCGCCGGCGTGCTGCCACCCGGGGTCTGCCTGTCAATGGCGCTCGTGAGGACCGGCGCGTTGTCGGGACCGACGGGCACGGCCAGCCCTGCATTGACGCCGCAAAGGCCCCCGTTCGGATCCGGGAACCATTTCAGACCCCAGTTCACGGTGGCGCTGGTCTGCGAGACGATCGTCTCGATCGCGGCAGCGGTCAGCTCCCATTTGGATCTGCCGCGGCAGCCGGTGGAGCACGCGGTACCGCTCAGGTCATCGGCCATCGACCCGGACTTGTCCATCAGGATCAGAACGTCCACCGCGGACGTCGGCGACGGCACGACGTACCGGCCGCAGCTCTGCCCGCCGCCGACACCCGTGCTCGCCGAAGCGCCGCCCGAAGATCCACCTGTCGTGCCGACCGCCGGCGCGCCGCCAGGCCCGCCAGAACCGGCGTCTCGCGTGCTCAACGGCGGACGCGTGCAGGCGATCGCCCCCGCCACCGCCGACGCGAGCGCGATCCCGTGAACGCACGACCGAGCCATTGCCTCTCCGCGAAACCCTTCTCGGCGATTGTCCCACCGGGCCGTGGGGGAGTCACGACCTGCGGGTGACGCGTCACAGCCGGGCGGTCAGCCGGCGCCAGACCAGCAGCACCGCAGGCAGGGCGAGCAGCGCCGCGAACAGGCAGCTGATCTCGCCCATCACGGCGACGGCGCC
>Ga0209465_10001373_pt1 | contig 10851 bp, 10 predicted proteins | sample PanSoiPlot1MoBio_FD_188321 | JGI IMG/M metagenome (GOLD analysis project Ga0209465, IMG submission 188321) | Tropical forest soil microbial communities from Panama analyzed to predict greenhouse gas emissions - Panama Soil Plot 1 MoBio (SPAdes)... | ecosystem: Environmental > Terrestrial > Soil...
AAAGCCTGCGCCTTTTCGGGATCATGCTCTAGTCACGCAACGTGGTCAGGAAGGCGACCACATCCTCGATTTGCTCCGCCGTCAATATGGGCTTGCCGCGGAACGCCGGCGCCACCCGGTTCATGTCGTCGGTCACGTAGTAGGGCGGCATGATGGTCTGCCGGTTGAGCTTGCGGGCGTCGACCAGGCGCAGGCGCAGCTCGCCCTCCGACCAACGCGCACCTGCCCCCTTGAGGTCCGGCGCCATGTTCCCCTGGAACCGTTCCTCCGGGAACGGCCCCGAATGGCACAGCAGGCAGAGCCCGACCTGACGGTTGAGGACGATGGCGCGGCCGCGCGCGGGATCGCCCTTCTGGCCGGTCAGCGATTCCGGGATCGCGTCGCCCGCGATCGTATAGGCGGGCAGCTCCTCGGCCTGCGCGGTCGCGCCCAGCGCGCACGCGGCCACGAGCCCGAGGGCGGTCGCCCTCATCCAAACACTCCCGCCGTGATGTCGGCGAACCAGGCAGCGGCTTCCCGGGCCTCGGCGGTGCGCACGTCCTGCGCGGCCGCGAGCGGGCTCACGACGATCCCGGGATCGGACTCGGTGTACTGGCCGTCGACCGGCCGGTAGGTGCCGCGTTGCGAGATGGCGTAATCGGGCGCGAGCAGGCTGAAGCACGAGCTGGTCAGGGTCGGCGCCTGTGCGGTCCTGCCGGCGAGGAGCGCCACGATCGCGGCCGCGCAGATCTTCGCCTGCGAGTTTGCGGCGGAAGCCGAACGCGGCATCGCGCCCGCGATCGCGGCGTCGCCGATGACGTGAACGTTCGGCTGCAGCTTCGATTCGAACGTCATGGGATCGACCGGGCACCAGCCGGTGCGGTCGGCGACGCCGGCGAGTTCGGCGACGCGGCCCGCCTTCTGCGGCGGGATGACGTTCGCGACCGCGGCCTCGTATTTGTCGAAGTCGGTCGAGAGCGTACGCGTCTTCGCGTCGACCGACGCCAGCGCGCCGCCCGCCGACACCGACACCCACTCGACCATGCCGGGATAGAGCTCCTTCCAGGCGTTCTCGAACAGCTTCTGCATCGTGAAGCTGTCCTTGGCGTCGAGCACGATCACCTTGGCGCGCGGTTTCCTGGTCTTGAGATAGTGCGCAATGAGACACGCGCGCTCGTAGGGCGCGGGCGGGCAGCGCGCCGGATTGACCGGCGCCGCGACGACCACGGTGCCGCCGTCCTCCATGGATTCCAACTGCCGCCGCAGCAGCGCGATCTGCTCGGCGCCGCGATAGGCGTGCGGCACCAGCGCGGCCGCGGCCTCGTCATAGCCCGCGATCGCATTCCAGCGGAAGTCGATGCCCGGGGAGAGCACGAGCCGCTCGTAGGCGAGGGTCGTGCCGTCGGCCAGCGTCACGGCGCGCGCCGGCGGATCGATCTTGGTCGCCGCCGCGAGCGCGAGCGTGACGCCGTCGCGTGCGAGCCGGTCATAGGTGAATTGCTGCTGGGCGAGTTCGCGCAGCCCGGCGATCACGGCGTTGCTCATCGGGCTCGCCGTGTAGGTGCGGCTCTGCTCGACCAGCGTGACCCGCAGGCGGGCATCCGCCTCGCGCAGGGCGCGTGCACAGGATGCGCCGCCGAAGCCGCCGCCGATCACGACGACCCGCGGCCCGGCAGGCTGCGCATGCACCGCCGGAGACGCGATGGCGGCCGACGCGGCCGCCATCGTGGAGGTCAGAAATCTGCGCCGACTGATCCGGGTGCAGGTCCGGGGGCTGATCCGGGTGCAGGTCATCGCGGCATCCCGTGTGCGACGGGGCGGGCGGGCGCTGCGCCGCCCGCCCGCTTCCATCACACGAGTGTCAGTCCGTGATCGCGCAGCGGGAACGTGCGGTAGCGCGTATTGGTCGCGGCCGCGATCGCGTTGAGCACCGCCGGCGCCGCCACGCAGATCGTCGGCTCGCCGACGCCGCCCCACACGCCACCTTGCGACGGCATCACGTAGGCGTCGACCTTCGGCATCTGCGCGATGCGCATCATGTCGTAGGTGTCGAAGTTCTCCTGCTCGATGCGGCCGTCCTTGACGGTGTTGCCGCCGAGGAAGAGCCCGGTCAGCCCGTACACGAACGAGCCGGCGATCTGCCGCTCGATCTGCGCCGGATTGACCGCATAGCCCGGGTCGGTCACGCCGACGATGCGGTGGATCTTGACGTTTTTGCCCTGCACCGAGACCTCGGCGCAGGCCGCCACGTAGCTGCCGAAGCCCATGTGCTGGGCGAGGCCGCGGAAGTGCCCGGCCGGGGCCGGCGTGCCCCAGCCGCCCTTCTCGGCCGCCGCGTTGAGCACCGCCAGATGCTTGGGATGCTTCGCCATGATCTTGCGGCGGAACTCGAGCGCGTCGACGCCCATCTCCTTCGCGAGCTCGTCCATGAAGCACTCGAGATAGATGGCGTTGTGATTGATATTCACGCCGCGCCAGAATCCCGGATGGATGTGCGGGTTGCGCATCGAGTGGTCGACCAGGACGTTCGCCACGTCATAGCCGAATGCGGCCTCGGCGCCGCCCGGATAGAAGCCCGAGAAGGTCGCGGGGTCGCGGCCCTCCTGCATGCGCGCCGGCGCCACGGTCGCGAGGATCGACTGGCCGGAGATGCGGATGTGGAGCGCGGTCAGGTTCTTGTTCTCGTCGAACCCGGCGGTGAGCTTGCACTGGGTCACCGGGTGGTACCAGCCGTGCGTCATGTCCTCCTCGCGCGACCACAGCAGCTTGATGGGCGTGCCCGGCATCTGCTTGGCGACGAGGACGGCCTGCTTCACGTAGTCGTGCGAGGTCGAGCGCCGGCCGAAGCCGCCGCCGAGGAAGGTCTTGTAGACCTCGCATTTCGCGATCGGCAGTCCGCTGGTCTCGGAGACGAGCGCGAGCGCGGCTTCGCCGTTTTGCGTCGAGGTCCACACTTCGCACTTGTCGTCGGTATAGCGCGCGGTCGCGTTCTGCGGCTCCATCGTGACGTGGTGCTGGTACGGATAGGCGTAGACCGCCTCGACCTTCTTGGCCGCGCTGGCGAGCGCCGCCTTGGCGTCGCCGGTCTTGTTGCCGACCAGTGCCGTATCCGCGTCGAGGCCTTCCTTGAGCCAGGCCGCAATCGAGGCGCTGGAGACCTTGGCGTTCTCGCCCTCGTCCCAGGTGATCGGCAGCGCGTCGAGCGCCGTCTTGGCGCGCCACCAGCTGTCGGCGATGACCGCGACGGCGTTGTCCTCGACCTTGACGATCTTCTTGACGCCCTTGCGGCCCTCGACCTTGCCGGCATCGAAGCTCGCCAGCTTGCCGCCCGTCACCGGGCAGGCCTTGATGGCGGCGTAGAGCATGCCCGGCACCTGCGTGTCGATGCCGTACTTCGCCTCGCCGTTGACCTTGATCGGCGTGTCGAGCCGCTTCTTGCCCTGGCCGATGACCTTCCAGTCCTTCGGGTCCTTGAGCTTGACCTCGGTCGGCGGCTCGAGCTTGCCGGCGGCTGCGGCGACTGCGCCGAAGGTCGTCTTCTTTCCTGATGCGGCATGCGTGATGGTGCCGTTCTGGGCGGTGCATTCGCCGGCCGGGACCTTCCACTCGCTTGCCGCCGCCTCGATCAGCATCATGCGCGCCGCGGCGCCGCCCTTGCGGACGAACTCGTTGGACGAGCGGATGCCCTGGCTGCCGGCGGTGAAGAAGTCGCCCCACACGCGCTTGCGCGCGACATTCTCGCCGGGGGTCGGGAACTCATAGGTCACCTTCGACCAGTCGCATTCGAGTTCCTCGGTGACGAGCTGGGCGAGGCCCGTGAGCGTGCCCTGGCCCATTTCGGAGCGGGCGATGCGCACCACGACGGTCTCGTCGGGCTTGATCACCACCCAGGCATTGACTTCGGGCGCGCCGTCGGCCGCCTCGGCGGCGTCGAACGGGATGCGCATGCCGAGCGTGAGACTGCCGGCAGCGGCGCCGACCACGAAATCGCGACGGTTCATCTTGGGCATGAAATTCATGGGATCCTCCCCGCGCTCAAGCGTTGGCCGCAGCAGCGTGGATGCCGGCGCGCACCTGCTGATAGGTGCCGCAGCGGCAGATATTGGTGATCGCCTTGTCGATGTCGGCGTCGGTCGGCTTCGGCTTCTCCTTGAGGAGCGCCGCCACCGCCATGATCATGCCGCTCTGGCAGTAGCCGCATTGCGGAACATCGTTGTCGATCCACGCCTGCTGCACCTTGTGCAGCGTGCCGTTGGTGGCGAGGCCCTCGATGGTGGTGATTTGCTTGTCGGCGGCGTCGCTCACCGCGAACGCGCAGGAGCGCACCGGCTGGCCGTCCACATGCACCGTGCAGGCGCCGCATTGGGCGATGCCGCAGGCGTATTTGGTGCCGGTCAGGCCGATATTGTCCCGGATGACCCACAACAGCGGGGTGTCAGGCTCGACGTCGACCTCATGCGCTTTTCCATTGATGGTCAGTTTTACCATTCGCTCCTCCTGCCACGGTACCGGGATTGCGATCTTTATCGCTTGGCCCGAGCATAACTTGTTTTGAGTGCCTCTAAAAAGACCCCTGCCTCACTTTCGCGTGTGCCCTGTCGCCGCGAAGCCCAGCGAGGATCACGCTTTGCGCAAGTCCTGGTTCCGCAGCGGCAGCGCGCGGACAGGTCGGCCGGTTGCCGCGAACACCGCGTTGCATACCGCGGGCGCGACCACGACCGGTGGCGGTTCGCCGACCCCGCCCCAGAATCCGCCGGATGGGACGATGGCGATGTCGATCCTCGGCATATCGGCCATGCGCAGCATCGGATAGTCGTCGAAATTGCTCTCGCTGACGCGGCCCTCGCGGATGCCGATTTCGCCATACAGCGCCGCCGTCAGGCCGAAGACGATCCCGCCCTGCACCTGCTGCTCGACCGTCATCGGATTGACGACGTGCCCGGGATCGATCGCGCAGCAGAACCGATGCACCGTCAGGGTGCCGCTCGCCGTGACCGAGATCTCGGCGACGCCGGCGATGAACGCATTGTCGATCTCCTCGATCGCGATGCCGCGAAAATGTCCGGCGGGCGCCGGATCGCCCCAGCCGGCCTGGCGGGCGACGGCCTCGAGCACGCCGAGGAATTGCTGCGCCCGCGGATGGTTGCCGATCAGCTGCCGGCGGTACTCGTACGGGTCGCGGCCGGCCGCAAGCGCCATCTCGTCGATGAAGCATTCCCTGAAGAAGCAATTGTGCGTGTGGCTCACGCCCCGCCAGAAGCCGACCGGCACATGGCTGTTGCGCTCGACGAATTCCGCCCGATAGCTCGGCACGTCATACGGCATGCCTTCGGTCAGGCCTTCGAGCGCCTGCCGGTCGACGCCGCCGAAGACGCCGCCTGCGAACATCGAATGGATCACCGAGCTGCCGGCGAGGCGCACCCGCCAGGCCTGCGGCTGGCCGTGGGCGTCGAGGCCCGCCGTCATGCGCGCCATCATGGCGGGCCGGTAGAAGTCGTGCTGCGTGTCCTCCTCGCGCGACCAGATGGTCTGCACCGGCCGGCCGACCTCGCGCGCGATCCGCACCGCATGCGGGATGAAGTCCTGCACGATTCCGCGCCGGCCGAAGCCGCCGCCGAGCATCATCTTGTGCACCGTGACGTTGTGCTGCGGCACGCTGGCGGCCGCCGCCGCGACCGTGAGTGCCGACTCGCCGTGCTGCGTCGGTACCCAGATCTCGACGCTGTCGTCCCGCACGACCGCGGTGCAGTTCTGCGGCTCGAGCGTCGCATGCGCGAGGAACGGGACGTGATACTCGGCCGTGATCTGGGTCGCGGCCTGCGCCAGCGCCGTCGTCACGTTGCCCTGCTCGCGGCCGACGCCGGCGTCGGCGGCGTCGAGCGCGGTGCGCAGCGTCGCCGCGATGGTGTCGCTCGTCACCGCGCCGTGCTCGCCCGTGTCCCAGACGATCGGCATGGCGGCGAGCGCCTGCTTGGCCTGCCACCAGGTGTCGGCGACGACCGCGACCGCGTCGTCGAAGGCGATGACCCGGCGAACGCCCTTGCGATTCGCGATGTTGGAATCGTCGGCTGTCTTCAGCTTGCCCTTGAACACCGGACATTGCGCGAGTGCGGCATAGAGCATGCCGGGCAGGCGCACGTCGATCGCGTAGACCGGCCGGCCCGTCACCTTGGCGGCGACGTCGAGCCGCTTCTGCGGCGTGCCGATCAGCGTCCATTCGGCCGGGCGCTTGAGCGACACGGTCGCGGGCGGCGGGAGTGCGGCGGCGGCTTCGGCGACCTCGCCGAAGCGCAGGGTGCGCCCGCTCTCGCCATGCGTGATCGCGCCGCGGTCGGCGGCGCATTCCTGCGCCGGTACGTTCCAATGCGCGGCGGCGGCGGCGATCAGCATCTCGCGGGCGGTCGCGCCGGCCTTGCGCAGGAATTCCTGCGAGGTGCGCACCGAGCGGCTGCCGCCGGTCGACATGTCGCCCCAGGCGCGGCGGCGGCGGAGATTCGCCTGCGGACTGACGAACTCGGCCCGTACCTTGTGCCAGTCGCAGCTGAGCTCCTCGGCGACCAGCATGGGCAGCGCGGTAGACACGCCCTGGCCCATCTCGGAGCGCGCGATCCGGACCGTCACGCGGTCATCCGGCGCGATCACGATCCAGACCGTGATCTCGGGAGCCTCGGTCGTGGCCCGCGCCGCGAACGGAATATCGAATCCGAGCGTGAGCGCGCCGCCGGCTGCGGCGGCGCTGACCAGGAAGGCGCGGCGGTTCACCGGCATGGGTCTCGCGGGTCTCCGATGGCGCGCCGATGGTGATGGCGGGTTACTTGGCAGGACGCAGGTTAGGTCAGGTTAGGTCAAGTTGCTTGGCAAGATGATAACGCGGTTCAATATAACGCGGTTCAATGCCCGCCGTCAGGCGAATCGGGCCGTCCCGATACCGAACACGCCGGCGGCGAACTGCGGATAGACCTCGGCCAGTTCGGCGGCCACCGTTCCGCGCAAAAGGCGCAGCGTGTCGTCCGCCGGCGGTATTGTCTCGCGCACCGTGTCGGGCCGGTCGAATGCGAAGCCGGTGTGCTCGACCACCTCCTCGACGGTATGGCCGGGATGCACGCTGTCGAGGCGAAAACGTCGCCGCGCCTTGTCGAAGCCGAACACGCAGCGATTGGTGACGAGCGCGATCGGCCCGCCCGGCCGGTAAACGTTGTCGGGGCTGCCGCCCGGCGCGCTGACGAAGCCGACGCGCGGCACCAGCGTGCGGCGCGAGTGCTCGGTGCGAAACAGGATCACCTTCGGCACCACATAGTAGAGGTGCGCCGAGCCGAACGAGCCGGGGAACCGCACCTTGGGGCGTTCGTGGTCGCCGATGCTCACCAGGTTGATGTTGCCCTCGCCGTCGATCTCGCCGCCCGAGAGGAAGAAGACGTCGATGCGGCCCTGGCCGGCGCAGTCGAACAGCTCGCGCCCGCCGTCGGTGAAGAAGTTGTGCTTGCGGCTCTGCAGCAGCGACACGTAGGGGCGCCCGTTGCCGAGCGCCCGCGCCAGGAGCGCCGCCGCTGCCGGGATCGGCGACGCGTTGCCGACCGCGACGTGGCGCGCGTCGCCGATCAGCCGCGCGATCACGTCGGCGAGGAGTTCTTCGGGACGGAAGGGGGGCATGGCTCACATAGCCCGCATGGAGCGGAGCGGAATGCGGGAAAGCCGACCCCGGATTTCGCTTTGCTCCATCCGGGCGACGTCGCTACGCGGCTTTGCGTGCATGAACATGTTGCTCAAGATACGTCGCGAACCCCTCCGGGGTCGCCGCCAGCTTCGCATATTCGGCGAGGTGCGGAAGATCCGCCGCATAGTGATCCGGCAGCCCCAGCGGCCAGCAGCCGTTCGGCGCGACCGCGACGCTCTCGACATAGAAGCCCGGCAGCACGCCGGCGGCGAGCACCGGATCGTCGAGCAGGTTGCCGTCGTGGATCTTCTCCACCGTCACGATCGTCTTGTGTGCCGCATGCGCCATGGTGGCGAGCTCGCGCTGACGGCCGATCCACACGTTGCCGCTGCGGTCCGCCATCGGGGCGTGGATCAGCGCGACGTCGGGCTTGATCGCCGGCAACAGCACGATCGGGTCGCCTCCGGCGGAAGCGTCCTTGGCGAACGGGTTGTCGATCACGCGCCAGTCCGGCCGATACGCGAGCACGTCGGAGCCGAGGATGCCGCGCAGCGGCATGAACGGCACGCCCTTCTCGGCCGCCTGGAATGCGGCATGCAGCGCCGGGCAGGTGGCGTCGAGCATGCGGATTGCGCCCGCCAGCGTCGCGGCCGTGAAGCGCGGCGCGGCGCCGAGTTCGCCGAGGCTTACGGCCGAGGTCTCGAGGGTCGCGACCGCGCCGGCGCCGATCAGCAGATCGGCCTGCAGGCTCGAGGTCGGCAGCGCCACCAGATGCAGCCGCTGGACGCCGCGCCGGATCAGCGCACGGGTCGCCTCCATCGGCACGCCCGCGACCTCGCGCGGCACCGCCAGCATGATGCCGTCGGTGATCGGCGCGAGGGCGTCGTCGAGGCGCGCGTGGATCATGCGGTGCCTCGCCGCAAACCGGGCCCTCTCCGCGCACGCGGGGAGAGGTTGCGCGGCATCCGGGGCAACCTCATCAACTCACCTTCCACGGAATGATGAACCGCTCCAGCTCGTTGAGCGCGAGCGTGAGCGTGAAGCCGATCAGCGCGATCATGAACAGGCCGACATACATCTGCTCGACCGCGAAGGTCTCCCAGGCGCTCCAGATCAGGAATCCTAGCCCGCTCTTTGCGCCGATCATCTCGGCGATCGCGATCAGGATGAGCCCGATGCCGATGCCGAGCTTGAAGCCCGTCATGATCACCGGCAGCGCGCCCGGCAGCGCGATGGTCCAGAACATGTTCCAGCGGTCGGCTTTGTAGTTGCGGCCGACGTCGAGATAGATCTTGTTGATCTCCAGAACGCCCGTTGTCGCGTTGATCGCGACCGGGAAGAACACGCCGATCGCCACCATGAAGATCTTCGACGATTCGCCGAGCCCGAAGATGAGCAGCGCGAGCGGCAGGATCGAGCTTTTCGGGATCGGATAGGTGGCGGCGATGATTGGGTCGACCAGCGCGCGGATGGTTCGGTTGAGGCCCATGACGATGCCGAGCACCAGCGCCGGCACGCCGCCGATCACGGTGCCCCAGAAGAGGCGCCGCAGGCTGGTGGCCGTATGGGTCAGGAGCTCGCCCGACCCGAGCATCTCGATCAGCAGCTTCAGGACGCTCGACGGCGCCGGAAAGAAGCGCGTGTCGATGAGGTGCGTGCGCGCCGCGATCTCCCAGACCAGCAGCAGCCCGATCGGCGATACGATGCTCAGAATGCGGTCGCGGTCGCGCAGCGACAGCATGCGGTCCTCGCGCGCCGGCGCCGTCGCGGTCGTCTGCACCGTCATGGGTCGACTCCGATCTTGTCCTCGATCTCGCGCGCGCGCTGCACCTCGTCGCGCAGGCTCGACCAGATGCGGTGCACCAGCTCGCCGTATTCGGGCGCGCCCTGCAGCTCCATGATGTTGCGCGGTCGCGCCAGCGCGATCGGCACGAACTGCTTGAGCCGGCCCGGCTGCGCCGTCATCACCATGACGCGGTCGCCGAGCAGCACCGCCTCGTCGACGCTGTGGGTGATGAACACCACGGTCTTCTTGTGCTCCTCCCAGATGTGGAGGAGCTCCTCCTGCAGCAGCAGCTTGTTCTGCGCGTCGAGCGCGCTGAACGGCTCGTCCATCAGCAGGATCTGCGGATCGTTCGCGAAGGCGCGCGCGATCGCGACGCGCTGGCGCATGCCGCCGGAAAGCTGGTGCGGATAGTAGCCGGAAAACCGCGTGAGCCCGGTGCGGTCGAGATAGTGGCCGACCACCTCCTTGATCGTCTTGGTCGGCAGCTTGCGCATGCGCAGCCCGTAGGCCGCGTTCTGCCATACCGTCATCCAGGGAAAGATCGAGTCGCCCTGGAAGACCATCGAGTTGTCGGGCCGCGCCGAGCCGGCCGGCACGTCGATCTCGATCGTGCCGGAGGTAGCGGTCTCGAGCCCCGCCAGGATGCGTAGCAGCGTCGTCTTGCCGCACCCGGAGGGGCCGACGATCATGAAGAACTCGCCCGGAGCGATATCGAGCGAGACGCGATCGACCGCGGTCAGCGCGCCGAAGGTCTTGCTGAGGTCGCGAATCCGGATCGCCGGCCGCACCGCCGAGCCGGTGCCTTCCACCGGGCGAAGATTGATGGCCCCTGCCGACATCGGCGTCCTCAAAATCCCGAATGCGTCGATATTGCCGGGAAATGATTGCGCCCACAACAATTGCGGATCGCGTGGAAACGCCGCGCGAGCGCGGCGCCGGCATCGCGTCGCTGCGTGCGACCTCCGCTCGTCGCCGCTGCAGGCGCAATCTCAGGGAGATAAATGACCGTCGATCGGCTGCTTTACTTGCGCGACTTGCCGGGCTTCGCGACGGGGTGCTCGCCGTCGGCCAGTGCGGCGTCGTCGGGCGACAACGGCGGTGACTCGATGAGGCGCGTACGCTCAGCCTCGATGTACGTCACGATGTCCGCGATGAGCTCGGGCTGCGCCGCGATGCATTCCGCCCACAGCTCCTCCTGGGTGCGGTCCGCCGATGCGGCGCGTTCCTTGGTTGCATGCTTGGCCGCGGAGCGGGCCATGTGAGCCTCCGATGGCCGCGGGTTTCTGGGCGCGCTCGCAAGCTACGATGCACGCGTTTACCAAACGTGAACCCGCGTTGCGCGATCGGGTTCCGTGTCGCATCGGTCGGGCGGTGCGGCAGAAACGTTCATGGCGCCAAGCTTCATGGCGCCAAGGTTCATGGCGCCAAGGTT
>Ga0209465_10001375_pt1 | contig 10850 bp, 9 predicted proteins | sample PanSoiPlot1MoBio_FD_188321 | JGI IMG/M metagenome (GOLD analysis project Ga0209465, IMG submission 188321) | Tropical forest soil microbial communities from Panama analyzed to predict greenhouse gas emissions - Panama Soil Plot 1 MoBio (SPAdes)... | ecosystem: Environmental > Terrestrial > Soil...
CGCAGGACTCGATGACCGCGGCGACCGGATCGGTGCGCAGCGGATCGGGGCTCGGCTTCACGGTGAGCGACGGGCAGCCCGAGAGGCGAATGCAGGAATGATCGCCGGTGCAGATCTCGTCGTCGACGCCGTAGCGCGTCCTGACCACGCGCTCGCCGCGCTTGAGCTTTTCGGCGTCCTCGGCGCGCACCCGGCGCTGGCGGGCGAGCTGGCATTCGCCGTCGGCGATGATCACCTTGAGGCCACGCTCGGCCGAGCGCAGCGCCTCCTTGAGCGTCGCCGCCATTTTTGCGACCCCGTAGGTGCGCACCTTGCGCAGCCATTTGACGCCGAACGCCCTGAGCGTGCTCTCGACGTCCATGCCGGCGGCGCCGCCCTGGCGGCTCACCCTGCTCGACGGCATGTATTGCAGGCCGGTCGCCGACGTGTAGCCGTTCTGCATGATGACGAGCACGCCGTCGCCGCGGTTGAACAGGTTGCTGGCAACCCCGGTGATCAGGCCGTTGTGCCAGAAGCCGCCGTCGCCCATCACCGCGATGGTGCGCTTCTCCATGTTGGGGCCGACGCCGGCCGCGCTCGCGAGCGACATGCCATAGCCGAGGATCGAGTTGCCGAGGCTGAACGGCGGCAGGGTCGCGAAGCTGTGGCACCCGATGTCGCTCGAAATATGGGTCGCGCCGATCTCGCGCTGGGCGAGCTTGAGCGCGGTGAACACCGGCCGCTCCGGGCAGCCGGTGCAGAACGAGGGCGGGCGCACCGGCAATTCGCCGACCGCGGCGGCGGCGGCCGGCTTCTTCGCGGCGATCGCCTTCTGGCGCGCCGCGATCGCGTCGACGTCGACGCCGGCCGGCCGCACCTCGGCGAGGAAGGCCGCGATGCCGGCGAGCAGAACGTCGGTCGTATATTCGCCGGCCTTGGGCAGCGGCCCCTTGCCGAGCACGCGGGTCTGGATGTCGGCGCGGCGCAGCTCGGTGTTGATCGCCTGCTCGACATAATCCGGGTTGCCTTCCTCGACGATCAGCACCGCGCGCTTGCTGGCGCAGAAGGCGCGCACCTCTTCGGGTATCAGCGGATAAGCGACGTTGAGGCAGTAGATCGGGATGCGGGCGTTGCCGAACAGATCGGCGAGGCCGAGCCGCTCGAGCGCGCGCAGGAGCCCGTTGTAGAGGCCGCCGAGCGTGACGATGCCGATCTCGGCGATGTCGCCCGGGAAGACCTCGTTCAGCGTCTCGGCACGAATGTACTTCTGCGCTGCCGGCTCGCGCTCCTCGACCTTCAGCTTCTCGTGCAGGAAGGTCACCGGCGGATGGGAGAGCCGCGCATAGTCGAACCTGGGCGGGCCGGCGAGACGGTTGACGCCGGAAAATTCCGCGCGGCGGTTGTCCTTGGCGGGGAACTCGCCGGTGACGTGGCAGGCGCGGATGCGCAATTCGAGCATGACGGGCGCGTGGCTTGCTTCCGAGAGCTCGAAACCCTTCTCGACCATTCGCACGATGGTGGGGAGATCGGGCCGCGGATCGAGCAGCCACATGGCGGATTTCATCGCGTAGGCATATGAGCGCTCCTGGATCACGCTCGCGCCCTCGCCGTAGTCCTCGCCGAGGATGATCATGGCGCCGCCGACCACGCCGGGCGAGGCGAGGTTGGAGAGCGCGTCCGCCGCTACATTGGTACCGACGATCGACTTCCAGGTCACGGCGCCGCGCAGCGGATAGTTGATCGACGCGCCCAGCATCGCAGCCGCCGAGGCCTCGTTGGTGCAGGTCTCGACATGGACGCCGAGATCGGCGAGCAGGTCCTCGGCGTCGACCATCACGTCGAGCAGGTGCGAGACCGGCGCGCCCTGGTAGCCGCCCACGTAGCTCACGCCCGCCTGCAGCAGCGCCTTGGTGACCGCGAGGATGCCCTCGCCGCGGAAGGTCTCGCCGTCCCCTAGTCGGAGCGCTTCGACTTCCTTCTTGAACGATCGTTCCATCGCGTGTCCCGTCCGCTCGCCGGCGCGCCCGCCGGCCGTCATATGCGTATCCTTATATAGGTCCTGGCACAATTCGTCGCGTCGCCAGCCTGCCGCCGTCAGAACATGCCGTTGTCGTTCGCCGTCTTTTCCGGGATGTCCTGCGCAACGTCCCAATGCTCGACGATCTTGCCGTTCTCGAGCCGGAAGATGTCCACGATGGCGCGGCCGCGCGTGCCCGGCTCGCGCGTGTTGTGCACGTGCAGGATCACGTGGTCGCCGTCCGCGAATACGCGCTTGATGTCACTGTGGTAGTTCGGAAATTTTTCGCGCAGGAAGCCGAGGAAGGCCTTGAGGCCCGCGGCGCCGTCGGCGGCGCCCGGATTGTGCTGGATGTAGCGCGGCCCGAGATACTTCTCGGCCGCATCGAAATCCTTGCGGTTGATCGCCGCGTCGTAGAAGTCGACGACGGTCTTCTTGTTAGCCTCCATCTGCGTGGCGTCGGCCGCGAGGGCGGCCGGCATCATGGCGGCGAGCGTGGCGACGGCGAGTGCGATGCGGATCATGGCAGGTTCCTCTCACATGTGCGACGGCAACCACAGGGCGAGGATCGGGAATGCGATCAGTATGACGAGCCGGATCAGGTCGGTGACGATGAACGGCAGCACGCCCATGAAGATGGTCGAGAAGCTCACGTCCGGTATCACGCTTTTGATGACGAAGACATTCATTCCGACCGGCGGATGGATCAAGCCGAGCTCGACCGTCATCACGATGATGACGCCGAACCAGATCGGATCGAAGCCGAGCGCCGTGACCACCGGAAAGATGATCGGCACCGTCAGGATGATCATCGCCATCGCATCCATCAGGCAGCCGAGCAGAAGATACATCAGCATGATCAGCGCCAGCACGCCGTAGCGACCGATGCCGAGGCCGGTGAGGAACTCGGTCACCTTCTGCGGCGTCTGGGTGATGGTGAGAAAATACCCGAACAGCAGCGCGCCGATCAGCACCGTGAAGACGGCGGCCGCGGTGCGGGTCGCCTGCAGCAGCGACTTGCGGATGTCGGCGCGCGACAGGCGCCGGCGCAGAATGCCGATCAGGAAGGCGCCGGCGGCGCCGACGCCGCCCGCCTCGGTCGGCGTGAAGCGCGGCAGGAACGGCAGGCCGTAGAGCCCGCCGACCACGAACAGAAACAGCACCAGCGTCGCCCACACGTCGGTGAGGCCGGCGAAGCGCTCCTTCCACGGCGTGCGCGGCCCGGCCGGGAGGAAGCCCGGCCGCAGCATGCTGATCAGCGCGATGGTGCCCATGTACATCGCAACTGCGAGGAGGCCGGGAACGATGCCGGCGAAAAACAGCTTGCCGATGTCCTGCTCGGTGATGATGCCGTAGACGGCGAGCACGGTCGACGGCGGCAGCATGGCGCCGAGCGTGCCGCCGGCCGCGATCACGCCGGTCGCGAACGACTGCGGATAGCCGTAGCGCCGCATCTCCGGATAGGCGACGGTCGCGAAGGTCGCGGCGGTCGCGACCGAGGAGCCGGAGATCGCCGCAAATCCGCCGCACGCTGCGATGGTCGCGATGCCGAGCCCGCCCTTGCGATGGCCGATGAAGCCGTTGGCGGCGTGAAACAGTTCGCGACTCATGCCCGAGTTCGACACGAACGCGCCCATCAGCAGGAACATCGGGATGACGCCGAAATTGTAGTCGGTCACCGTCCGCATCGATGTCTGGCCGATCAGCTTCAGCGCCGGCGCGCCGCCGACGATGTAGCCGAAGCCGGTCACGCCGACCAAGCCCATCGCCATGCCGACCGGCACGCGCATCAGCATCAGCCCGAACAGGACCAGGAAGCCGACGATGGCGACCGCGTCGGCGCTCATGCAACGGCCCGCCGAGAGCACACCGCCATCTTGCTCATCCTGAGGAGCGCCGCTGTGCGACGCTCCTCAGGGTGAGAGCGATAGGGTGGTCGTGTCGGCATGGGTCACTCGACCGGCTTGATCTGATAGCCGCGGCTCATGTCCTCGGGATCGAAGATGAGCCGGTAGGTGCGGATCGCGATCAGCAGCACGGCCGAGACGTCGCCCGCCCAGGCGAGCGCGAAGAACGGCCAGACCGGCAGGTGCAGCTCGAAGGTCAGCACGTGGTCGGCGCGCGTGGTCGCGACCTTGTCGAACAGCGTATAGGTCTGCACGGTCACGACGAACAGCAGCACCAGGGTGGCGAACACGTCGATGAAGCGCTGCATGCGCGGGCCGCAGTTCGCCCACACGAGATCGACCGTGATGTGGGTGCCGCGGTAGCTCGTCGCCGCGATGCCCCAGAAGATCAGGATGCCGAGCAGGAACTGGCCGAAATTGTAGGCGTCGGGAATCGCGGTGGAAAACAGGTTGCGCAGCAGCACCGCGATGAAGATGTTGGCGGCGACGAGGCCGACGAAGATCGCCGCGATCCACTCGATGGTGTCGATGAAGCGGTCCATCAGCCGGCGGCTGCGCCCGCCGGATGATGGTTCGCTCGGTTGGGAGGGGACCGCGGGCTCGCTCATCGAATTACTTCGTCAGTGCGAGCGACAGCGAAGCAATCTCGCTTCGCCCGCTCCGTTCCTGCGGTAGAGATTGCTTCGTCGCACGCAAGTCGGGCTTGCTCGACTTGCGCACTATGGTTGCCGATCTCGGGTGAACCCGAGATCGGTGCGCGCTCCTTGCAATGACGCGGCGGTTTCAATGCGCCGCTGCGTGGAACTTGTCGATCTCGGCGTGCAGCTCCTTCATGATCGTGTCCGGATTGCCGCCGACCTTGCGCACGTTGTCGGCCCAGGCATTCTGCAGCGGCTCGGCCGCCTTCTTCCACGCCGCGATCTGCTCGGGCGTCAGCGAATAGACCTCGTGGCCGGACTCCGCCTTGATCTTGGCGATGCCGGCGTGCTCGAAATCCGCCCACGGCCCCGAGATCCTGGCGGCCCAGTCATTGGTGCAGTGATCGTCGATCACCTTCTTCTGCGCCGCCGACATCTGATTGTAGGTCGCCTTGTTGAACACGAATGCGAAGGTCGTGACGTAGAGCGGATAATCCATGTGATACTTGGTGACCTTGTCGATGCCGAACAGCGGGATCGAGCCCCACGGGAAGGTCACGGCCTCGGCGACCCCGCGCTCGATCACGTCGCGCACCTCGGGCGCTGCCGCGTTGACATTGGTGCCGCCGAGCTGGGTCACGAACGTCGCCATGGTGGCGTGGGCCGGGCGGATCTTCATGCCCTTGATGTCGTCCGGCACGACGATCTTCTTGGTGCGCGAGTGGAACGTGCCCGGATCATGCAGGAAGGCGAGGCAGAACTTGACGTCCTTCATCTCGGCATCGGCGTATTTGCGGTACCACGCGTCGATCGCCTGCGAGCCGCCCTTGGCGTCGGCGAACAGGAACGGCAGCTCGCCGGCGCCGATGATGGGAAACCGGCCGGGCTGGTAACCGGGATTGACGTAGGTGAGGTCGGCGATGCCGTCGCGCGCCATGTCATAGTGATCGAACGCCTTGCCGAGCTGCTGCGCGGGGAAGACCTTGTACTTGATGGTGCCGTTCGAGGCTTTCTCGACGGACGCACCCCAGTCCTCCAGCGCCTTCTGCAGCGGATGCGCAGGCGGGACCCAGTGCGACAGCTTGAGCTCGAAGGTCTTGTCCTGGGCGACGGCGGACGCCGCGGCGGCGAGCGACAGCGCCAAGCCGGTCGCCGTCACGACTAGCATGTCACGCAGCCAGTGCGATTGCATCGACTCCTCCCTTATAACTGTCCACGGCTCCCGGATATACCGGATATCCGGCAGCGAGGGGCTATGTGATTGTTGACGGCGGATTTTTTGCAATTCAGACTCAAAGCGAGGCCGAAGTAAAGAATTAGTTGGATATAAAACTAATCTGCGACATCGCGTGCGGCCCGCCGGTCGGGCGGCACAACAGAACAGGGGGCGTGGTGCGGCGCAAGAACGATCGAAGGAGGGGGCGGGCGGACGATTCGAGTGGTAACGGGCGCGGTGAGACGATTGACTACGGTCCGCTGGCGGGCTGGGTGGGATTCAACCTGCGCATGGCCCAGGCCGCGGCCTTCCAGGCGTTCTCACGCCTCGCCAAGGAGATCGGCACGCGTCCGGGCCGCTTCGCGACCCTGATGCTGATCGGCCGCAATCCCGGCATCAGCCAGACCGCCCTGAGCCGCGCCAACGGCCGCGACAAGTCGAGCCTCACGCCGGTGCTCAATGATCTGGAGCGCCGCGGCCTGGTGCTGCGCGAGCGCACCAGCGCCGACCAGCGCGCCTACCGGCTCTCGCTCACGCCCGCCGGCCGTCGCCTGCTCGCCGAGCTCACGCGGTGCGCGCGTGTGCATGAGCGCAATCTCGACCGCGTGATCGGCGTGCGCGAGCGGGACGGCTTCGTGCGCGTGCTCAAGCGGATCGCCGAAATGGGCTGACGTGAATTGCAGACCGGATGAGCGGCAGCGAAATCCGGGAGAGGCCGACCCGCCGGAAGACGGGAGGGGCGCGGCCCGCGCGTCACTCGTACTTGCCGTAGTCGCAACCCGCAGCCGAGCAGGTGTAGCGGCTCACGCCGTAGCTGTCCTGCTTGACGGCCTGCAGCGCGCGCCACAGGCGGTCGCGCAGGTTGAAGTCGGCGATGTCCGCTTCGGACGTCGGCTGCGGAACGGTGATGACGTAGCGATTCGCGGATCCGCGCCGCCACGTGTGGGTGCAAAACGACATGCCCCGCCAGCCGCCGAACCAGCAGTCGTCGGTGTGGACTTCGCCGGCCGACCCTGATCACCCTTTCGCCCGCAGGCGCCGGCTTGCGTGTCTCAATCAGGGGATACGGGCGCCAGGCGCGGGAGGTGCGCTGCCGCGGTGCCCTCGGTTGTTCGTCGTCTTTCCGATCGCGGTGGGGATCAACCGGCCCGCAGCTTGGCGACCATCTCGTCCGGCAGCGGCTTGGCCCTGATCTTGTCGGGATCGGCGGGATCGCGGCCGACCCACACCCGGGTCTCGAAGCCTTCGACCGCAAGCGCGCCGTCCTTGATGAGGCGGTGGCGGATCTCGAAGCTCGAGCGCTTGATCTCGGTGATCTCGGTCTCGATCACCACGTCGTCGCCGTAGCGGGTCGGCAGCAGGAAGCGGGCGCGGGTGTCGACCATGGGATAGCCGATGCTGTCATAGGCCTTGACGAACTCGAACTTGTTCATGCCGAGCGCGCGTTCGAACAGCGCCGTGGTGCTGGCGTCGAACATCTCGAAATAGCGCGGATAGAACACGATGCCGGCCGGGTCGCAGTCGCCCCACACGATGCGCACGTTGCGTTTGTTGATCATGGTGTCCCTGTGTCCTCGTGCGCCTGCGGCTCAGCGCGGCGCCATGCGCAGCGCGCCGTCGAGGCGGATGGTCTCGCCGTTGATATAGCGGTTCTCGACGATGTGCAGAACGAGGTCGGCATATTGCTCGGGCTTTCCCAGCAGTTTCGGGAACGGCACCGAGGCGGCGAGGCTCTGCTGCACCTCCTCGGGCAAGGCGGCGAGCATCGGCGTCGAGAAGATGCCGGGCGCGACGGTCGCGACCCGCACGCCGAACTGGGCGAGCTCGCGCGCCGCCGGCAGCGTGAGCGACTGGACGCCTCCCTTCGAGGCCGCATAGGCGGCTTGGCCGACCTGGCCTTCATACGCGGCGACCGAGGCGGTCATGACGATGACGCCGCGCTCGCCGTCGTCGAGCGGGGGAAGCGTCTGCATGTCGGCGGCGGCGAGCCGCAAGGCGTTGAAGGTGCCGATCAGGTTGATCTTGATGACGCGCTCGAACTCTTCCAGCGGCTGCGGACCGTCGCGACCGACGATGCGCTTGGCCGGGCCGACGCCGGCGCAATTGACCAGGATGCGCGCCGGCCCGTGCGCGGCGCGTGCCTGCGCGATCGCGGCCGCCGTCGCGTCGCCTTGCGTCACGTCGCACGCGATGGCGAGGCCCCCGATCTTCGCCGCGACCGCCTTGGCGGCGGCGATATTGATGTCGAGCAGCGCCACCTTGGCGCCGCGCGCTACCAGCTTTGCGGCGGTGGCGCCGCCGAGGCCGGAGCCGGCGCCGGTGACGAGTGCGGCCTGTCCTTGCGGGTTCATGCGGGTTGCCTCGGTGCGGGTTGCCTCGGTGATTTGCGCGAAACCTCGGGGTTTTCGATCAGCAGCGCAATGCCCTGTCCGCCGCCGATGCAGGCCGACGCGATGCCGTAGCGCAGCCGCGCGCGCCCGAGTTCGCGTGCGAGCGTGAGCGCGAGCCGCACACCGGTCGCGCCGAGCGGATGGCCGATCGCGATGGCGCCGCCGTTGACGTTGAGCTTTTCCTCGTCGAGGCCGAGCTCGCGCGCGCAGGCCATCACCTGGGCGCCGAACGCCTCGTTGATCTCGAAGCGGTCGATATCGGCGAGCGCCAGGCCGGCGCGCGCCAGCACGGCCTTGATCGCCGGGACCGGGCCGATGCCCATGATCTCCGGCGGCACGCCGACCGCGGCGCCGGCGACGAGGCGGCCGAGCGGCGCCTTGCCGGTGCGCCCGCAATAGGCCGAGGAGACGACGAGCGCAGCGGCCGCGCCGTCGACGATCGCCGAGGAGTTGCCGCCGGTCTGCACGCCGCCGAACGCCGGTCTGATCTTGGCGAGCGCCTCGACCGGGGAGGGACGCACATGGGTGTCGGCGGCGAGCTCGTTCGCTTCGCCCTTGAGCCGGATGCCGCGCGGCTTGAGGCCCTCACGCTCGAATATCTCGCTCGTCAGCGGCGCGATCTCGCCGGCAAGGAAGCCGCTTGCCTGTGCGGCGACGGCGCGGGCAAAACTGCGCGCCGCGAACGCGTCGACCTCGGGCCGCGTAATCTGGTACTGGCGCGCGAGGGTCTCGGCAGTGTCGCCCATGGTGGCGCCGGGACCGGTGTCGAGCAGGGCCTCCCACAGGAAGTCCTTGAACTCGACCTGGCCCATGCGGAAGCCGCCGCGGTGCGTGTAGGCGGCGACCGGATTGCGGCTCATCGACTCGGCGCCGACGCACAGCGCCACATCGGCGCGGCCGAGCGTCACCGCGTCGGCCGCCTGCATCAGCACCTCGATGCCGGTGCCGCACACGCGTTGCACCTGATGCGCCGGCACCTCGACGGGCACGCCGGCATAGAGCCCGATGTGGCGCGGCAGCATGAAGGCGTCGAAGCTCGCCTGCGCCATGCTGCCGGCGATCACGGTGCCGACGTCGGTCGGCGCCACCGCGCTGCGCGCGAGCGCCGCGCGCGCCGCCTTGATGCCGAGATCGATCGGCGAGACGGTCGCGAGCGCCCCGTTGTAGTCGGCGAAGGGCGTGCGCACGCCGTCGAGCAGGAGCGCGTCGGAAAAGGTCGCCCCGATCCCGGCGCCGATGCGGTCTCGGACCTGATCCTCCTGCGCCATATCGTCCTGCGCCATGCTCAGCTCTCCCGCGCGATCGAGATCACGTCCGTCCCCGGCGGGACCGCATACAGCGCCTCGACGAGCGCGGCGCGGCGGGCCAGCACGGCGCGCTGGTTGAGCGATCCCTTGTCGGTGAGCTCGCCGGCGTCGAGCGACGGCGGCTCGGCGAGCAGCAGCGCGCGGGCGACGCGGTTCGAGCTGCCGGTCGCGGCGGCGGCAAGCCGGACCAGACGGGCGTGAAATTCGGCGACGATGCGCGGATCGCGGACAAGCGTCGCGGCGTCCACCGCCGGATCGGATACCAGCCGGCGGCAGGCGTCGAGATCGGGAAAGATCAGGAGCCCGATCTCGGGGCGATCGAGCCCGGCGACGACCGCATCGCGCGCGAGCGGCGCGAGCCCATCCATCACGGTCACGCGCAGCGGCCCGACATGCACCCAGGTCCCGGTCGCGAGCTTGAAGTCCTCGGCGATGCGGCCGCCGAACAGGAGCCCGCGTGCCGGATCGGCCGGGTCTGCGAACGTGAAAGTGTCGCCGAGGCGATAGAAGCCTTCCTCGTCGAACGCCTTGGCGGTGAGCTCGGGCGCGCGCCAATAGCCGGGCGTGACGTTCGGACCTTTGACCCGCGCTTCCAGCTTGCCGTCGTGGGGCGCGAGCTTGAGCGTCATGCCGGCGACCGGCACGCCCATGTTGCTTGCGATGTCGCTTTCGAAGGTGCGCGCGAGCGCGCAGGGCGCGGTCTCGGTCGAGCCAAAGCCGGTGAGGAAGGTAATGCGCTCGCCGCAGGTCTCGACCGCGAGGCGTTTGATCTCGTCGAACACCGCCTGCGAGATGCCCGCGCCCGCGAACCACAGCACCTTGAGGCGGCTGAAGAAGTTTTGCCGCAGGGCGGCGTCGGTGCGCAGAAAGGGCAGCAGCGCCTCGTAACCCTTGGGCACCGTGAAGTACCACGTGGGCGCGACCTCGCGCAGGTTGCGCACGGTCGCCGCGATCGCGCCGGGCAGCGGCTTGCCGTCGTCGACGTAGAAGGTGCCGCCGTTGTGCAGCACGAGGCCGACGTCGTGATTGCCGCCGGCGGTGTGGTGCCACGGCGCCCAGTCGACGATCACGGGCGGTTCGTCCTCGAAGTACGCAAGCACGCCGCGGAGCTGCTCCTGGTTCGCGCACCACATTCGCTGGGTGTTGATCACCGCCTTGGGCGCGCCGGTCGAGCCGGACGTGAACAGGAACTTGACGATGGTGTCGGGGGTGACGCGGGCGAACGCCGCATCGACCGCGGCGTCGGCCGCCGTGGCGGCGAGCTCCGCGAACGCCGTCGTGCGTCGCCCGGTGAGCGGGTTGCGGGCGACCGCGACCTCGACGTCGGGCGCGACGACTGCCGCGATCGCCGGCGCGAAGGCGGCGCCGTCGGCCGCGAACACCAGGCCCGGCGTGA
>Ga0209465_10001377_pt1 | contig 10840 bp, 9 predicted proteins | sample PanSoiPlot1MoBio_FD_188321 | JGI IMG/M metagenome (GOLD analysis project Ga0209465, IMG submission 188321) | Tropical forest soil microbial communities from Panama analyzed to predict greenhouse gas emissions - Panama Soil Plot 1 MoBio (SPAdes)... | ecosystem: Environmental > Terrestrial > Soil...
CATCCGCCGACTGATCGCTTGTTCCCCGGTAGCTTTAAACAGGAAGGAACCACCACGAGTAAGCAATCGGCAGACCGAAATTACACACTTTGCCGGATTCTTCCGGAAGGTAAATGCCCTTACTCTGCAACGCAGCCACCTCTAATGATCCACACACTCCCTACCGAACCGAATCTCCCGCCTTCAGCAGGCGTCGGCAAGCAGTAGCAGGGTTTTCACCCGCCGACGTCTGCTCCTACCTTTATTAGCTAAGTCCTTGCACCCCTTCGGCTAAGACTGTACGGAGATCTAAAAGAGATGCTACGGGACCGCCCTTATGTACTCAGCTGCGCAACCGGATTAGATTGCTAATACGGAGGCTCCGACGTTGGGGCCTGTGAGTTCGAAATAGACAAGGAAGGAGGCAAAGGAATGATCACGATCCTCATCATTTTGCTGGTCCTGGCACTGATCGGTTCTCTGCCGACCTGGCCTTACAGCCGAGGTTGGGGTCACTACCCCAGCGGCGTCGTCGGGCTGATCGTTCTGATCCTGGTGATTCTGCTCTTGTTGGGCTACGTTCGGTTTTAACTGGAGGTCCGTCGGAAATACCGCACCGGATTATGTGGGTGCTGAACGATAACCAACGTTAGCGCCCTTGTTTTTTTGTCCTGTCCCGACCAATGTAAGGTCGAAAGTGGTAATACTGCTGGAAAAATTTTCCATGCTCAGCCTTGCTGTTCCTTGCCTAAGGTAATTGACGTATATACTGAGCTCACGTGTTTTCAACACAATAGCTCTGGCGAGGTGTCAAGAGTCAGTTCGGCCCACAACGTGCAACTTTAGTGGGAGGAATGGAAGTCGGTAGTATTTTGCGGTGTGCAGCTCATGCTAATTCGAACCCTGTGGGGTTTGACCTTGGGTAACAACGTTAGCGGTTTCGGGCCGAGCTTCTGAGCTCGGCCAAAGGTTATTTGGCGCGCAGCCGAATTCCCATACGGACGTTTTGAAAATCCGTGAAAATCACGTCGCGCGCCATGAAGGAGCGCCGGCGAATGTTGTTCACTTTCCCCAATTCGCGCAGAGCGGCCGTGGTAATCGTGATGATCCTGCTGATCGGGATCGGGTGCGCTTCCTACGTGTGGGCCCGCCGATTCAGCGAACGCCAGAACGAGGTTGCGCACACCTACCGCGTGCTGGCCGAGTTAAACGCCCTGTCGGCGAACTTGAGTGCAGCCTCCAGTGAGCGCCGGGGATACGTGATGTCGGGCGATAAGACGAATCTTGAAAATCTTGATGCGATGTTGCAAGCAATTTCGGAGCGAGAAAAATCGGTTGGAGCGCTGATCGGCGACAACTTAGGGCAACAGCAGCGACTAGCGGCGTTGCGGCCCCTGCTCGAGAAGCAGGAGCAAATTTTCCGGGAATCAGTCCGGCTCAGGGACCGCGATCCGCAGGCGGGCCAACAACAGCTCGAGCTGATGCTACAAAGCCGGGCCAACGGTGCTGAGATCGCATCTATGCTGGATTCGCTGCGAGAGGAAGAGCAGAACCTGTTGGCGCAGCGGAACATGGAATCGCAACAAGTGCAGCACCGGTTCACCGCTGTGCTGGTGCTTACATATCTGATGGCGGCGAGCATTCTGATTGCGCTCTTTTTTGTGATGGCGTCGGAGGTCACACGCCGCGCCGAGGCCGAGGCGCTCGCCAAAGAGAATGAAGAGCGCTTCCGCATGTTGGTCAGCGGCATACAGGATTACGCCATCATTCGCCTCGACCTTGAAGGGAACATTACGACCTGGAATCGCGGCGCCGAGAGCGTCTTCGGCTACAAAGACAGGGAAATTGTCGGCAAGCCGCTCTACCAGCTGTTCGACGAAGGCGACCGGGACAGGCCGGCGCGATATCTGAGCACTGCCAGGAGCACTGGGCATGTGCGGGATGAGTGTCAGCAGATACAGAAGGATGGAACAGTCTTCTGGTCTACGCTGGATTTGACGCTGTTAAAGACCGCCGATGGACAGGCCCGAGGCTACGCGCTGATCACGCGAGACATCACCGAGCGCCGGCGCCAGCAGGAAGAAATCGAGGAACGCAACGCGCAGCTCGATGCGTTCTTCTCAAATGCGCCGGTCGGTTTGGCCATTATCGACAAGAATCTGCGCTTTCAGCGTATCAATAGTCCCTTCTCGAGACTGAATGGTCTCTCGCTCGAGGAAAACCGCGGATTGAATGTGCGCGACGTGACCAGCGAAATAAGAGTCCAGCTCGAGAGTATGATCCAACGAGTAGTAGATACCGGAGTTCCAATTCTCAATCGTGAGATCAGAGGTCAAGCGCCACCGAACTCAAACACCGCAAGCTGGTGGCTGAAATCGTTCTTCCCGATTTCGCAGGAAGATGGCTCGGTGACTCAAATCGGCGCGATCGCGCAGGACATCACCCAACTGAAGAAAGCTGAGAACACAGTGCGCTGGCTCAGCGGGCGATTGCTGCAGTCGCGTGACGACGAGCGTCGCCGCCTTGCGCGAGACCTCCATGATTCTCTGGGACAGATTTTAACGGCTGTAAAAATGAATCTGTCTTATCTCTCCAGGGACAGCGTACATCTCGATGAACGAGGCCACAATGCAGTCACCGAGAGCCGGGATTTAATCGATACCTGCATTAAAGAAGTGCGAACTCTCTCGCATCTGCTGCATCCTCCCATGCTTGATGAAGTGGGGCTGTTGCCGGCCATTCGCTGGTTTGTGAACGGCTTCTCGCAGCGCAGCGGTATCGATGTGAAGTTGGATTTGCCGCTCACCATGCGCCGCTTTCCTATTGAACTCGAGATCGCCGTATTTCGCGCCGTGCAGGAGAGTCTTACAAATGTGCACCGTCATTCCGGCAGCCCGACAGCGACCGTGCGGCTGAATGCGCAGAATGGCGAGATCATGCTGGAAGTGAGCGACCAGGGATGTGGCATTCCCCCGCAGAAGCTGGCGGCGCGCCAGGAGCAGGTCATGATCGGAATTGGAATTCTGGGAATGAGAGAACGCATGCGCCAACTCGGTGGACAGATAGAAATCTCGTCCGCCAATAAAGGGACATCGGTTTACGTCAAGCTTCCAATGAAGGAGGTTGCATGAGTACGTTACGAATTCTGGTTGCAGACGACCACGATGTGGTTCGCAAAGGTCTTCGCATGCTGATTGAGGAACGCCCGGGCTGGACGGTTTGCGCCGAAGCACGTTCGGGTCGACAGGCGGTGGACCAGGCAACACAGCTTCATCCTGACATCGTCGTCATCGATGTGAGTATGCCCGATTTGAATGGGCTAGAAGCAACGCGGTTGATTCGCAAAGCCAGCCCGAAGTCGGAGGTGCTGGTCATCACCCACCACGATTCCGATGAGATGGCGGCGGAAGTTATCGATGCCGGCGCTCGTGGGTACGTGCTGAAATCCGATTCGGACCAGGACTTGGTGCATGCCATAGAGGCGCTCAGCCGGCACAAGCCGTATTTCACGGCGCGAGTGACAGAGATGTTTCTTGCGAACCGGGCAGACGGAGCGGCGGCCCCGGTCGAAGCCGTACGTCATCGCCTTACGGTGCGAGAAGTAGAGATTCTACAGTTGCTCGCCGAAGGGAAGACGGCCAAGGAAGTAGCTTCCATTCTCGGTATTGCCACGAAAACATCGGATACGCATCGCACCAACATCATGCGTAAGCTGAATCTGCACTCAATTGCCGAGTTGGTTCGATACGCGGTTCGCAACAAGATTGTGGAGCCCTGAAGACAGGTCGTTTCGCAGCTTTGCCTGATAAACCCAAGTGAATGAAGAAAGTGTAGGGTTTTTGCCGGATTTACAATATGGATAATAATGGCGTGAAATGACGCTTGGTGCTGGGGTCCCAACAATTCCGGGTCCTGCTCGCAGACGACCATCCGATCGTGAGGCGTGGTGTGCGCACGATTCTGGAATCCAATGGTGAGTACGAGATCTGTGGTGAAACCGGCGACGGCAGACAAACTGTCGAGATGGCGATTCAGCTCCATCCTGACGTAGTCATCACTGACATTTCGATGAGCCCGACCAATGGACTTGAGGTCACCCAAGTTCTGCGCAAATCCCTCCCGGAAGTCAAAATCCTGATTTTGACCATGCATGATTCTGTTGAGATGCTTCGAGCTGCTGTCTTGGCAGGTGCGTCCGGCTATCTGCTCAAGTCGGATACTGAGGAACTATTGGTGGAAGCTTTGACCAACCTTTTTGAAGGTCATCGCTTCGTCAGTCCTTCCTTTGAAGCTACGCTGGTTGATCACCTCTTCGCTGAATATTCCTAGCGGCTTCGGTACTTTTCGGTACATAACTTCTCCAGATTCCATAGGGCGTATACCCGATAGCTCGTTCTTACGATGTGGGACTAGCCTTAAAAAAGAACGTCAACCTGCGCCGTATAGCGCAGGCAATCTGTCCGACGGAGTAGTTTGATGAAGCGGTCCCTGGTGAGTATGTCGGTTTACGTGACGGTGATTCTCTGTCTTGCCTCTCTGGCCTGGAGCATAGACAAGGAAGAAGAAACGAAACGAATTAACAACGCCGCAACGGTGTTGAGCGAGATTATGACGACTCCCGACAAGGGAATTCCCGACAGCGTCATGAAGAATGCCAAATGCGTGGCGGTCGTGCCTTCCCTGGTAAAGGCTGGGTTCGTTTTTGGCGGCCAATATGGCCGCGGCGTTGCTTCGTGCCATAACGCAAAGGGCTGGAGTGCGCCGGCGCCGATCCTGATCGGAGGCGGAAGCTTTGGCCTGCAAATCGGCGGAGAAGCCGTGGACTTGGTCTTGCTGATCATGAACGATAAGGGCATGGAAGGCCTGCTCTCCAGCAAATTCAAGTTGGGCGCGGATGCCTCGGCGGCTGCCGGCCCGGTGGGAAGACAGGCTGAAGGCGACACGGACTGGAAAATGAAGGCTGAAGTGCTTACGTATTCCCGAGCTCGAGGCATATTTGCCGGTGTGACGCTCAACGGCGCCGTCGTTAAGCAAGATGACGATGCGACGAAGGCACTCTACGGGAAAGACACTTCGTTCCCCACAATTCTGAAGGGCGAAGTGCCGCCACCTTCTGGCTCGGCGAGTTTCCTGGCTGCGCTGAAGAAGTTCTCAACCCAGGCGCAGACGGCCAGTGTGCGTGAGCCGGAGAACAAATAGTCGTTCTCCTAGGTTCAGAGACGCGACAGGAGGTTTTCATGCTTTGGACGATATTCGTCATTCTGCTGATCCTGTGGCTGCTTGGCATGGTGAGTTCGTACACACTGGGCGGCTTCATTCACATCCTCTTGGTTTTGGCGGTGGTCGTCTTGCTGATCAGGATCATCCAGGGTCGTTCCGTGGTGTAAGACGTCAGCCGACTAGGTTCCATTGCCAGAGAGGGATTACCACCCTCTCTGGTTTTTGTTTTGCACAACTTAGTCAATAATCTTTAAACCCTGTTTCATCCTGGCATCTCAGTCGCCGGGTTCGTTTCTTTTCTGTTTGCCTTCCCAGTCAACGCAGTCTCTCCGATAGTCTCAACAAACAAAATTCTTGCTTTTTCGCCGTCGTCGTGCCCACGATAAAGAGTTCCACGAGAAATGTGCGAAGAAGCGGCCGAGTTGGCCGCGTGCGCCGGGAAGGGCCATGAGGTTCGGTTGGGCTGTACTATCTTTCGCAATACTAGCGGGCTCGACGCTAGCCGCGCAGGATTTGGCGCCGCGGGCTTATATCATCACGCCTCTGCATGCGAACGCAGTGACCGTGACCTGGTCGTTCTACGATGGCGGGCTGAGCTTCAACGGAGCGATTCCGGTGAAGGACGCCAAGGGCACTTACAACGTACCAGTAATCAGTCTGTCTCACTCGTTCAATTTCTTTGGGCGCTCCGCTAATGTTCTGGCTTCGCTACCGTATGCCGTGGGAAACTTCACCGGTGAATTGTTCAATCAGCAGCGGTCGGTATATCGCTCAGGGCTACTCGATTTCAACGCCCGGCTGTCGGTCAATTTGTACGGCGGCCGCGCGATGCCGGTGCAGGACTTCCGCAAGTGGAAGCAAAAAGTGATTCTGGGGGCGAGCCTGAAAATCGTTGCCCCCACTGGACAATACGATCCGGCCAAACTGGTGAACTGGGGCATCAATCGCTGGGCGTTCAAGCCGGAGTTCGGCTACTCCCAGCGCTGGGGCAACATCATCCTCGATGGTTATGTCGGCGTCTGGTTCTATACCACCAATCCCGCGTATTACGACATTCCCAGACCCTCGCCCAAAACACAGGAGCCGATCGGCAGCCTGGAGGGCCACCTCAGTTATAACTTCCAGAAATTGAAGGGACTTCGCAAGATGCGCGGATGGGCCTCTCTGGATGGCAATTTCTGGTGGGGCGGTATCACAGCCCTGAACGGTATTCAAAATCTCGCTACGAAACAGACAAGCTCGCGTGTAGGCGCGACGATTTCCATTCCATATTCAAAGCACCAGTCGATCAAGATTGCATACAGCGACGGCGCCTACGTTCGATTCGGCGGAAATTACAGCAATGTTTCCATGGCCTGGCAGTACTCTTGGTTAGGCCGGCCGAAGTAGTGCGATGATCGCTCGTCTGAGCCGCTACGTGTCTCCAAACTCTATCCCTGGTGGTACGGCCATTCGCGCCTAAGTCGCGAATCAGGTAACCTTATACCGCCCCAAAAATCTTAGTGCCGCCCCACCGGCGGCCGAAGGACCTCGGAGGACCTCATGTCCCATTCCCGCACACCGAAGTCGCGGCGGCCTCGTATTGTCGCGTCTATCGCAATCGCAGTGTTTATCTCTTCGGTATTTCTAACCGGAACGGCCGGCCTGGCCCAGAATCAGCAGATGGTCGACAGACTCATGACACTCAAAGCAAACCAGGAAGCGAATAAGCAGAAGCTGGCGCAGTACACCTGGACGGAAACCGAAACCATCAGCATCAAGGGTGATGTGAAAGATACCAAGGTGTATCAGGTGCAGATGGTCAATGGACAACAGCAGAAAACCCTGGTCAGCAACCAGCAGGCACAGCAGGGAGGTCGCCAAGGCCGCTTGAAGGAGCACGTCGTCGAGAAGAAGAAAGAGGAGTTCCAAGAGTACGGACAGCAGATCAGCGCGTTGGCCAAGCAGTACACCACGCCGAATCCGAACGCACTGATGCAGGCCAAGCAGGCAGGCAACATATCGTTGCAGCCGGGAGCTGGAACTGCGAACTTGGTCATCAAGAACTATGTCAAGCAGGGCGACACCGTCACATTCACGATCAACGAGCAGAATAAACAGTTGCAGGGTCTGAACGTCCAGTCGTTTCTGAACGACCCGAGCGATGCAGTAACGATCAATGCAGCGTTCGCGCAGTTGCCGGACGGCACCAATCACGTTTCCAGCACGCTGATCAACGGCGTCAGTAAACAACTGGCCGTCAACGATGCAAACTCGAATTACCAGAAAAGATAAAACGACGGCCGGCCCGGTGCCGGCCGTTCGGTTCTCCAATTGGGATGGTGTAGCAGTATGAAACGCAGCGGTTCGGTGCAGCTTCTTGCGGCACTTCTTGTTTTTAGCGTCAGCCTAGGATCTCCTAACTTCTGTTTCGCACAAACCCCACCAACAACGTCGCCGGCGCAATCGGCCAAGGCGACGACTAATACTTCATCTCCGCAGGATCCCAATGAGCCCTGGCCGCGTGTGATGACTTACCAGGGCGCCACCATTTCTATCTTCCAACCTCAGATTGAAAGCTGGACTGGCAACCAGCTAAGCGGGCGCGCAGCCGTGCGTGTGAAGTCGGCTTCAAGCACGGATTACGGCGTCATCTGGATTTCTGCTCGCACCGAAGTTGACAAGGTCAACCGCGTCGTCACGCTGGAAGGTCCGAGTATCACTAAGCAGAACTTTCCCACGCTCCCGAACAACGGATACACCTACACGACTGCGCTATTGAAAGACCTGCCGTGGAATAAGACGGTTCCGCTTGACCTGCTCGAAGCTGATCTGTCGGTGACGAACGCCGCAGCGCAGCAGAAGACGTACGAGCTAGAAAACAACCCGCCCATCATTTACTACAGCATGACTCCGGCAGTGCTAGCCTTGATTGATGGTCAGCCGGTGTTAGCTCCTACTGCCGACAACCTGCAAAAGGTGGTCAACACCCGTGCCCTGATCATCTTCGATCCCAAGAAAGGCAAGTACTATCTCGCCTTGATGGACGGATGGATGGAGGCGTCGGCTGTCCAGGGGCCGTGGACCGTCGCCAAACACGAACCGACCAAAGACCTCAACAAGATCAAGCAGGGTGCGGTCGAGACCAATTCCAACCAGTCACTTGGTAATCCCACCCAATCAATGAAAAATGCAGAGGAAGACGGAATACTTCCCAGTGTTTACGTCAGCACTCTTCCGGCCGAGCTGCTGGTGACGAATGGGCAGCCGCAATTGACGGCAATTCTAGGCACAAGCCTGCAATACGTGTCGAACACCGGCTCCGATATTTTCTTCGACTCCGCCAATCAAAGCTATTACGTCCTGATCGGCGGACGCTGGTTCCAGTCCGGCACATTGGAGAACGCGCAGTGGAGTTATGTGCCGGGCAGCAGCCTCCCGCCGGATTTCGCAAAGATACCGTCATACAGTCCCAAGGCCGACGTTCTCGTTTCCGTTCCCGGCACGCCGGAGGCGAAAGAAGCTGTTATCGCCAATAGCATTCCGCAAACCGCAACCATCACGCGGAGCGCTGCCCAGCTGAATGTGAACTACTACGGCAATCCGGACTTTCAGCCCATCCAGGGTACAACGCTGACTTACGCCGTCAATACGGCAACGCCGGTGATCTATATACCTGGAACGGCGTATTACGCGGTCCAGAATGGAGTGTGGTTCACCTCGGCGTTGCCGAATGGGCCATGGGAGGTCGCGACCTCGGTGCCACCGGCGATTTACAGCATTCCGCCCAGCTCAGCTTTGCATTACGTCACGTACGTTTACGTCTACGGCTCCACCCCCAATGTCGTATATGTCGGATATACACCGGGATACTACGGAACCGTCGTGTCCTCCAGCGGTGTCGTGGTTTATGGAACCGGCTATTACTATTCGCCTTACGTGACCACCTACGCTTGGGTACCGGCTCCGTACACTTACGGAGTCGGAGCGAGCTTCGCTTGGAGCGCGACCGCCGGATGGGCGCTGGGCTTTGGCATGGGCATGGCCATCGGCTCATGGTGCAGTCCATGGTGGGGCCCCGTGGGAGGCTGGGGATGGGGCTATTACGGCGCACCGGCATGGGGCTGGGGTGGCTACGGAGGCGCAGCAGCGGCGAACGTTTACGGTCATTGGGGCAACACAGCCTATGCCGGCACGCGCGCTGCATGGGCGAATCCATACACCGGCAACGTAGGAACGGGAGGGCGAGGCGCGTACTACAACCCTGTCACGGGAAACAGCGGTTATGCAGCGCACGCGCAGAACTACAACGCCTACACCGGGAACTACTCGAGCGGCTCGCGGGTGAGCGGCTATAACCCCACGACCGGCAATCGTTATGCGGGAGGAGCTGGGTCGGTCAGCAACGCTTATACCGGAAACTACGCCGCTGGTGCTCGCGGCATGGACTACAACCAGAACACTGGTGTGGTGCGGGGTGGCGCTGCAGGCACCTACGGCAACGCATACACCGGGCAATCCGTGAGCGGCGCTCATGGCTTTGCCTACAACACCAATACGGGTAACGGTGTTGGGCACTACGACAACAACACCTACGCCGACCACGACGGAAATGTGTACAAGTACAATCCGTCAAGCGGCTGGCAGCAGCACTCCAGCAATGGCTGGTCGCAGCCATCGTCTGGCTTCAATCGCTCTGACGCGGATAACTGGGCCTCGGCACGCGATTCGGGGGCGGGCCGCTGGGGCAACTTTCACTCCGGGGGGTGGGGCGGCGGCTTCGGCGGCGGAGGTTGGGCTGACCGCGGAGGCGGCGGCTTTGGTGGATTCCGCGGCGGAGGTTTTGGAGGCGGTTTCCGGCGCTAGGCAGCTGTGGAAGCCAGAAGCACAAGGCGAAGCAAACATGCGCGGCAAAGCTAGTGTTTACTCGGCGCCCTCGGTCTTATCGCCGGAGCTGCGACGCGCGGCCTCGCTCAGAACGCTCCTGTTCTTCCGAGCAGCTCAAGTGCCAACCGCCCAGTCGGCGAGGAAAAGCAGCAGCTTCCATTCAATTGGCTTTACGGCGGGTAATCACTACGCCCAGTTTCTGATGCAGAATTCTTTTACCGCAATCGGTGATGCCATGCCCGGGTGGGAAGTTCTACGATTGCTGCCGCAACTGTTTCAGCACTGGCCAGCCTATCTGGCACGCTGCTTATCGAAATTTCGTGACCTACGGCAGCGACGAGAAATCCCTGCGCCCTCAGGTATTTCACGCGGCATCGTTCGGAGGAAACCGAATCCGGTTGTAAAGGGCGACCAGGGTGTAGCAACGCAGGCCCGGGTCTGCGTGCTGATGAGTCTGGTGAGCGAGTTTGCCCCTGACTTTAAAAGCGCATTCCATCGCGCGAAGCAACGCGGCCCTGCAAATGCCGGCAACGCCTTAAGTGGCGAGAGGTTTTTCGCTTGGACGGCTAGTAGTTTTAACCGGTCCGAAAACTGGGATATGAGCCTACCCTCTGGTCCTGGTGGTTGTGTGTTCGTGGTGGTTGTGCTGACGGAAGCCCGGTTTACTGCTACCATGGCAGCCACGCTGACATGCGAGGAGAGTATCGATGAAACCTTACTACGCATTCGCTCTGTGCCTGGCCTTGTTGTATGTAACCATCGGCAATGCTCAGCA
>Ga0209465_10001379_pt1 | contig 10835 bp, 8 predicted proteins | sample PanSoiPlot1MoBio_FD_188321 | JGI IMG/M metagenome (GOLD analysis project Ga0209465, IMG submission 188321) | Tropical forest soil microbial communities from Panama analyzed to predict greenhouse gas emissions - Panama Soil Plot 1 MoBio (SPAdes)... | ecosystem: Environmental > Terrestrial > Soil...
CGGTCCCGATGTGCGCATCGGCCGCGACTGCGCGATCGGAGCGCATAGCTCAATCTTTCACGCCCTGATCGGCGACCGGGTGATCGTTCATCCTGGCGTGCGCATCGGGCAGGATGGATTTGGTTTTCTACCCTCGCGCCACGGCCATCAGAAAATTCCGCAAACACGCCGAGCGGTTATCCAGGATGACGTCGAGATCGGCGCCAACACGACGATCGACCGCGGTGCAACCCGCGACACGATCATCGGGGAAGGCACCAAGATCGACAATCTCGTTCAAATCGGACACAACGTCTACATCGGCAGGCATTGCGTGATCGTCTCGCAAGTCGGCATATCGGGCAGTGTAACGGTAGGGGATTACGCCATGCTGGGCGGGCAGGTCGGTATTGCCGATCATGTGACGATCGGTGAAGGTGCCATGCTCGGTGCGCGCGCCGGCGTGATGTCGCATGTTCCGCCGGGGGGGCGCTGGGCGGGATTTCCGGCTGAGCCGGTGGTCGAGTGGAAGCGAGGCGTAGCAACGCTTCGTCGCCTGGTGCGGCGTAGCCGCAAAGCGGAAGGGGCGGAGGAATGAGCGGCGAGACGATCGAGATCGCCGATATCCGCGAAATCCTGCGGCTGCTGCCACATCGCTACCCCTTTCTCATGATCGATCGCATCATCGATATTCACGGCGAGGATCACGGCATCGGAATCAAAAACGTGACGTTCAACGAGCCGCATTTCCTAGGCCACTTCCCCGATAACCCGGTCATGCCGGGCGTGCTGCTGATCGAAGGCATGGCGCAGACCGCGGGCGTTTTGTGCCTTCGCCGGATGGACGCCGGGTCTCGGAAAGATGTTTATTTTCTCACTATTGATAAAGCCAAGTTCCGCAAGCCCGCAGTGCCTGGTGACACGATCGCCTATCACGTCGACAAGATCGCGCATCGGCGCAATATGTGGTGGTACCGCGCGGAAGCCAAAGTCCAAGACGTTTTGATCGCCGAAGCCGAAGTCGGCGCAGTCATCACCGAGGCGTAAATGGCGATCGATCCGACAGCGCGCGTTGCCGGCGGCGCGCGCCTTGGCGATTCAGTCGAGATTGGACCCTATTGCATGATAGGTCCGCAGGTCGGGCTCAAACGCGGCGTGCGGCTGATCGCGCATGTCAACGTCACCGGTGCGACTACGATCGGCGAAGACACAGTGGTTTACCCGTTCTCCTCGCTCGGAACGCCGCCGCAATCGGTGCATTACCACGGCGGCGATACCAAGCTTGTGATCGGTGCGCGGTGCGAACTGCGCGAGAGCGTCACCATGAACACCGGAACCGAGGACGGCGGCGGCGTCACCCGCATCGGCGATCGCTGCTCGTTCATGGTCGGCTGCCACGTCGGCCACGATTGCACCGTGGGCAGCGATGTCACGTTCGCCAATAACGTAGTGCTGGGCGGGCATGTCAGCGTCGACGATCGCACGTTTCTCGGCGGGCATGTTGCCATCCACCAATTCGTGCGCATAGGCGAAGGCGTCATGATGGCGGGAATGTCGGCGGCGCGTGACGACATCATACCGTTCGGATTTGCGCTCGGCCAAACCGGCGCGCTGGTCGGACTCAATGTGGTCGGGTTACGGCGGCGCGGCGCCACTCGCGCGCAATTACACAGCCTGCGCCGCGCTTACCGCAGCTTGTTCTTTGTCGAGGGCCGGCTTTCGGACCGCGTCGAGGCATTGGCGCGCGACTTTGCTGACGACCCCCTGGTGAGCAAAATCGTCGCCTTTATTCGCGCTGGCGGTAAGCGCCCCCTGATGCGACCGCGTGGCAAGCGCGATGATGATGCCGCGGCAGCGACCGATTTTGAGGCGAACTGATGATCCAAGCCGACGAAGCGGATCATGGCTGATACGCACGCGAGCACTCCGCTGGCAATCATTTGCGGCGGCGGCAGCTTTCCGGCGGCGGTTGCCGATGCAGTGGCCGCGCGCGGCCGCCGCCCGGTCATGTTCGGCATCAAAGGCTGGGCCGAGGCGGAGGTCATCGGCCGCTACGCGCATCATTGGATTGCAATCGGTCAAGCGGGACGTTTCTTCCGCCTGGCCAAGGCCGAAAACTGCCGCGAAGCGCTGTTCATCGGCACGGTGCTGCGGCCGCCGATCAAGGACCTGCGGCTGGATTGGCACACGCTGCGCTTGATGCCGCGCGTTATTCGTTTTTTTCGCGGCGGTGACGACAAGCTCCTGTCCGGAGTGGCCGGGGTGGCGGAGAGCGGCGGGCTGCGCGTGGTCGGAGTAAAAGACGTGGCACCCGAATTGTTTGTGCCAGAGGGTGCGTTGGGCCGTCATCGCCCTTCGGAACGCGACCAAGCCGACATCGCGCACGCGCTCAAGCTGATTGGCGCACTTGGACCCTTTGATGTCGGGCAGGCGGCGGTCGTGGCCGACAGCCATGTGATTGCCGTCGAAGCGGCCGAAGGTACCGATCACATGCTGGCGCGGATCATCGAGCTGCGCGGACTCGGCCGGGTCACTTCGCCGTCAGGGGTCGGCGTGCTGGTCAAGGCGCCGAAGCCCGGACAGGATCGGCGGCTCGATCTGCCGTCGATCGGACCGCGCACCATTGAGCTCGTCGCCAAAGCCGGACTTGCCGGGCTCGCCGTTACCGCCGGCAGTACGATGATCGCGGAGGCCGAGCGGACCATTAGTGCGGCGGATCGCGCCAAGGTCTTCGTCATCGGAGTGCGCGAGGCGCTCGCGGCATGACGGCGCAACCTCACGCGTCAGCGCCACCATATGCGATTTTCATCGTAGCCGCAGAGGAATCCGGCGATGCTTTGGGTGCGGCGCTGGCACGTGCCGTAAAGACTGCCAATCCGACCGTGCGGCTCTCCGGCGTCGGTGGCAACGCGATGGCGGCCGCCGGGATAACAAGCCTGTTCGCCATCGATGAGCTTTCGATCATCGGCGTCAGCGCCATTCCACGGCGGCTGCCAACGATCTTGCGACGCATTCGCCAGACTGTCGCGGCGATCGTCAAGGAACGTCCCGATGCGGTCGTGATCATTGACAGTCCCGATTTTACGCATCGGGTCGCTCGGCGCGTACGGCGGCTAGCGCCCGACATTCCGATCATCGATTATGTCTCGCCCTCGGTTTGGGCATGGCGGCCCGGCCGCGCGCGCGCCATGCGCCACTGTGTCGATCATGTATTAGCGATCCTACCGTTCGAGCCGGATGTGCATCGCCGCCTTGGCGGCCCGCTTTGCACTTATGTGGGCCACCCGCTGGTCGAGCGGATCGGCGAGTTGCGGCCCGGCGCCGAGGAGACGCGGCGGCGGCAATCGGACCCGCCGCTCATTTTGGCCTTGCCGGGTAGCCGGACGGGCGAGATCAGTCGTCTTGCCGATATTTTTGGCGCCGCGATAGAGCGCCTGGCGGCACGTGTCGGACCGATTGAACTCGTGGTACCGACGGTCGCTCATGTCGCGCAGCAATTGGATGCTGCCGTCGCCGGTTGGGTGGTGCGTCCGCGCATCGTCGTGGATCCGCTCGAGAAATGGGCCGCCTTTCGCGGCGCGCGGGCTGCGCTTGCCGCCTCGGGAACAGTCACGCTCGAACTCGCTTTGGCGGGCGTGCCGATGGTCGCCGCCTATCGGCTTTCCTTCATCGAGGCGGTGATTGCGCGGGCCATACGGCTGCAAGCACGCTTGCCGAGCGTCATTCTGGCCAATCTGGTCGTCGGCGAGAATGTCGTGCCGGAATTGTTGCAGGAGGCTTGCACGCCGCAAAAACTGGCCGATGCGCTGCTGCGGGTTGTGAGCGACACCGAAGACCGCCGGCGTCAGCTCGCCGCGTTTGCCGGGCTGGACAGGATAATGAAGATTGAGGGGAGCCCGCCAAGCGCAAAAGTCGCGGCAATAGCGCTCGAAGCGGCTCGCCGCGGCCGCGGTGGCGTTTCCAGCTTGATCGAGGCACCGTCCTCGGGTTAACCCCCGCAGCGGCGCTCTACCGTTGCGAGCGGCCGCCTTGCTAATCCGCCATAGATCAACCCCAGCCTTCGGGTACAGAGCGTCAAGCGTGAGCAAGCCGAAAAAAAGGGTGCGGAAAACGAAAGCCGCGATCACCGGCGTGCACGGCTATGTGCCGCCGGACGTTTTGAGCAATGCCGAATTGGCGCAAATGGTCGACACCAGCGACGAATGGATTGTCGAACGCACCGGTATCAAGGAACGGCGTATCCTCAAGGGCAAGGGGCTGGGCACCTCGCACATGGGTGCGAAAGCCGTCGAAGGGCTCCTGGCAAGGACGGGGACTGCTGCGCACGAGGTCGACCTCTTGATCTGTGCGACGACCACGCCGGATTTTGTTTTTCCGTCGACAGCCAATCTGATCTGCGAAATGTGCGGCATTCGCTCGATCGGCAGCTTCGACGTGCAAGCCGCCTGTTCCGGATTCGTCTATGCACTCACCGTGGCTGCGCAATTCATCGAGACGGGAAAAGCGCGCAAGATCGTCGTTGTCGGTGCCGATAAAATGTCGGCGATCATCGACTATACCGACCGCGCGACCTGCGTCCTGTTCGGCGACGGAGCCGGCGCGGTTCTCCTCGAGCCGAACAAGAAATATGGACTGATCGACACCCTGATCGCATCCGACGGCTCCGGCATGCCGCATCTGCATCAGAAAGCCGGCGGCAGCCGCATGCCGCCAACGGCCGAAAGCGTGGCCAAACGATTGCATTACGTGCATCAGGAGGGTGCGGCGGTCTACAAATTTGCTGTCGCCCGCATGGCCGAGGTTGCGAGCGAGTTGATGAAGCGCAATCGGCTCGCCGGCGACAGCATCGATTGGTTGGTGCCGCATCAGGCCAACCGGCGCATCATCGAAGCCACCGCCGAGCGGATGAAGCTTCGGCCCGAGCGCGTCATGGTCACGATTCACAAATACGGCAACACGACCGCGGCGACCATTCCACTGTGCCTATGGGATTACGAAAGCCGGTTGAAGCCAGGCGGCCGGCTGATCCTGGCAGCGTTCGGCGGCGGCTTCACCTGGGGCGGCACTTATCTGACCTGGGCCTATGATGGCAAGAAGCGAGTGGCGAGCGGCGAATAGAAGCGTGTTGTTGTACTCGCTATTCGCTTGCCTCTATTTGCGCTTGGACATCGGCAGATATTCGCGCAACGTCGCGCCTGTATAAAGCTGCCGCGGCCGCCCAAGTTTCTGGTGCGGATCCTCGATCATCTCTTTCCATTGGGCGATCCAGCCGACTGTCCGCGCCAGCGCGAACAGAACGGTGAACATCGCGGTAGGGAAGCCCATCGCGCGCAGCGTTATGCCGGAATAGAAATCGACGTTGGGATATAGCTTTTTTTCGATGAAATAATCGTCGTGCAGCGCGATTTTTTCGAGCTCCATTGCGACGTCGAGCAGCGGATCCTTGATGCCAAGCTCGTTGAGAACCTCATAGCAGGTTTTTTGCATGATCTTGGCGCGGGGATCGTAGTTCTTGTAGACGCGATGGCCGAACCCCATGAGCCGGAACGAATCCTTCGGATCCTTGGCGCGCATGATGTATTCGGGAATGCGATCGACGCTGCCGATCTCGCCGAGCATTTTCAGCGCCGCTTCATTGGCGCCGCCATGCGCCGGGCCCCACAGGCAGGCGATGCCCGCCGCGATACAGGCAAACGGATTGGCGCCGGTCGATCCCGCAAGCCGAACCGTGGAAGTCGAGGCATTCTGCTCGTGGTCGGCGTGCAGGGTGAAAATGCGATCCATCGCGCGCGACAGCACGGGATTGACCTTGTATTCCTCGCAAGGCACCGCGAAACACATGCGCAGGAAGTTCGACGCATAGTCGAGCTTGTTGTTCGGATATACGAATGGCTGGCCGATCGAATATTTGTAGGCCATGGCCGCGAGCGTCGGCATTTTCGCAATCATGCGAATGGACGCGATCATGCGCTGGGTCGGATCAGTGATGTCGGTGGAGTCGTGATAGAACGCCGAAAGTGCGCCGACGCATCCGACCATGACTGCCATCGGATGCGCATCGCGCCGGAATCCCTGAAAGAACCGGCTCATTTGCTCGTGGATCATCGTGTGATGAGTCACGCGATCGACAAAGTCGGCTTTCTGCGCGGCGCTGGGCAGCTCCCCGTAGAGGAGCAAATAACAGGTTTCGAGAAAATCGCCGTGTTCGGCAAGGTCGGCGATCGGATAACCGCGATAGAGCAGGATGCCCTGGTCGCCGTCGATATAGGTGATCTTGGATTCGCAGCTCCCGGTGGAGGTAAAACCGGGATCGTAGGTGAATATGCCGGCCTCGGCATAAAGCCTGCTGACGTCCAACACCTCCGGCCCGATCGTGCCGTCATAGACCGGAAACGAATAGGTCTTGTTGCCGAGCGTGATCGTGCCGGTCTTGATATTGGCGCCGGTCTTCGCATCCATGGTTCTACCCTCTACGAGCAACGAGACTGACTAAAGGCGCGCGCGACTGCCCGCGCTTGCCCTGGCCGGCTTGCATGATCGGACCCGCCGATTTTGGCGTAACTCAAGCCACTTTGCACTGCAAGATAGTAGCCCATAAGCCGGGCGGAAGGGATCGAAGTGGCAAAAAACCCGCGGCAAATGGGGGCTGCCGTAAGCGGCTTGCCCGCTTGATGTTAGGCCGGGGGCGCCTGGTCGGCCAAACGGGCCAGACTCTCAGATTTACCGAGCACGGTGAGGACCTCAAATATTCCGGGCGAGGTGGTGCGACCGGTCAGCGCCGCCCGCAGCGGCTGCGCCACCGCGCCGAGCTTGGCGCCGTGACGCTCGGCAAAGCCGCGGATCGCCCGCTCGGTTGCCTCCGGAGTCCAGGGCTCCACCGCCGCGAGTTCGGCGGCGACCGCGCTCAATAATGCGCGCGCATCGGCATTCAACAGACCTTCGGCCTTCTCGTCGAGCTGGATCGGCCGATCGGCCCAGAGAAACCGGCCGCCGTCGATAATGTCGATGAGCGTCTTGGCCCGCTCCTTCAAGCTTGGCATGGCGGCGAGCCATTGCGGCCGCAGGGTCGGCGTCATTTTGTTGGCGATTTCGTTGCCGCCGGCGAGATGCGGCAACAACCCCTCGATCGCCGCGAGCAAATCGGCGTCGCTCGTTTGGCGGATGTAATGGCCGTTCAGATTTTCGAGCTTGGCGAAGTCAAATCGCGCCGGCGAACGACCGATTTGCGGCAGATCGAATGCCGCGATCATTTCCTCGGTCGAGAAGATCTCTTGATCGCCATGGCTCCAGCCCAGCCGCACCAGGTAGTTGCGCAGCGCCGGTGGCAGGAAACCCATCGCCCGGTAGGCGTCGACGCCGAGCGCGCCGTGTCGCTTCGACAGTTTGGAGCCGTCGGGTCCGTGAATGAGCGGAATATGCGCCATGACCGGCACCGGCCAGCCGAGCGCGTCGTAGATTTGCTTCTGCCGCGCCGCATTGGTCAGATGGTCGTCGCCGCGGATCACGTGGGTGATGCCCATGTCATGGTCGTCAACGACGACCGCGAGCATGTAAGTCGGCGTGCCGTCCGAACGTAACAAGACAAGATCGTCGAGATTGTCGTTCTGCCAGACGACGCGACCTTGAACCTGGTCCTCGATGACGGTTTCGCCGGTCCGCGGGGCTTTGAGCCGGATCGCGGGCTTCACGCCGGGCGGCGCCTCGGTCGGGTCGCGGTCGCGCCATTGGCCGTCATAGAGCTTGGCCCGGCCCTCCCGGCGCGCGGCCTCGCGCATCTGCGCGAGTTCCTCGGGGCTTGCGTAGCAGCGATAGGCGCGCCCGGACGCCAAGAGCTGCTCCGCAATTTCACGATGACGCGCTGAACGCGAAAACTGATATACGGCGTCCCCGTCCCAGGTGATGCCAAGCCATGTCAAACCGTCGAGAATGGCCTCGATGGCCGCCTGCGTAGAGCGCTCGCGGTCAGTATCCTCGATGCGCAAGAGCATCTTTCCGCCACGGCTGCGTGCGTAAAGCCAATTGAACAGCGCGGTGCGCGCCCCGCCAATATGCAGGAAGCCGGTCGGCGAGGGGGCAAAACGGGCAATGACGGTCATATCTGCGTCTTAAGCGGACGCGCCGTCGTGTACCACATATATCTGCGAAAAGGATGAAAGTGAGCAAAGCGTGCAAAGCCTGGGCTTGACCCGATGAGCCGATTTGTCCAATTCGGGAAGCCTTCAGCACGTTTTCATGGAGCCACTGGTGCCGATTAGTTGCGAAAATGTCCGTCGCTGAGAATTTAACCCGCGAGGGCGGGCAGGATTTCATCCGCGATATCGTGCGCGCCGATCTCGCCTCCGGCCGGCACAAGAGCGCCGTCACGCGGTTTCCGCCGGAGCCGAACGGCTACCTGCATATCGGCCACGCCAAGTCGATCTGCCTTAATTTTGGGATCGCCGAAGAATTCGGCGGTCATTGCAACCTGCGCTACGACGACACCAATCCGACCAAAGAAGCGCAGGAATATATCGATGCCATCGAGCGCGATGTGCGCTGGCTCGGCTTCGACTGGGGCAAGCACCTTTATCACGCGTCGGATTATTTCGAGCAGCTCTACGAATGGGCCGAATATCTGATCCGCGCCGGCAAGGCCTATGTCGACGACCAGAGCCAGGAACAGATGCGCGCAACGCGCGGCACGCTGACCGAACCTGGGACGAATAGCCCCTTCCGCGACCGCTCGGTCGACGAAAACCTCGATCTGTTTCGCCGCATGCGGGCCGGCGAATTTGGCAACGGCGCGCGCGTGCTGCGCGCCAAGATCGACATGGCCTCGGGCAATACTAATCTGCGCGATCCGGTGCTCTATCGCATCCTCCATGCCGAGCATCCGCGCACCGCCAAAATGTGGTGCATCTATCCGAGCTATGACTTCGCGCACGGGCAGTCGGACGCGATCGAGGGCATCACGCACTCGATCTGCACGCTGGAATTCGAGGATCACCGGCCGCTCTACGACTGGTTCCTGGATAACCTGCCGGTCCCCTCGCGGCCGCATCAATATGAATTCGCGCGGCTCAATCTGACCTATACGATCCTGTCAAAACGCGTGCTCACGGAACTCGTTCGCGGCGGACATGTGCGCGGCTGGGACGATCCGCGCATGCCGACGCTCGCGGGCTTGCGCCGGCGTGGTGTGCCGCCCGAAGCCATCCGCGAATTCATTCGGCGCATCGGCGTCGCCAAGGCCAATAGCGTGGTCGACTCCGCGATGCTCGACTTCGCCATCCGCGAATATCTGAACAAAACCGTGCAGCGGCGCATGGCGGTGTTGCGGCCGCTCAAAGTCGTGATCGAGCACTATCCGGAAGGCAAAACCGAGGAGCTCGAAGCGACCAATCATCCCGAGAACGTCGCCGCCGGCACACGGCGGATCCGCTTCGGCCGCGAATTGTTCATCGAGCGCGACGACTTCATGGAGAACCCGCCGAAGAAGTTCTTCCGGCTCTCGCCCGGCGCCGAAGTGCGCTTGCGCTATGCCTATTTCATCACCTGTCGGGAGGTAGTGAAGAACGCCGCCGGCGAGGTCGTCGAATTGCGCTGTGTCTACGATCCCGCGACCAAAGGGGGCAACGCGCCGGACGGGCGCAAGGTCAAGGCGACGCTGCACTGGGTGTCGGCGCCGGATTCCCTGCCGGCCGAAGTCCGGCTCTACAATCCGCTGTTCAGCCGGCCCGACCCCGATCCTAGCAATTTCGCCGCACAGATCGACCCGCGTTCGCTTGAAGTTTTGTCTGACGCCCGCGTCGAGCCCGTGCTTGCCGCGCTCAAACCCGGCGAGGCGGTGCAATTGGAGCGCCAAGGCTACTTTTGCCCCGATCCGGATTCGGCTTCCGGCCGGCTTGTCCTCAACCGCACTGTTGGACTGCGCGATACCTGGGCAAAAGTCTCTGCCACTAACTGACCCACCGCGGGCCGCAGACCGCCTCACGTCGGAACGATGCATGCACGCCGGCGCGCGCGAATGTTGACCGCGCTATTGCGGATAATAAACCGTGTCCGTGCAGGGATCGACGCGCGGCGGGTCCCAAACGCGATGATGGCGAAGTTTATCACAACGCGCGGCGATCCGCCCGCGGATTGCAGGGCCGTCGTCATCAGCCGGGCGCTGTCACGACAACGGGGGGCGCTAGCGCTGCGGCGCCGGGTCGCCGAGCGTGGCGAAGAATTTGTGATCGATGCTGCGCGGTCCAGGAATTTCGATCGGCCGTGGTGGCGCGCCCGTCTCGTCCGCGATGTTGTGCCACCGGCGACCGGTCAGGCGGGTGGAGACGGCGCTACCGTTCGTGCGCCACGTGGCGACGCCGCGCCGGGAAGACATCGAGACCGATCGGTAGGGTGACTGGGCCGCTTAATAGCGCCGAAAAAGGCCGACCAGCTTGCCTTGGATGCGCACCCGGTTCGGCGGCAGGATGCGAACCTCATAGGCGGCATTGGCCGGCTCAAGTGCGATCGAGGCGCCACGGCGGCGGAAGCGTTTGAGCGTCGCCTCTTCGTCGTCAATCAGCGCGACCACGATATCGCCGGTATCGGCACCCTCGGCGCGCTTGATGAGCGCAATATCGCCATCGAGTATCCCGGCCTCGATCATGGAATCGCCGCGCACCTCAAGCGCAAAATGCTCACCCGTGGAGAGAAGATCGGGGGGCATATTGATGGTGTGGCTGCGGGTCTGAATCGCCTCCACCGGGGTGCCGGCGGCGATGCGGCCCATGACCGGGACGGCCACCGGGCGGCCGCCGTCGTCTTCTGAGGCAGTGCGGACGCGACCGAGATTGCCTTCGATTACGCTCGGAGTGAAACCCCGTGCCCGC
>Ga0209465_10001381_pt1 | contig 10831 bp, 9 predicted proteins | sample PanSoiPlot1MoBio_FD_188321 | JGI IMG/M metagenome (GOLD analysis project Ga0209465, IMG submission 188321) | Tropical forest soil microbial communities from Panama analyzed to predict greenhouse gas emissions - Panama Soil Plot 1 MoBio (SPAdes)... | ecosystem: Environmental > Terrestrial > Soil...
CGTATTCGTCCGTCAGCCACCTCGGCTTCGTCGTTCTCGGCATCTTCGCCTTGCATAACATTTCCATGCAGGGCGCCGTTTACCAGATGCTGGCGCACGGAATTTCCACCGGCGCGCTGTTTTTGCTCGTTGGCATGCTTTACGACCGGCGACACACCTTTGAAATTAGCGAATTCGGTGGCCTCTCGACGCCGATGCCTAAACTCGCTGCGTTTTTTCTTTTCGTCGCGCTCTCATCGCTGGGCCTGCCGATGCTTAACGGTTTCGTCGGCGAATTCCTGATTCTCCTCGGCACCTACCAGCGCCACTGGGGCTGGGCCGCGTGGGCCGCGCTCGGCGTGATTCTCTCCGCGTGCTACCTGCTGTGGTCGTACCAGCGCGTGTTCTTCGGCGAAATCACCGTGGAGAAAAACAAAACGCTGCCCGACGTTTCCGTCCGCGAGAAATGGATTCTCGCCACGATGGCGGTCGTCACGCTGTGGATGGGCATCGATTCGCCGTTCATCACGCGGCGCACCGCCTCCGCCACGCAAACCGTGATGGATCAGGTGGAACCAGAGCGCGCGTACGAAGCAGTTGCGCCTGCCAGCACAAAACCTCAAGGACAAAGCGTCTCTCCCAGCACCGGGCCGCAAGCAAAGAGCGCTTCCGTTAGTCCGAAGGCTCAAGTAAGAGATGTTTCTGTGAGCGCTTCTGCGGCGATCACCGTGGAAAGGTTCGGAATCCGCTAAATGTTTCCTCAAGCCATCGACATGCAGCGCGTGCTGCCCGAGCTGATCTGGTGCGGCTTCGGCGTCCTGGTGATGCTGCTCCAGCCGTTCGTGGGCAGCCGGAAATTTTTCACCTTTGTTGCGCTGCTTGGCTCGCTCGCGGGAACGATTGCCGCATTTTTCGCGCTCGCTCGCGGCGGATCGGCCTTCTTCGGACTCGTGCAGTCGGATGCGTTTAGTTTCTTTTTCCGGTTGCTGGTTGGCACCGTCTCTTTTCTCGTGGTGCTCGCAGCCAGGCCGTACCTCGACCGTGAAAAACTTCCTATCGCTGAGTTTTATGCCCTCCTGTTTTTCGCCACCGCTGGCATGGGAGTACTCGCATCGGCGCAAGAGCTGCTCACCGGCTTCATCGGGCTCGAGATGAGTTCGATTTCGAGTTATGTCCTTGCCGGCTACCGGCGCGATTCTTTGAAGTCCAGCGAGTCGGCGATGAAATATTTTCTGCTCGGATCGTTCGCCACGGCATTTTTCCTTTATGGCATCGCGCTGGTGTACGGCGCAACGGGCACGACTTTGCTCAACAGAATGGCATTGACCGACGGAACAAGCACGCTACTGAAGCTGGGCCTCGCTATGATTCTGATTGGCCTCGGCTTCAAAGTGGCCGCCGCGCCGTTCCAGGTGTGGACGCCGGACGTTTACGAAGGCGCGCCAACTCCTGTCACCGCCCTTTTTTCCGCAGGACCGAAAGCTGCGGCGTTTGCTCTGCTGCTGCGCATTTTCGCCACGGTTCCCGCGGCGACGCAATACTGGTTCTGGGCTTTCTGGGTGCTCGCCGCGCTGACCATGTTCGCCGGAAACCTCGGCGCGCTCGTGCAAACCAACATCAAGCGCCTGCTGGCGTACAGTTCGATCGCGCACGCCGGATATATTTTGGTCGCGTTCGCCGCAGTCACCGCCATGGCCCAAGGCGGATCGGCGGAGGCTGCGCCGGCGTATGCCGCCGTGCTGTTTTACCTCCTGAGCTACGCGCTGGTGAAGCTCGGCGCGTTCACCATCGTTTCGCAACTGGGCGGCAACGGCGAAAAGAACCTGTCACTTGACGACTACGCCGGGCTCTCACAGCGCCAGCCGTTCGTCGCGGCGATGCTGAGCATCTATTTGCTGTCGCTGCTCGGTCTGCCGGTGACCGCGGGCTTCTTCGGCAAGTTCTACATCTTCAAGGCCGCGGTGAATTCGCACCTGATTTCGCTGGCAATCCTGATGGCCATCAACAGCGTGATCGGCGCTTACTACTACTTGCGCGTGATCGTGGTGATGTACATGCGCGAGCCAAGCGCCGAAGCCGCCGCCGTTGGCCCCGTGCCCTTCCCGATTGGCGTGAACGCCGTGCTGCTCATCACGTTTGTTGGCACGATTCTGTTCGGTTTGTACCCCAATCCTGTAATCAACTTTATCCTGCGGCCGACCCTCCTCGGACACTAATCTGCGGCCCCCAAAGCATTCCATTGGGCCTTCACTTTGTATCGCGAGCTGGCCATTGGGAACGAGCTTACGGCTTCCGCGACGGCTCCGGCTAGGTCGCCTTCAATCCAGTATTCGCTTTATGATGAACAGGTTAGCTTCAGAACTTGCGGACCGACTCTCACGGTTGATTCGAATGTGCCGGGATCGTTCGCGAGTCATTCGCAAATGGTTTATGGCGCGCCATTTGCGGCGGCCGGTAGGATAGGAAGAGCAATGTCTTCCTGCACATACGCTGTCGCCGGAGTTCCCTCGGGAATGACAAACTTCTTGTTGGACGAGAGCAATAGTCCGCTCACCCCGAAGAGAATTCCGTAAGTGACCATTTTTCCTTTATCGCGCTTCCCAAGTCCCGCCTGCTCCCCGGTGAGTTTGATAAACGATTGCCCTACTTTAATGTGGTCCGCGCGAACACGCAGTTCGTTGGCTTCGGTTTTCTGCTTCTCTGTTTTCTTGCCGGCCGCCACGGTGCCAAGTACGCGCGTCCCTTTGCGGGCTACAACATCCGTGCCGACGGCCAAGTCTTCCGCCAGTACCATCTCGACCGGCTCGCCCAGACTGGATGTTTTGGAAGTCATCGTTTGCGCCAGCTTCAGGTGGACTTCCGTCCCTTCCTTGAGGACAACTCTCTTTGCGCCCTCCGCGTCACCGGTCTTCGGTTCTTGCTGTTCTGCTTGACTCTGCGCGGCCGGCGCGGGCTCCTGCCCTTTTGCTGAAGAGCTCCCGAGAAGCGGCACAGCGAGCAATGCATAGAGTGAGCATGTGGCGCGGAATCGCATTTTCTTCCTCCTAGGACTGCCCTCGGACCGCTAGCGGCTTCGGAGCTTCTTCCTTCGCCGGTGCAGCCGGCGCTGCTGACGATTTCTTCGGCAGGCCGGGCTTATCGATTCTCGGATCGAGCTTCTTTTGCAGAGACTTCAAAGTCTTCTCCGGGGCTTCCTTTCCGGTCATGCCTCCCATGGCGCCGGCTTCTTCCGACCACAAAAGCTTGCCCGAGAGATCGTAGGACTGGACCGTGACTTTGATCCATTTGCTCAAAGGCCGCTCGACAGTGGCCAGAAGGAGGTATTGGGCGCCGGCATTCTTCGTGAGGTTTAGCTGGCTCTCGACGGACATGAGTTGGTCGGTCTGCAAGATGCCGCGTTCGGGGTCTTCAAGGATGTTTACATCGCGCGATTTCAGATAGCTGATGAAGCTGTCGGCGAATCCGTGAAACACCTGTGGGCTGCTGCTCGTGATGTGGTTTGGCGCGCGATAGACAACGACAAATACGCCTTCGGCCTGCGCCGGCGGCGCCTGGGGCTCAGCCGTGAGAGACGTACTCGGGACTAGTAAGAGGAAAATCGAGGCAGTAAGTGCAATTCCCGTTCTCATCGTTCCTCTTGTTGTTGAACCAAATGCGTTGTTGGGCCAATGCCCGCGCAGATGATTCATCGGGAAAACGAATGAATGACCCGGCATTGTTCTCTTGGAAAGGAACCTGACTTCAAAAACTGGCGGTATTGTACACCGGTCCCGCGCGTTGGCAAGGCGGGGTGGTTTCATCCGTAGCAACAATCGCGCTCCAACAAGGTTACCCGAAAGAAGAGCGGCAGCATTCCTGCCCTTCGAGGCTCCGGGGAACCCGCACTCCAAAATGAAAAGGCCCGGAGGCGAAACCTCCAGGCCGTTCGGAGAATCCCGGTCGCAGTAAAGGGATCGAGGGACGCGGAAGCGCGCCCCTCTACAAACCTAGGAAGCGGTTAGATCTTTAAGGCGATCATGGCCAGGGTGAAAAGCACCAGCGTTTCGACAAACACGAGCCCGAGAATCATGGCCGCGCGAATGGCGCCGGCAGCTCCGGGGTTGCGCGCCATGCCTTCGCAGGCCGCGGACGCGATGCGGCCCTGCGCCAGGCCGCATCCAAACGCAGCGATGGCCATGCCGAACCCGACGGCGATTCCCGAGAGGGCCTTGCTGCCGGCTCCGGCTTGGTCCTGCGCGAACGCGGCGGGGGCGAACAGCATTACCACGACAAGCACTGCCAACATCCAGATCCACTGCTTTTTCATGACTGCCTCCTTGTAAGCCGCCAGGAGGTGGTTCCCGGACACCGTGCAGCCGGGCTCACACTGGAGCGGCAAAACCAAAGCCGATTATGGAGACCATCTCAACGACCCGATTACCCGACAGATCCAGCCAGGATTCCTCGCTTCGCTCGGAATGACAAGTTTGGCTTGGCGCGGCAAATCTCGGCACGCTTCCGCAGCGACGAACCCGAAAAGTCATTCCCGGCGCGCCGTTACAACGGAAAAAAGCCAAGACTCGATCAATGCTCCTCCGCCGTGGCTAGGCCCAGGTAAACGGCGGGGAGAACCGTAAAGACATAAGCCTGGATGACGGATACGAAAATGTGCAGGCCGATAAAGGCCACAGGAATGGCGGCCGGGAAAATGGCGAGTACAACGCCGAGCACGGGAGACTTGCTCCACCCAAACGTGGCGCCTCCAGCGAGCAGGGTAAGGAAAATTATATAGATGAGGTCGCTGGCAAACATGTTGGCCCAGAGACGGACGGTGAGAGAAAGAACACGAGCCGTCGTGCTGACAATTTCTACGGGAAACAGCAGGACGGCCAAAATCCACGCGCCTAAGTCCTTGGGCGAGCCCGCGAAGGTCAGCAGATAGTGCCCTAGACCAAGGCGGCGGATTCCCTGCCAGTTGAAATAAATAAACGTAAGAACAGCGCAGGCCAGCGGGACTTCAACTTTTCCAGTTGGCGCTTGCAGAAAGCTGCTGGGGAAAGCGCCCATGAGATTGCCTACGAGAACAAACACGGAAATCGTTCCGACAAACGGAATGAACTGACTGGCGCCGTGGTGGACGTTTTCTTCGAGCAAATCCTTGACACCGAAGCCCATGGGATTGGTAAGCAGAATCTCGGCGACTTGTTGCATGGCACCGGGCTTTTCGACGGAAAGGCGCGAGCGCAAAACGAGGGCCAGAATCGTTCCGATTACTACTACGACGACGCTCATCACGACGCGCTCGGGGATGGGTAGTTCCGGATTGCTCGGCTGGATGCGCAAAACGGCAAGCAGGGCGGCGGCATAGTGCCCGAAGAGATGATTCACGAATTGCGTCAACCACGTAACGTGTTCAGCCACTCGTCAGTCCGCCGGACGAAGGATTTCCCACACACTTGCCACAATGGCCGCCGCTGCTAAGGCGCAAAAACCCAAAATCATGCTGCCAAGGGGAACGTGTAGAGACACAAAAATAACATAGACGGCGAAACCCAGCAACCCGTAGCGGCAGAGTGCAGCAAGGTAGGTAGTAACGGGCACTTTGGGCTTCTCGCGGCCTTCTTGGGCTGTCGAAACAACGACCAGCGCGTCCAGAGCGCGCCTCAGCCAGCGAAAATTGAGCCAGGCCAGCACGCTGCCGATGGCCAGGCCGGCGGCCCAGAGACTGTGGTGGAGGACGGCCGCTATGGCAGCGGCCGCAAAGCCGAAAAGGAGAGTGAGCCAACCGACGCGCCGTTCGGTTTGGGTGCTGGAAGTTGGACTGGCCACGTCTAATGGACCTCGCACAATAAAATGCCGGTGTCGGAAAAAAAAGCGGCGACCCTTCGAGGTTCAGGGTAAAAAAGCCGCCGCGCTGCACAGGACTCGCGCAACATTTTGGGAAGCCTAATTGTTTCCATTGCCGGCGGGCAGGCGGCGCAGAACTTCGCGGACGCCGGCGAAGAATCCTACCGCTCCCAGCACGAGCGTGAGCCAGGGCCTCGTGTTCAGGCGATGATCGAGGAAATAGCCAATCGCGGCTCCCACCGCAACGGGGCCAACAAGAGTGAAAGGCAACTCAAACGCAAGGGCGAGAGCTGAGTTGGAGCTAATGTCCCTCCCGCTCTTCCTTGCCGGCGCAGTGGATGAAGGCTCGTCGGGTTTATCGTCCGAAGGCATATTGAGCAAGCCGCGTGAACGGCTCAGGATACAACCCGGCGGCGAGCGTGACAAACACGGCGACGCCGAGGGCCACGGCCTGCGCGTTGCTCATGACGGGACGCGGGGTTTCGCCCGGAGCTTTGAGCCAGGCGTGGACGACGATGCGGAAGTAGTAGTAGAGCGCGGGAACGATGTAGAGAACCGCGAATACCGCGAGCACCGGATGGTGCGTTTCGATGAGCGAAAGAAAAATGAAGTACTTGCCCATGAAACCAGCAGTTGGCGGAATGCCAGCGAGCGAAAGCATGAACACCAAGAGAAGCACCGCCGCGGCAGGGCTGCGCTGGTACAAGCCATTTAGATCTTCGAGTTCTTCGCCGATGAGGCCTTTCTGGCGGAGCACGATCAGGATGGCGAAGGCGCCGGCGGTCATAAAGATGTACGCGAACAAATAGAACGCAATCCCCGTTTTCGCGGTATCCGACAGGGTTTTTGTCTTTTCATCCCAAGCGACCAGCCCCAGCAAGACGTAGCCGACGTGCGAAATCGAGGAATAAGCGAGGAGGCGTTTCACGTTGGTCTGCGTGAGCGCGGCGAGGTTGCCCCAAGTCAGAGAGGCGATGGCGATGCCTGCGACAAGGTACATCCAGTTGACCTGCGTGGCTCCAAACACAACAAGGAACAAACGGAGGAGCAACGCGAAACTCGCGGTTTTCGAGGCCACACTGACGAAGATCGTAACGGGCGTCGGAGCACCTTCGTAAACGTCGGGCGCCCACTGATGGAAAGGCACGGCGGCGACCTTGAAGAACAGCCCGACGGCCACCAGGACGAAAGCAAGAACCGGCAGCAACTGAAGCAGGAAAGGATCGAATTGCGCTGTCGCTGGCTGCGGATTGTGCAAGATCGAGCTCACGAAAGCATCGCGGCGGCCCAGCGCCACGCTGATGGAATCAACGTTCGTAGAAGCCGAAAGGCCGTAGAGAATCGAAAAACCGTAAGCCAGAATACCGGAGCTGAACGCGCCGAGGAGGACGTACTTCAGAGAGGCTTCGTTGGAGCGTTTCTCTCGGCGCAGAAAGCCGGTAAGGACGTAGAAGCTGAGGGCCATGGTTTCGAGGCCAAGGAACATGACAATGAGGTCAAAGCCAGAAGCCATGAACATCATGCCCACGCAAGCGAAAAGCAGCAGCGCGTAGTATTCGCCCTCCTGCTCTTGCTCGATTTCTAGGAATTTCACGGAGAGCAGAATGACCAGCGCGGTGGCGGCGAGAAAAAGCGCGGCGAAGAAAAGAAAGAAAGGATCCACGGTGAGCGAGCCCTGAAATCCATACAGCGCTCCATTTGCGGCAACGGGAACCCGCAGCTCCCACACCGTGTAGGCGCTGAAGGCCGTTCCGAGAAGGGCTATGCCCGCGTTGAAGTATCTTTCCCTGACGCCGAGGGTGAAATCAATCAGCAGAATGCCCAAGCCGAAGAGCGTCAATTCAATCTCAGGAAGAATGAGGCGGCCTTCTCCCCGGAGGTATTCCATAAGCGCGCTGATGAAGGGAATGTGCATAGGCGTTCGAGTTTACTTTGCCTCCGCCACATTGCCAGGAGTTGGCGCGGGCGGCAATTTCGCGTGCTCCTGCTGATAAAAGTTGGGATTCACCTGCTCGACGATTTTTTGCACGGGCTTTTCGATGAGCGCGAAGAACGGTTTCGGATAGATGCCGATCCAGAACGCCAAGACCACGAGCGGGAGGAGCGTGGCCATTTCGCGCAGATTCAAATCGGGCAAGTGTTCGTTCGCAGGGTTGGTGACCGGACCAAACATCACGCGCTGGTAAAGCCAGAGCAAGTAGGCTGCGCCGAGAATCACGCCGAGGGTGCCCCAAGCGGCCCAGTATTTGTTCACTTGAAATGCGCCCTGCAGAATCGTGAATTCCCCGATGAAGCCATTCAGAATCGGCATGCCCAGAGAGCTGAGGCTGACGATGAGATAGACGGCGGCAAAATTCGGCATGGGCGTGGCCAGGCCGCCAAACTCGGAAATCAGACGCGTGTGCCTGCGTTCGTAGAGCACGCCAACGATCAAGAAGAGCGCGCCGGTCGAGATGCCGTGATTGATTTGCTGCAGGACGCTGCCGGCGAGGCCATTGGGCGTGAGCGCGAAAATTCCAAGCGTGCAAAACGCGAGGTGACTGACGGAACTGTAGGCAATGAGCTTCTTCATGTCCTTTTGCATGAGGCAGACGAGCGCGCCGTAGACGATGCCGATCAGTGAAAGGACGATGACAATCCTAATGATGTTAGAGCGCAGCGGGCCGTCGCTAGGGAGCAGGGGCAGGGAGAAGCGGATAAAGCCGTAAGTCCCCATCTTCAGCAAAACGCCGGCCAGGATGACGGAGCCTGCCGTGGGCGCTTCCGTGTGCGCATCGGGGAGCCAGGTGTGGAATGGGAACATCGGCACTTTGATGGCGAAGGCGAAGAAGAAGCCCCAGAAGAGCCAGGCTTTCAGCGGATCGGAAAACTTTTGCGCGGCATCCAGCAGCGTTGGCACATCAAAGGTGCGAGTCGCACCCGCAGCGACTGGCGCGTAGTACAGCGCCAGAATCGCGAGCAGCATGACTACTGAGCCGGCCAGCGTGTACAGGAAAAACTTGATGGCCGCGTAAAGGCGGCGGTCGCTTCCCCAAACCCCGATGAGGAAGTACATGGGAACGAGCATCACTTCCCAGAAAACGTAGAAGAGAAAGAAGTCGAGGGAGACGAAAACGCCGATCATGCCGGTCTGCAGGAGCAGCAGCAAAATGTAATATTCCTTGGTGCGCGTGTGAATGGCGCTCCAGGAAGAGAGAATGGCGATCATGCCGAGGAACGTCGTGAGCATGACCAGCAGCAGGCTGATGCCATCAATGCCGAGATGGTAGCGCGCGCCGATGGAGGGAATCCAGGAAACGTTTTCTTCAAAGGAGAATCTGCTTGCGCCAGGATTCCACCAGCGAACCAGCGGGATGGAGATGAGGAAGCCGAGCGCGCCGAAGATGTTGGCGGCGATCTTTTGCGCCGATTCCGCTTCGCGAGGAATGAAGAGCATGAGAACCGCGCCCAACAGCGGCGTGAAGAGCACTACCGTCAAGATGTGATTCGCAAAAAAGTCCATTCTCTCCCTCTCAGCGCGCCCCGCGCAGCACTACATGGAGGTGTTGTTCGTAATACGCCAAAAGAATTGCCAAACCCACAAGAATCAGCAGCGCATAACTGGAAAATGTGCCGGTTTGCAGAAAGCGGAAGGGGAAGCTGAGGAGCTGCGTCAGCTTGGCGCCGAAGTTCAGCAGGCCGTCAATGATCCACTTGTCCCACCACATGGAAAGCTTCGACGTAAAGCGCGCGAGCCAGCCAGCGCCGTCCACGCCGACTCCGTCGATGACTTTGGCATCGAACTGGCCGAGCAGCGTGCCAACATCTTTCGTACGGTTCACGAACAGGGCGTCGTAGATTTCGTCAACGTAATATTTGTGGACCAGCACTCGGTAGAAGCCGCTCATTCTTCGAGCGATCAATTCGGGAGCGAATCGCTTGGTGCCGTAGAACTCGTACGCCAGCCAGATGCCAGCGACCGCCGCAGCAATGGAGGCGAACATCAAGAAATATTCTGTTGGCCCGCTTCCCTTTTCTTGCTCGGGAGCACTCCTTTGGATTCGCGCCGCCTCGTCTGGCGAGGCTAGGGCTCCAAGCGGACCTTCGTGCCCCAAGAGAGGCTCGGTGTGAGTGACCATGACCGGCGCGAGGAATTTTTCGAAGTGGTTGCTGCCGCCGAGTGCGGCAGGCCAGCCAATCCAGCCGCCAATCACCGAAAGCACGGCGAGGATCATCAGCGGAATGGTCATCGAGTGCGGCGATTCGTGAATGTGGTGTTGGGCATGTTCGTCGGCGCGCGAATAGCCCGAGAACGTCAGGTAAGCCAGCCTGAACATGTAAAACGCAGTCATACCGGCAGTGATGAATCCGACGGCCCACAATGCCCAGTGGCGTTCGAATGCGCGGCCAAGGATCTCATCCTTGCTGAAGAACCCTGCGAAGGGAGGCATTCCCGCAATGGCCAGGGTGGCCAATAGAAAGGTCCACGCAGTAACGGGGATCCTGCTCCACAAGCCGCCCATCTTTCGGATGTCCTGCTCGCCGGACATGGCATGAATCACGCTGCCCGCGCCGAGGAACAAGAGCGCTTTGAAGAAAGCATGCGTCATCAGGTGAAAAATTCCTGCCGCGAAAGCTCCGGCTCCAAGAGCGAGAAACATGTAGCCGAGCTGGCTGATGGTGGAATAGGCGAGGACTTTCTTGATGTCGTTCTGAACGAGCGCCATCGAGGCGGCAAAAATCGCAGTGACCACACCAACGACGGCGACGACAACCAATGCCGACGGCGCGTTTACGTAGATGGCATTCATGCGCACAACCATGTAGACGCCCGCCGTGACCATCGTGGCGGCGTGGATCAAAGCGCTGACAGGAGTAGGGCCCTCCATGGCGTCGGGAAGCCAGACGTAGAGGGGTATTTGCGCGGATTTTCCGCAGGCGCCAACAAAAAGCAAAAGCGCAATGGCGGTAAAAACGGGAGCTCCGTAGGCCAGGGCGTGCGAGCCGAGAGCGGCTTCGAGGGCTTGGCGGACTCCGGAATCGGCGG
>Ga0209465_10001382_pt1 | contig 10827 bp, 10 predicted proteins | sample PanSoiPlot1MoBio_FD_188321 | JGI IMG/M metagenome (GOLD analysis project Ga0209465, IMG submission 188321) | Tropical forest soil microbial communities from Panama analyzed to predict greenhouse gas emissions - Panama Soil Plot 1 MoBio (SPAdes)... | ecosystem: Environmental > Terrestrial > Soil...
CCGCTATCCGATCTGTCAGGCCGGCATGGGCTGGGTCGCCCGCTCCTCGCTCGCCGCCGCCGTCTCCGCGGCGGGCGGCCTCGGCGTCATCGCGGCGGCGCACGGATCGCCCCAACATCTTCGTGAGGAGATCCGTCGCGTGCGCGATCAGACCGACCGGCCCTTCGGGGTGGACGTGCTGTTCGCCACCATCCGCGCCGCGGGCGACGAGGTGGAGCAGTTCACCGATCAGGTCAAGGGCTGGGTCGACGTCACTCTGGAGGAGCGCGTGCCCGTACTGGTGGCTGGGCTGGGCAGTCCTGGCCCAGTTACCGCGGAGGCGCACCGGCTCGGCATGAAGGTGATGGCCCTCTGCGGCAACGTGAAGCAGGCGCGCGATCACGCGCAGAACGGCGTGGACGTGGTCATCGCCCAGGGCCACGAGGCGGGCGGCCACACGGGCCGCATCGGCGGTCTCGTCCTCGTGCCGGCGGTGGTGGACGCCGTGCGCCCCATTCCCGTGCTGGCCGCCGGCGGCATCGCCGACGGCCGTGGCCTCGTGGCCGCTCTCGCTTTGGGCTCGGTGGGCGTCTGGATGGGCACGCGCTTCATCGCCACCCATGAGGCCTTCGGCCACGACAACTACAAGAAGAAGATCGTGGCCATCGACGAGGAGGGCACGGTGGTGCATCGTGGCGCCACCGGCAAGCCCTGCCGTGCCATCCGGAACGAGTTCACGCGGGAGTGGGAAAAGCGCACGGCCGAGATCCTGCCCTTCCCCCTCCAGGCTCAGCGCGTGGGCTTTCCCGCGGCCGTCCGCGCGCGCGAAGAGGGCGACGTCGACCGCGGCCACGCCGCCTGCGGTCAGAGCGCGGGCCTCATCGAGGACATCGTGGCCGCCCGCGAGGTAATCGAGCGGCTGGTCGCGGAGGCCGAGGACGTGCTCGCGCGAATGAGCCCGCCCGCGTGACGCCGTGTTGATCCCGCAGGAACCCCTAGAGGAGAGGACGTGACCGAGAGCCAGAGCGTGGAGACCGAAGCGACCGAGCTGCTGCGCACCCTGATCCGAAATGCCTGCGTCAACGACGGCACGCCCACCTCGGGACACGAGGAGCGCAACGCCGACGCTCTCGAGGCCTACTTCGCGGGATCGGGGCTGGCCTGCGAGCGCTACACCGCCGCTCCTGGCCGCGTGAGCCTCATCACGCGCATTCAGGGCCGCGATGCCAAAGCGCCCACCCTCCTCCTCATGGGCCACACGGACGTGGTGCCCGCCAACGCGGCGGGCTGGGAGCGCGATCCCTTCGGCGCCGACCTCGTGGACGGGATCGTGTGGGGCCGTGGCGCTACCGACATGCTCAACATCACCGCAACCATGGCAGTGGCCACGCGCCGGCTCGCTATCAGCGGCTTCGCGCCGCGCGGCACCTTGATCTACCTCGGGGTGGCCGACGAGGAAGCGGGGAGCATCTACGGGGCGAGCTATCTCACACGCGAGAAGTTCGACGCGGTCAAGGCGGACTACGTGATCACGGAGAGCGGCGGCGTGCCCATCCCCGCCCGCTCCGGGGTCAAGCTTCCCGTCACGGTGGGCGAAAAGGGCGTCAACTGGCGACGGCTCGTCATCAAGGGCACTCCGGGTCACGGCTCCATGCCCTTCCGCACCGACAACGCCCTCGTCACCGCGGCGGAGGTGGTGCGTCGTCTTTCCGAGTATCAGCCCAAGGCGCGTATCCTCGACGAGTGGCGTCGCTACGTGGCCGAACTCGAGCTCGCCCCCGAGCTGGAGGCGGCGCTCACGGATCCCGACCGGGTGCTCGAGACGGTGAACCATCTCGAGCCGCTCGGGCTGGCCCGCCTCGCCCATGCCTGCACCCACACCACGTTCTCGCCGAACGTCGTGCACGGGGGCTCCAAGATCAACGTGATCCCCGATCGCATCGCCATCGACGTGGACGTGCGCGCGCTGCCCGGGGTGACCCCTCTCGACGTCGACGCCATGCTCAAGGAGGCGGTGGGCGACCTCGCCTCGCGAGTGGAGATCGAGGCTCCGCGGGGGCAGGAAGGCTCGCGCACCTCGATGGACACGCCGCTCGTGGAAGCGCTGCGCCGAGTGACGCAGGCTCTCGTGCCCGGAAGCAAGATCATCCCGCGGCTCACCGGGGGCGCCACCGACGCCCGTTACTTCAGGTGGAAGAACGTGCCCGCCTACGGCTTCGGTCTGCATTCTCGTCGTATCCCGTACTCGGAGTACCCGCTCATGTTCCACGGCAACAACGAGCGGGTGGACACGGAGAGCCTGCGTTTATCCGCCACCATGTGGGAAGCCCTCTGTCGCGACTTCCTCGGCTGAGGCCCCGGCCATGACCAGACCGTTCGAGGGCCGCGTGGCCGTGATCACGGGCGGGGCGCGCGGCATCGGCCGTGGCATCGCGCAACGCTTCGCGCGCGACGGCGCGCATTGCGTGATCACCTATCGCCGCGGCGCCGACGTGGCCGCCGGCGTGGTGCGGGAGCTGGAGGGCGAGGGTGTCCGAGCCCTCGCCCTCCCCCTCGAGCTCGCCGACCCCGCGCAGGTTCCCGCGGTGTTCGAGCGCATCGGCGAGACGTTCGGACGCGTGGACGTGCTGGTGGCGAATGCCGCGGCCACCTCCTTCCGCCCGCTCGCCGATCAGAAGGAGCACAACGTCCGCCGAACCTTCACCATCACCGTCGACTCCTTCATTGCGGCCGTCCAAGGGGCGGTGCCCCTCATGCGCGGCCGGCCGGGACGCATCGTCATCGTCTCCGGCATCGACTCCTTCCATGCCATGCCGGGTCACGGCCTCCTCGGCGGAGCCAAGGCCGCCGCGGAGAGCCTGGTGCGCGCTTTCGCCTTCGAGCTCGGGCCCGAGCGGATCACCGTCAACGGAGTGAATCCCGGGATGATCGACACGGATTCCTCGCGCCTCTACATCGAGACCGGGCTTCGTCGCGACCCTGCGCAGGCCATGGCCGAGGTTGCCGCGGTGACCCCGGTGCGCCGAATCGGGACGGTGGAGGACGTGGCGGACTGTGTCGCCTGGCTCGCCTCGGATCGCTCGGGATTCCTCACCGGGCAGACCATCGTACTGGACGGGGGGCTCACGATCGTGTCGCCGCTGGCCAGACTGGAGGGCGTGTCGGACCTCCGCTGAGCGAAGTTACACGCATCGCGCCACGATGCCGGACCTGGACCGCGAAACCCCTACTTGATCTGATTTGACGACGGCGCGGCAGTCGGCTCATACTCTCCTCATCGTGACAACCACGCCCAGCGCGCCGAGCATGGTCCAGCGTCTGGGACAAATCCTGCTCAAGGCCCGCGTACTTACCCAGGATGTCCTCGGGGATGCCCTGCTGCGGGCCAAGCAAAACCGCGTGAAACTTGGGGAAACGCTCATCTCCATGGGCGCGGTCACCCCCGAGGAGGTTCTGCGGGCGCTGGCCGAGCAGAACGGGCTGCCGTTCGTGGCCGCGGAGGAACTTCCGAGCGCCCCGCCCGTGGTCAAGAACCTCTCGCCCAAGTACCTGAGGCAGTACGTCTCCTGCCCCATCGCGGTCGACGGCGCCGCGGTCACCGTCGCCACTGCCGACCCCGCCAATCCCGTGCTGATCGACGACCTGCGCCAGATGCTGGGCGCCAAGATCTCGCTCTGCGTGGCGTCTGCCCCCGCCATCCTGGACGCGATCGAGCGAGCGTACGGTGCTTCGACTCCGCTCCAGAAAATCGTCGAAGGCATGGCGCCGGGCGAGACCGCGGAGGGCGAGGAGGATGTCAATCATCTGCGCGATATGGCCTTCGAGGCGCCGGTGGTTCGCCTGGTCAACCTCCTCATCGAGGAGGCCGTCGCCTCCGAGGCATCGGACATCCACGTGGAGCCCTTCGAGGATCGCCTGCGCGTCCGCTATCGCATGGACGGCATTCTCTACGACCGAGAGTCGCCGCCGCGCAAGCTGCAGGCCGCGCTGACCTCGCGCATCAAACTCATGGCGGAGATGAACATCGCCGAGCGTCGCCTTCCCCAGGATGGCCGCATCCGCGTCACGGCGGGCGGGCGGAGGGTGGACATCCGCGTGTCCACCGTGCCCACCGTCCACGGCGAATCGCTGGTCATGCGTCTCCTCGATCGCTCCTCCGTGTTCCTGCCCTTCGATCGCCTAGGCTTCTCGCCGCCCGTGGCGGAAAGCTACGAGACCCTCATCCGCCGCCCCCACGGCATCTTGCTCGTCACGGGACCGACGGGATCGGGCAAGACCACCACGCTGTACGCTGCGCTCGACAAGATCAACTCGCCCGACAAGAAGATCATCACCATCGAGGATCCCGTCGAGTACCAACTGGGGGGCATCAACCAGATCCCCGTGCGGCCCACCATCGGGCTCTCCTTCGCGGCGGGACTGCGCCACATCGTGCGCCAGGATCCCGACGTCATCATGGTGGGCGAGATCCGTGACCTCGAGACGGCGGAGATCGCCATCCAGGCTGCGCTCACCGGCCACCTCGTCCTCTCCACGCTGCACACCAACGATGCGCCCAGCGCCATCGCGCGGCTGCAGGACATGGGCGCGGAGCCGTATCTGGTGGCCTCCGTGCTCAACGGCGTCCTCGCCCAGCGCCTCGTGCGCCGCGTGTGTGGGACCTGCCGCGCCCCCTACGAGCCGGAGCCTCGCGATCTCCTCGCCATCGGTGTCGCCGACGCCACCGGCGTCGAGCTGTTCCGGGGCAAGGGCTGCGACGAATGCCGCGGCACCGGCTACCGCGGACGCATCGGCATCTACGAGCTCTTCGTCGTCTCGGAAGACGCGCGAAGCCTCATCCTCTCGAAGCGGCCGTCTGGAGAGATCCGGCGCTACGCCATCGAGCGCGGTATGGTCTCGCTGCGCGACGACGGCTGGGCGAAGGCCCGCGCAGGCATCACCACCGTCGAGGAGATCCTCCGGGTGACGCAGGAGGAAGACGGCTAGGTCGCCTCTTCGGCGGGCCCGCGGGCAACCCGCTTTTGCTCTTCGTCTCGTCCGTGTCGCCGCCCGCTCCCTCCCATCGCTGAACTCCCCCAAATCGGACCCGGAAAATCGGACCCGATCTCCGCACAGGGGCAGGACTGCCCGCAAATCTTGACGGGCCGGAGTGGCCCGGCGCACTATCGGTCGTGAGCGGAGTGATCCAAGCTCTTTCCGCTCTTCGGAAAGGCGGTGGCGTGCCGTTCTTCGCGTACAAGGCAGCTGACCGGCGGGGCCAGACGGTGGATGGCGTGATGGAGGCGGCCGACGCGCGCAGCGTCGTCGAGCAGCTCCAGCGCGATGCGTACTTTCCCATCGAGGTTGCTCCCCAGCGCGAACGCTTTAGCGTGGCGAGCCTCGCGCGCACGCCTCTCCGCTCGCGCGGCGTCCCCGGACGTGACCTCGTCGCCTTCACCCAGCAGCTTGCCACCCTCCTCGAGGCCGGCCTGCCCCTCGATCGCGCCCTCGGCATCCAGGAAGGCCTCACCGCGAACGCCCGCCTCCGTGCCATCACCGAGGACGTGCGAAAGAGCGTCCGCGGCGGAACGTCTCTCGGCGAGGCTCTCGCCAAGCATCACCCTCGTCCATTTTCGCGCCTCTACGTCAACATGGTGCGGGCCGGCGAGAAAGGCGGAGTGCTCGAGCAGACCCTCCGTCGCCTCGCCGAGTTCCTGGAGGAGGCGCAGGAGTTCCGCGACGCGCTTCTCTCCGCGCTGATCTATCCGAGCCTCCTCGCCGCGGTGGGGGGCGCCGCCGTCATCTTCCTCATGACCTTCGTGATCCCGCGCTTCGCGGACATCTTCCGCGATCTCGGGAGCGCGATTCCCCTGCCCACGCAGGTCCTTCTCTCCATCAGCGCCTGGATTCGGGCGTATTGGTGGGCCATCGTGGGTGCCGCCCTCGGCGTGGCCCTCGCCGTGCGCGTGTGGGTCTCCGCTCCGCGCGGGAGACTGCAGGCCGATCGCCTGCTCCTGTCGCTCCCCGTGCTCGGTCCGCTCACCTTGCAGACCGAGGTCGCGCGCTTCTCCCGCATCACGGGCACGCTCCTCAAGAGCGGCGTGCCCATGCTGGGCGCCCTCGCCGTGGTGAGGGAGATGATGGGCAACCAGGTCCTCGCCCATGCCGTGGACGGCCTGGGCGACGGCGTCCGGGGCGGGGCGGGGCTCTCCAAGCCCATGGCAGATTCGCGGATCTTCCCGGTCTTGGCCATCCACATGGTCAAGGTCGGGGAGGAGACGGGGCGCCTCGACGAGATGCTGCTCAAGGTCGGGGCCACTTTCGAGAGCGACACCAGGAAAACCCTGAAGCGACTGATCTCCCTGGTCGAGCCTGGGATCATCCTCTTCATGGGCCTGGTGGTCGGCTTCATCGTGGTCGCGATGCTCATGGCCATCCTGTCCATCACGGACATCCCCATTTGACGCACTGCTCTTGACGCACTGCTTTCGTTGACGTCAGGACGCCTCAAAGGCAATAATCGAGACCGCATGAGGCACCCAATTCGTATGGGGCGAGCCCTGCGGTCCCGCACACGATTTCTCCTCGATTCCCGCGGGTTTTCCCTTATCGAGCTCCTGGTGGTCATCATCATTCTGGGCCTCCTCGCGGGCTTGGTCGGCCCCAGGCTGTTCGGTCGGGTCGGCCAGTCCAAGCAGGCGGCGGCCCGGGCCCAGATCGAGCTCTTCAGCGCAGCCCTCGACCAGTACCGGCTCGACGTCGGGTCCTACCCCCCGTCGGCAGCCGGACTCGATGCGCTGGTGAAGAACCCCAACGCGCCAAACTGGAACGGGCCCTACCTAAAGAAAAACCTCGTACCGGTCGATCCTTGGGGCAAGCCATATCAGTACAAGTGCTGCCCAGGAGATCACGGTGACTACGATATCTGGACCCTCGGGGCCGACGGTGCGCCGGGCGGCGAGGGTGAGAACGCGGACGTCTCCTCCTGGACCGTCTCGAAATGACGGCAGCCCGGCCCCGGGGCTTTACCCTCATCGAGGTGGTGGTCACCCTGTTCGTCCTCACCCTGGCCGCCACCTTGGTAGGCCCCTCGGTGGTGAGTGGAGTGGAGGCGCTGAAGGCGCGCACGGAGGCGGCGGGCCTGGCCACTTTCCTGCGCGGGGCGCGCGAGCAGGCCGTGACCCACAAGCGGGCCTACGAGGTCCGGGTAAAGAGCGAGGAAGGCATTGTCGAGATGCGGACGGGGGACACCGTACCCGCCATACGAAAGCTCGGCACCGGCGTGCGCGTGACCGTCGAACCGCCCGCCCGCGCCATCACCTTCCTGCCTCAGGGCTTCTCGAGCGGAGCGCGGCTCCGCGTGGAGCTCGGACGCCGCGTCTACCTCGTCACCGTGGATCCGCTCACGGGCCGCGTTTCCACCGCCCGGATGGACGCGTGAGCGCGCGCGCCCAGAACGGCTTCACCCTGCTCGAGGTACTGGTCGCTCTGGTCATTCTCAGCCTGGCCGTGGTCACGTTCATCCAGCTCGCGTCCCAGGGCCTGCGACTCCTGCGGGTGTCCGGCGAACATCAAGAGGCGGTGATGCTCGCGGACCGCCTGACCCGCGCCGCCGACCCGAGTGGCGAGAGCATAGAGACAGGCCACGAGGGCGCATTCGACTGGGAGCGCCGCACCAAGTTCGTGCCCATGCCGCCCGATCTCGGATCGATCGGCAACAATGCGCCACGCTTGCTCTCGCTGTCGGTGGTCGTGAAATGGGGCGGCCGCTCCGTGGAGATCGCCACTCTACGCCTCGCTCGCGCCACGGCCACGCCATGACCCGCGAGCAGCGCGGCTTCACGCTCGTGGAAGTGGTGATCGCCCTCACCATCATGGCCACGCTCCTCGTGGTGCTCTTCGCCTGCCTGCGCGTGGGACTCGTGGCGTGGCAGCGCGGCGACGAACGCTCCCAGGCGCTGGAGCGGGCGCGCAGCGTCAACCAGGTGGTCACGCGAGCCCTCGCCGGCACGTATCCGTACCAGGCTGCCGCCTCGGGCCGGGAGCCTGCCCGCCTGCTCTTCGAGGGCGAGCCAGAGCGCATCGGCTTCGCTACGACCGTGCCGCCTCTCCCCTCCGCCGACCCCGTGGCCTTCACCGCGGTGACCTTGACGCTGACCACCGGCGCGGGGGGCGGCCTCGCCGTGAGCCAGAAGGTGCTGCCCAACGAGAAGCCCTTCGACAAGGATCTTCGTCCCATCTTCGTGGACGGCGCCGTCACGCGCATCCGCTTCCGCTACCTCAAGGAGGCCAACGGGGAGTGGATGGAGCACTGGGACGGGGCGCTGGAGAAGGCTCTGCCCGTATCCATCGAGGTGACGCTGACCATCGTCCAAGGGGGGCACGCCGTGGAGCAGCCGCCCCTCATCGTCTCCGTGCCGGTGACGAGCTGATGCGCAGCGAGCGCGGATTCGCGCTCCTCTCCGTCATACTCGTGCCGGTGCTGGTCGCCGTGGTGGTGATGAGCTGATGCGCAGCGAGCGCGGATTCGCCCTCCTCTCCGTCATACTCGTGCCGGTGCTGGTCGCCGTGGTGGTGATGAACTGATGCGCAGCGACCGCGGATTCGCGCTCCTCTCCGTCATGCTCGTGCTGGCGCTTCTCGCCGTGGTGGTGACGGAGTTCGCGATGACCACGCGGCTCGAGAGCTCCATGATCCGTGCCTACCGCGACGGCGTCCTGGCCACGCACCTCGCGGAGGCGGGGGTGCAGCAAGCGCTCCGGGAGATCCAGGGTCCGGGCACCTTGGTCGCGCTCGACCTGGACGGCACCCTCACTTTCTACCGTGCGAGCGATCCCGCGGCGACGCCCGTCAAGGTGAGCCCCCTGCCACGACAAAAGGTGCCGCTCGGCGCGGGCGAATTCTCCTACCGCATCACCGACGAGGAAGCGCGGATCAACGTCAACACCGCCACGCCCGACCGGATCGAGAGCCTCCTCATCTCGATGGGCCTCGACAAGCAGGTGCGAGATGTGGTGGGGGACTCGCTCCAGGACTGGAAGGATCCCGACGATCTCCATCGTGCCAATGGCGCGGAGAGCGAGGACTACTACCTGAAGCTGCCCGTGCCCTATCGCGCGAGGAACGGCGCGCTTCAGGACACCGCGGAGCTGCTCCAGATCCGCGGGGTGACGCGCGAGATCTACACGGGCGCCGACGGACATCCCGGACTGGCCGATCTCGTCACCGTGGTGGGCCGCGACACCGTGAACATGAACACCGCTCCGCCCGCCGTGCTCACCGCGCTCGGGCTCTCGGCCGCGGAGATCAGCGAGATCGTCGCCACGCGTGTCCGCGTACCCTATGCCGTGGTGCCCGCCCGGTTCGGGGGCAAGGGGCTCGGGGTGAGCAGCGCAACCTTCCGGATCGAGGCGGAGGGCCGCGTGGGCGGTGAGCCGCGCGCCCGGCTCGTGGCCATCGTGCAGCGCCAAGCGCAGCTCACCATCACGGGTGGGAGCAGCTCCAAGATCCCCCTGCTCTCGTGGCGGCTGAGCGAGCCATGAAGATGCGCGCGGGGATCCTGGTCGATGAGACAGCGGTGACGCTCGCCATCGTGTCCGGACGCGGGCCGGTCGAGTGCTTCAGGTTCGACGCGGACGAAAACGCGGGGCCGCTCATCGCCACCGAGTTAGAGCGGCGCGGCTTCAAGCGGCGCCGACTTCGGGTGGGGCTGGATCGTAGCCTCGCCGTGGTCAAGATTCTCGAGCTGCCGCGCTCCGAATCGGTGGACCTCTCGCAGATGGTCCGCTTCGAGCTGGAGCGACACGTTCCCTTCCCGCCGGAGGATATCGCCTGCGACTGGAGCTCGAACCCCGGGCGCGCGAACGGCCCCCTGCGCGTGCTCGTCGCTGCTTGCGAGCCTCGCCGCCTCGATCACGCCGTGCGGCTCGTGAGTGAGGCGCGTCGGCGTCCCCTGGCCCTCTCCGTGGCCTGCCACGATCTCCGCTCGCTCCTCCCCCGCACCATCGCCCCCGTGCGCGTGGTGTGGGCTCATCGCCACGACGGGCGGACCGATCTGGTCTTCCTCGGCCGGGGCACCGTGCGCCTGAGTCGCGTCATCCCCGCCGAGACTCCGCAGGAACTGGTACGCGAGATCCAGCGCAGCATCGGCCTGCTTCAGTGGCGAGACTGCGCGGCGCTCTGGATCTCCGGCGACGAGGTGGACCGCTTCATCTCGGCGCCCGTGCTCTCGGAACTCCACACCGCCGTCTCCGAGCCGCCCTTCGGGCAGTTGGGCCAGGCCCTCGTCGACTCGCTGCCCGAGGATCGACGCGGGGCCGCCATGCTTGCCCTCGCCGTGGCCGTGGGCTCGCGGCATCCGCGCATCAATCTCCTGCCTACCGGCCTGCGCCCGCTCCGGGCCTCGCGCGGGCAGCTGGTCACCGGCCTCATGCTCTGCCTCACCATCCTCCTCGGGCTCGGCTACCTCGGTGCGCAGGTCTGGCAGCGGGCGCGCTACGTGCGATACCTTTCGCAGGAGATCCAGCGGCTCGACTCGGACGCCAAGTCCGTGGAGCGGCTGTCCGCGATGGTAACGAAGAAGAAGCAGCTCCTCGGCACCCTCCAGGGCGTGGAGACCAAGGGGCTGCGCTCGCTCCCCTTCCTGCGCGATCTCACCTCGCTCGTGCCCCAGGACGCGTGGCTCCAGGCCCTCAACATGGATCCGCAGGGCGTGGAGCTGATCGGGCAGGCGGGCACGGCGAGCGCGCTCATCCCCACCCTCGAGGCTTCGCCGTGGCTCGATCACGTCGAGTTCACCTCGCCCGTGACCAAGGGACAGGGCAAGGAGCAGTTCCGCATCCACGGCGCCTGGGAGCGCCACTAGATGCT
>Ga0209465_10001384_pt1 | contig 10821 bp, 10 predicted proteins | sample PanSoiPlot1MoBio_FD_188321 | JGI IMG/M metagenome (GOLD analysis project Ga0209465, IMG submission 188321) | Tropical forest soil microbial communities from Panama analyzed to predict greenhouse gas emissions - Panama Soil Plot 1 MoBio (SPAdes)... | ecosystem: Environmental > Terrestrial > Soil...
GCCTCGTCGAGGTACGCCAGGTGCGCGAGCAGGTTCTGCCCCCCGCGCGGATCCATGAGCGGATGAAACCAGGTCAGGACGAGGGCGCTCTGCGGGCCCGCGGTGTCGGGCCCGTCGAGGATCGCGAGTCGCAGCGGCGGCTCGCGGCGGGGATCGATCGCCGTGTTCAGCTCGGACTCGAGCTCGGCGCGAAGCGCCTGGAGCGTGCTGAATCGCCGGTGACGCACGGGCGGAGGGGTCAACCGGTCGCGTGGACCGGCGGCCCAGTGGAGCTGGCCCCAGGGAAATGGGCGACGGAGCCGCGCCGACGGCCACGGACAGTAGTCGAGAAACCGCTCGAGCGATCGTGAGATGCGCGCCGGATCGAGCGGGCCATCGCACTGCACGACCATGAGCGTGTTGTTGCTGACGCCCTCCCGTTGCCAGAGCGCCTGCATCGCTACCAGAACGAGATCGGCGCCGCGAAGGGGCAGCCGGCGAGCGCGTGGGGTGCTCACGCGCTCCTTCGGCAGATGTAGGCCGCGAAGGCACGCGCGGTCCTGATGTTGTCGGTGACGAGGTCCTCGTCGGGCATCCAGAAGCCGTAGTGCGCCTCGATGAACAGCAGGACTTTCAGCAGCGCCATCGAGTCGAGGCCGGCCAGCTCGAGGTCGTCGTCGGGCCGCACGGGCCGGCTGCGAGCCATGATGGTGGTGTTGATGAAGTCCGTCACGGCTCTCGCGACTTCTTCGGGATCGAGCCGGGAGAGATTCCCGGTGGACATGATGGAATTCACTATCCTTATGAGCCTCTTACTTTGCAAGTCCTACGAAATGGCGGCGAGTGCCGATCCGTCTAACGGCTCAGGAGGATACGTAAATGACGCTCGGCAAACGCAAGGTTCTGGGGCTCTCCATGCTCGGCTTGCTGTCGAGTTTGGCGCTCGCCCCCGGCGCCCAGGCGCAGTGGCGCGACGAGCGGCACGGGCCGGTCGGCCGCGATGACCACGCCCGCTTCGAGCACCGGCAGTTCGTCCGTCACGAGGACTGGCGCTTCGACCGGGGTCACGGCTGGCGATTCGAGCATCGGCCCGGCGTCTGGTCCCCATATTACGTGTGGTGGTGGACGGGCGGGCACGTCGTGATGCTCGGGGCGCCCACGGTCACCGTCGTCAACTACCCGACCGGCCAGTATCAGCTGCGGGGCGACGGGGTCACGATCCCGTACTACTGGGCCTGGGTGCCGTACCAGGCCTACATCGCGGCGCCTCCGCCGCCCGCGGTTCCGGCCGCGCCGGACGTGCCGCCGGCCGGCTCGCCGCCGCCGCCGCCGGTGGCCGGGTAGTGCGCGCCGCAGGTCGTCGCGGGGCTGGGGCCCCCGCCGACCGAGGCGCGTCTATGAAATAGTCGTGCAACATGAACAAGAACTTATTGAGGAGACTTGAAACCATGGCAAGAACGCGTGTGCTTCGTCGGCTGGGTGCGACGTTCCTGCTTGCGTGCGTCGTGGGGATCAGCACCGCGGGCTGTCTTCTGGTGCCCGTGCCCGTGGGGCCAGGTCGCGGTTACCATCATCACGGGCGCTGGTAGTCACTCGTAGACAGCGCTCTGCGTCGCTTCACGCGCAGCCTCCCGGTTCGCCGGGGGGCTGCGCGTGCGTTCGGGGCTCGGCGCGCATTCGTGACGCCGCGCGCACCTACGACTTGACTCTGTTCGCTCGCGGGGCCTAAGAAGGTGCCGTGAAGCGAGCCCGCGGGCGTGCCACCAAGCCGAAGGCCGGTCCATTCGACGGCTACCGTCGCCGTGAAGTCCCGCCGCCCGATCCCGAGCTGACCCAGGTCGGTCCCGGCACGCCGTGCGGAGAGTATCTGCGCCGCTTCTGGCAGCCTGTGGCCTTCGCGCGTGATCTCACGGTAGCGCCCCTGAGGGTGCGGATCCTCGGCGAGGATCTCGTGGTCTTTCGCGACCGCGGGGGGCGCGTCGGCGTGCTCCATCTACACTGCGCGCATCGCGGCACGTCGCTCGAGTTCGGGATCCCGCTCGAGCGCGGCCTGCGCTGCTGCTATCACGGCTGGGTCTACGACGTCGACGGCCGTTGTCTCGAGACGCCCGGCGAGCCCGTGGGCAGCCGCCTGCGAGAGCGCATCTGGCAGGGCGCCTATCCCACGCACGAGTTCGCGGGCCTCGTATTCACGTATCTCGGCCCGGCCGACCGGCGCCCCGCGTTTCCGCTCTACGACAGCTACGACATCCCGGGCCACCGGCTCATGCCGGCTGCGAAGTTCATGCTGCCCTGCAACTGGCTCCAGGTGAAGGACAACAGCATGGACCCGGTCCACACCGCGTTCCTGCACGCGCTCAGCAGCGGCTACCAGTTCACGGAGGCGTTCGGCGCCGTCCCCGAGCTCGACTGGAAGCTGACCGACGCCGGTATGGTTTATCTCGCAACGCGGCGGGTGGGCGATCTCGTGTGGGTCCGCGTGTGCGACTTCATGCCGCCGAACGTGCACCAGTTCACGCGTGAGATCGAAGACGTGAGCGAGGCGAAGCCGGCGAGCCGTCCCGTGATCATTCGCTGGGCCGTCCCCAACGACGACACGCACACGACCAACTTCGAGCTGGCGCAGGTGGATCCGGCGTGGGGGCTGACGGCGGAGCAGGTGAGCAGGGCCGGCTTCGGCCAGTCCGACGACCGCCCATACGCCGAGCGCCAGCGCTTTCCAGCCGACTTCGACGCCCAGTCGAGCCAGCGGACGATCGCCGTGCACGCGCTCGAGAATCTCGCGTCGACCGATCGCGGCGTGATCATGCTGCGGCGCATCGTGCGCGACGGCATCCGCGCGGTGGCGCGCGGCCGCGAACCGTATGGAACGCGGTGGCCCGACGGCAGGATGATCCCCACGTTCACGCAGGATCTCGTGCGTCGCGTGCCGCCGGCGCCGAGTGCCGAGGCGGACCGCAAGCTGCTGCGGGCGACCGGACGGTCGGTAGTCGCGAACGGGTCACGCGCGGGCGACGCGAGCGAGCGGAGCGGTCGAGCGGCCGGTCGCGGCTAGAGACGCGCTTCGTCGATCTTCAGGCCGAGCCAGTAGCGGCCGATCAGCTCGTAATGCGCGAGCCTGCCTTGTAGATGCTGGGTGATCACGTGGATGTCCTGGAAGTGCCGCTGGATCAGGTTCTCTTCGTACGCGGCGGTGGCCCCGGCGGCGTTGTAGAGGCTGTCGATGATCTGGGCTGACAGGCGAAGGCCGTGCGTGGTGGCCAGCCGGAGGTTCGCGCGGTGCTCGAGCGTGAGCGCGTTGTTCACGCTCGCCGCCCACGCCTCGCGCACCGCATCGTAGAGGAACGCGCGTCCCGAGCGCAGCAAAGCCTCGGCCTGGCCGACCGTCATCTGGACCATCGCTTGCTCGCGCAGCAAGGTCGGCATCGCGCGGGGCGTCTTGGCGCCGGCCAGCTCGCCGAAGGTCTCCAGACACGTGCGCGACATCCCGAACGCGACCGCGGCGTCGCCGGAGGCGAACAGCAGGGTGCGGGGGATCCGATAGAGCGGCGCGTCCTCGACGAGCGGCGCCGTCTGCGAGAGCACGGTGCGCTCGGCCGGCACGAAGACGTCCTTCACCGAGAAGTGGTGCGTGCCCGTGCCCCGCATGCCGCGGGTGTGCCAGGTGTCGAGCAGCTCGGCCTGGGCCACCGGCACGAACATGTAGCGTGCCTCGGGTGCCTCGCCTTCCATGCGAGTCTGACCGTTCTCGGTGATCTGCGCGTGCGCCGCGACCCACGACGCGTGCCGGCAGCCGGTGCTGAAGCCCTGGCCGCCCGGCGGGCTGGTGACACGATAGCCGCCCGGCACCACGATCGCCTTGGCGGTCGCCGCAGGGGTGTTCGCCACGACGGCGCGCGGCACGTCGGCCCAGATCGTGCGGGCGGCCGCGCGCGGCATGCGCGCGGCGTACGTGCCGAAGATCGCGCCCTGGTTGAGGCACCAGCCGGTGCTCGCGTCGGCCTTGCCGATCTCCTCGATCACCTGGACGTACGTCGGCAGGTCGATCTCGCCGCCGCCGATCGCGCGGGGGATCGCCATGTGGAACAGCCCGGCGTCGGCCATCGCCTCGAAGAGCGCGCGGGGTAGCTCGCGGTTCTCGTGGATCTGGTCCGCGGCGGCTCGAATCTGCGGGACGAGCTTGCGCGCGGCGTCGAGGGGCGAGCGGCCGTCGGGTTCCAGGGGAAGGCTCGCGGGCTTAAGCGCCGGCGGCGACGAGCGCGGGCTCGGCGATGTCGAGGGTGGTCACGCGGCGCAGCTCGCGGCGATATTTCACGTCGTCGAACGGCGTCGCGCGGTGCATGGTCGCGCGGTTGTCCCAGATCACGAGATCGCCCACTCGCCACGCGTGGCGGTAGACATTCTCCCGCTGGGTCGCATGCTCCGTCAGGTCGCGCAGCAGGAGCCGGCCCTCCGCAATCGGCCAGTCGATGACGCGCGACTGATGCGAGGCCAGGTAGAGCGAGCGCCGGCCGGAGCGCGGGATGGTCCGCACGAGCGGATGGATCGCGCCCTCGAGCTGCTCGTGCTCGCTCTGCGAGAACTCGAAGCCGAGGATCTGCCGCGAGTGCGCGATCGAGTGGTGCGTGCGCAGCCCCTCGATCCGCGCCTTCGTCTCGGCGGGCAGCGCGTCGTAGGCGGCGCGCATGTCGGCAAACTCGGTGTCGGCCGAGACCGGCGGCACGACCTTCGCGTGCAGCATCGAGTAGCGCCCGGCCGGATCGCGGAACGACGCGTCGGTGTGCCAGAGCCGGTTGCCCAGGCCGTACTGGCGACGGCGGTCGTCGGTCTGCATGATCTCGCCGTCCTTACCGAGGTTCGAGATGTCGGCGAGCGCCTCGTTGCCGAGCCGATTCTTCGTGATCACGCGGCTGCCGGTGCCCTCGTGGAGGCGGCCGTCCAGGCGCTGTGCGAACGCAAGGTGCTCGGCGTCGGTAAAGGGCTGGTCGCGGAAGACGAGCACGGCGAATTCGTCCATGCCGGCGCGGATTTTTGCGAGCGTTTCTTCGTCGTGAGCCGCGCGGAGCTCGATCGGGCTGGCTTCACCCACGAAGACCGGGTGGAGCTTCCGGAATGTGAGCGGCATGGTCTCCAGAGGGTAGGACGGGCCGGGCCGATCCGTCAAGCGATTGCCCTCGGAATTCGCGGCTGAAACGGGCCTGCTATGCGCGTCTTGACCTCGGTGTACGCCCGTCACATCATTGGCCCGGCATGACCCCGGAGACATACCTGGCGCGAGTTCGCTCGCTGCTGCCGGCGCTGCGGGAGCGCGCCGATCGTGCCGAGCGCCTGCGTCGGATGCCCGACGAGACTTTCGCGGATTTCCAGGACGCCGGGCTCTTTCGGTGTCTGCAGCCCAAGCGGTACGGCGGCTACGAGCTCGACCCGGGCACGCTCTATCAGGCCGTCATGGAGGTCGGCGCCGTGTGCGGCTCGAGCGCCTGGATCCTCGGCGTCATCGGCGTCCACAACTGGCACCTGGCACTCTTCGCGCCCGGGGCGCAGGACGACGTCTGGGGCAAGGACACGAGCATCCAGATCTCGACGTCGCTGGCGCCGACCGGCTCGGTGGAGCGTGTGGACGGAGGATTCCGTCTGCGCGGGCGCTGGCCGTTCTCGAGCGGGTGCGATTTCTGCCACTGGGCTGTGCTCGGCGGCGTCGTACCGCCGCTCGCCAAGGACGCGCCCGCGGATGTGCGCACGTTTCTCGTCCCGCGCTCCGACTACGTGATCGACGACACGTGGCACGCGGTCGGCCTCTGCGGCACCGGCAGCAAGGATCTGCTGGTCGACGGCGCCTTCGTGCCGGAGTATCGGACCCACTCGTATCGCGACGCGTTCCACCTGACGAATCCCGGCGCCGTCGTCAACGATGGGCCGCTCTACCGACTGCCCTTCGGGCTCGTCTTTCCGGCGTGCATCGGCTCGCCGGCGATCGGCGTCGCCCTGGGCGCCGTCGCGGCGTTCCGCGAGCAGACGACCACGCGCATCTCGCCGCGCGACCAGAGCCGGGTCGCCGAAGATCCGTTCGCGCAGCTGGCACTCGCAGAAGCCGCGGCCGAGGTCGGCGCGGCCCGCGAGCGGCTCCTCGGGAATTTCGCCGAGGCGATGCGCCTCGCGCGCGAGGGGGCGGAGATTCCGCTAACCCAGCGGGCGCGCTATCGGTGGGACACCGCGAAGGCCACGGATCGATCTGTCCACGCCGTCGACCGCCTGTTCGAGGCCAGCGGCGGCCGCGCCGTCTATCTCAACAATCCGATCCAGCGCGCCTGGCGCGACGTCCACGCGATCCGCGCGCACGCCGGCAACAATCTCGAGAAGGCCGCGGCCGTGTTCGGCCGCTCCGAGTTCGGCCTGCCGCCCGTCGATCTCCGGTTCTGACCGTTTCGAGCGATCCCGCTCATCGAGCCAGGACCACCGCACAGCACGTGCCGCCGAAGCCGAACGTGTTCTTCAACGCCACTCGAACGGGCACGGCGCGCGGCTCGCCGCGCACGAAGTTCAGCGGGCACCGAGGATCGGGATCATCGAGGTTCTGGCAGGCCGGGAGCACGCCGTGGCGGAGGGCAAGCACGGTCGCCGCGAGCTCGACGCCCGCGGTTGCCCCCATCAGGTGACCGAGCTGCGCCTTGGTCGTCGAGACCGGCACGCGCTCGCCGTGCTCGCCGAGGGCTTCACGTAGGGCGGCGGCCTCGACCACGTCGGCCAGCTCCGTGGCGGTGCCGTGCACGCTCACGTAGTCGAGCGCCTCCGGCCCGATCCCCGCCCAGCCGAGCGCGGCCTGGATGGCCCGCACCTGGCCGCCGGTGTCGGGCCGCACGATGTGCGTGGCGTCCGACGCCGAGCCGTAACCGAGGATCTCCGCCCAGATTCTGGCACCTCGGCGCTCGGCGCGCTCCCGCGTCTCCAGCACGAAGGCGGCCGCGCCTTCGCCGAGGACCAGCCCGTCGCGCTTGATGTCGAACGGTCGTGATGCTCGAGCCGGATCCGGATTGCGCGAGAGCACGCCGAACCGGTTCCAGGCGACGAACGTCAGCGGATCGACTCCCGTGTCGCAACACGCGGCGACCGCCGCGTCGCTGAGGCCGAGCGCGATCCGGTGAAACGCCTCGCCGAGGGCCACCGTCCCCGAGGCGCAAGCCGCGCTGACCACGAAGCTCGTGCCCATCAGCCGGTACTGCATCGACGCCAGGCTGGCGGGGCGATTGAACATCGTGCGGATCACGGTGGTCGGTCGCACCCGCCGGAAGCCGCCCTCGACATAGACCCGTGTTTCGGCGTTGGAGACGCCCACCGCGCCGTGGCCGCTGCCCACGATGACGTCGAGGTCCAGCGCCTGAGCATTGGTCGGGTAGCCCGCGTCCTCCAGCGCGCGGCCCACCACGTAGAGGCCCAGCTGCCCGTTGCGATCGCGCTCGTGGATGCCGTAGCGCTGGAGCCCGGCGTCGAGCGCGGCGCTGTCCACCCGGCCGGCGATGCGTACGGGCAATTCGGGGTCGGAGAATCCGTCGGGCAGCAGCGAGATTCCGCATTCCCCGGCCAGAAGCGCGCGCCACATCCCATCGGTGTCCAGTCCGAGCGCGGTGGCGACCGCGAGGCCGCTGATGACGACGCTCCGGCGAACGACCGGAGCTGCAGCATCTCGAGCGGAACGGGGGAAGGTCGACATCGCTATTCGATCACCGCGCGCGGCCGGCCGCGCCGGAGCTCGTCGAGGTGATGGAGGCCTCGGACGATCGCCGCGGGGTCGGCGCCGAAGTCGATCAGGCAGGCGATCTCGTCGACACCGGCGTCGCGAACCGCTTCGATCATCGCCGCGCAGGACGCGGGCGTTCCCATCAGCGCGGTCTTCTGATAGTAGCGCTCGAAGGCGTACTCGAGCATGTCGGCGCGGCGGCGGGGCGAGAGATCTTCCAGACGCGACTCGCCCACCCGCCAGAGATCGACCGAGCTCTCGAGATATTGCTTGAAGGGCTCCCGCACGGCGGCCCGTACGCCGGCTTCGTCAGGACCGACGAATGTGTGCAGCATCAGAGTGACCCTGCCCGGGCCCCGGTGGCCGTGGGCCACGCGGGCCGCGCGATAGCTCGCGATCTTCGCCTGGAGCTCGTCCACCCGCTGGAAGAGCAGCGCGGTGAGCACGTTGAAGCCTCGCTCGCCCGCGTCCACGAAGCGGTCGGCGCCGCCGGAGCAGGTCAGCCAGACATCGAGCACCGGCTGCCGGGGCAGCGGATGGATTCGCACGCGGACGGTCTGGCCGGTGCCGTTCAGCGTCTCCAGCTCTTCGCCCGCCCACAGGCGCCGCACGATGTCGATCCCATCGAGGGCGCGGCGGCGCCGGTCCGCATAGGCGTCGGGGGCCAGGACGAAATCGGTGGGGTTCCAGCCGATCGCGAACGAAATGTCGACCCGCCCCTCGGAGAGATTGTCGACCACGGACCATTCTTCGGCGACCCGGATCGGGTGGTGCAGAGGCATCACCACGCTGCCCGCCCGGATGCGCACCCGGGTCGTGGTCTCGGCGAGGACCACGCCGAACAGGGCGGGGTTCGGGAACATTCCGCCGAACGCATGGAAGTGGCGCTCGGGCACCCAGACGGCCTCGAAGCCGTGGCGGTCGGCGAAGCGCGTGCTCTCGCGGAAGAGATCGAACTTTCCCCGCCGAAACTCCGCCGGCTGGCTCGCGAAGAAGAGCAGGCTGAACGCGGGCCAGGGACGGGTCAGCGCCATCGCCGATGGCCCCACAAGTACTGCTCGGGGTGGCGCCGCACCGCCTTCTCGACCTCGGTCGTGATGGCCTGGGTGATGGCGGCCGCGTCCTTTTCGCGGTCCCCGGTGCGCGCGTACGCGATCGGCCCCGAGGCGTGAATCTCGTAGCGCATCCGGCCGGTGCGCACGGCGAAGGCGACGAGCAGAGGCATGCGCGTCGTCAAGGACAGCATCGCCACCGACTTGGTAGCCCAGGCGGGCCGATCGAAGAATTGAATGGCGATGCGGCCGCGTGTCGCGTGCTGATCGATCATCAGCGCGACGATATCGCCCGCGGCCAGCGCGCGCATGAAGACCATCGGGTGCGCCTCGAGGCGCGAGACGAAGCGAAGATGCTCGCCCTGCCGGGCCTCGCGGGCGACCTCGTTCAGGTTCGGGTTGTTGAAGGGCCGGTAGGCCACGAGGATGGGCTTGATCATCGAGATGGCTCGCGCCGCGACCTCCCAGTTACCGAGGTGCGCGCTGGCGACGATGAGCCCCTGGCCGGGCTGTCGCAGCAGCGCCTGCGCTTCCGCGGGGGCGTGCAGGCTCACGTGCTCCTGCCAGTTGTCCCGGGTCAGCCGGCGCCGCGCCACGATCGACTCCGCCACCATGGTGGCGAAGGCGTCGAAGGAGGCGCGCGCCAACGCTCGAGCCTCTGCCTCGTTCGCGCCGATGCCGGCGAGGCGGATGTTCTCGACGGCGATTCGGCGCCGCCGCGGCCACAAAAAGTACGCGACAGAGGCCGCGAGGCGCGCCGCGCTCAGCAGGGCGCCGAGCGGAGCGCTGGCCACCAGGAGCAGGACGCCCTGCGCGACGGCGGTCTGCGTTCGATACCAGGCGCGGCGAAGTGCGCTCACACCGAGCGCTTGGCGTCGACGTAGGCGACGAGATCGGTCACGCGGTCCAGGGCGACCAGATCCGCGATCTCGATCTGGATCTGGAACCGATCCTCGACGTCGTAGATGAAGTCCAGGACGGCGAGGGAGTCGAGCCCGATCTCGTCGATCCGTGTCGCACCGGTGATGGCAGCCACGTCGATCTTGGGCTTGACGCCTGCCTGGGGGCGGCCGAGCAACTTCTTGAGGATGTCGAGCGTATCGGAATGCGTCACGACCAACTAGAGGCTACCAGGGTGGTAAACCGATGAGCAAGACATCCGGTTGGCCGAGACACATGGGACGATGGACCGATGTCGGCACCTACACTACCAATATTCCCGGATGAACGGCGCGTACCTCCACTTCGGCGCCGTCGGCCACCGCGAGCATGCTGAGCGCGATGGGCGCGAGCTCGGCGGCCGGGGCACTCCCGCCCGAAGTAGCCACCTCCGCGATCCAGGCGCGCAGCGGAGCCCCGCGCGGGTTGATGAATTCGACGACCGCGCCGGGCGCAGCGCCGAGCCGCCCGATGGTGGCGGTGCTCAGGCGAACCGCGCGGCCGCGCTGGACGTCGAGGCCCGCCCCCGCGACGACGCGGACGCGCAGCCGGGCGCCGCGGAGCTCGAGACGCCGCGCCGCGGTGGCGGCCTGGTCCGGGACGCCATCGCGGAGTATGACCCCGTAGACGACCTCGGCGGCCGTCGGTGTGATGTAGCCCTCGCCCACGTCGGCCGCGACGCGCGCGGCGTCTCGCTCGAGCGGATCGCCAAACCCCCCGCCGCCGCTCGACTCCATCAGCAGCACGTCGCCGAGCTCGAGCGGAAATCCGCTCACCTTGCCCGGCAAGGGAGACGGCTGAACGCGCTGGCCGCGGCGCCGCACCCAGAAGCGATTCGTCGCGCCCGCGCCACCGCCACAAACGCCGAAGGGCGGCAGGACCGCCTTCTCGGCCAGCACGGACAGCTGACTGCCCGACGCCAGGATGCGCACTTCGCGCGTGAGCCCGAGCCCACCGCGCCAGCACCCCGGCCCCCCGGAGTCCTCGCGCAGCGCCGTGCGCTCGATGCGCACGGGGTACAGCTGCTCGACCGCCTCGATCGGCTGGAGCGTCGTCATGTCGCTCTCGGTCCACGTGCGCACGGTGTTGTTGCCGTCGCCGCCGTCGAAGCCGCCG
>Ga0209465_10001385_pt1 | contig 10818 bp, 6 predicted proteins | sample PanSoiPlot1MoBio_FD_188321 | JGI IMG/M metagenome (GOLD analysis project Ga0209465, IMG submission 188321) | Tropical forest soil microbial communities from Panama analyzed to predict greenhouse gas emissions - Panama Soil Plot 1 MoBio (SPAdes)... | ecosystem: Environmental > Terrestrial > Soil...
TTCGATCCCCTGGTTAAGCATCCAAAGGAGTTCCTGCGCCCGCTCTAGGGCGAACGTCGGGATAATGACGTTGCCGCCCCGCCCGAGCGCGTCGGAAATAGCCCCGTACAGTTCGTCGACCGACGCGTCCATCGGCTTATGGAGCCGATCGCCGTATGTGGTCTCGATCACGACCACTTCCGAACGTGGCGGCGGTGCCGGCGTCAGAAGCAAGGGGTGCCCGGCATTGCCGAGGTCACCTGAAAACAGCAGCCGCAGGCTGCGGCCCGCTTCCGTGAGCTCAAGAAGAATGCTGGCCGAGCCGAGAATATGTCCAGCGTCCACAAAAGTCGCGCGAATGCCTTGGGCGAGATCGGTCGGTTGGCCATACCTGGCACTGCGTTTGAACGACTCCAGACTTTTGAGCGTGTCGGCAACTGTAAACAAAGGCTCAGCCGGCTTCTTGTCTGCACCGTGCTGCGGCCGATTCAGGTTTGAACGCGCCTCCTCCTCCTGCAGGTGAGCGGCATCGAGCATGACCAGCCGAGCTAGTTCACAGGTGGCCGCGGTCGCGATGATTTCCCCGCGAAACCCGCGCCTGGTCAACAGTGGTAGCCGCCCGCAATGATCGAGGTGGGCATGCGTCAGCAGCACAAAATTGATGCCGGCCGGATCGAAGCCAAAGTCCCCAGCATTTTCCTCGGCTATCTCGCGACTACCCTGATAGAGCCCGCAATCGATCAGCATACGCTGGTCGGCGCATTCGAGGAGGTGACACGAACCCGTCACGTCGCGGTCAGCCCCATGAAATGATAGTCGCAAGACGTCTCTCCTTCTGAACTTGGTAGTGGAGCGTAACGATGGAGACGGTCAGGTCTTAAGGCCCAGCGGGGCGCCACATGCGTCGTACCAATGCAGGATGCTCTCCCAAATCTCTTTCGCCGTTTCGGCGAACCAGAATAGCTCGCGATCCTCCACGTCGATGACACCTTCGTCGGCCAGGAACCCGACGTCGAAGGCGCGACGCCAATACTCTTCGCCGACCAGCACGATCGGCACCGGCTTGATTTTGCGGGTCTGCACCAGGGTCAAGACTTCGAACAACTCGTCCATCGTCCCAAAGCCGCCCGGGAAGGCGACCAGCGCCTTCGCGCGCAGCAGCAGATGCATCTTGCGCAAGGCAAAATAGTGGAATCGCAAACACAGGTCCGGCGTGATGTAGGGATTGGGATATTGCTCGTGCGGCAGATTGATATTCAGACCAACGGATTTTGCGCCGACATCGAAAGCTCCGCGGTTGGCGGCTTCCATGATCCCTGGGCCACCGCCGGTCATGATCACCAGTTTGGATCGAGACCCATTGTTATCACAGCTGCTGCCTACCAACCGTCCGAACTCGCGCGCGATCTCATAGTAGCGGCTCTTCGCCAGAATCCGCTCGGCCACTGCGAGCTTGCGGATCAGGACGGTATTGCTGGGATCTGTTTCGAGGGCTCGGCGCAGCGCCTCTACGCTTCGTCGTGCCGCCGCGGATTCCGGAATTCGCGTACTGCCATACACTACGACGGTATCACGAATCGCATGCTCCTGAAGGAGGGTCTCCGGCTTGAGGTACTCGATCTGGAGGCGCACACCTCGGGTCTCGTCGCGCGCTAAGAAAGCCAGATCCTGCTCCGCCAGGCGGTAGCTCGGGCTCGCCAGAATTGCCCTTACTCTTGAAGGCGCATCGGGGTCCTCGTCGGGGGACTTCGGTCGGTGCCAGGGCAAGGGCTGTTGCCGTTGGTCTGGGTGCGCCGGCTGTGGAACCCGCATCTTCTCGGATGAGGGAGTTGAATCGTGTGCCATCGTTGGTCGAATCTCGTTCGATTTTCAGGCCGAATTGATTACCGGGCAAGTTGACCTCAATCAATGCCGGCGCAGTACAAAGAACGTGCCCTCGTTGAGCAGTTGGTCGCTCCCGCTTGATCGCAGAACGTTGTCACGCGCTGTTGGGCTGAGTTGACCGAGATTTGTCGACCTGGCTGCCAAGCCATGATGCGGCGATCGAAGTCCAGGATCTGGGCTTTCAATGCCAGCAACTGAGCCCCGAGAGCAGCCACGCAGGCCCGTGCTATCTCTGGGACCCGAGTGTCACTGGCATCGGCGACGACTTTGAGCAGTTGCTCGACACCACCCCGCTCGACCGGTGCGACGAGCCCAACTCGGCCAGGTGCGCGCGAATGGAATTGATGATGGCCGTCTGCCGGCGAATGAACAGATGCCGCGTGCGATGAAGTGTCAAACAGCTTTGCTGGGCGCCTGTCGACCGCCTACCATCCGACGGGCGTCGCGCAGCCTTAAACGAACTTGATGGGCTCGAGCTCGAGCCGGGGCGCGCTTATCAATCGAGCCCAAATGTGCAATCAAAGTATTCGTGCGTGCGAGGACGCCAAAGCAAACTTGGCCCCCCACGTGAGCGATCCCAAGCACCCTGCGGCACTCAAAATGGCAGACCAAACGCTATCATGCTGCGCCTTCGACGTTGGTGATGCCGATGCCTCTATGGGGGGAACTGTCCAGGGTCGTATTGCACAAAATCTTGGCATCGGCCTGGGCTCCTGCCGACGCTGCACCATCGCCATCAGGCAGTGGCTGCGCGCCGCGCACAATTGCGGCAAGTCCGCAGACAATGCCCAATAACGGCAATATGCCGGGATGAATCCCGAGATAAAGGCCGGCGATCGGTCCGAAAAAGATCAAGAGGGTGGCGATGAGCCACAAGAGTTTGTTCATGCGGCATTCCGCGACGCGATTGTTCCGGACGTACGCCACCCATTGGTCATTTGTCGCGACCGAAGGGTTCCAAGCGCACTGCGCAAAAAATGCCCCACGGGGCAAGGTTTGGCAATCGGATAACGGCCGTATTGCAGGAATGCTTGCAACCCGGCACCTCGGTCCGGGTCCGGTAAGGCCCATCTTGGGCCATCCTTCGGCGCTGCCAATGACGGTCGATCTGCTTCCGGTAGCGGAAAGACTCGGCTCTTTCGCGCCGATCGACGGCTTACCCGTCGATAGCTTCCCTCCAAACACGATTGAGTTGGCACGGTGCGTCAATTCGACCGGGCAATGATCGTCAGCAGCGGCGTCCGTCGCTCAACATCCTTTCGAAGGTAAAGATCGAACTCACCGATGCCAATGCCACGCGGCTTGACCCCGTGGACGCGCATGGTGGTGCGAAAGTCGGAATCCTTGCCGAGATCAGCGAGCGCATCATGAAGCATCATTAGAATCGCGGCGGGTGTTTTTGCCGGAGCCAGAAAGCAGCTGCCTTGCCGGTTCAGCTGATTTCACCCATCATAATGAGGTCGGCTGGTCAGTTGAAAAAATTTCCGTAAGGATGGCAAACGTTCGGAGGACGCCCATGAGACGCAGTATTATTGCCGATTTGGCGATCTTCACTTTCGCAATACTGGTGGGGCCTGTCGGTATCGCCAACCTCGCCCAAGCGCAGACCAGTGCGCCGGCAGCCGCAACGAACGATCTCCAGCGCTCGCTCGAGATCTACAACTACAACGTTGCAGCGACCAGCGGGCCGCAGCGCGGCGAAGTGATCTATTATTACAAGTGCTGGGTCTGCCATAACGATTACACAATCGCGGCCGGCTCGCCAGCGCCAACGCTCAAGGACCTGTTCAAGCACGCGCAGCTTCGCACCGGAGATGCCGTCAACGACACCACCGTCGCCAATCAGATCCGCAATGGCAGCGCGCAGATGCCGGCCTTCGGCAGCTTCCTCAAGGATAACGACATCGTTGACCTCCTCGCCTATCTCCACGACAAGTGCTGCTACGAGGAGACCAATCCGCCCAAGAATCCGTGGTACCGGGCGACCGCAGCGAATTCGACCGAAATGCCGCTGCGGGGCAATCTGCACGGCGGGCCGAAGGGGACCGTGCATAGCGCGCGCGGCGACGCGCTGGAAGGCATCATGGTGCAGCTGATCGCGCCCAACGCCGTCCGCACTACAGTCTACAGCAATCCCAATGGGCAGTATGAGTTTCCAAAGCTGCCGTCCGGCTTCTATACCTTGCGCATCGCAAAGCCAATGCAGTTCCTTCCCTACCAGCGCGACGCCGTGAAGATCGACGAGGCGACCGCGCTTGACGACATCGTGCTCGAGCCGCGCTACGCGACGGATTATCTGCCCTCTGCGCCGGACATCCTGCCTCAGCTCACCGGCTCGGAATGGCTGTGGAATCTGCCCGGTACGGCCGAGGAGAAATATACCTTCAGCCGCAACTGCGGCAACGGCTGCCATTCCTATCAACAGATTCTCAGGAACCAGCTCGACGAACGCAGCTGGAGCCTGATGGTGTTTCGCATGATGCACCATGCCGGCTCCCCGCTCATCAATCGCGCGGCCCAACGTGGCAATCGTGAGCAGGAAGAAATGATCGTCAAATGGCTGGCGAAAGTTCGCTCACCGGGTACGGAGCTCGGGCAGCTGCGGGTCTATCCGCGACCACGCGGCTCCGCGACGCGGGTCGTGGTGACTGAATACGAGCTGCCGCGCGTGCTCCTCTCGCCGCATGATGTGTCGGGCGATTCAAAGGGCAATATCTGGTATTCGAGCCACCGCACCCCCTACATGGGAGTACTCGACCCGCGCACCGGCATAGTAACCGAGCACCAGGTGCCGCCGACTCCGCCCGGCGTCCTGCCCGGCACCCACCGCATAACGGTCGACGTCCACGACATCGCGTGGATGTCGGAGAACTGGGCGCACACGGTGGTGCGGTTCGATCCTGCGAGCAATACTTTCATCAAGATTCCCATCCCGGGCCAAGAGCCGCTGAACACGCCGGGTGTCGGCAATTTCTCGATTGGACCCGACGGCGGCATCTGGTTTGCACGCAACAAGGCGGTTCAGAAATTCGATTCGAAGACAGGCCAGCTGCTCCAACGTGTTCCCCTCACCATCAATGTCACCAATCCCTACGACAACATCATCACCGACGACGGGAATTTCTGGGCCGGCGGTGCGGCGGCGCAAGCAGGCGACACAATCGAGCTGATGGATACGCGTACCAGCAAGCTCCTCGAATTGCACAGCCCGTCGCATGATTCGACCCCAGCGCGAGGCGGATTCGACGCCGAGGGAAATCCCTGGTTCGGCGGGCGTGGCGGCTCGCTGTTGCAATTGGACGTGAAGGCACGCCAGATCCGCGAATATGCGCCGCCGACGCCGTACGTCGATTTCTACGAGGCCCAGCCCGACAAGAAGGGCGAAGTATGGGCCGGCGAGCTGCATGGCGGCCGCATGGTGCGGTTCAATCCCAAAGAGGACCGCTGGATCGAATATGTGCTGCCGGAGCCCTACTCGCATGACCGCAGGACCTGGATCGACAACTCCACCACGCCGGTCTCGGTCTGGTATGTCGATCACAACGGATACATGGTCCGCGTGCAGCCTCGGGAATGAGCGCGGACCACGCTTTCATCCCAATCGATCAATGTCGCCGAACTGTGGAAGGCTTTGGCGTGTTTGCGACCTGCTCAAAGACCGTCGCGCAGCATTAGCCTTTGAGGTGGTGTGCTGCGCGCGCTGGAGAAGTAAGCAGCCCGGTGGCCGCTCGTTGAGCCGCTCGCGCCACGATTCTCAGTGATGAATGGCTCGCTCATCCGTCTCAGATGCCCCGCGTCCAGGGGATAGCCAGCGTTTCGGGAGATCTTCTTGAGTGCATCGAACCCGACCATAGCTGTGCTGGTGACGATGAACACCAAGGGCAGAGAGGCTCGGTTCATCGCAGAGGTGCTGGCGCGCGCAGGTGCGACGCCCTGGATCGTGGACTTGTCCCTGAAATCGCATAGCGTTGACGGTGCCGACGTCGGGGGCGCGGCCGTGGCCACGGCAGCGGGCGCGTCCTGGCAGGCGTTGAGCGAACGGTCACGCCAGGATGCCGCCACGGTGATGGCCGAGGGTGGAAAGAAGATATTGCTCGATCGATTCATCGACGGCGAGATTTCCGGCGTCATCGGACTCGGCGGAGCAAACGGCACCGGTCTTGTGTGTTCGATCATGCGGGCATTGCCGTATCTCGTTCCCAAAATCATGGTAAGCACTGTGGCCGGCACCGCAGCCGCGCAATGGTACGTAGCCGAAAGCGACGTGGCGATGTATCCGTCAATCGGCGACGTCGCGCTCAATCGCATCACGAGATCGGTTATGGAGAACGCCGCGTTGGCGGTGGCCGCCGCGGCCCGGAACTGGACAACAAAGCGGGAAGCGATCACCGAACATTCGCCGCTCGTTGCGGTCTCATCGTTTGGCGGCACCACCGGCTGCGTCGATCGCGTGAGTGAACGCCTTGAAAACCTTGGCTACGAGGTTATCCAGTTCCATGCCTCGGGTGTCGGCGGCAAATCGCTTGAGCGGCTGGCTGCCTCGGGAGAGCTGGCGGGCGTCGTCGACGTCACCACGCACGAACTGACTGACTTGATCGTCGATGGCGTGTATTCTGCAGGCGGCGCGCGATTGACCCGTGCAGGCGAGGCCGGCCTGCCGCAGGTCATCGTTCCCGGCGCGATCGACCACGCGAATCTGTGGGTCGGTCAGGTCCCCGAGCGATACCAGGCGCGGGAATTCTTCCAGTACAATGCGCAGAACCTGCTTATGCGCACCAATGCTGAGGAATTCCAGAAGCTAGGCCGTGAATTTGCAGTCCGGATCAACGCGGCCAAGGGGCCCGTGCGCGTGCTGGTCCCACTCGAAGGTTTCAGCGAACACACGAAGCGTCGCGCACACGATCTTCAGGGCCATGACATGGGCCCTTGGAAGCGCCCCGAGGACTACCAGATTTTCGTGAATACTCTCAAGTCGCACCTGAAGTCAGTGCGGGTTGAAGAGCTGCCGCTGCACGTAAACGACACCGCCTTCGCAGATGCCTGTGTGGGTGCGTTCTTGGAAATAGCGCGAGAGGTAACGCTGCCGAGGCGCTCAAGATGACCATGCCGGGCAAAGTTGGCCACTTCGATATTCCGGCCGTGCACCACCAAACCGACGTGCTAATCATTGGCGGCGGTGCGGCCGGTACCATGGCAGCCTTCGAGTGCGCGGAAGCCGGCGTCACCGTCATCCAGGTGACCAAGGGCCGCGCCACCAGCGGTACAACCACGGTGGCGCGAGGAGGCTTCGCTGCGGCCATGGGCGAGGACGACAGCCCTGAGCTTCACCTTCACGACATACTCAAACACGGCGGCGAACTGATTGATCCCGAACTCGCCCGCGTCTGGGTCTACGACATCGTCGACGTGGTGCACGATCTCGAGTCTTGGGGGGCGGAGTTTGTGCGCGGCCCCGACGGGCGCCTCGACCTCAAATCGTTTCCCAGCCACTCCAGAAACCGGGCCTGTCACCACTATGACACCACCGGCCACATGATCACCAAGGTCCTATCCAGGAAGCTGCGCGCCGACGCTCGCATCGTGAAGCATTCGATCACGGCCATTGTCGATCTCCTCGCCCATGATGGCCGCGTCGTCGGCGCCTGGGGCGTCGACTACCGGAACGGCACGCTCGTGATTTATCATGCGCAGCAGATTATTCTGTGCACTGGCGGCGGCAGCGGGTTGTTCTACATCAACGATAACCCACCGCAGGTGACTGGCGACGGCTACGTGCTCGGATTTCGTGCCGGCGTTCCGCTGCTGGGAATCGAGATGATCGACTTCCAGGCAATGTGCTGCTCGCCTAAAGAGCTGTTCGGCTTCGCACCGCATCCCACCGGTTTCATCAATGCAGGAGCGGTGTTCAGGAATCAGCAGGGCGAAGAGTTTCTCAAGCGCTATTTTCCTGATACGGCCGAACAGTCCACCCGTTCTGAAGTGATCCTCGCTATGGCCAAAGAAATCCACGCCGGACGAGCGACGTCGACTGGTGGCATCTTCATGGACGCTACCAAGGTTCCCATGGAGGTGATTCAGAAGCAGATCCCGCATGTTTACAAGACCTGCGTGCATCGCGGCATCGACATCACCAAAATGCCGCTGGAGGTGGCGCCAGGAAGTCACACATGGCTTGGCGGTCTCAAGGTCGACGTCGACGGCAAGACCCCGGTCGGAGGCCTGTTCGCGGCCGGCGAGACGGCAGGCGGCATCCACGGCGGTAACCGCATCGGGGGTTCGGCGCTGTCCGCTTCGCTTGTATATGGTCGACGCTCCGGCAGAAAGGCGGCAGCGCTCGCCAGGGAGGCGCGTGTCGATTTGGCCCGACCGGAAGTCGACGCCATCCCGGAATTCGAGCGTGATTGGCTCGCGGCCCTGATGTGGCGCGACAGCGGCATCTTGCAATCCGACGTACGGAAGAATTGCTGCATACTGGCACACAACAAGCTTGGTCCCATCCGGGAGGAACGTACGCTCAGGGAGGCCCTAGCGCAGTACGAGCGGATTGAGCGCGAAGATGTGCCCGCGATGCGCCTCGACAAAAGCGCGCGCACTTCCGACAAGGTGCGGGGGGAAGAGTTGGAGAGCGCGCTTGCCGCGCGCAATCTGGCGCTGCTCGGGCGCATTCTTGCGACCGCCGCGCTCGCGCGCGCCGAAAGCCGCGGCGCGCATTTCCGGCTTGATCATCCGGGCACCGATGACGCGCACTGGCGCGTGGTGACACGCCTGCAGCTCGGCGCAAGCGGCGCGCTCGAAGCCCACATCGACCCCGTAAAGGAACTGGTCCCGTGCCGCGCATAGTGCGATCTGCGCAATAGCTTGGGGTGGGGCGAGGCGACCGGCCCATCACGGCAAAGCATGGTGCCAGTAAAGCAGGAATCACGAAAGCGTGCATAGCAGCCAGGTAACCTGTGTTCGGGAACAATCGAACCTCCCAACATCAGCACAGCGATCGCGCTTGTTGTCGGCGAGTGCTGTGGCAGGTGAATGTGAAGGAGGGTTATCCCATGAGCAAGAACGTTGTCGGTATCGCTTTGGCGCTCACCATTATCGGGGGTCTCGCAATAGCAAGCGGTGTCACAGCGGAAGGTTCAAAACTGCAATCGGCGGGCGCAAATACCCATGCTTTCAGAACCGACGGCTGTCCGTACTATCCATCACCTGTTGTCTGTCGGGTTAGTTCGACGGCGCGCACCACGTCTGGGACCTAGGCAGCAGCCGATATCGAACGAGGCGCACGCCATCAGTGTCTATGCGTATTGTATTCCTGTGCGCTAAGATCAATGCGGCGGCCACAAAGGACCCCTCATGATTTTGCCGACGTTCTGAACGCAACTGCGCGGGGCGGTCGGGCGGTGCGCCAACTGCGCCATCTGGAAGCGCTTGAACCACCGACCGATCGACTGAGCGTCGCTGCATTCGACGTCGGCGTCGGCTGCCGCGAATAACCGATAACCCAGGATTCAGGAGAGCAGCATGAAGGAAGCAGACGTGAAGGCGCGGGCCTATGCGATGCCGCTGACGAACCCTGCATACCCACCCGGGCCCTATCGTTTCAACGACCGCGAATTCATGATCATCACCTACCGTACCGAATCCGAGAAGATGCGCGCGGTCGTGCCCGAGCCGCTCGAGGTCGACGAGCCGCTGGTCAAATACGAGTTCATTCGCATGCCGGACTCGACCGGCTTCGGCGATTACACCGAGACCGGGCAGGTCATCCCGGTCCGCTTCCGCGGCCGCAAGGGCGGGTACAGCCATTGCATGTTCCTTGACGACGAAGCCCCGATTGCCGGCGGGCGCGAGATCTGGGGCTTTCCGAAGAAGCTCGCCAAGACCACCTTCCATATCGAGACCGATCAGCTGGTCGGCACGCTCGACTATGGCCCGGTGCGGGTCGCGACCGCGACCATGGGCTACAAGCATAAGCCCGTCGATCTTGACGCGGTCCGCGCTTCGCTTGCCGCGCCGAATTTCCTGCTCAAGATCATTCCCCACGTGGACGGCACGGCACGCATTTGCGAGCTCGTCGAGTATTACCTCGAAGATGTCACGGTCAAGGGGGCCTGGACGGGTCCCGCGGCGCTGACGCTCGCGCCGCATGCGCTCGCGCCGGTCGCGGACCTGCCGGTGCTCGAAGTCATCTCAGCGGTGCACATGATCTGCGATCTGACGCTCGGTCTCGGCAAGGTTGCCTATGATTACCTGCAAACGACCACGTCGCACAGCAAGGCGGCGACCGAACGCGCGCCCGCAGGAGGGAAGTGACATGCCTTGATCACCGGCGTCGCGCTGCCAGTCGATGATCGCACTTTACCCCAAGCATTCTGGCAAGGCCGGCACACGACGTCGCGGAGAAACCGCGAGAGGGCGCCATGTTAAACGCATCCGTTAAACAAGCAGTCGACGAATTCCGAACACGCTCGAAAGGACAAGTCGTTCTCGTCCTCCAAGGGGGCGGAGCGCTCGGCGCGTACCAAGTGGGTGTGTATCAAGCCTTGCACGAGGCCGGGGTGGAGCCGGACTGGATCATTGGAACCTCGATTGGTGCCATTAACGCCAGCATCATCGCAGGCAACGAGCCTCCGGATCGCCTCACCAAACTCGACGAGTTCTGGAAGAGGATCGAGCGCCCCGACCCATGGCCATTCGTACCGGCTTGGACAGGATTTTCAGAGATATGGTCGTACTGGTCGACGCTGGTCGCTGGTGTTCCTGCATTCTTCAAACCCAATCTGCAGGCATTCTCCGGCGCACACATCCCGTTGGGGGATAGCGCTGGATTCTATTCGACCGCGCCGCTCCGCGAAACACTCACTGAGTTGGTGGACTGCTCGATCATCGACAGACGGACGCCGCGGCTGACTGTCGGTGCCGCGAATGTCAGGACCGGCATGATGCATTATTTTGACAGCC
>Ga0209465_10001387_pt1 | contig 10813 bp, 10 predicted proteins | sample PanSoiPlot1MoBio_FD_188321 | JGI IMG/M metagenome (GOLD analysis project Ga0209465, IMG submission 188321) | Tropical forest soil microbial communities from Panama analyzed to predict greenhouse gas emissions - Panama Soil Plot 1 MoBio (SPAdes)... | ecosystem: Environmental > Terrestrial > Soil...
GCGAGTCAAGGGCTATTCGAAAAATGTTATGACTACATAATTAGCCCGCCCCCAATAAAAACAACCGCTTAGCTCAAAGCTGGGGAAAGTTCGGTTTAGCCAAAACAGATATTACGTCAGTATGGCTGACGTAATAGGCGAAGGGCTCAGCGCCGCTCGGCGAAGAAGTTACGGAGCAATTCCGCCGCCTCCTGCGCGGCGATGCCCCCGTACACTTCAGGCCGATGGTGGCAGGTCGGCGAGGCGAAGAATCGCACACCGTTCTCGACCGCGCCGCCCTTGGGATCGGCGGCCCCGTAGTAGAGGCGGCGGATGCGGGCGAAGGACAGCGCGGCCGCGCACATGGTGCAGGGCTCCAACGTCACATAGACATCGCAGCCGGTGAGGCGCTCGGTGCCAAACGCTACGGCTGCCGCCCGCAGCGCCAGCATCTCGGCGTGCGCTGTGGGATCATGGTCGGCGAGCGTGCGGTTGCGGGCGCGCGCGATGACCTCACTGTCGTGCACGACCAGGCAACCAATCGGCACCTCGCCGTCCGCCGCGGCGGCGCGGGCCTCCGCCAGTGCCTGATCCATGAAGGATGCCACGCTCGTTATCGCCCGGAATCTCTGCTATCAGCCGGCATGGTTATCGACGAATTCCGCCGGACAAAGCAACGGCCATGACGCGCAAGAGCAATGACCGCCGCGGTCAGACAAACAAACGCATGCGAAGTGGCAAATCTTCTCCCACCCCCCTTGTGGGGAAGGGTCGGGGTGGGAGGGCGGGGAGTCGTGGCACCGATGTGCCCCATTCCTCGACCCCCGCCCCCGACCCCTCCCCACAAGGGGGAGGGGGGACGAACCAACCGTCCGCTCGCGCGCGGCCGTCTCTCTTTTTCGGGGAGGACGTACCCGATCGCATCGCCAAAGTAATCGCGCGGGCGGGCCTGTGCTCGCGCCGCGACGCCGAGGAATGGATTGCGGCGGGCCGCGTCGCCGTCAATGGCAGCACCATTTTGTCTCCGGCCGTCAACGTGACGGCGCGGGATCGCATTACGGTCGACGGCAGGCCGTTGCCGCGCCGGGAGCGTACGCGGCTGTTCCTCTATCACAAGCCGGTCGGCCTCGTGAGCACCAATGCGGATCCGCAGGGGCGTCCGACCGTGTTCGACGCACTGCCCAAAAATCTGCCGCGGCTCATGAGCGTCGGGCGGCTCGATATCGGTACCGAGGGGTTGCTGCTGCTCACCAATGACGGCGGGCTCGCCCGGGTACTGGAACTACCACAGACCGCTTGGATCAGGCGCTACCGTGTCCGTGCCCACGGCCGGGTGAGCCAGGGCGAGTTGGATAAACTGCGCGACGGCGTCACCATCGATGGCATCAGGTATGGGCCGATTGAAGCGACGCTTGAGCGCGAGCAGGGTGCCAACGTCTGGCTCTCCTTCGCCATCCGCGAGGGCAAGAACCGCGAGGTGCGCAACGTGCTGCGCCACCTCGGTCTGCAGGTCAATCGCCTGATCCGGGTCGAGTTCGGGCCGTTCGGCCTCGCCGAACTTGCCGAAGGCGCCATCGAGGAGGTCGAGGCAAAAAATTTGCGCAGGCAACTGGGCGATCGCGTCATCGACGAGGCCGGTTGCGATTTCAGCGGGCCGGTCGCGGAACGCCCGGCCGAGCCGCCGCCGGATCGAGAGCAGCGGCAGGAGAGGTCTTGCGGGTTTCGCGACGGTAAGCATCGCGGCCGTGATCCGGGCGACCGCGACGGCCGCGCGTCATCGCGAAAACCTCGTGGTGAGCGCGAGGATCGCACGGAAAAGCCCCTCGGTCGTCCGCGCCGCGGCCATGCGTGGCGGAAGGAAGACGCCCCGCTGCACCGAACCTATCGCGGCTCCCGGCGTGACGACCTCAAGATCGCCGACGAAGCGAGGCCCGATAAACGCGCCGGTCTTCTGACCGATAAGAGAGGCCGCCGCATTCTGGTAGAGCGATTCGGTACCAGGAAAGAGAAACCCGAGCCCGCCGCACCGCTTCGCAGCCGCCGGCCGCACAATCGTCCGCCGCGCGATCGCGCATCCGGTCCGCGGCCGTCGCGACCGAAATTCGCCGAATCCCGTTCAACGAAACCGGGACCGGCAGGGCAGCGAGACTTGGGGCCGAGAAAGGTCCGGCCATCTGCCGATAACCCTCGAAATGTGGGGGCCGGCAAATTCGCGCCGCAGAAATTCGGTTCTCGAAACGAAGGCTCCAAAAAGCAGCGGCCCGGAAAATCAGGTTCGCGTCCGCCCCATCCGCAACGGCGGGGTCCGCGTCGCCCGCAGGACCGCTGAATGCGCATTGTGGGCGGCCGACACGGCGGGCGCGCGCTCACGGCGCCGAAGTCACAAAACGTGCGCCCGACCAGCGATCGTCTCCGCGAGGCTCTCTTCAACATCCTGGCGCACGGATACGACGATCCGGTCACCGGTGCACGCGTGCTCGATCTGTTCGCCGGCACAGGCGCGCTCGGCCTGGAGGCGATGTCGCGTGGTGCTGCGTTTGCCCTCTTCATCGATGATGGAGCCGAAGCGCGGGCATTGATCCGGCAGAACGTGGAGGCGCTGGGCCTCGGTGGCGTCACGCGCGTGTTCCGTCGCGATGCGACGAAGCTCGGCCCGGTGCACCCGAACGAGCCATTCGGTCTCGTGTTTCTCGATCCGCCCTATCGCATGGATCTCGCCGAGAAATCGCTGGCGTCGCTGCGCGATGGCGGCTGGCTCGCGCGCGACGCCCTCCTGATTGTCGAGGAGGCCGCGGATGCGGGGTTTGCGGCACCGCGGGGCTACACCGAGATCGAGCAGCGGCGCTATGACGACACGGAGTTCACGTTTCTTCGGGTGGACTGACATCATTTTGCGGCGCGCCAACGGTCCGAACCGGAGTCGTCAGAGCTTCGACCTGGCAGCCAGCTAAACCGCCATGTCTCCGCCTCCCTTTACGATGCCGTGGATGATAAAGTTGATCGCGTCTTGGCGGGTCACGTCCTGCTTGCCCAGAAGCCGTGCGGCTGGGCTCAGTTTCTCGAAGAATATGGGAACAATGACCTCTGCGCCAGTAAGGGCCGGACGACCCCGCCCTAATGCGAAGCCCTCCGCGCAACGCATCACGCGGCCCAAAGCGACGCTCGGTTTGGTCTCGCCGCCCTCCTCGACCACAATTCTTTTGAGGTCGTTGTCGATGTAGTTCGCGAGATGCTCTCTTAGCGTGCCAAGATCGACTTTGCAGGCGCTCATTACTGCCGAAGCGTCTACGTCATCCGTCAGGGCGAGCAGGAGATGCTCCAGCGTCGTGTACTCATGCTTTCGCTGGTTGGCGTAAGCGAGGGCCCGGTGCAGCGTCGACGAAAGCTCGGTGGAAAACACGGGCCCGCTTTCGTCGGCGGGGTGGGCGGAAAAACGCTGGACCGCTTTCGGTGGTCGAAGGATGAGGTGGGTTGGTGGCGTTCTTGCGAGGAACAGCCGCCTCCTCGTGGATCGTGGCCGCGAGAGTATTCCAGTCGGCCACGCCGAACGCCTGAGCAATCAGTTCGAGGCTTTCGCTGTTGGTGACCTTGTGCCCCTTTGTGGCGAGGGCCGCGCGCAGGGTGTGCGCCATGGCTTTGGCGTCGCGGAAGTCGCGCATGTCTTGATCCTTTGCTTGAACGAAACAGGAGGTGCCAGGGCTTGCGTTGCTGACCCGTTCGTTCGGGCAAAGGGTTAAGAAAGGCCGCGATACGTTCACCATACCCCAAGGGGGCGCAAGCAGCAGGTCGTATCTACCGCAAGCAAAGGTGGCCCAGAGACGGGTGGGTGTCAATCACCTGTCGCGTGACCACCTGCGCCGTGATTTCGGGAGTTAAGTCATCTTCGGCTGTGACGATACTCTACCTCCGACAGGAGGCCGAGAGGCGAATAGCAGTGAAGGTGCCGGGTGATGGATGCCTAGTTCGCTTGCGGAGACTGTCATCGTGCTTGCCCTCATGGCAGGCTCGGCCGGACCCGGCAGCATGTGCCCGGATGACTAACGGACCTCAATCCGCTGAAATCCCCGCCGCTCGGATCGGCTTCGCCCAGCGTTCGATATCCTCGGGCAGAAATTTGGCGAGGTATTCCGGCGTGCGCTGCTCGGCCGGTATAATTTCAAGGCCGAGTTCCTCCAGCCGCTGGCGCAGCGTCGGATTTTCGAGCGACTGATTCACGGCGGCGTTGAGCTTGCGGACAATGGCATCGGGCGTGCCTTTGGGCAGGAAGAACGCGTTCCACACGCTCGACTCGACGCCTGCCAGGCCCTGCTCGCCGGAGGTCGGAATCTCAGGAACGATGGCGACGCGGTGCGGCGCCAGCACCGCGATCGGCTTCAATGCGCCTTGCCTGGCCAACTGGGCGCCGGTCTGGATGGTGTCGCACATGTAGTCGATGCGGCCACCCATGAGGTCCTGGATCACCGGGCCGGCGCCGCGGTAGGGCACGTGGGTGATGTTGACCCCGACCGCGAGATTGAACAGCACACAGGGCAGGTGGGTGCCGGTGCCGACGCCGGCGGAACCGAACTGGGCCGTGCTTTCATGCGCCTTGAGCCAGGCGACGAATTCCTGGAGCCCATTCACGGGCAGGTCCTTGCGGGCGTTGAGGATGCGCGGCGATTCGGAGACCAGGCCCACGGGCGTGAAATCGGTGACGGAATTGTAGAGCGGCTTCTTGTAGAGCGACTGGTTGTACGCGTGGGTGCCGGAGTTGCCGATCATAAAGGTGTAGCCGTCCGGCGCCGCATGGGCGACGCGCGCGCCCGCCGTCATGCCGGCGCCGCCGCCGATATTCTCGACGATGACATTTTGCCCGAGAATGTCGCCGATCGCCTGCGCCTGCAGCCGCGCCGAAATGTCGACCCCGCCGCCCGGCGTGAACGGCACCACCAAGGTGATGGTGCGGGTCGGCCATTCCTGGGCCGCGGCGGGCGGGAGGGGCGTCATCACGAGGATCAAACCGAGAATGATCTGCGACGTTGGTTTCGCGGGTGCACTTTGAAGCATCGGGGCCCCGTCATACTGAGCCAGCCGTCACTATAGCGGTTTGCCACGATTTCGCGGGTCATTTTTCAGGCGCGACGGGCGGCGGAAGCGAGCTTCTTCTCCCTCCCCGTCTTCGGGGAGGGCCGGGGTGGGGTCGTTTCCACGGCTAGGCTTTGCTCATGTCACCCCCCACCCGGCGCTTCGCGCCACCCTCCCCGAAGGTGGGGAGGGACAATCATCTCCGCCCGAACAGCCGCTCGATATCGGCGAGCTTCAATTCCACATAGGTCGGGCGGCCGTGATTGCACTGCCCCGAATTTTGCGTCGCCTCCATCTCGCGCAAGAGCGCGTTCATCTCCGCGGGCTTGAGGCGGCGTCCGGCCCGCACCGAACCGTGGCAGGCCATGGTGGCGGCGACGTGCATGAGACGGCGTTGGAGCGGCAGCGCTTCGTCCCATTCGGCCATGTGCTCGGCGAGATCGCGCACCAGCGCGGCGCCGTCGATCTCGCCCAGCAGCGCCGGGGTTTCGCGCACCGCGACCGCCCCGGGGCCGAACGCCTCGATGGCGAGGCCGAACCGGGCAAGCTCGTCGGCACGCGCGACGAGGCGCGCCACGTCTGCCTCGTCGAGTTCGACGATCTCGGGGATCAGCAACATCTGCCGCGCCACCCCGGATTTCTCGACTGCCGCCTTCAACCGCTCATAGACAAGGCGCTCATGAGCGGCGTGCTGGTCAACGAGGACGACGCCATCGCGGGTCTGCGCCACGATGTAGGTCTCGTGCACCTGGGCGCGCGCGGCACCGAGCGGACGGTCGATAAGGTCCGGCTCGGTAGCGACTGACGCGACATGGGCATCCGCGGATGGCGCCCCTGTGTCGAATGCCGCCTGTGCGCCGCTTTCGAAGCCGGCCGGCGTCGTGACTCCCTCCCCCCTTGTGGGGGAGGGTTGGGGTGGGGGGCCGGGGAGATGTTGTGCGACCGTGCCGAACTCACCGACCCCCACCCCCGACCCCTCCCCACAAGGGGGAGGGGAGGAGTTCGCGGCGCTGTTGCGTCGTAACCCGGCGCTTAAGAGCGTCGCGGAGGAGATGGTCGGTCGCAGCACTCCGGAGCGGAAAGCCGAGATGGTGGCAGCGCCTCCGGTCGAAGCCGCCCGCCCGCTCTCGCGCGACAGCGCCTCCCGTAGGGCACCGACCATCATGGCCCGCACCAGGCCGGAGTCGCGAAACCGCACTTCCGCCTTCGCCGGGTGGACGTTGACGTCAACTTCGCGCGTATCGAGGGTGACGAACAGTGCGACCACCGGATGGCGGTCGCGTGGCAGGTAGTCAGCGTATGCACCGCGCACGGCGCCGAGCAGGAGCTTGTCGCGCACCGCGCGGCCGTTGACGAAAAGATAAAGGCTGAGCGCATTTGCCTTGCTGTAAGTCGGCAGCCCGGCAAAGCCTTCGAGTGAAAATCCGTCGCGACCCGCCGCGACTGCGATCGCATTGGCGCGAAACTCGGCGCCCAGCACGTCGCCCAAGCGGGCCAGCCGTCCGGTGGCGTCCGGCAGCGCCGCCGCCCAGGTGACCGGCGCGCGCTCTTCGCCCGCCAACGTGAAGGCGACATCGGGACGGCTCATCGCAAGCCGGCGCACGACGTCGCGAATGGCCTCCGCCTCCGTGCGATCGGCCTTGAGAAATTTGAGCCGCGCCGGTGTCGCATAGAACAGGTCGCGCACTTCGACGCACGTGCCCGGCCCGAGCGCGGCCGGCTTGACGCCGGACTTCGCACCGCCATCGACCGAGATCGTCCAGGCATGGGGCTCGCCCGGATGGCGGGTGGTAATGGCGAGCCGGGCCACCGCGCCGATCGAAGGCAGCGCCTCGCCGCGAAATCCGAGCGTGCGGATTGCGAGGAGATCGTCGTCATCGAGCTTCGAAGTGGCGTGGCGCTCGACCGCCAGCGTAAGGTCGGCCCGGGTCATGCCGGCGCCGTCGTCCGCGATGCGGATGAGCCGCCGCCCGCCGCCGTCGGTGAGGATGTCGATTTTGCGCGCGCCCGCATCGAGCGCGTTCTCGACCAGTTCCTTGACCACGCTGGCGGGCCGCTCCACCACCTCGCCGGCGGCGATGCGGTTGATGGTGGCGGGATCGAGCTGGCGAACCGGCATGGGCGAGCGGCGACTCAGGGTGGCGACGCCGTCATCATAGGCACGTGCAGCGCGGGAAGGGAGGGCAATCCTTGTCAGGCAGGGGAGAGCTCACGCTTTTCCGCCTGCGGGGAGGGGCGGGTTGCCAACCCGGCGAGGGCGGCGTCGCGCAGCCGCAGAAGGTTGAACTCGCCGGTACTCGCCAGTCGCGCAATCCGTCCCGCCATAACTTCGAGCACTAGGTCAGGCTGGCCAGTGTCGTGAAGCTCCTTGCTGGCCATGTCAAAAGCTTCGCTCATGATTGTGACTGCCGCAGGCTCAAATACGCCTTGCTGCATAAAACGAACGATCGAACTGGCCGGCCGCCCGTAACATGTTGTCGAGATGACAGCGTCGACCCGAACGATCAACGCTAATGACTGAGCGATCTGCGCGCGCGCCTGGACGATGGCTTGCCTGGCTTCAGACTGCGCACAAAACAGGCGCCGCTCGTATGCAAATAGCTCCTCCCTTGCTTTCGTCAGAGCGATTTCCACATCTGAGAGCGATAACTGCTGCATCTCGCCACCAATACCCGCCGGTCGCTACAGTGACAAAAAGCATCTGCCAGAAATTGCCTCAACTTCCAGAGCGGCGAGCGTTCCTATAGCCCTACGATATCCTCTGGAGTGTCTGCAGTTGTGCAGGTGTGATGCTGGAAGACTTGCGCCCGCGTAGCATTCAGGCACTCACGTGTTCCATGGCTTGGAAACTTACCCCCCCCCCGCTAAGGGTCAAGCGGCGCCTGTCGGCCAGTATCGGCCTGTCACTGATGCCATGCCACGAGGGCCGCGCTTCGGTTTTCGAGCCGGCGGCGCGCTCACACAAGGCTAGCCATTGGGATATCGCGTGCATCCATAAGCGATGGGCCAGATAATCGTATCAGGTGGCAGTGAGATTCATCCCTCCCCGTCTTCGGGGAGGGTGGCCGGGCGAAGCGAGGTCGGGTGGGGTTCGGTTCCGCACCACGGCCTTGCCTGTGTCGCCCCACCCGGCGCTTCGCGCCACCCTCCCCGAAGACGGGGAGGGATAAAGACGGGAGGGACAAATCAATCCTCTCCCGGCTTCGCACCCCGCAACGCCTTGATGTTGCCGCGGCGCTTCTTGCCCTCGAGGCGGCGGGCTTTGGAGGCGAGCGTGGGGCGAGTCGGCCGTCGCGGTGTCGGCCGCACCGCGGCGGCGCGGACGAGTTCGACGAGGCGTGCAAGTGCATCGTCGCGATTGCGCTCTTGCGTGCGGTGACGCTGGGCGGTGATCACCAGGACACCATCGCGGGTCAACCGCCGGCCGGCGAGCCGCTCCAGCCGCGCCCGCACCTCATAGGGAAGCGACGGCGAATGGCGGACGTCGAAGCGCAGCTGCACAGCGGTGGCGAGCTTGTTGACGTTCTGCCCGCCGGGTCCCGACGAGCGGATGAAGCTTTCCTCGATCTCGCTGTCGTTGATCGCGATGCGGTCGTTGATACGGAGCATGGGTGGGCTCGGAAGCGAATCTACGGATATCTTAATATGAAACAAAGTTTTCCACTGCGTTTGTCATCGTCCGCGAAAGCGGACGATCCAGTAACCACGGTACGCGGGGCGGGCACCGTGGCACAACTGCGAGGGCGGGGGTTACCAGATGCCCGCTTTCGCGGGCATGAGAGGTGGGGGCTGTCGATTGCGCTCTCACATCCCCAAATACGCCTGCCGGACCCGGTCATCGGCCAGCAGTTCCGCTCCCGTTCCCATCGCGGTAATGCGCCCGTTTTCCAGCACATAGGCGCGGTCGGCGAGCCGCAGCGAAACGGCGACATTCTGCTCCACCAGGATGCAGGTGAGGCCGTGTTGGTTGAGCTGCCGGATCGTCTTCAGCACGTCCTGCACGATTGCGGGCGCGAGCCCGAGCGAGGGCTCGTCGAACATCACGAGATCGGGCTGACCCATCAGGCAGCGGCTGATGGCGAGCATCTGCTGTTCGCCGCCCGACAGGGTCCCGGCCGACTGGCGGGCACGCTCCGCGAGAACCGGAAACATGGCGAACACCCGGGCGAGACTGTCGGCGCGTTTGCTGCGCGCTCGCGGCAGCAGGGCGGCGACCTCGAGATTCTCGCGCACCGTCAGAGTCGGGAACACCTGGCGACCCTCGGCGACCTGGCCGATGCCGGCATTGCAGACGCGGTGACTCGGCCAGCCGGTGATGTCAGTGCCGCGGAACGTGATCCGACCCTCGGCGGGACGCTGCATGCCCGCGATGGTGCGGATGAGCGACGTCTTTCCGGCCCCGTTCGCACCGACGATGGCGACGATCTCGCCTTCCCGTACATCGAGGCTGACATGGTCAAGCGCCTGGGCGTCGCCGTAGCTGACGTTAAGATCGGTCACGCGGAGCATCAGCCGACTGCCTCCGCGCCGAGATAGGATGCGATCACGGCGGGATCGCGCACCACAACCTCGGGCGCGCCTTGTGCGATGGTTGCGCCGTGGTGAAGCACCAGCACGCGCGAGGCCAACGCCATCACGGCGCGCATCACGTGCTCGATCAACAGGATGGTAATTCCGTTGTCCCGGTTGAGCTGTCTCAGGATCGAGACCATACGGTCGGCTTCGGTTGGGCGCAGGCCTGCCATCACCTCGTCGAGCAGCAGCAGCTTCGGGTCGGTCGCGAGCGCCCGGGCGACTTCGAGGCGCTTGCGATCAGGCAGCGTGAGTGAGGAGGCGGGGACCGCGCGCCTGTCGGCGAGATCGAGCGCCTCCAGAACGGTGCGCGCATGCATGCGCGCTGAGCGCATGTCGGGGCGGCGCAACAGCGCGCCGATTGTCACATTGTCCTCGACCGAGAGTCCCGCAAACGGCCGCACATTCTGGAACGTGCGGCCGATGCCGCGCCGGCAGACCGTATCCGCCGTCAATCCGTCGATGCGTGCGCCGGATAACGTCACGGTGCCGCCATCGGCGGCGAGTGCGCCCGCGATCATGGCGAACAGGGTCGTCTTGCCGGCGCCGTTGGGCCCGATCACAGCGAAGATTTCGCCCGCGGCGACCTCAAAGCTCACCCCATCGACCGCTAGGAGGCCGCGAAACCGCTTGCTGAGATTGGTCGCGGCAAGGAGCGCCGTCACGGAACGCGACCCTTGAGGCCGAAAACTTCGGCGATCCGCGGCCACACGCCACTCGGCATCAGGCAGATGATGGCGATCAGGGTAATGCCGTAGAACACGGCTTTCACGCCCGGCGCGTTGACCCCGAGACGTGACGTGGCGGCAATCAGGATTTCCCCCAGCGGGGTCAGCACGAAGGCGCCGATCACCGGGCCGAACACGGTGCCGAGGCCACCGATGATCGGCGCCAGAATAAGCTCGATCGAACGCGATATCTCGAACACCTGGGACGGAAACAGGTTGTTGTAATAGAACGCGTAGAACACGCCGCCGACGGCCGTCATGGCCGACGAGATCACGACCGCCGCCATCTTGACCGCGAAGGCGTCGATGCCGAGGGCGCGCGCCGCGGTCTCGTCCTCGCGCACCGCGAGCCACCGATAGCCGAGCCGCGAGCGCGCGATCAGTGCAACCAGGAGAACCGCGCCCGAGGCCAGCGCGAGCGCCAGATAGTAGAACAGGAGTTGACCGCCGCGCAGGTTCCACCACTCGCC
>Ga0209465_10001388_pt1 | contig 10812 bp, 6 predicted proteins | sample PanSoiPlot1MoBio_FD_188321 | JGI IMG/M metagenome (GOLD analysis project Ga0209465, IMG submission 188321) | Tropical forest soil microbial communities from Panama analyzed to predict greenhouse gas emissions - Panama Soil Plot 1 MoBio (SPAdes)... | ecosystem: Environmental > Terrestrial > Soil...
CGCCGGCCGAACGGCTGACGGAACAGGCGCGGCGTTCGTACTTTCCGTATTCCATCGCCCCCGACGGGAAAACGCTGGTGCTGCTCACGGATCGCACTGCCGTCCAAGACCGCACCGGAGGACAGGCCGTCGTGACTCTCGCATTGACGGGAGACAAGGCGCCCAGAACGCTGTTCGAGGCGCCGAACGGCGAGATCATGTTCTCTCCATCAATTTCGCCCGACAGCCGCTCACTGGCCTATGAGTGGCGGCATGAAGGTAGAAGCAACATCTATCTCGATCCTTTGCCGCCGACAGGCGGACACCATCAAGTCACGACGGACGGCGGATCCAACCCGATGTGGTCGCCTGATGGCAGACGGCTCCTCTACGTCGAGGCCAAGCCAGGCGGGAGAACGACCTTCTATTCGATCGAGATTCTGCGAACTGGTGCGAGCTTCGAGCATGGCAAGCCAACTGAACTCTTTTCGATCGATGGGCTCTTCGTCGCCGGCAGTGGACCGGGCAACGTCGTCGACCTCTCGCCCGATGGGAAACGGTTCGTGGCCTTGCTGGTGCCACCGCGGTCCGAGAACGAGGACGAGCAGGTACAGATAAACGTGATCCTCAACTGGTTTGCCGAGCTGACTGCGCGCGTTCCGACGAGGTGACTCCAGGACGCCTTCGGTCGACCCTGAGAAGTCCGGCTAAAGCCGGACACTACCTGCCACAGCGAGAAACGCTCCCTGAAGCCTTCGCGCTACGATGACCAGCGACCAGCGACCAGCGACTGGCGACGAGCGACGAGCGACGAGCGACTAGCGACTGGTTCCAGCCCCGACGAGCTTCTTCACGACGCTCTCGGCTGCCGCCAGCATCTCGTCGATCTTCTCAGGCTGCTTGCCGCCGGCCTCTGCGAAGTCTGGTCGCCCGCCGCCGCCGCCGCCGACTATCGGCGCGATCTCCTTGACGATCTGTCCCGCCTTGATCTGCTGCGTCAGGTCGGGCGTCACGGCGACGACGATCTGCACCTTGCCGGCGTTCTCTGACGCGATGACGACGACGCCGCTCTTGATCATCGTCTTCAGCGAATCGGCGAGATTGCGCAACGCGTCCTTGTCGAGGTCGGCGACACGCCGCCGCGCGAGTCTCACGCCGCCGATGTCGACAGCCTCGTCCACGACGCCCGGTGATGCGCCGCCGCCCATCGCCAGCTTCGTCTTCGCCTGCGACAGGTCGCGCGCCAGCCGCCGGCTCTCCGCGTGCAGCTTCTCGATCGCGTCAACCGCCTGATCCGCCGGGATGTGCAACGCGTCGAGGATCGCCGACAGCGCCGTCCGCTGCTGCTGCGCCCAGGCGACGGCGCCAGCGCCGGTGAACGCCTCGATGCGGCGGACGCCGGCGGCGACGCCGCCTTCCGCGACGATCGCGAAGAAGCCGATGTCGCCGGTCGCGCTCACGTGCGTCCCGCCGCACAGTTCCATGCTGAACCCTGGCACGCTGACGACCCGGACCTGGTCGCCGTACTTTTCGCCGAAGAGCGCCATCGCGCCGGCGGCGATCGCCTCCTGTGTCGAGCGCACCTCGGTCGTCACCGGCGTATTGCGCGTGATCTGCTCGTTGACGATCCGCTCGATGCGATCGAGCTCGTCTCGCGTGACCGGCTGGAAATGCACGAAGTCGAACCGCAGCCGATCGGGTGCGACCAGCGATCCTGCCTGCTTGACGTGCGACCCGAGGACGCTACGCAGCGCCGCGTGGAGCAGGTGCGTTGCCGTGTGATTGCGTCGCGTTGCGTTGCGGGCGTCCGCATCGACGTCAGCCGTCACGATGTCGCGGACTCCGAGGTTGCCGTTGTTGACATGGACGCGGTGCGCGCGCGGCAGCCCCGGCTGGATGCGCGCCAGCCCCTCGACGGTGGCGGACGCGCCGGTCGCTTCGTTGACGATCCGGCCCGAATCCGACACTTGACCGCCCGCCTCGAGATAGAACGGCGTCTTCGACAGCGCCGCGTAGCCGCGATCGCCCATCCCGAGCGTCTCGACCGGCACGCGATGCTCGTCAAAGAGCGCGACGATCCGTGTCCCGGTCACTCGCGTCGTCGTGTAACCCTCGAAGTTGTCGCCGACGCTCAGGTCGAGCGGCGCATCGGCCGGGAGCGTCCACCCCTCGCCTTTCTTCGCGCCGAACGCGCTGCCGGCGCGCGCTTTCTCGCGCTGCGCCTCCATCGCCGTCTCGTATCCGGCCTTGTCGACGGTGATCCCCTGAGTTGCGGCGGTATCCTCGATGAATTCGTACGGAACACCGAACGTGTCGTAGAGCCGGAATGCGACTTCCCCGGACAGCATCTTCGATCTGGTTCCCGAGACTTTCGCAAGCTCAGCCTCCAGGCGCGGCAGTCCTTCGGTGAGCACCGCGTCGAAGCGATGTTCCTCGGCGAGGATCGTTTTCTCGACCATCTCGCGGTTGCGCCGCACTTCCGGGTAGGCGTCGCCCATCTCGCGATCGAGTACACGCACCAGCCGGTGCAGGAACGGTTCGGTGAAGCCGAGATGCTTGCCGTGCCGCATCGCGCGGCGCATGATCTTGCGCAGCACATAGCCGCGGAATTCGTTCGATGGAATCACGCCGTCGGCAATCAGGAACGTCGTCGAGCGGATGTGATCGGCGACGACGCGCATCGAGATGTCGGTGGCGCTCATCGCACCGTGGTAGGTGCGGCCCGACAGCTCGCCGATCTCCGCCAGCAGCGGCGTGAACACGTCGGTGTCGTAGTTGGACTCCTTGTTCTGCAGCACCGCCGTGATGCGCTCGAAGCCCATCCCGGTGTCGATCGACGGCGCGGGCAGCGGCGTCAATACGCCGTCCGCCGTCCGCTCGAACTCCATGAAGACGTTGTTCCAGATCTCGATCTCGGGGTCGTAGCCGCTGCCGCCCCGGACGTAGTAGATCTCCGAGCAGCGTCCGCAGGGACCGGTATCACCCATCTGCCAGAAGTTGTCGTCGCCGCCGAGCTCGAGAATCCGATCGGCCGGGACGCCGAGACCCCGCCACACGTCGTACGCCTCGTCGTCCCGCGGGATCCCGTGCTCGCCTTTGAAGATCGACACGATCAGCCGGTTCGGGTCCATCTTCCAGACGTCGGTGAGCAGCTCCCACGCGTAGCGCAGCGCCTCCTTCTTGAAGTAGTCGCCGAAGGAGAAGTTGCCGAGCATCTCGAAGTAGGTGTGGTGACGGTGCGACGGGCCGACGTTGTCGAGGTCGTTGTGCTTCCCGCTGACGCGCATCACCTTCTGAGCCGTCGTCGCGCGCGAATAGTCGCGTTTCTCCCGGCCCAGGAACAGGTCTTTGAACTGGTTCATGCCGGCATTGGTGAACAGCAGGGTCGGATCGTCGCCGGGGACGAGCGGCGAGCTGGCCACGACGCGATGGCCGTTCTGCTCGAAGTACTTCAGGAAGGAGGACCGGATGTCGTTCGCGCGCATCCCGTTATTTTAGAACACCGCTCAGCGGCGCCTGGCCCTGTCGCTCGAGCGTCACCGTGCGTGGATGTCCCGCGACGAATGGATCCGAGTGCTCGACCGTGAGCGTGAACGGGCCGCGCCCGCCCGCCGCCGACGTTCTTGCGACGCCGGTGATGCTCGCCCACTGCGTCGCCGTCTGGAGCACGCCGAGATCGGCGCCGTCCACCTGCACCGCGCCGCGCGAGTCGACGATGCGAACGGTTCCTTTCGCGCGAACTTCACCAGTCGGCTGGGTGAGATCGATCGTGACGCGAGCCCCGTCGGGAAGCATGCCTCGCGCCGCGAGTCGTCTCGGAGACAGCGGCCGATTCATCGGGCGGCTCGGCATGTGCCCCGTGCGGGTGAGCACGCGTCCGCCACGCTCGCCAGTCGGCTTCCCCTCGCGCAGCGCGACGACACCATTGACGATGACGAAACGGATCCCGTCGGACAGCTGCGCCGGTTCCTCGTAGGTTGCGCGGTCGATGACGGTCTCCGGATTGAAAATCGTGACGTCGGCCGCCATGCCGGGCGCGAGGAAACCGCGATCGACCATGCCGATCGTGCTCGCGGGCAGCCCGGTCATCTTTCGGACCGCGTCCTCCCACGTCAGCACCTTCTGATCGCGCACGTAGCGTCCCAGCACACGAGGGAAGCTGCCCCACGCGCGCGGATGCTGTCGCGTGTTGAGCGTCGCGCCGCAGTCGCAGGCGATCGACGCGGCGGGATACTTCAGAATCTTCACGAGATCCTCTTCGGATCCGAAGCGCATGATGCCGGTCTCGTTGCGCTGCTCGAGAATCCTGACGACCGCTTCGCCAGGCGACACTCCCTGCTCGCGGGCGATGTCGGCGAGCTCGCGTTTGATCGCCGGCAGGTAGACGCCGTCGACGCCGCCGAAGCGCGCGTCCATCGCCTCCTCGGTCTCCTTCACGATCCGCGCGCGCAGCGGCGGCTCCTGGAACCGCTGCACCATCGCGTCGCGGCCGCCGTCCTGGGCCCACGCCGGGATCGTCAGCGCCCCGAGGCCGGTCTGGCCGGCGAGGTAGGGATAGACGTCGGCCGCGGTGTACGAGCCGCGCCTGGTCGCGGCGTCCATCATCGCGAGCAGATCGCCGGCTTTGCCCTGCTCGTGCCCCTGCGATTTCATGTGCGTGACCACCGGCATGAGCCCCGCCTTGCTGCCGATCGCGAGGGTCTCGGCCACACCCGCGTGCGAGCTGTAGTGCGATTCCGGCGTGAGCCGATCGTGATTCGGAAAGTTTGTCCGCCACTGCGCGGCCGGCTCCACGACGCGCACCACCTCTTCGACCTGGGCGTAGTACGCCGGCTTGTAGTCGAGGCCGGCTGACACGCCCCACGCGCCGTGCTCGAGGCCGTCGACGATCATCGCGCGCATCTTGGCGATGTCCTCGTCGGTCGGCCGCCGGTCAGCCGCGCCGACGACTGCGGCCCAGACGCTGTTGAACCCGATGTACGCGCCGACGTTCACGGCGAGTCCATTGCGCGCGGAATCGGCGAGCTGCTGCGTGTTGTCCGTGAAACCGCCGCCGTCCGGATTCACGATCTCGGTCGTCACCCCCTGCGTCAGCATGTTCTCGGCAGTGGGCAGCGCCTCAGGCGACGCGTGGCTGTGGATGTTGATGAATCCCGGCGCGACGTAGAGGCCGGTCGCGTCGATCTCGATCGTGGCGCGTTCGGCCGCCAGATTGCCGATGCGGACGACGACGCCGTCGGCGATCCCGACGTCGGCGCGGTAGCGTGAGCCGCCGGTGCCGTCGATCACCGTGCCGTTCCTGATCACGACCGCCAGGCTCACGCCTGGCTGGGTGACAAGGGCACAAAGGGCAACAGAGGACGCAGAGGCGATGCCGGCAAGTGTCACCAGTCCGAGCCGTCCACGCCTATTCGGCATTCCGAATCCGTGCATCCTCAGCGTCCTTTGTTGTCCTTTGCGACCTTGTCACAGATCACTGATCGACAGCGCCGGCGGCGTGTTGCCGTCGATGTCGGTGAATCCGTACTCCCGCGCCAGCGCCGCGGCGACGACGACCTGACCGGTCCATCGCGAAACCGCTGCATCCGACGCGAGCGCGGCAATTGCCCGCCCCAGGAATTCGGGCGACTCCGCACGGGAGAGATCGAACACGCCTGCGGCAATCACCGCTTCCGTCTTCACCAGGCCCGGATACAGCGAGACGACGGTGACGTTGTGTTTCCGCAATTCGTGCGCCGCGTCGATGGTCAGCTTGTCGGTCGCGGCCTTGGCGATGCCATAGATCGCGTTGCCGAGGTACTTCTGCGCCGCCCAGAACGAAATGTTGGCGATGAGGCCGCGGCCGTTGCTCACCATCAGTCGGGCGGCATGCTGGCTCGCCACGAACGCGGCGCGGACGCCGGCAGTGATCATCAGGTCCCATCGCACCAGCGGCTGCTCCCAGAACGGCACGGTCCAGGTGAAGCGACCGCTCGCGTCCGCCATCTGCTCGTATCCGCCCCAGGCATTGTTCACGAGGATGTCCAGCCGCCGCTGTTCGGCCTCGATGCGGTCGAAGGCGCCGCGTACGGCGGCATCGTCGGTGTGATCGCAGGGCACGCGAACGATCGCCGGAGCGAGATTGGCGCTCGCGACAGTGCGGCCGGTCGCGTAGACGATCGCGCCGGCATCATTGAGCGCAGCGGCAATGCCGCGTCCGACACCCCGGCTCGCGCCCGTGACCAGCGCGACCTGTCCGCGAAGGGAAGAGACTTGATCCACGGAGGGAGTGTAAGCCAGGTCATTCAATGTAGCGCGAAGGCGTTCAGCCGAGCGAGGGTGGCGGACCTAGCGCCGACGGCCCGTGAGCGCCTTCATCACGCGATCCGCTTCGAAGCCCTGGCCAATCAGATAGCGATACAGTCGCTGAAATTCGCGGTCGTCGGCGATCGTTTCCCTCCCGCGGAGCCGTTTCGCCAGCGACGCTTCGAGCAGGGCGTCGTCGTCGATCCCGTCGAACGCTTCGTCGACGGCCCGCTTCGCCATCGCGTTCGAGATGCCGGCCCGCTGAATCTGCATCCTGACGCGCAGTTTGCCGCGGCGGCGAAGCGACGTCTCGGTGCGCGCGATCGCCTCGGCGACCCGCGCATCGTCAATCGCGCGCTCCTCGCGCAGGCGGGCGATCGCCTCGTCTACCGCGGCGGCGTCGTGGCCCTTGCGCGCGAGGCGCTGACGGACCTGCAGCTCCGACAGCTCGCGCCGCGCGAGCATCCTGACGCCGTCGTCGTACGCGCTCATTTCGCCTTCAGCTCATCGCTCCAGTTCACGACCCAGACGATTGACATCGGCCCGGACGTCCGGTCGGTCGGCGTTTCGTCTTTGAGCATGAGGAAGCGCTGGCCGTCGGCCGACACGTCGTACGCGCGGAGATCGAAGCCAAGATTCGTCGAGCCTGCGACGTACGGCTTTTTCAGGATCGGCCGCGGCCGGCTGGCGCGAAAGAGACCGCCGGAGGTGTCCACGTCGACCTCTGTGAGCAGGTTGTCCGCATCGAGGTAGAAGAGCTCGCGGCCGTTGCGCGCGAAGACCGGCCGGCTGCCGCCGTCAGTCGAGATGGAGACGCGGCTGGCATTCACATCCGGAAACGGTCTGACGTAGATCTCCGGCCGGCCCGACTCGTTCGACGTGTACGCGATCCACCGTCCGTCAGGCGACAGATCGGGCGTCACCTCGACGGCCGGCGAGTGGATCAACGGAATCGGCAGCGACTCCTTGACGGTGCCATCCGGCCCGCGATCGATCTGTAGTACGCCGATGTCCTGAGCAGAGGCGGACGAGTTGTGGAACATCACCAACCGGGTGCCGTCCGGCGAGAACGCTGTCGGAAACAGTGCGGCAGACGGTCTCGACAATCGTTCGGCGGTGCCCGTGCCGTCAGACGACTGCCAATAGATGCTCGGTGAGGTCGCGCCATTCCTGGTCGAGGCCCAGGCAAGGCGCCGCCCATCGGGTGTCCACACGGGGCTGAGATCGGCGCCCGGGTCGGCGGTGATCCGCGTCAACCCGCCACGCGACATGTCCCACGTCCAGATGTCCGCGTCCTGATCGCGGATATCGACGGCGATCCGCCCGCCATCAGGCGAGAGGCGAGCCGAACCGTACGACCTGACGGGCGCGCCGATCGGTTGCTCGCGCCCTTGCCGATCCACCCAGACCAGCGACCGCGGCGCCGCAATCGCATTGCCGACCACGCCGGAGATATACGCGAGCGAGCCCGTTGCCGACACCGAGAAGTTGCCGGCCGCCGACGCCGTCGGCAGCACACGATCGATGATCGTCACGGGGTCGCCGGTCGTTTCGAGGCGGTCCAGGTCGAAACGAATCAGGCGCACAGAGGCGATGCCGACCATGTACGCGAGATATCCGCCGGGAACCCATTCTGCCGATCGAGCGTTCGTGAGGATCGTCTTCCGCGCGCCCGACTTCAGGTCCAGCACGGCAATTTGCGCAGGGCCGCCGTCGGCCTTTGGCAGGATCGTGTAGAGCACCCGCGTGCCGCCAGGAAGAAACGATGGAAAGACATGGTCGCCTTCGCGCTCCTGGTCCGGCGTCGTGAGCGGCTTGGGATCGCCGCCGTCTGCAGAAACGCTGAACAGGCCCGTCTCGATGTCCGCGGTCGCAAACACGATGGTGCCGTCGGGCCCCCACGTCGCACCGCGCGGTGCCGCGGGGACCTTGCAAATCGTCGCGGGCGTGCCTCCGTCGATTGGGATCTTCTTGAACTCGGAGGGCGAAACCCCGGCGTAGTACCCAATCCAACGGCTGTCGGCCGAAATGAACGGTGAACGCAGGTTGCCGATGTTCGACAGGACACGCGCGTCGAGGTCGTTGAGGCCGCGCACCGCGAGCGTGGAATCGACCTGGGACCGCCCGATGCGGTACACAATCCGCGTCCCGTCGGGCGAGATGACGACGTCACGATCGGGCTGCGGCGCCGTCGATTGCGTCGGGGGCAGCGCCACCGAAAACCGGACGGTCTGTCGAGGCGCGGGCGAAAACGTCCGCCGCGAGAGGACCCAACCGCCGGCAGCGGCGAGCAGCGATGCCGCGATGGCCGCGACCGCAAATGCCGCGACCTGCCGTGTCGTGAAGCGCGGCGGTGCTGATTTCGGCAATGCGGCTGATGGCGCGATCCGTTCTGCCAGCAGAAACCGCGCAGTGCTGATATCGGCGACGCGCAGCTGCCGGTCTTTTTCGAGCGATCGGCGCAGCAACACCGTCACCTCCGGTGGAAGCGACGCCGGTAACGCACTCCAGTCCGGCTCGCCGCGGACGATCGCGGCGATCGTCTCGGTCGCATCGTCGCCGTCGAACGCCCGGCGCCCCGTGAGCATCTCGTACAGCACACAGGCGAACGCCCACACGTCGGTTCGCTTGTCCGTCGTTTTGCCTCTTGCCTGTTCGGGGCTCATGTAGGCGGCAGTGCCCAGAATCATGCCGGCCTGTGTCGCGGCGAACGTCAGCGTCGGCGAGTGCGGCAACCCTGCCACCGACGGTTCGGGACCAACCGGGTCCAGCTTGGCGAGGCCGAAGTCCAGCACCTTCACCTGGCCCTCACTGGTGATCGCAATGTTCGCCGGCTTCAGATCGCGATGCACGATCCCTTTGTCGTGCGCCGCCTGGAGTGCATCCGCAATCTGCCGCGCGATTGCCAGCGCCTCATCCACTCCGAGCGGCCGCCCACCGAGCGCGGTCAGCCTCTCGGCCAGCGTTGCGCCGTCGACGAGCTCGAGCACGAGAAACTGGAGGGAATTCGACTGCTCGAGGCCGTAAATGGCAGCGATGTGGGGATGGTTGACGGCGGCGAGCAACTGCGCTTCGCGCTCGAAGCGGGCAATGCGATCCGGATCGCCGACGAATGCGGATGGAAGAATCTTGATCGCGACGGCGCGATTCAGCCTGGTGTCGCGGGCGCGATACACCTCGCCCATGCCGCCCGCACCCAGCGGCGCGAGGACTTCGTAGATGCCGAGGCGGGTACCGCTGTCGAGCATTGGGCTGCGCTTGCGGATTATACCGGCCGCTTCCTGCTGACGTCGCTCGTCTTGCAAATGAGCCGTGCCGCCATGCGTCTGTGCACGGCTCTGGCGATCGCGATCTCGCTGCTTGCGCTGTCATGCACGACCACCACGACTGGCGTGACCGCGCCATCTGCCGCGAAGTGCCAGGTATCTGTACAGAACTCGATTACCACCAATGTGGCGCCGGCCGGCGCGACAGGGACGCTGGCCGTCTCGACGAACCGGGAGTGCTCGTGGTCGGTGACCAGCAACGCGAGCTGGGCTCAGCTGAGTGATAACGCCAGCGGCCAGGGCGACGCCACCGTTCCTTACAAGGTCCTTGCGAACCCTGACGCGATTCTTCGGCACGCCACCCTCGACGTCAACAACACGCAGCTGACCGTGACGCAGGATCCGGCCCCGTGCCGCTTCACAGTCTCGCCGTCAACCTCGACCGTTCCAGCCGACGGCGGGTCCATCGCGATTGCGCTCGACACGTTGAACGGCTGTGCCTGGACTGCGGTCAGTGATGCCGCCTGGCTGACGATCGCCGGGCCAGCATCGGGGACGGGGAGCGCGTCGATCTCGCTGCGGGCGGCCCAGAATTCGGGCGGCGAACGCTCGGGCACGGTTCGCGTCGGTGGCCAGATCGTCGTCGTGACCGAAGCGGGGACAGCGCCACCACCGACACCCACGCCGACGCCGACTCCTTCGCCGACGCCACCACCGCCAAACCCGACGCCGGAGCCGACGCCGACTCCTGCGCCCCCTCCGCCTCCGCCGCCGAGCTGCAACTTCGCGCTGTCGGCGGCGTCCGTGCGCGTGGCGGCCGCAGCGGGGACGGCCAGCGTCAACGTGACGGGGGCGAGCGGCTGCGCCTGGACCGCGACCTCGGATGTGCCATGGATCACCGTCGTGTCCGGCGCGTCCGGCACGGGCGGCGGCACCGTGTCGATCGCCGTCGCCGCGAACGCCGGCGCCGAGCGCACCGGCACGATGGCGATTGCCGGCCTGGTGTTCACGGTGGTTCAGTCGGCGCCTCCGCCTGCACCTCCGCCCACTCCGCCGCCGTGCAGCGTGACGATTGCGCCGTCGAGTGCGCCTGTCGCTGCCGGGGGCGGAACGGCAACCGTGACGGTCACCGCGTCCGCCTCCTCGTGCGCCTGGACGGCGACCTCGAACGCCGCATGGCTGACCGTCACCGCCGGCGTGAGCGGAACGGGCAACGGCAGCGTCACGGTGACCGCCGCCGCCAATACCGGAGCGGTGCGCAGTGGAACGGTGTCCATTGGTG
>Ga0209465_10001389_pt1 | contig 10811 bp, 8 predicted proteins | sample PanSoiPlot1MoBio_FD_188321 | JGI IMG/M metagenome (GOLD analysis project Ga0209465, IMG submission 188321) | Tropical forest soil microbial communities from Panama analyzed to predict greenhouse gas emissions - Panama Soil Plot 1 MoBio (SPAdes)... | ecosystem: Environmental > Terrestrial > Soil...
ACACCGCCGACAGCCGCGCGCGTCTGATGCGCGAGGCCCAGGCGACCGCCAAGGTGTCCCACCCAAACGTCGTCGTCGTCTACGACGCCGGAACGCTGGGGGATCGCGTGTTCATCGCCATGGAGTTCGTCGAGGGACACACGCTGCGCTACTGGCGGGAAGCCGAGCCGCGCGCCTGGCTGGAGATCCTCGACGCCTTCCTGGCGGCCGGTCGGGGCCTGGCGGCGGCGCACGAGAAGGGTCTCGTCCATCGCGACTTCAAGCCCGACAACGTCATGGTCGGCACGGGCGGGCACGTGCGCGTCATGGACTTCGGCCTCGCGCGCAGGACCGCGGACGGCGGGTCGCCGCCGGTCGCGCCGATCGCACCCGTTTCGGACGATACGCCGCCGGTGCGCCGCCCGGCCATCACCGTCGACGAGGAAGTGGATGTCGACGCCACCGGGATCATCGGGGCAGCCGGGGCCCGCTCGACCCAAAGGCTCCCGAGTGACCCGTCGATGTCGGCGCTGACGCAGCAGATCACGCAGACGGGCACGATGATGGGAACGCCCGCGTACATGTCGCCCGAGCAGTTTCGCGGTCAGGCAGCGGACGCACGCTCGGACCAGTTCAGTTTTTGCGTGGCGCTCTGGGAGGCGCTCTACGACAACCGCCCGTTCGCGGGACGCAGCCTCGCGGAGCTGGAAGACAGCGTGACCGCGGGGCGCAAGACGGCCATACCCCGGGGCAGCCGCGTCCCTGGCTGGGTCGAGAAAGTCCTCGACCGGGGCCTCGACCCGAGCGCCGAGCGGCGTTTTCCGTCGATGGCTGCCCTGCTCGCGGAGCTGGATCGCCGCCCGAGCGCCGGGCGCGCGGGCTTTGCGAGCGGCGCGGCCGCGAAGCTGGCGGGCGTCTGGCCCGCTCCCGTCGCCGACGAGGCGGTCGAAGCGCCCGAAAAGGCGGCCGTGCGCGAGGCGTTCCTGGCCACCGGAAAGGCGTACGCCGAGTCGGCGTTCGCGGGCGCAAGCGCCGCGCTGGACCGCTACGCGGCGCACTGGTCCGAGCTTTACGTCGATGTGTGCGAGGCGACACACGTGCGGGGCGAGCAGTCAGCGGAGCTGATGGACCTGCGGATGGCGTGCCTGCTCGAGGGGCTCGACGATCTGAAGGCGCTCTGCCGGCTGTTTCGCGCCGCGACCGGCGAGGTCGTCGAGAACGCGGTCCGCGCGGCTTCGTCTCTCGGGACGCTCGAGCGATGTCAGGATCCCGGCCTCCTTCGCGCCGTGGTCCGGCCGCCCGAGGACGCAGCAACCCGGACGGCCGTCTCCGCCCTCCGCGCCAGGCTGGCCGAGCCGCGCGCCCTCCGGCTCGTCGGGCGGCTCGCGCAGGGCCTCGACCTCGTCGCGCCGCTCGTCGAGGAAACGCGCCGACTGGCGTACGGGCCGGCGCTCGCCGAGGCGCTGCTCGTCCAGGGTGAGCTGTTGACCGATGCCGATCGGGTGGAGGCGGCGCGGTCGACCTTGGAGGAGGCCGTCTGGGCGGCGGAATTGGCCCGACACGACGAGGTCGCCGCGGAGGCGATCACGATCCTCGCTCCGGTCACGGCATTCAACCCGGCGCGGCTCGAGGTCGCGGAGGTCTGGTGCCAGCATGGCGAGATCATCCTGCGCCGGATGGGCGGCCACGATCAGTTGTGGGGGTGGCTGTTTCAGGGTCGCGTCTTGCTTCGAGAAGCCCAGGGACGTCTCGCCGAAGCGATCGAGGACGCGCGTCTCGCCATCGCCGCGAAGGAGCGGGCGCTCGGCCCCGACGCGCCCGACGTCGGCATCAGCGTCATGGGCCTGGCCAACGCACTCGTCGGCTTCGGGGATCACGTTCGCGGGCTCGAGGTCTCCGAGCGCGCCGTGCAGATCCTGTCGGCCGGCTTTGGACCGGAGCACCCGATGACGGCGGGTTGCCTCTCGAACCACGCCGAGTTTCTTTGGCGGGACGGCCGGCTCGCCGAGGCAGGCGAGTTCGCGACCCGGGCGCTCGCGGTCCTGGAACGAGAGACGGATCCTCGAGGTCTCTGGGTCAGCCACACGCTGCTGACGCTGGGCCTGGTTCACGTCGGGATGGGACGGAGCGACGAGGCGGTGCCGCTCCTCGAGCGAGCCGTGGCGATTCGCGAGGCGCTCGGCTGCATACAGTCCCGCCTGGCCGACGTTCACTTCGCGCTGGCCCGGGCGCTCGACGGCACTGGCGAGCACGATCGGGCGCTCGCGCTGGCCCGTCGCGCCCGCGCCGAGTACGACCACGCGTCGAAAACTCCGGTTGTCGAAAAGGACGCGGCCGAGCTCGATCGCTGGCTCGCGGCCCGCGGCGCGCGCCAGGACTAGCTGGTCTTCTGCGCCTCGACGTACCGAAGGCGCAGATCGTAGAGCAGGCTCGCGATCAGCTTCTCCTCGGCGGGCGTCAGGTTGCCCTTGGTTTTCTCCTCGAGCATGACGAGGATGTCGATGGTGTGCTTGGCGAGCGGCAGATCCTTCTGGGGCGCGCCGACGTCCGGGTGCTCGAGCTCGCCGAGGTGAAGCAGGGCCGAGCTGCCGAGCGACAGCACGAAGGTGTGGAAGTCGACGGCGGGGAGGTTGGGCGTCCCGCCGGCAGGCGCCGGGCCGGCACCGGCCGCGGGCGGCGGGGCAGCCGGTTCCTCGGGCGGGCGGGGCTCGCCCCCTTCAGCGAAGCTGCGCCGATCGGTGACCTTGAATCCGCCCTTCGCGTCCGAGTCGCCCATGCCGGGAAGGTTACGCACCCCCCCGCTGGGTTTCAATGACCCTGGTTGTTGCTTCCGGGCGGGGATTCGGTGGTCTCGGAGGCGGCGGGCTCGTCGGCCTCGGTGCCGCCGTACACGCCCTTATCCGCCACGTCGTCGAGGGACTTGAGATGCTTCTCGAAGTCCTTGCGGGTGACGAGGCCTTTCTTGATGTTGCGCTCGACCGTGCGGCGGTCGTAGAGGCGCGATGTCCTTGGGTCTTGGTCACGAGCCATGGCGGCCTTAGCTAGCACACGCCGTGGAAATATCCTAGCGGACGCGTCGGTTGTAAGCTGCGCGCCGCCATGGACGTCCGTGTCATCAACGAGCTCGTACATAAACAGTCCGCCTTCATCGACAAACTGAACGCCGAGGTCGGCAAGGTCATCGTCGGCCAGAAGGCGATGATCGAACGCATCCTGATCGGCCTTTTGACAGGTGGTCACGTCCTCTTGGAGGGCGTGCCCGGGCTGGCCAAGACGCTGACGGTCCGCACGCTGTCGGACGTGCTGGCCATGAAGTTTCAGCGCATCCAGTTCACGCCCGATCTGTTGCCGGCGGACATCGTCGGGACCGTCATCTACAATCAGGCGCGGGCTGAGTTCGTCCCCAAGCAAGGCCCGATCTTCGCCAACCTGGTTCTGGCCGACGAGATCAACCGCGCGCCGGCCAAGGTGCAGTCCGCGCTGCTCGAGGCGATGCAGGAGCGGCAGGTGACCATCGGCGACACCACCCACAAGCTGCCCGATCCGTTCCTCGTGATGGCGACGCAGAACCCGATCGAGCAGGAGGGCACCTACGCGCTGCCCGAGGCGCAGCTCGACCGCTTCATGCTGATGATCAAGGTCGGCTATCCGTCGCGCGAGGAAGAGCGCGCGATCATGGACCGGATGACCTCGCCCGTGAAGACCAGCGCCGAACGGGTCGCGACGCCGCAGGAGATCGCCGAGGCGCGCGGCGTCGTCAACGAGATCTACATCGACGAGAAGATCCGCGACTACATCGTCAGCATCGTCCACGCCAGCCGCGAGCCGAAGGCGCACGGCCTGGCGGATCTGGCCGACTTCATCGCCTTCGGCGCCAGCCCGCGCGCGTCGATCTATCTCAACATGGCGGCGCGCGCCCACGCGTTCCTGCGCCATCGCGGCTACGTCACGCCCGAAGACATCAAGGCGATCGGCGTGGACGTGCTGCGCCACCGGGTGATCCTGACCTACGAGGCGGAGGCGGAGGACGTCACCGCCGAAACGGTGGTGCGCAAGCTGTTCGAGCGCGTCGAGGTGCCGTAGCGCAGGCACTGGCCCCGCCCGGTCGCCGTCGCTGCCATTGCGCCGTCATGCTGCCCCGCGAGCTGCTCAAGCGGATCCGCAAGATCGAGATCGTGACCGAACGCCTGGTCCGCGATCGGATGGCGGGTCAGTACCACTCGGTCTTCAAGGGCCGCGGCATCGCCTTCGAGGAGGTGCGCCCGTACATCCCCGGCGACGACATCCGGTTCATCGACTGGAACGTCACGGCGAGGATGAACGAGGCCTACGTCAAGCTGTTCAGCGAGGAACGCGAGATGACGGTGCTGCTGGTCGTCGACATGTCGGCGTCCGGGCGCTTCGGATCGCGGCAGCGCGAGAAGCGCGATCTCGCCGCCGAGCTGGCCGCGGTGCTGGCGTTCTCGGCGATCCGCAACAACGATCGGGTCGGGCTGATCATCGTCACCGACACGGTGGAGAAGTTCGTGCCGCCCAAGAAGGGGAAGCGGCACGTGCTCCGCGTCGTCAGCGAGATCCTGTCGTTCTCGGAGAAGAGCGGGCGCACCGCGCTGGACGTCGGGCTCGACTTCCTCGGCCACGTGATGCGCCGCAAGGCGGTCGCGTTCCTGATCTCGGATTTTCTGGCGCCCGTCGCCAGCTACGAGCGCGCGCTGCGGATCACCTCGCGCCGCCACGATCTCATTCCGGTCACCGTCAGCGATCCGCTGGAGGAGGCGCTGCCCGACGTCGGGTTGATCGAGATGGTCGATCCCGAGACCGGCGGCGTGGTCGTGTTCGACACGGGCGGCCCCGAGGCGGCGGCGTTCGCGCGCGCGGCGCGGGCCGCGGCGGAGGCCCGCAATGCCCTCTTCAAGCGGCTGTCGATGGATCCGATCGAGGTGCGCACCGACCGCAACTACCTGCCCGCGCTCACGACCTTCTTCGAGGCGCGGGCGCGGAGGCTGCGGCATTGAGGGCGGGGGCGGTCTGGCCGGCCGTGATCCTGCTGCTCGGTGCGCGCGCCGCCGCGGGCGCCGACGCGGGCGCGGGCGCGACCGACGCGGGCGCCGTCGCCGCCGCGCCGACCGATCCGGACGCGCCCACGGCCGCCGCGCACGCCGACAAGAGCGAGGCGCACGTCGGCGATCCGATCCGCATCGGCATCGTCACCGTCGCGAAGGCGGGCGTGCCGGTCAACCTGCCTGGCACCTTCGATCTCGGGCCGTTCTCGCTGCTTGGACGCGATGACACCGTCGAGCAGAACCTGGGCGACGGCCGCATCCGGCGCGAGTTCGTGCTGCGCATCGCCGCCTACGAGCCGGGCGAGGTTCGCGTGCCGGCGATCGACGTCACCTATCTGGGTCCGCACGGCGAGGTGAAGACCGTTCACACGGGTTCGATCGCGATCAAGATCGCCAGCCTGATCGCGAACGAGCCCGAGCCCGCGCTCAAGGACGGCATGACGCCCGTGTCTGTGATGGAGGAGAACCGGGTGCCGCTCTACGTCGGGGTGGCCCTGCTGGCGGCCGGCGTGGGCGCGCTGATCACCTTCTTCATCGTGCGCAAGCTGCGCGGCCGGCGCGGCGATCGCCTCGCGCCGCCGCCGCGCCCCGCCCACGAGATCGCGCTCGAGCGGCTGGATCGCCTGGGCGCCCTCGGCTTCCTGGAGAACGCCGACAACCGTCCCTTCTACTTCGCGGTCTCGGAGGTGATCCGCGACTACCTGGGCGGCCGCTACGGGTTCGATTCGCTGGAGATGACGACCGACGAGCTGATCGCCGAGCTCAAGCGTCTCGCCGGGCGAGAATTGATGCTGGGCGAGATCCAGGGCTGGCTGTCGGCGTGCGATCTGGTCAAGTTCGCGAAGGTGTCGCCGACCGCGAACGAGGCGCGCGGCGCGCTGGAGGCCGCGATCCGGATCGTGAAGGCGACGCGGCCCGCGCCCGTCGTCGCCACGGCGTCGGTGGGCGCCAGCGCGGAGGCACGCCATGCGTGACGGCTCGCCCGCCGGCAGGAGCGGCGCGCGCCGACCGCCCATTCCTCACGGTCTGATCGTGGCCGTGTTCGTGCCGCTGGCGGCCGCCTACGCGTTCATGCTCCGCAACGTCGAGGGGTTCCGGTTCGCGCATCCGGTCCTGCTGGCGCTGATTCCCCCGGCGGTCGCGCTGGTGGTCTGGATGGAGCTGGGTCGGGCGCCGGCGCGGCGGGCGCTTTTTCTCTACTCGCGCGCGACCGAGCTCGGGTCCCAGCGGCCGGGGATCGTGGCCCGCCTGCGCGATCTGCCCGCGGTGCTGCGCCTGGCCGCGGTCGTGCTGATCGCGGTGGCGGCGGCGCGGCCCCAGAGCACGCGCGCCACGGACGAGCTCGAGGTCGAGGGCATCGACATCGTGATCGCCCTCGATCTGTCGGGCTCGATGCAGGAGACCGACCTGGTTCCGAACCGGCTGGAAGCCGCCAAGGCGGTCATCCAGGATTTCGTGCGCCGCCGACCGACCGATCGCATCGGCCTGGTGGTCTTCGGCCGCGAGGCCTACACCTACGCGCCGATGACGCTGGACCACGCCGCGCTGCTGCGCATGGTGAACGAGCTGCACCTCAACGTCATCGACGGCAATGCCACCGCGATCGGCGACGGCATCGCGGTCGCGCTCAACCGGCTGTGCGGCGAGGAGCTGCGGCGGATGACGGAGGCCGCCCGGGCGGCGGCCCAGGCCAAGGACGCGCCGGCGGGCGCGAAGGCGCCGGCCCCGAAGCCGCCCGAGGCCGACCCGCGATCGAAGGTGATCATCGTGCTGACCGACGGTGAGGACAACGCGAGCAAGCTGTCGCCCGAGGACGCGGCGCGCCTCGCGCAGACGCTGAAGGTGAAGATCTACACGGTCCTCGCGGGCGCCAACGTCGCCGAAGGGGAGGACCAGCCCGGGCGCCACGGCGTCAACCCGAAGCTGCTGGAACAGATCGCGTCCATGACCGGCGGGACGCCCTACCTGGCCACCGACACCGGGGCGCTGCGCGATCGGTTTCAGAAAATCCTCGCCGAGCTGAAGCGGGCGCCGATTCACGATCGCGGTACGCTGTACGCCGAGCTCTATCGGCCGTTCGTGCTGGTGGCGTTCGCGCTGCTCGCCATCGAGATCGCGCTGCGCCTCACCCGTTTCTCCCGGATCCCCTGACCATGCGGTTCGTCAGCCCACACGCGCTCTGGCTCCTGCTGGCGGTTCCGGCGGCGGTGATCGGCTACGGCATCTTCTTCGGCGTCCGTCGGCGCCGGCTGGCGCGCCTCGGCGACGAGGCGTTGATCGCGCGGATGACGGCGGGCGTGTCGATGGGGCGCAAGATCGGGCGCGCTGCGCTGATGGTGGCGGCGCTCGGGATGACGGCGATCGCGCTGGCGCGCCCGCAGGTGCCGGGCAAGTCGCGTCCGGCCAAGCAGCGGGGGCTGGACCTGGTGGTGGCGCTCGACTTTTCGCGATCGATGCTGGCGACCGACATCTACCCGTCGCGGCTGGAACGTTCGAAGCGCGAGCTCGGCGAGCTGCTGGCGACGCTGGCCGGCGATCGCGTCGGCGTGATCGCGTTTGCGGGCGAGACGCTGGCGTACCCGCCCACGACCGACTACGCGGCCATCAAGCTGTTCTGGTCGGACCTGCACCCCTGGGACATGCCGGTCGGCGGGACGGCGATCGGCCGCGCCATCCGCGCCGGCCTCGACCAGCTGGTCACGCTGCGCGGCAAGGCGGGCGCGACGGACGCCACGCGCGGCCAGGCGATCCTGCTGCTGACCGACGGAGAGGACAACGACAGCGAACCCCTGGACGCCGCCGACGAGGCATCGAAGCTCGGCGTGAAGATCTTCACGGTCGGCGTCGGCTCGCGCTCGGGCGAGCTGATCCCGGAGTATGACGAGCACGGCAAGGTGACCGGCTACGTCAAGGATCCCGACGGGAAGTACGTGACGTCGCGGCTCGGGGAGCAGACGCTGGTCGAGATCGCGCGCCGCACGGGCGGCGAGGTGTTCTACGCCGATTCGAAGCGCTTCGGCGTCGACGACGTCGCGCACGCGCTGGCGGGGCTGAAGCGGACCGAGAACGACGGGCGTCCGGTGCCCCAGTACGAGGAGATGTTCCAGTGGCTGCTGCTGGCGATCCTGCTGGCGCTCTGCGCCGAGGCGGCGATCGGCGAGCGGCGGCGGCGCGCGCTGGCGAAGGGGGCGGCGTCGTGAAGCACCCGGCCCTCGCGCTGGCGGCGGTCGCGCCGCTGCTGTTCGGCTTCAAGCTGTTCGAGAGCAAGAACGGCGAGGTCGAGCAGGGGAACGCGGCGCTTCAGGCGGGAAAGGCGGAGGACGCGCTGACCCATTACGACAAGGCGGTGGCCAAGCTGCCCGCCGATCCGGGCCTGCATCTGGATCGCGGCGCGGCGCTGTACGCGCTGTCCCGGTTCGCCGAGGCGGGCCAGGAGTTTCTGCGCGCGACGGAGGCCCAGGACGAATCGCTGAAGGCCGAGGCTTTCCGCAACTTCGGGAATGCGCTGGCCAAGCAGGACAAGCCAAAGGAGGCGGTCGAGGCCTACAAACGCGCGCTGGCGTTGCGGCCCGACGACAAGGCCGCGAAGTGGAACCTCGAGATCGCGCTGAAGAAACAGAAGGAAGAGGAAGAGAAGAAGAAGAACGACGAGAAGAACAAGGACGACAAGGATAAGGACAAGGACAAGAACAAGAAGGACGACAAGGACAAAGACAAGAAAGACAAGAAAGACAAGCAGGACAAGAAGGACGACAAGGACAAGGACGCGAACAAGGACAAGCAGCAGCCGGAAAAGAAGAACGAGGCCGAAAAGCAGCCGCAGCCCGAGAAGGACAAGGCGGCCGAGCCCGAACGGATCCAGCAGATGCTGCAGAACCTGGAGGCGAACCCGAAGGATCTCGAGCGCGAGCGCGCCCGCCTGCGCGCCGTGCGCCGCGCGCCGCCGGCGCGGGACTGGTGATGCGCCTCGCCGGGCTCGCCGCCGCCGTCGTCTTGCTGGCCGTCCGGGCGGCGGTTGCTGCCCCGTCGTTCAGCGCGTCGATCGATCGGCCTGCGGTGGCGCCGGGTCAGCCGTTCATCTATCACGTCACCCTCGTATCGAACTCCCAGGGGCAGCCGGAAGACTTCAAGCCGCCCGATTTTCGCGGGCTGCAGCTGCTCGGCGGTCCTTCCATCCAGACCGGCGTCAACATGGTGATGGGCGGCGGCGGCGCGTCGGTCGAGAGCACGGTGACCTGGAGCTTTCAACTCGCGGTGGCGCCGGGGACGCGCGGGCCGGTGTCGATCGGCCCCGCGCGCGTCCGTGGCCTCGGTGGCCAGCAACTGACGTCCAACTCCGTGTCGGTGCGCATCGGCGCGGCCGCGCCCGGCCAGACGGGCGCGCCCCAGCGCCAGCGGCAGCCCAGCATGTTTCCGCGCGGCCTGTTCGGCGACGAGCAGGAGGCCGAGGAGGCGCCCGCCTCGACCGCCGCGCCGTTTCTGCGGGCCACCGCCGACAAGAAGCGCGCCTACGTCGGCGAGCAGGTGACGGTCACCTGGCAGCTCTTCGTGCCGGAGATCCAGAACTACCAGCCGACCGTCCAGCCGAAGACGGACGGCTTCTGGGCCGAGGACATCCCGTCGACGAACCCACCCGGCCAATTCACCTACACGAACCAGAACGAAGGCGGGCAGCAATACAAGGTCGCCGTCGTGCAGCAGCGGGCCCTGTTTCCGCTGGCGCCCGGCAAGCTGACCGTGTCGCCGATGGAGGCCGACGTCGCCCACGTCGATTTCTTCGGGCGGCCGTTCCGCCTGCGGCACATCAAGTCCGACGCGCTGGTCATCGAGGCGCTCCCGCTGCCGAAAGAAGGCCAGCCGGCCCACTTCCCGTCGGCCAACGTCGGGCGGTTCACGCTGGACGTCGCCGTCGATCGGGCCGCGGTCGCCGTCGGTGACGCGGTCACGCTGACGGTGACTGTGCGCGGGGCGGGCAACGTGCGCAACGTCGTGGTGCCCGATCTGCCCACGCTCGCCGGCTGGAAAGGGTACGAGCCCAAGACCACCGTCACGATGGAGGGGGGCGCCACGGCGTCGGGGAGCAAGACGATCGAGTGGCTGATCCGCCCGGAGCGGCCGGGGACGACGACGATCCCCGCGCTGACGCTGGTCAGCTTCGACCCGACCGACCGCCGTTACGTCGAGGCCAAGAGCCAGCCGATCGACGTCCAGGTCGGCGGTCAGGCGACGGATGCGTCGGCGGGCCCGGCGCCCGTGGCCGCGGCGACGCCCGCGGGCCTCGACAACGTGATCGCCGCGGAGATCCGGCCGATTCGCGCGCACGGCACGCCGTCACGGTCGATCGGCGCCTCGTTCCTTCACGGCGTCGGTTTCCGGCTGACGCTGCTGATGCCGCCGCTCGCCTTCGTCGGGTTTGCGTTGGTGGGACGCGTGCGCGCGCGGCTGTCGCGCGACGAGCGGCGGACCAGCCGGCGCCGGCTGCGCTCGATCGCCCGCCGGCGGCTGCACGCGGCTGCGGCCCACCGTGAGGCGGGCCGCGCGGCCTCCTTCTACGTCGAGATCGAGCGGGTGTTGCGCGAGACGCTCTCGGAGAAGCTGCGGGTCCCCGTCGCGGGGCTGCGCAGCGAAGAGCTGGGCGCGCTGCTCGCCGCGCGCGGCCTGCCCGCGGAGGACGGGGCGCGACTGCTGGCCGTGCTGGCCGCTTGCGACGAGGCGCGGTTCTCGCCGGGCGGCGAGCCGGCCGGGCGGCCCGCGCAGGACGAGATGCTG
>Ga0209465_10001391_pt1 | contig 10804 bp, 10 predicted proteins | sample PanSoiPlot1MoBio_FD_188321 | JGI IMG/M metagenome (GOLD analysis project Ga0209465, IMG submission 188321) | Tropical forest soil microbial communities from Panama analyzed to predict greenhouse gas emissions - Panama Soil Plot 1 MoBio (SPAdes)... | ecosystem: Environmental > Terrestrial > Soil...
GCGTCGTCGTGGACCTTCTGTGCTAACGAGAATCAATTTTGCTCATTCACGGGAACCAAGCTGGTGCGTTACGGCGCAGGGACAAGTTTTACTTTTCAGACCGCGACCAATGGGATTGCCTGTGACAACGCTACTTTCGGGGATCCAATTGTCGGCACGGTTAAGCACTGCGATTACACGGATGCGCCGCCGTGAGAGTGAACTTTGCCGACGTTGTTATACCTTTCTCGCTTCAATGCTTCTCTAACGCATGCGACGGACTGCCATTTTGGAAGAACTGATTCAGCAGTATGTAAATCATCTGCGCAACGAGCGCAACGTCTCCGGTCATACCCTGCGCAATTACTGCAGTGATCTAAGGCAGTTTCAGCAGTTCCTCATTGCGAAAGAACTATGTTGGGACGACGCAGGTGCCTTTGACGTGGGGCAAGTGGACCTTTATGTCGTCCGCGCCTATCTTGCATCATTGACCAAGGATCGAAAGAAAAGCTCCATCGGTAGAAAGCTCGCCGCGCTAAAAGGGTTTTTTCGTTATTTGCTGGCAGTCCATCGGATCGAAAAAGATCCATTGCTTCTGATTCAGACGCCGAAACAGGAAAAGCCGCTGCCGGCATTTTTATCGGTGGATGACGTGTTTCGATTGTTGGGGGCAATGAAGATCAAGAATTCGTTGGACGTTCGCGACCGGGCGATCCTTGAGGTGTTTTATTCCACGGGAATACGCGTGAGCGAGTTGGTGGGTCTTGATTGGGGCGACGTTGACTTCCAACTGGGCATCGTCCGCGTCGTCGGCAAAGGTTCCAAGGAACGCATCGTTCCGATCGGGGCAGTAGCAATTCAAACGCTTCGAGACTATAGTTTAGAACAGCGCAAGAAATGGAATTTCTCCTGTAAAGGTGAAACGCCGGTTTTTCTGAACTATCGGGGAGCTAGGATCACGACCCGAAGCGTGGCGCGGAGTGTCGAAAAACACCTACGTCGAGCGGGCATAACCATTAAAATGGGACCTCATGGACTGCGTCATACCTTTGCCACGCATCTCCTCAACAGCGGCGCGGACCTGCGGGTCATACAGGAACTGCTGGGGCACGCGAGCTTGTCGACCACCCAGCGTTATACCCATTTGAACTTGGATCAACTAACAGCGGTCTATGATAAGGCTCATCCGAGAGCATGAAACATTGCGGCAGCCCTGAGCGACGACTTGAACGATTTGAACTTTTGGAACGGCTTGAACGGTTTCCTTTGCCTGGTTCCAATCGTTCCAGTCGTTTCAACTGTTCAAGCAGCCGCAGCACCTCGGCGCGATTGAAGATATGATGCACGGTACGACCATATTGGCCGTTCGCCACGGCGGAAAGGTCGTCGTCGCAGGTGATGGGCAAGTGAGCCTCGGGCAGACGGTGATGAAGCACAATGCACGCAAGGTACGCAAGCTTCATCATGACCGGGTCATCGCCGGTTTTGCCGGCGCCACGGCGGATGCGTTTACGCTGTTTGAAAAGTTCGAAGCCAAACTGGAGCAGTTCAACGGCAATCTGAAGCGCGCAGCCGTAGAGTTGGCCAAGGACTGGCGCACGGATCGCGTCCTGCGCCGCTTGGAAGCGCTCCTGGTGGTCGCTGACGTCAACGACTTGCTTGTCGTCTCTGGCGGCGGTGACGTGGTCGAGCCTGATGACGATCTCATCGCCATAGGCTCCGGGGGAAACTACGCGGTGGCCGCGGCCCGAGTGTTGATCAAGCATACCAACTTGGATGCCAAGACCATCGCAGAGGAAGCGATGCGGGTGGCGGCAGAGATCTGCGTTTACACCAACGACCAGCTGACCTTCGAAGAGCTGCCATAGCGCCCGCCGGCCGGTGCGAACGGTGATTGGCAGGTCGCAAATTGCATAACGCGGAAACATTCTGTATTTTTCTTTCTGTAGTCGACATTCTGTGTCGAGAGTTACAAAAACTATGAAGGATGCTGGTAAAACGGCTATTATGGAAGCTCCCGCCGCTGCTTCTCCGGCGCCGGTGATGACACCGCGAGAAATTGTCTCGGAGTTGGATCGTTACATCGTCGGGCAGAAGGAGGCGAAGCGCGCCGTGGCCATTGCGCTGCGCAATCGGTGGCGCCGTCAACTGGTGCCCGAAGATTTGCGCGAGGAGATCGCGCCGAAGAATATCATCATGATTGGCCCCACCGGGGTCGGCAAGACAGAGATTTCCCGCCGTCTGGCGAAACTGGCGCAAGCGCCGTTTATCAAAGTCGAAGCCTCCAAATTCACCGAAGTGGGTTACGTCGGCCGCGACGTTGAGTCGATTATTCGGGATTTGACTGATCTGGCCGTCAATATGGTGAAGGAGGAAGAAAAGCAGCAAGTGGAAATTCGCGCTCGGGAGATTGCCGAGGAGCGCATTCTCGATCTGCTTTTGCCGCCCACGCCAGGCGGCGTGGCTGATGGCGAAGCGATCGACGCCGCGCGACTTCAAGGGACGCGAGAGAAGCTAAAGAAAATGCTCCGCGAGGGCAAGATGGATGATCGTTTCGTGGACATCGAAATGACCCAATCGGCGATGCCCATGATCGAAGTGCTCGCGCCGCAGGGTATGGAGGGGATGGAGTTTAACCTGAAGGAAATGTTTTCTAATTTGCTGCCGAAAAAAACCAAAAAGAAAACTGTCAAGATTCCCGAAGGGCTGGAGATTCTCACCCAGGAGGAAGCCGGCAAGCTGATCGACATGGATAAAGTCATCGCAGAGGCGGTGCGCCGTGTGGAGCAGTCGGGCATCGTCTTTTTGGATGAGATCGACAAAATTGCCGGCCGGGAATCCACCCACGGGCCAGACGTTTCGCGCGAAGGCGTGCAGCGGGACTTGCTTCCCATCGTTGAAGGCTCCACCGTCAATACCAAATACGGCATGGTGAAAACCGACCACATTCTGTTTGTCGCTTCAGGGGCTTTTCACTCCGCCAAACCGTCCGATTTGATTCCCGAGTTTCAAGGGCGTTTTCCAATCCGCGTCGAGCTCAGTTCCCTAGGAAAGGAAGATTTCGTCCGGATTCTGACGGAGCCGAAAAATGCGCTGATTCGCCAATACGGCGCGCTCCTCGAAACCGAAGATGTTCATCTGACTTTTACCGACGATTCGGTCGAGGAAATCGCTCGCATCGCGGCGGACGTTAATGAACGGACTGAGAATATCGGTGCCCGGCGGCTGCACACCGTCCTGGAACGTTTGCTGGATGAGATCTCGTTCACGGCGCCGGAAATGAAGGATAAGGAGGTCGTCGTGGATGCCCAATACGTCCGCGACCGGCTCGCCCCCATCTTGAAGAACGAGGACCTGTCGCGCTATATCCTCTGATCTAAGGCTAAACCATCCATGGAAAGCTTTATTGGTAAAGCGGAAGTGCTGATGGAGGCGCTGCCCTATTTTCGGCGCTTCTACGGCAAGACTTTCGTCATCAAGTATGGCGGGCACGCCATGATCGACGAGGAGCTAAAGGAAAGCTTCGCCCAGGATATTGTGCTGCTCAAGTATGTCGGTATCAATCCCGTCATCGTGCACGGCGGCGGCCCGCAGATCGATACGGTGCTCGACCGCATGGGAATTACCAGCCGGTATGTGCGCGGCATGCGCGTCACGGATCAAGAGACGCTGGACATTGTTGAAATGGTATTGGTGGGCAAGGTCAACAAGGAGATCGTGACGCTTATCAACCAACACGGCGGCATGGCCGTCGGTCTAAGCGGCAAAGATGGCGGTCTTATCCTGGCGCGCAAGATGAATGTCACAGTTTCGAACAATGGCGAGCCGGCGGAGATCGTCGATATCGGCATGGTGGGAGAAATCGTCGGCATAAACCCATTGGTGATCGATTCCCTCGACGAAAATAAATTTATCCCGGTGATTGCCCCGGTGGGCGTCGGGGAAAAGGGTGAAACTTACAACATTAACGCCGATCTTGTGGCCGGAGAAGTGGCGGAAGCACTGCACGCGGAGAAGCTGATTCTGATGACGGATGTTGAGGGAGTCAAAGACAAAAAGGGTGAGTTTTTGAGCACGCTCAAAGTGAATCAAGCGCGCAAGCTCATCCAGGATGGCGTGGTTGGCTCTGGCATGATCCCCAAAGTCGAGTGCTGCATCGAGGCGCTCAAGGGCGGAGTGGGCAAAACCCACATCCTCGACGGCCGGGTCAAGCATTCCGTGCTCCTGGAGATTTTTACCAAAGAGGGAGTGGGAACCGAGGTGGTGAAGTAGTTCATGAAAAACCGTGATGTGGCCAAACTTACCGATCACTATGTCGCCCATACTTACGCCCGCACCCCCATCGCGTTGGTGCGCGGAAAAGGCGCGCGTGTATGGGACGCCGACGGGAAAGAATACCTTGACTTCCTAGCCGGCATCGCCGTCAATGGCTTGGGCCACTGTCACCCGGCAGTGATCCGGGCCATCCAGCAACAGTCGCGTAAACTGCTGCACGTTTCCAATCTCTATCATATTCCGCCGCAGGCCGAACTGGCCCGCGAGCTCTGCCGCCATTCGTTCGCGGATCGCGTTTTTTTTTGCAATAGCGGCGCGGAAGCCAATGAAGCGGCCATCAAGCTGGCGCGGCGTTATGGCAACGAACATCTGGGCGGGAAATACGAAATTATCTCCGCTCACAACTCTTTTCATGGCCGGACTCTGGCTACATTGACCGCCACGGGGCAGGAAAAGGTGCGAGCCGGATATGATCCTCTGCCCGTGGGGTTCCGGCAAGTCCCTTTCAATGATCTCCGGGCCGCGGAGGACGCAGTCGATGGGGAAAAGACGGTGGCCATTTTTGTCGAACCGATCCAAGGCGAGGGGGGCGTCGTCGTCGCAGATCAAGATTATATTCGCGGGCTTCGGGAGTTGTGCGATCGCCGCGGGCTGCTGCTGATCTTCGACGAGGTCCAGACGGGCATGGGCCGCACGGGAAAACTATTCGGTTATGAACATTTTGGCATTGCACCGGATATTATGACGTTAGCTAAGTCTCTAGGTGGCGGGCTGCCCATCGGAGCGATGCTGGCTCGCGAACAGGTGGCGAAGAGTTTCGTTCCCGGAAGTCACGCATCGACCTTCGGCGGAAACCCCTTGGTGTGCAGTGTCGGCTTGGCGGTCGTGAAGACGCTTCTCAAGGGCGGCGTTTTGAAGAACTGCGCCCGGACGGGAAAATTTTTCGCCCAGGGATTAGAAAAGCTGATGGATCGATTCTCCTTTGTCCGCGGGATTCGCGGCAAGGGTTTGCTCCTCGGACTCGAGCTCGAAATCGAAGGTGCAAAGATCGCCGATGAATGCGTGAAAGAAGGGCTTCTGCTCAATTGCACGGCTTACAAAGTTTTGCGGTTCGCTCCTCCGTTGACGATTACCGAGAAAGAAATCACCCAGGGGCTGGGTATTCTGGAGAAGGTCCTCGCGCGCCAGTAGGCAATTTTTATGAGCAAGCGCGATTTGTTGAATTTCGACAAACTGAGCCGCGAGGAAATGGAGAAGCTCTTCGAGTTGGCTGCCGATCTCAAGCGCAAACAGAAGCAGGGCATCACGCATCCACTGCTGTCCCATCACAGTATGGCGATGATCTTCGAGAAGCCGAGCCTGCGCACGCGGGTGACTTTCGAAGCGGGGATGACCCAGCTAGGCGGCAGCACCATTTTTTTGGGCCTTGCGGAAGTCGGATTGGGAACCCGGGAAACTCCCGCGGATTGCGCCCGCAGCCTTAGCCGTTGGGTGGATCTCATCACGGTCAGAACCTTTTCCCAGGCGACTCTGGAGGAAATGGCCTCTTACGCGTCGGTCCCGGTCATCAACGGGCTGACCGATCTGTTTCATCCCTGTCAGGTGCTGGCGGACTGTCTGACGCTCATAGAACATAAAGGAAGTCTGGATGGTTTGAAGATCACTTTTATCGGCGACGGCAACAACATGGCGCATTCGTGGATGGAAGCAGCGGAAAAACTGCCTATCTCCTTCACATTGGCATGTCCCAAAGGTTATGAACCGAACAAAGAGATCGAAGAAAAGGCGCGCAGGAACGGCGCGCGCATTGCGGTAACACAATCCGTCGCAGAGGCCGCCGCTGGCGCGGATGCGATTTACACCGATGTTTGGGCGAGTATGGGGAAAGAAGAGGAGACCGAGGAACGCGCCAACTCTTTTCGCAAATATCAGGTAAACGAGAGCGTTGTAGCGATGGCGGATAAAGATGCGGTGGTAATGCATTGTCTTCCGGCTCACCGTGGTCAGGAAATCACAGCGGAAGTGCTCGATGGACCGCGATGCATCGCATTCGATCAAGCCGAAAACCGGCTCCATATCCAGAAAGCCATCATGGTCTGGTTGATCGAAGCTTCCAGAGTTTGGAAAAAATAGCCTACAACGCTGTGAACCAACAATCGATGAACGTTAAAAAAGTCGTCTTGGCCTATTCAGGCGGGCTCGATACTTCGGTCATTCTCCGTTGGCTAATAGAACAGTACGGCTGCGAGGTCATAGCCTTCTGCGCCGACCTTGGCCAAGGCGAAGATTTGCCGGCGATAAAACACAAGGCCATCAAGACCGGAGCGAGCAAAGCTGTGGTCGGGGCTTTGCGCGAAGAATTTGTCAAAGATTTTGTCTTTCCGATGTTGCGGGCGAATGCCGTTTATGAAGGGGCCTATTTGCTCGGCACCTCCATCGCGCGGCCGTTGATTGCCAAGGCGCAAATCGATGTCGCCGCCAAAGAGCGCGCAGATGCCGTGTCCCATGGGGCCACCGGCAAGGGCAACGACCAGGTGCGCTTCGAGCTGACCTATTACGCATTGAAGCCTGGCATCAAGGTCATTGCGCCGTGGCGGCTCTGGGATCTTAACTCGCGCACCGCGCTGATGGCTTACGCGCGGAAACATGGGATTCCGGTGCCGGTGACCAAAAGTAAACCTTACAGCACGGACCGAAATATTTTTCACATCAGCTACGAGGGAGGAATCCTGGAAGACCCTTGGAAAGAACCGCCGGCGGATATGTTTGTTTGGAGCCGCCCGGTAGAAAAAGCGCCGGGCCGGCCGGAATATATCGAGGTCGATTATGTTCGCGGTAATCCGGTGGCCATCAATGGACGCGCGCTTTCTCCCGCCAAGTTACTCGCCAAACTAAACGATTTGGGGGGAAAGCATGGCGTCGGCCGCGTTGATCTGGTCGAGAACCGCTATGTCGGGATGAAGTCACGCGGGGTTTATGAAACACCGGGGGGCACGATACTCCACGTGGCACATCGCGCGTTGGAGTCTATTACGATGGATCGGGAAGTGCTGCGGTTGCGGGATTCATTGATTCCGCGCTACGCGGAGATGATTTATTACGGCTACTGGTTCGCGCCGGAACGGGAAGTGCTCCAGAAGACCATCGACTCAGCGCAGGGCAATGTGAGCGGTCGCGTGCGGTTGAAGCTCTACAAAGGCAATGTCATGGTCGCGGGTCGGAAATCAGAGCAGTCGCTTTACGATTCCAGCGTAGCGACGTTTGAAGAAGACAATGTTTATCGTCAGGGAGACGCGGAAGGATTCATCCGTTTGAACGCCCTGCGGTTGCGGCTCCGACGGCTCAAACGGATCTAAGAGAAAATTTTGGCCCCATTGTTCTGGTGCGCACGACGAAAGCGAAAATCCAAAATCATAAATCGGCAGCGACAAAGGCGGTGACGCGGAAGAAGCTTTGGGGAGGCCGGTTCGCAGCCGAAACCGCCAGTTCGGTAGACGCCTTTACCGCTTCCGTTGATGTCGACGCGCGGCTTTATCGCCACGATATCGCCGGGAGTATTGCCCACGCCAAGATGCTCGCACGCCGCCGGATTATCCCTATACGGGACGCAAACCGAATCGTGCGCGGGCTAAAGGCGATCCAAAGCGAGATCGAAAAAGGAGCGTTTCGTTTTTCGTCCGCCGACGAGGATGTTCATATGAATATCGAGCGGCGGCTTACGGAAAAGATCGGCGCCGCCGGCGGTAAACTTCACACCGCGCGCAGCCGCAACGATCAGGTCGCCCTCGACATGCGTCTGTTTCTGCGCGAAGAGGTTTCGCTTATTATAACGGGCTTGAAAACCCTGCAGCAGGCGCTGGCGCACGCGGCTAAACGCCACATCGATGTCATCATGCCTGGCTACACCCATCTGCAACGGGCGCAGCCGGTGCTTTTCTCCCATCATTTGCTGGCCCACTTTGATATGTTTGAGCGCGACCGGGAGCGGTTTGCGGATAGTCTCAAGCGCATCAATGTTTTGCCGTTGGGCTCTGGCGCCCTGGCAGGAACACCATTCGCCATTGATCGGCGCTATGTTGCCAGGTTACTAAATTTTCCGCGTATCTCGCAAAACAGCATCGACGCGGTGAGCGACCGGGATTTTTTATTGGAATTTCTGTCGGCGGCGGCGATTCTTTTCGTGCATCTGAGCCGGCTTGCGGAGGAATTGGTGTTGTGGTCTAGTCAGGAATTTGGATTCATTGAGCTTCCGGACGGATACTGCACAGGAAGCTCGATGATGCCGCAAAAGAAAAATCCTGACGTGCCGGAGTTGATTCGCGGCAAAACCGGACGGGTGTTCGGCCATTTGCAGGCGTTGCTGACGATTATGAAAGGGTTGCCATTGGCTTATAATCGCGATCTCCAGGAAGACAAGGTTCCCCTTTTCGACACGGTGGACACCGTCAAAGCAAGCGTGAAGATTATGGCGGAAATGATCCAAAGGATGAAAGTTAGACAGGAGCGCATGATGGAGGCAGCCCGCGACGGGTTCATGAACGCCACGGATCTGGCTGATTATCTCGTAGAACGCGGTCTGCCGTTTCGTAACGCCCACGCCATTTCTGGGCGTGTCGTGCAGCATTGTTTGGCCCTAGGTCGGCGGATCGAAGAGTTGTCACTGGTCGAGTTGAAGCGGTTTTCGCCAAAGATTGAAAGAGATGTTTATCGCTATTTGTCGGCTGAGGCGGTGGTCGGGCGCCGGCGCGCGCTTGGCGGAACGGCCAAAACCAACGTGGTGCGCCGGCTGAAAGCACTGGGTCTTTAGATGAAACGAATCGCGATTCTCGCCGTGTTCGTGGCCGCTCTATTCTCCGGTTGTGGGAAAAAAGGCGATCCGCGTGCGCCCGAGCTCGCTACTCCCAAGGTCATCACCAACTTGAGTGCGGCCTCAGGGCCTAGCGGCGTGATTTTGACGTGGAGCCGGCCGACGGAATACGTCGACGGGCGACCCCTCAAAGATCTCACCAACTTCGTGATTTTCCGCAAAGAGATTTCCCCCACCTGTCCAGATTGTCTGGTGCCCTACCGCCCGCTCACAACCGTTGACGTGGAGGACCGGGAGAAGTTTGTCAAGCAGAAGCAGTACCGGTTTGTCGACGAAGGAGCGCAGCCCAAGACAATTTACCGATATCGCGTTTCATCACAGGTTAGCGACGGCTCCCTGAGCGAACCATCCAATGAAGTCGAAATCACGCGAGGTCCATGATGAATCATTTTGAATACCGCAACGGAGAGATGTTCGCTGAAGGAGTGCCGGTCAAACGAATCGCCAAAGAAGTCGGCACGCCGGCGTATGTGTACAGCCTGGCGACGCTCCGGCGGCATTTTCGCGTCTTCGATCAGGCTTTCTCCAAAGTTCCGCACATCGTTTGTTTTTCCGTCAAGGCCAATTCCAACATTGCCTTGCTGCGGGCTTTCGCCAAAGAGGGAAGCGGGTTCGATATCGTGTCCAGCGGTGAGTTGTTTCGCGCTCTGAAGGCTGGCGGCGATCCGAAGAAGATTGTTTTCTCGGGCGTCGGCAAGAAGAAAGAGGAAATTGAATATGCCTTGGACTGTGGAATCTTGATGTTCAATGTGGAGTCGGAGCATGAGATGGTCGCGCTTAACGAGATCGCCGGAGGTGTGGGCAAGAAAGCGCCCATTAGCCTGCGCATCAATCCGGATGTCGATCCGCAGACTCATCCTTATATCTCCACCGGAATGAAGAAGGCCAAGTTCGGTGTCGACATCGCGCGCTCGGTGGAAAGTTACAAGAAGGCCGTGTCGTTGCCTCATTTGGAAGTTGTCGGCGTCGATTGCCATATAGGTTCGCAGCTCACTTCAGTGTCGCCGTTCGTCGATGCCTTGGCTCGAGTGCGCGAATATCTCGATCGCGTGCTGGTAGGTTCCTTGCAGAAAGAAGGCGCCCAGATTCGCTACCTTGATTTAGGGGGCGGACTAGGCATTAGCTATAAGGACGAGATGCCGCCTCATCCGGAAGAATATGCGAACGCCATTATCCAAGGGCTGGAAGGCCTTAACGTGACGCTTATCCTCGAGCCGGGCCGGGTGATTGTCGGCAACGCGGGAATTCTTGTCACGGAAGTCCAATATCTCAAAGAGACCGATGAGAAGAAGTTCGTCATCGTCGACGGCGGAATGAATGATCTCATTCGCCCGGCCCTCTACGGTTCCTATCAGGCAATCCAGCCCGTTATACAGAGGAGCAGCGAGAAGATCGTAGCCGACGTCGTAGGCCCGATTTGCGAGAGCGGTGACTTCTTTGCCAAAGACCGCGAGATTTCAAGACCACAGCGCGGCGATCTATTGGCGGTTATGAGCGCAGGCGCGTATGGATTTACCATGGCATCGAATTATAACTCGCATCCCAAGCCGCCGGAGGTGTTGGTAGACGGTGACCATTATTATGTGATCCGCGCTAGGGAGAGCCTTGACGATTTGATTCGCGGGGAAGAGATACCGGCAACCCTGCAGTAGTGGTGATCGGAAGTTAGAGATCAGAGGTCCG
>Ga0209465_10001393_pt1 | contig 10801 bp, 13 predicted proteins | sample PanSoiPlot1MoBio_FD_188321 | JGI IMG/M metagenome (GOLD analysis project Ga0209465, IMG submission 188321) | Tropical forest soil microbial communities from Panama analyzed to predict greenhouse gas emissions - Panama Soil Plot 1 MoBio (SPAdes)... | ecosystem: Environmental > Terrestrial > Soil...
CACGGGCGGGTTTCAAAAGAAAAGAGAGCCCCCGAGTGGCGCCGGAGTTCCCCAAATAACCACTTAGTTTTTTCTGCGCCGAGCGCCGCTTGCCGAGATAACCCAGAACACAAATGAGCTCCGCGGCACGGCGGAACAGCTCCGGTAACTCGGCACCAATCCGCATTGTTAAGCGGTACTGTCGTCGGCTGGGGAGCGGGTGATTCCGAATTCGCGAGCTGTGGATTGATTGCGCATGGGGTGGCCCGCCTCGCGCCATCCGGAAAAGGTATCAAATATGATTTTTGCTGAGGCCGAAGCCATCTGTGTGAGGTTCATGTAGCGAGCGGTCTCTTGCTGTATTCGTTCCCCCTCGGATTGCAAAAGATTCTTTACCTCTTGCAGCTCACCGATCAGCTTTTCGAATTCTGCAATCGATGTGGCTCCAACGCTCTGAATAAGTCGCGCAATATCCGCGTCAGTTCCGGTCTCGGGCTTCGAAGGCGCCTGCATGTGAGGGAGATCGCGGCTTTCGTTTCCAGGTTCCATGCATTACTCCCTCCCCTCGATCCTAGCGCGCAACTTCATGAGAAGAAAGATACGCAACGACTCTATCCGACACGTCAGGACTTTCACCGCCTTTCTTGGACGTTCGCCGGATGCCGCGACAGCGGAAGATCTTCGCCGCTGTTCACTCACTCAGGCCGGGTTTCTCACGAACGCTGTTTGCGGGACGCATCATTGTCCAAGATAGAGGCCGTCACCAGCGATGGCGCTGGACTGATGCGCCGCCGGCGGCGGCGCGGCGCACGTTGCTCCTCAGCGTCGATCGCGGCGAACAGCTTCTCCATGGCGCGCGCCGACGGCGCACCGAGCGTCTCATTGAGGTGGATTGTCTCGGCCCGCTCCTCGCGGACGAGATCATAGTGGCGTGCGAGTTCGCGGTCGCCTCCAAGCGCTTGTTCGACGCGATCGGCGTCGCGGCGGCTCAACGTCCCTGCCGCGTGCCACGGCAGCAGAGCTTCGATCTTATGGCGCTTTTTATTGATCGTGTTCATAACCAACCTCGTTCGATTCCTTCCACCTACCACAGCAGCTCTGCTAGTCGCTTGCGCGCGTAGGAGATGCGTGTTTTGGAAAATGCAAACGTTCTCGGCCTTTCGCCCTTCCAACGATTTTCCGTGGTAGCGGATGAGCCGATGTTATTGGCCTTGAGTCCGCACTACCACACATGACAGGAACTAGTCGCCGTGAACGGCTGTACAGCTTAGCATCTCGCCTTTTCCAGGTTTCGCGCATCGAACCACCCAGACCATGCGTCATGGCATCGTGTGCCTGCGATTGCTTGTCTGGGAAGAAATTGGCGACAATTGTGAAGCGCCTGACGCAACCTTCTGAAAGTCGCGTGGTGTCGCTTTTCGGTCACAGCCATATCTTGTAGATGGAAATGTTTGTATAGCACGAATCTGTGTTAATCGATGATTGCCGACCGTTATGTGCTTAATATCAGATTTTCCGGAATTTCTGCCTCAAATCATCTTTTTGCGGAGGCGTCTCGGAGGTAGAGCAGATGTAAGAGCTGCGCGCCAATTTGGGCCGTCAAAGCGGTAACAGCTTCGACCTAGAACATGTTACCTCCAACGTCGGAGGGAATGGACACGCAAGCTCGCCTACAAAGACCGCAGCCGCGCTTTGGCAGGTTCGAGATCGACAGCCTCACCTTGCGGGGATCGCGTCTTGCTTGTCGCCACTTTTGGCTACGCACTCTTGGAAATAGTCCCGTTGAGCCTGTCCCCAGGCATTCCTGGTACCCGCTGGTTGCGTAGGGTGCGCCTTGATCGCCAGTGCACGACACCTCTTGGCGAGCTCTGCGCTGATCGGGGCTGTCCGGTTTGAATGCGAAGTCGGTGCCGTTTCAGCCAGCAAAGTGGATCCGGCAAGCGCCATCGCGATGAGCGGTCCGAGAGCTCTGATGACTGTGTTCATGGCAGCCCTGTCGGACCTTACCGTGTTTGGCAGCGGGAATGAACCGCCGAGGCAAATAAACCGCAGCCGGCGAAAACCGCCTCCCGACGAGAAGAACCGCCTGCCGACCGGAATGATCGTTCATTGCCCGCGTCGTTATTCGACGGCTGCATCTGCATCGTTTGTTATTGGACGGGCACCGCGCTTGTTAATTGGACGGCTGCAGCATTTATTGTGAGGGTCGAGTTTAACGGAGTGTGTTATTTTTGCAACGCTCCAAAATCTTTTTTTGGCCGCCACGGTGGAGGACGATTTTTCCGTTTGGATGTCGCGGATTTACTACAAATGGGGGCACCCTTCATGAAGTCTCTAGTCATCAAGCGTTCAGTTGTCGTCGCTGGTCACAAAACGAGCGTCAGCCTAGAGGATGCATTTTGGAAAGGACTGAAGGAGATCGCCAGCGAGCGCGACCTTACCTTGTCGGAGCTGATTGGCGCGATCGATTCTGAGCGGGAATACGGCAATCTGTCATCCGCCCTTCGGCTTTTCGTGCTTAGCTTCTATCGCACTCAGCTTTCCGAGATCAAGGAGGGGCGCGACGGATCGGGTGGAGAGTCTGAAAGCTCCGGCGCCGTGCGGATTAGACGAATGGCGCAAGCACGTCACTGACAGACTCGGGATAGCGACGACTACGGCGCGGCGCGCTGACGCTTCGTGCGCTTGGAGTGTCCTCCGGCGGCTGAAGTGTTAAGGGGTCAAGCGATCGCTTGATGAGATTCGAGTAGAATGGCTCAAAGTGAGCCGCTCCCACTCTCGTCTCATGGTCCGCACCGCAGCGTGGGCATTGAAACCGCACTGGATTGGACCAGATGAGGGCTAAGCTCACGCCGTCAATGTAAAGTTGGAGATCAATCGGCTGTTGGGTCTTTGGGCACCGACAAATGAGATTGTGCATCGCCTCGCCCCGGCTCTCGAAAAACGGCGATAAGGGCCGCCGATGCCCGTGACAAGCGCCCCGAAGGGGATGAAGTACTTGAGATCAAACCACCGTTGGGTATTCTCACAACGCTTACATGCGTTCAGTCGTCGACGCTGGAGCATTCGCCTCAACCACCTGCCATCCAATCCGGTCACACATCGCCCGCAGGCGCGCGCGGTCTCGGTGCCGTAGAACGCGTAAACCCGACTTAGCGTCCGTTGCAACGTATGTGGCGTCGTTGGGATCGTGATGAATTTGAACGACGCGGCTCGAGAGGGACCTTCCTGGCATGCGGTCAGTAAGGCCCCTTGTTGGTTGGGACCAACGCGTTGAGCTTCGGACCATTTCAATTGCACGTCTAAGGAGGACCTCACATTCGTCGAGGTCGTCCTCAGATGGCACTAATGTTGGTGGCGTTGTGGGAACCGACAGAGATTCGGCAGGGCGCAATGATGCGGGCGGTGCTGAACGTACCGGCTCAGGTTCGGTCGGCGGTAACGCGCTCTCAGGGCTGACTAACCGTGACCGGTTGCAGTCCTCGCACAGATACGCGCAGTACTCGTCGCTGGGCACCATCGTTGTGCTGTCCAGCTCCGACTGCATCAATCTCAATTCTGCTCCGCATGCAATACAGCGCATCGCACTACGCGCCAGCCATAGTAGCTCATGATACGCTCAAGCGATGTTGGTCGGTGGTAGGGACTTATGGCGACCTAACGAAAACTTATCGGTGCTCTAGCACCGCGCGCTTCATATTTAACATTAAGATTGAGCGCCACTAGAATTTTGAAAATCGGTGGGGCATTCGCTCTCTCAGACAAGCAAGACTTTATCGAGCACCCCACTAACGGTCCGCAACGGTAGGAGTATCTCACGCATGCGCCTACAGTGAGAGCGCCTGTCTGCGCTGGCACCAGCATAGTGTTCACCGGTCCCGCTATTGGCCCGATGAAAACGTCTTGTCGTTCCGCAGCCAAACCTACGGTGCAAGTTACAAATCGGTTCGGCTAAGCAACGATCATTCCCGGGATAGTCGTCCGGGTCTGCCACGCGGAGATTTTTGATTTTGGGCAGCTTCTTCGAGTTTGATCTTCTCAAGAAGTAGATCAGTCACCAGTCGGCGCAGCCGCGAATTCTCGAGCTGGAGTTCAGCAATTCGGTCGCCCCCGCCGGGCGTCCGATCGGGTCGGCCCGCCTCGTGGATTGCGACGAGCGCAGGCTGAGGCCCAGGTGGCGCTTTGCGCCACCTGTGCAAAGTCATGACGCTCACACCGAGCGTGCGCGCGATTTCGCTTTGCAGTTTCCCTTGCGTCGCCAGATCATTTGCCTGCGCTAGCTTCGACGCGATTTCCACCCTTGAGTGCTTTTTCTTTTTAGCCATAGCAGCTTGCGTTCGCCCTCCTATGTTCATCTATCGCAAGACCGGCTTCCTTGAGTTAGATTGTGCCTGCGGGAAAAGAGGGTCAATCTGTGTCACCTTAAATGATGCATTAAGATGTCGATGATTCACAACTAAAGTCTAGGTCTAAGTAGGACGTCCTTGCGAGGCGGTGACGCATTCGGGAGCGTCTGCAGGGACAGGTATTTCGCTTTCAAAACGATCCGTTCGCGAAAACGATTCGCTCAATCATCGGTTCCCAGCTACCTTCTTGACATAATCTAAATGGCATTACAATTAAACCTCCGGTTGTGTTAAAAAAAAATAAAGTGTCGACGGATCGCAACCATTTGTCGCGCCGCAAATTAAGATACAGGGCGGGCGTTGTAGGGCGCGCAGATACGGAATGTGTGATCTGTATCGGGGGTATTTTCCTGGCGACAAAGTTGCACTGGGGGCCGTCACCTAGTGACGTCTCCTAGGCTTGCGTAACGGTACCATTCAACCGATGGTTGGGGAGCAGTCGAATAGTAGGGGGAGTGTCATGAGCAATGTGCTGAACCTGCAGCTCGCACGTAAGCGTGCGCGGCAATCAGAGTTGAATTTTGAAACAACAGAGCTTGATAGGGGAAGTGTGAGCAATCAGACATTGCTTAGGCGGCTGGAAGCCGAGAATGCACAGCTTCGAGGCAGTGTGGTGGAACTCGCGCTCCAGATTCAAGCATTGCGCCACGCTGTCAGAACATTGACCGCGTAGTTACCCATCCGATCCATACGCGATCGCTTGGCTTGATGCCAGGCGGAGGGCGCAATTGTGTCGGTATGAAGCGCGGACCGCCGCTGCGGAAGTGACCGTGCGGGCCGGTGCGCGATCTTAAAGGGTCAGCGTCTTGTGCCCAGCGAGAGCAGGGTTGCGTATGTGAGGGCGGCTTCGGACCATAGGTCGCCGCGAACGTCGCCAAATGCGGCAGCCCAAGCGGCCCGCGCGCGAGTGGCCAAGGTAGATTCAGGTATCTAAGGTTGTCGGACGCCCAGGAGCGTGATCGGATATGCGACTTCTTAACTGTTTGCGAATTCGACCTCTTCGGTCGCAACGTCAGGTTCGTGGGGATTCGTTACGGCGACCCTATTCAGCGTTGCGGACTTAACAATGAAATAATACCCTCGGGTGAGGCGATTCAACCGACGTATCGTTTGGGCTAATGGGTTTCAGCGCTGAACAAATCAAACATATCAGAATTCCGATGGGTGCTGAGTTGCTTCTGCGATTGAAAGGACTCCGGGTCTTCGTCGCCGGTCACAACGGCATGGTGGGGGCTGCGATCGTGCGCCGTCTCAAGTTGGAGGATTGCGAGATATTGACAATCGACCATCGCGACCTCGACCTAATGCAGCAGGAGCCGACGGAATGCTACCTTCGCGACCAGAAGCCGGACGTCGTCGTAGTGGCAGCCGCCAAGGTCGGAGGAATCTTTGCCAACAGTTCGTTTCCCGTCGACTTTCTTGCCAACAATCTCGCCATCGCCCGAAACTTAATCGTCTCCTCGCATCAGGCGGGCGTGCGCAAGCTTCTGTTCCTCGGCTCGTCCTGCATCTATCCAAAGCTCGCGCCGCAGCCGATGACCGAGGACATGCTGCTGACCGGTCCGCTCGAGCCGACGAACGAATGGTACGCGGTCGCTAAAATCGCCGGCGTCAAGCTTTGTCAGGCCTATCGGCGGCAGTACGGCGCCGACTTTGTTTCGGTGATGCCGACGAGCATCTACGGTCCCGGCGACAATTATCACCCCGAGTACAGTCACGTACCGGCCGCGCTGATTCGGCGGATGCACGAGGCGAAGCTCGCGGGAGCGCCAAGTGTGACGGTGTGGGGCACCGGCACGCCACGGCGTGAGTTCCTGTTTGTCGATGACCTGGCAGACGCTTGCATCTTCGTGCTGAAGCACTACTCGGGCGAGAGATTTCTCAATGTCGGCACCGGTGAGGACGTTACCATCGCCGAATTCGCACGGTTCGTGGCCGAGACGGTCGACTACGAAGGCAGTTTTGTTTTCGACACCTCCAGGCCGGACGGCACGCCACGCAAACTGCTCGACGTATCCAGACTTCGGGCACTCGGCTGGCATGCGCAAACCGATCTGCGTAGGGGTCTCAAGGCGACTTATGCTGATTTCCTCGCAAACGGCGGTCGCTTCCGCAGTATAGCGGCAAAGGACATGCGCGATGTTGCGCACGCATGACGGACCTCGTCTCCCTTTCTTTCGTCCATCTCAGGCATTACCGACATGACCAAGAAAGTGGCACTCATTACCGGCGTCACCGGCCAGGATGGCGCATACCTTGCCGAGATCCTGCTCAGCAAGGGATACGTCGTTCACGGCATCAAGCGCCGCTCTTCATCGTTTAACACTGCGCGCGTCGATCACCTTTATGCCGATCCGCATGAGTCGAACGTGCGCTTCTCCATGCATTATGGGGACATGACCGACGCGACCAACCTTATCCGCATCATCCAGGAGACCAAGCCCAGCGAAATCTACAATCTTGCGGCGCAGAGTCATGTGCAGGTGTCGTTCGAGACGCCTGAATACACAGCCAATGCGGACGCGCTCGGCACGCTGCGTCTGCTCGAAGCCGTTCGCATCCTTGAGATGAGGAACACGGTCAGGTTCTATCAAGCGTCGACTTCGGAGCTCTATGGATCGGTGCGCGAGACGCCACAACGCGAGACGACGCCGTTCTATCCCCGCAGTCCCTATGCGGCTGCGAAGCTGTACGGCTACTGGATCACAGTGAACTATCGCGAGGCCTATGGGATGTACGCCTCGAATGGAATCTTGTTCAACCATGAAAGCCCGATCCGCGGCGAGACCTTCGTCACGCGCAAAATCAGCCGGGCGGTCGCAGCAATCCATCTCGGCCTGCAGGACCGGCTCTATCTTGGCAACCTCGACGCCAAGCGTGACTGGGGCCACGCACGCGATTATGCTGAGGGCATGTGGATGATCCTGCAGCAGGATCAGCCCGACGACTTCATTTTGGCGACCGGAGAATCCTATACGGTGCGCGAGTTCGTGGAGCGCGCCTTCGAACGGGCCGGACATGGGATCAGATGGACGGGAGAGGGAACCGCCGAGAAGGGGATCGACAAGGTGAGCGGGCGCGTATTCGTCGAAGTCGACAAGCGTTACTTCCGACCGACCGAGGTCGATATTCTCCTCGGCGACCCCTCCAAGGCTCGTGCCAAACTCGGCTGGCGGCATCGCACGAGTTTCGACCAACTCGTAAACGAAATGGTCGACAAGGATCTCGAGCTTATGGCGCGTGATGGCAATCGTTGGAAGCCGTACGAATGATTTTCCAGCGCTCTTAGCCAGGTGCGAGCTAACGCACTGCCTCTATAGCCGCAAAGAGCTGCGCAGCATGGAAATGAGTCGACTAGAGAAGTGTAGGATCCAATTCAGCCAGGATCTGGTTTAAGAGCTGTCTGCCCACTGGCGATGCTTCGCGATAGGCGGTTATGATTGTGTACTTCAGCTGAGGCGCACGAGTGATAACGTTTCGAATATCATGATAAACAAGTTGCTTAAGGTCATCGTTAGTAAGCGCATCCGAACGCGCTAACACGAGAAGGCGCAACGGAATGAGTTCGATCTCATTCGCTCCCGTGTAATACGACATCCTTAGTGAGGCTGCGACCCTGCTATCACGGGCACTAAGTTGGGAGTCCAGGGTAGCAAGGACCACCCAGATTCTTGCATCGTGTGGTGAATATCTCAACGCCTGTTTCGCCTTGGTGCGGACATTCTCCACGGTCTCCGATCTGCTTAGGTCTACTGTGCTGGAAAAACCGGTTGGAGAGAGATTAACGAAAGAAAGCGCTGACTCTGCCCAAAGATCACCACGCACTAGACCAAACCGCGCAGCTCGTGAAGCTGCTATTTGATATGGGGAGTCAGCTGTGCCCTCTTCAACGCTCGCGGGATCAATGATCGTCGCCCGACGAGATAGCTCGGTTGCGAGAATCCATGCCGCCTGGAGACCGAGAACCATGGCGAATGTGAAAATCGCAGTACGCAGCCATAGCTCCGCCCGCGAACTCATGCGACCGGTCGGTCTGTTTGGCCCACTGAGCATGGAAAAGCAGAATTTTCCATTGATGATTGAGCAACAACCCCCTCCCCCGACTACGTGACTAGGCGGGGACGATTAAATTATATCATCGCCTGCCGCCACGAGACAGGTCAAATGACCAATCTCATCCTCAATGATGGGTGGCAATCACGTCGCTCCCGAGACTAGCTACCGCACGCGAAACTACCTGATGGCATTCGTGTTTCGCGATCGGAGGCGTGCATGGGCGCGCTGATCTCTTAAAGCAGTTATTCGCCCGAATCGATGCCGATCTGGCTGCTCAACCGACCCATTGGCCCGGGGCGCAACGATGGCGGGATTTGAGGTGGTGGCTTGTCTTCTCCCAAGGCCGGAGACCGTATCGACAATGCCGTCAATAAGCGAAGCATGAATTGCTTGCAATCGGGTTCGCTGCTTCTTTCGGAAATCGCGACTTCCGGACCGCAAACATGATTTTGTCCAGGGCCGTGACAGTCTGACAAAGCGGTCATTTTCCGGCGGATCCGCAACGCGGATCATTGAACAGCGCGGCCCCTGCTTTGTGCAAGCGCCAATCCGAGGATAGCCGGTGCGATAATTGCCGTCGTCGCTCCAAAAAGACCCGCATTGATAAATGACAGGACCGCGAGTACGACAATGCAACTCGCTCCCGCAGCGGGATAAAAGGAATCTCTACCCCGACGTAAGGAGCCTCGCAGCAGGAACATTGCCGCTGCGCTTGCCACGGCAACAGCCGTCCACAGGAAAGGCCTACCCATTTCCACAGTAATTGCAGCGGCGGTAGACGGCGCAGCGGAGCCAGCTGCTAAATCGTCAACGTCGCGGTAAATGGGCAAGAGAGCGGCAAATGTGCCGGCTCCAGTGCCGGTCCATGTTCCGTCAGCCAAAATGTGCCCTGTGATCGACACGAGTGGGCCGTGAGTGACGAAGGCCAGGGTCAAATCCGTCGTCCGAGTCGGTAGGTGAACCACGACTATTGAGATAACAGCAACCATTGCAGTCGCGATTATTGCGGAACAGCCCCATGAGCCGAGACTAAGGCGTCGGATCGAAACAACTATTATCAGAGTTGCAAGCCCGCATATAATAGCGAAAATTAAAGGTCCGGTTGCGTTGAAACTGATTGCAATCCAGCACGCCGCAAAAGAGAAAAGACTTGCCAGCAAGAAAAACGTAAAACCAGCAGTGGAGATCTCTGCGCGTCTTCTCCTAGTTTCATGCCGTTCGAAAGTCCGAATAGCGGTAGCTGTTGAAAGGACGGTGCCAAGTGCGATGCTATCCCTCGCGTCAGTGCCTACGTTTTTGTTGAGAGAAGTGAAGGCTCCAAGCTCATGACCGATAACGATCACAGCGATAATTGTTGTCGCTACCGTCAGTGCCGTCAACAGCCATCCCGCCTGCTGTCGATCGATCGCTACCGCAGTCGCAAGAAAAATGATCGCAACTACCGAAACGTATCGGCACAACGCGAGAAGTGTCGCGCCGGTATCGACGCTGATACTGCCACGGACCGGATGTCCGAGCGCTTCTGCCGCGCTGTCCCAAATCGGATGCGAGAGACCAATGAATTTGACTGGAAGCAACTGTAGGACGATGCAAATCGCTGGAACAGCTGCAAAAATGGCAGTTAGCCGAAGGATTGTCAGCGAGTAACTGAATTCGCCGGGACGCATTGTCAGACCGACCAATGCAACCGCCATCGCTACCACCGCGATGACAAGCCCATCAACAAGTGCCACATCGACGAAGATTATCACCGGCGTGGCGGCAATGAGTGAAATCAGTAAGACAAATGGGGCGAACACGCGGGGCGGCTTGCTCCTAGTAAACTAGCCCATAGCATGCATGAGCGATACCCGGTGCACAAGCGTGTTTCGGATCGCAGTGATCATGAGAATTTCTGTACGGCAGTCCGCGTAGTCAGCCATAAGACATAGCAGCTTCTGGAATGGTTCGGCACCGCAGAACCACCCCGCGCATCGCTGCACCGCCTCGGCAATGTTCCTTTGAGTAGGGGCGGACGTACTTCGGCGGCGTAAGCCGAGCATCGTGACCGAGCGCCCTAAACCGGCGACTCACATGATGCGCGCGCGCTGACGCAAGCCTTCGCGCCGACGAGGCAAGGCGGCACGGTGGCAAATCGTGATTCCAACTGGCCACGCGGCTATCTGACGCAGCGCGATCGCGCCGCGCTCATCAAGCCTAACAATATTGCCGATGTCGATGCCGACTACGGCGACTGCAGTCTTGCGTGTGTCAGCCATGGCATTGCTTGCTGGCGGGGCAGGAACACGGCCGGACCATCCCACTATCGGAAGTGCGACGTCTCTTCGGTCACTGCGTGGGCAAGTGCGAGCAGCCGACGG
>Ga0209465_10001395_pt1 | contig 10797 bp, 10 predicted proteins | sample PanSoiPlot1MoBio_FD_188321 | JGI IMG/M metagenome (GOLD analysis project Ga0209465, IMG submission 188321) | Tropical forest soil microbial communities from Panama analyzed to predict greenhouse gas emissions - Panama Soil Plot 1 MoBio (SPAdes)... | ecosystem: Environmental > Terrestrial > Soil...
TGCTACAAGGCCAAGGGCTTTTCGTCGGATGATGCTCGTGTGTGGCCTACACTTCTCAAGTTCAGCAACAACATTATACAAAAATACAACGATGATGGACGTCCGCCTCCTCGTGGATATAGATGTTCCACGGAGCACTTCATCGAAATTCATCAAAAGATCGCATCTACCGCGTCCAGTGATAAACGAGTCAATAAGATGGATGTCGATAAGATAGGAGAATATTTTGGTTGGTTTTGCCCTGAATGCCGCCATTTGGTTTCCCTGGATGAGGCGAGCCTGTCCTGCGATGACCGAGGTGATGACGAGATTGAGACGGATCTACCGCCATCGGCGAGGAAAAAGGCATTAGTGGCGCTAAGACGCTTGCTGCCTCGTCTGGCTGAACCTAAGAAGGCCATCATCTATGCGGTTTATTTTGGAAGAGGGAACTTGATGACGTTGCGTCAGAGCTTCGGTGAAGAAGAATTCAAGCGGTTGCAGGATGACGCCTTATGCGAACTCCGTGGATTGCTCGCGAAGTCCGTTACGTCGTGGAAGTCGGAGACGAAGAGATGACGATCGAATCTGGAATGGAGAGATTGCTGAAGGAGGTTCTCGCGCGCCAGGTCGAAGACGGGCGTGGCGCGGAATTGACGGAGCAGCGAGTCAGGGAGGTTCTGTCCGGCCGCGATGCATTTACGACCGATGAAGAATATCTTCTGGTTACGTCGCCGCTCGCGCGACTGACCTATGCGGAAGTTGCAGAGGAGTTGCGGCTCGAGAAGGAAGCGCTCCACCAGCGCCGCGAGCAGGAGGAGCTTCAGCAACACCGCAACGGAGTACTGATACGGCGCAGCGCAATTTTGGCCAGGGCAATCTCAAATCGCCGGCTACAGATAGCTGCCGCTGTCGCCGCGCTCGTCATTATCGTGGCTCTTTTGCGGGGCGGGCAAGAGTCGCAGATCGTCAATTCCGAACTTTCCGATAGGTCGCTCAACACCGCCGGCGAAAAAGGTGCCTACTATACGCTGTTCTGTCCACCGTTGCCCGTTGCACTGTCGAACGCCCACTTACCAGGTTACAAGTGCAGGCCAAGCAAGGGTACGCTCGACAACGTCGCGCGCGTGCTGCGTTATCCGACCAACATCGGATTTGTACAGTTGGACGTGTACGCCAATGAGGAAATCAAACGTAGTGACGAATTCAAGAAACTCACCCTTGTCCGCAGCGACATCGCGTGCGAGGGCCTGTGGATGGTGACGAAGAACCCAAAACTCAACAACTATGGTCACATCCAGGCCTTTGCGCAGCGCATTGACTTTATCTTGCCGGGGCGGGAGAGCGGTTCGGCCCCCACCTTCGATTTCTTGCAAAAGGTCGATCCCGACGGCCTCGGCCGCGTACCCGAAAAGCACAAGCATTATGTGAACGATGCTACCGCGGTGTTGAACAAAATCGCTTCCAGCGCCAGCGGAGAGGTCGGATTTTTCGTGCAATTCGCCGACCCCGAAAATGCTAACATAAAGCTGATGGTGGAGAATGGGCTCAAGGTTATCCCTGTGGTGAATAAGGAAATAACGGAAATATCGGACAAGAACGGCCAAAGGATCTATCAGCTCCAAACGTTCAATTTGAAACCGGGCGGCATCTTCGTCAAGCCAACGGAAGAGACCACGGCCTGCACACCGGTGGCCATCATTACCGGAGCGCCAGAGGTGTTCGGCAATGACCGTGACAAGGTCGATGACCAGAAGACATTGATCCGGGCGATCAGGAATATACCGGCCGAGAAGCTACTGCCAAAGGAGAATCCCGTCGTCGCCGATGTCATCAGATTTCCCGAGATTCTCACTGAACAGATGGTCCGGGAAATGGTCGCGCTGGTGGAAAAAACGCGAGAGACCTCCGTGAACGGATTCCAATAAAGTCGAAATTCAGGTTCTTTCCGCAACAGGAATACGGGGCGTAGCAACTACGCGCCCATACCTAGTTCTTTGACTCCTTCGACTGCTCCGCGCCACGGCATTGCAGCGGCGGGCACGGGCGCGCCTTTCTGACCAGCAAGCCCGAGCGATCCTCGATCTGCGCCTGCAGCATCAAGGCCGTAGGACACGAGGCGTGATCGTGTTTAATACGGCCAATGCCGAACGCGTGGTCGCAGTGGAGCGGCTGAGCGAGGAGGAAGAGAACGGGGAGGGATTAAAGAATCTGGCTGAGAAACTGCCGCGTCCGTTCGTCGCGACAATTCGTAAAGAACTCTGCCGGCGGCCCGTGCTCCACCACGACGCCGCGATCAGTGAAATAGATCTGGTCGGCGATTTCGCGGGCAAAGCCCATTTCGTGGGTGACGATGACGCACGTCATGCCTTCCTCGGCGAGTTCACGGATTGTGACCAGCACCTCCTTCACCGTCTCCGGGTCGAGCGCGGCGGTCACCTCGTCAAACAACATGGCGGCGGGTTGCATGGCGAGGCTGCGCGCGATGGCGACGCGTTGCTGCTGGCCGCCGGAGAGTTCGCCGGGGTAGGAATCCTCCTTGCCGTCGAGCCGCACCTTGCGCATGAGCGCGCGCGCCTCTGCCTCGACTTCAACGCGGTTACGTCTGAGGACATGGAGTGGCGCCATCATGATGTTGGCGAGCGCGGTGCGGTGCGGGAACAGGTTGTATTGCTGGAACACCATGCCGACCTTGCGGCGTAGCTTGAGCTTGTCGAGCTTGGGGTCGTTGACCTCGTGGCCCTCCACCAGGATCGACCCGGAATCGATTGGCACCAGCGCATTGATGCAGCGAAGCAGGGTCGACTTGCCGGCGCCCGATGGGCCAATGATACAGATCACTTCGCCCTTCATCACGTCGATCGAGATGCCGTTGATGACGGTTGTGGCGCCGAATTTCTTGCGCACGTCGCGCATGCGGATCAGTGGCAGCTCGGGGGTCCAATGCAAAGTCGGAGTCATCACGGCACCTGGAAACGCCGTTCCAGCGCCACGGTCGCGCGCGCGATCGGATAGCAATAAATGAAGAACCAGGTCAGCAGGTAGAGATACATCGGCACAAGCAACTCCGGTCGCCCCTCCGAGGAGAGCACGTCGCCGGTCAGCGTCATCGCCTCGTTGACACCGACGATGGAGGCGAGAGGCGTTCCGACAACTACAATGGCGTAGAGGTTCATCCACGGCGGTGTCATGCGCTTGACGCATTGCGGCAGGATGACGAGCCGCAGCGTCTGCAGCCGCGTGAAGGCGAGCGCTTCGGCCGCCTCCCATTGGCCGGACGGGATCGACTGCACCGCGCCGCGCACCAACTCCGCCACATTGGCCATCACCGGCAGCGCCAGCCCAGCGGTCGATTTGGCCCAGCCGGGCAGCGGCACGATGATTCCGCCGACGCGCACCTCGAACGGCATCAGCAGAATGCAGTAGAACAGCAGCACCAGCCACGGCGCGTTGCGGAAGAACTGGGTGATAAGCCACGAGGCCGCCCGAACCGGCGGCGTGACCGCAATGAGCCCGAGGCCGAGCACCAGCCCGAATATGGTTCCGATCGCCATGGCGAGAAAGCTCATGGCGATGTTGAGAGCGAAGCCTTGCGCCAGGAGGGGCGTCCATTTGATGATGGTGGCAAGGATTGACGGCACACCGGGGCCGGCATGCGCCTCGCCAGTGCAAATCGAGAGCATGAAAGCCACGAGCAGGAGGACGCCATGACGAGCCGTGAAGGGAGAGCTCGGTGAGTGGCAGCCGCTCGATCGTAACCGGAACGGCTTCAGGACGGGCAGAGCGCTCGCGATGGCATCTTCTCCCTCCCCCCAATCGAAATCGGCTGTTGCCGATTTCGATCCCTCTGTTGATGGGCCGAAACCCGTGTATACGCGGTTTCGGCTGGGGGAGGGTCGGGGTGGGGGGTCGTGCCGATGGGGCACAGTCGTGCTCCGCTCCTCGACCCCCACCCCCGACCCCTCCCCACAAGGGGGAGGGGAGCAGAGAGAGCGCCGCATCGGATGCGATCTCCCCTCCCAAATGGGAGGGGAGAAGAAACGCGGCGCCGACGTCACGGCATGTAGCCGGGAATCCGCATTGCCCGCTCCCAGCGACTCATCAGGTAGACCACGACGCCGACCAGCAGGACGTAGACGACCAGCAGCACATTCATCATTTCCGGCACGTTCAGCTCGTCTGACCAGATCTGGTTCGCGACGTAGAGCATTTCCGGCACTGCGATGGCGTAGGCGATGGTAGTGGTCTTTACCAAATTGACGAGATTGTTATTGAGTGCCGGCAGGCTGATGCGGAAGGCGAGCGGCAGGGTCACGTGCACGTAAGCCTGCAGGCGGTTGTAGCCAAGCGCCTCGGCGGCGTCGACGGTTTCGTTCGGCACCGCTTCGATCCCGGCGCGAAAAATCTCCACGTTGAACGCGCCAGCATAAAGCGAAAGGCAGATCGCCGCCCAGGCGAAGCTGGAGACGAGCGGCACCTCAAGCCCCATGTCGTTGGTTACGCGCAGGTACGATCCAAGTGCGAAATAAAAAAAGTAGAGCTGGACCAGCGGCGGGGTGTTGCGAAAGAACTGCACATAGGCTGCTGTGACGGCGCGAGGGAAACGCAGGCGCGATCTCTGTACCCAGGCGCCAGCTACGCCAATCACGACACTTGCGACGATGCAGAGTGCCATCAGCCTGACCGACGTCAGGAACCCGTTTATGAAACGGGCCCGATCGAACGCATCATAGAAGATGGTGAGCTTGATGCCGGTCGTGGCGTTAAGCTCGCGAAACCACTCCCAGAGTGGCGTGAGGTCCATTGCTCACTGGGTCTGTTCGCGCGCCTTTTTGAGGAAGGCCGATGGCGAGATGCCCCACTTCTTCTCGGTCTCGATGAGCTTGCCGCTGCGGTGCCAATCCGCGATGATCTTGGCAATGAACTGCCCCCACGGTCCGTCGCGCTCCTCAAGCCTCACCGCGGCGCCCCATGGCTCGGTCAGAATGGTCTCCAGCGGCATCTCGAAGGCCGACCATTTGGGGTCGGCAAGCCGCTCCTGGAAGGCGGTGTCGTCATAGAGCCAGCCGACGCAGTTGCCCTGCTGGAGCGCCGTCTCGGCTTCGTTCTGACCGCGGAAGGCGACGATGTCGGCGCCGTACTTCTCAGCCACATATTTGTTGTAGAAGGCGCCCTGGATACCGCAGATCTTCTGGTCTTTGAGCTGTTCCCAGCGTTTGAGCGCAACCTTGCGGTTGACGAATACATTAGCACCGGAGGCGTAGTAGCTCGGCTCGACGATGCCGACCGTTTTGCGGCGTTCGTCCGTCACATTCATCGTGGCAAGCATGAGATCAATCTTGCCTTGCTGCAGGAACTGCATACGGTTCGCGGAGACGACCGGCTCCAGCTCGAGCTTCACCCCGAGCCGGTCAGCGACATCCTTGGCAAGATCGGGTTCGAAGCCGACGATGGTGCCGCTTGGATCGCGAAAGCCGAACGGTTTGTAGTCGGCCTTGGTGCCCACCGCCACGACGCCGCGCTGCCTGATCTTGTCGAGGGTTTGGGCGGAGAGCGGTGCGGACAGGATCGCTGCGCCAGCAAGGACAGCCATTGCGGCGACGAGATTAGATTTCAACATCGATCGCTCCCCTGGAACGGTGGCCGTTGATCGGACGGGGAGATGCTACAGCCTCGCAGTTTGGTTGGGAATGTCTCAGTTCGGTCGAATCCCTCTAGAGCCACGATGCCCAGCCCGACCGGGCCTATTGTTCGGGGCGCCAGAACGGCCGTACGTCCTTCGGTTTTGTAGCTCCCCAAGGCGGCGGAAAGGAACTAGAATGCCGGCATTTCCTCATTTCGTGAAAAAGTGTCACCGAACCACCGGAGGAACCAATGGCATTCGATTTCAAGGTCAACGGTAAGGCGGCGCGCTCCGATGCACCGCCGAGCACCCCGCTGCTGTGGGTCATACGCGAGGAACTCAAGCTGTCCGGTACCAAATTCGGATGCGGCACCGGGCTGTGTGGCGCCTGCATGGTGCATATCGACGGCAAGCGCGCGTTCTCGTGCCAGACCCAGGTGTCGCAAGTCGCCGGCAAGGCCGTGACCACCATCGAGGGGCTGTCGCCCGATTCATCCCATCCGGTACAGAAGGCCTGGCTTGCCGAGCGGGTGCCGCAGTGCGGCTATTGCCAGTCGGGCCAGATCATGAGCGCCGCCGACCTGCTGGCGCACAATCCGAAGCCGAACCGCAGCCAGATCGTCGAACACATGAGCACCAATATCTGCCGCTGCGGCTCCTATCCGCGCATCGTCCGCGCCATCGAGCGCGCCGCGAAGGAGGCCTGACCATGACCATCCAGATTGGCAATGCCGACATCAGCCGCCGCGGTTTCATGATCGGTGCCGCCGGATTCACGTTCGCGGTGGCGTCCCGCCTGCCGCTTGGCGGTGCCGCAGCGGCCGGCAAGGATACGCTCTTGAGCCCGTGGGTGACGATCTCGATTGACGATATGGTCGCGATCATGTCGCCGGCCGCCGAGATGGGGCAGGGGTCGCTGACCTCGCTGCCGCTCATACTGGCGGAGGAACTCGACGCTGACTGGTCGAAGGTGCGGGTCGTGGTGGCGCCGCCAAACGACGAACTCTACAAGAATCCGGCGTTTGGCTACATGTACACCGCCGGCAGCAATGCGGTGACGGCCTATTTCAAGGATCTGCGCCGGTTCGGCGCGCAGGTGCGCAAGGTGCTGCTGGCGAACGCCGCCCGGCACTGGGCCGTGCCGGTCGGAGAACTCACCACCGAGCCGAATGTGGTGGTTCACGGCAAATCGGGGCGCCGCCTGACCTATGGCGAGATCGCAGCCTTCGCGGAGGTGCCCGCCAAAGCGCCGGACGTTGCCGAGGGCGAGCTGAAGAAAACCGATCAGTTCCGCCTCATCGGCAAGGACGTGATGCGCGTCGAGCTGCCGCAAAAGGTCAACGGCAGCGCGCAGTACAGCATCGATGTCCAGGTGCCGGGCATGCTGTACGGCGCGGTATTGCGCGCGCCTGTCGAAGGCGCCGCGCCCGATGCGATCGACTATGGAAATCATCCGATTGTTTCGGCCTTGTCAAGCAAACCTGCGATTACGGGCGTGGTGGCGACGGTCTGGCTGGCCTCCGGGGTCCTGGTGCGGTTCGTGCAACTGCCCTACGGGGTCGGCGTCATCGCCGACACGCCATGGGTCGCCTTCGCGGCCAAGGACGCGCTCAAGGTCACCTGGACCCGCACCGGCAAGGCCTGGGGCTTCAACAGCGAGAAGGGGCTCAACGACTTCGCGGCGGCGGCGCGCGACATGTCGCGGCCGGCCAAGCTGTGGGCCAAGGAAGGCGATGCCGTCGCTGCTCTGCAGAACGCTGCGACCGTGGTGGAGAGCGAATACCGCAACGACCTCGTCTATCACGCCCAGATGGAGCCGCTCAACGCGGTCGCCTCAGTATCTCCGGCGGGGGACGCCTGCGAACTGTGGTGCGGGGTGCAGTCGAAGACCATCGCCGTGACGGTCGCGGCCGACGCGCTCAAGATATCGCCGGACAAGATCACCTATCATGACATGCTGATGGGCGGCGGCTTCGGGCGGCGCGGTCACCGTGACGAGGAATACGTCCACGACGCCGTCGTGCTGTCGAATGCCGTGAAGAAGCCCGTCAAGATGATGTGGACGCGCGAGGACGATGTCCACAATGGGCGCTTCAATCCGCTGTCGGTGCATTTCCTGCGCGCCGGGTTCGATGCGTCGGGCAAGCTGATCGCCTACCATCATCGCAAGGCCACCGACGAAGTGACGGCGTTCCAGGACCCGGTGCGGTTCGGCCGGCAGAACGGACGTGATGTCATCGCGTTCGTCGGCATCGACGCGCCCTATTACGCGATCCCCAACCGCCTGGCCGAGGCGGTGCCGCAGAGCAGTGGTCTTCGCACCTCAAGCCTGCGCGGCATCTCCCATTTGACCAACATCTTCGCGATCGAATCGTTCATGGACGAGCTGGCGCGCAAGCGCGGGGTCGATCCGGCGGTGTTCCGGCGTGATCTTGTCAAGACCAATCCGCGCGCGCTCAACATCATCGACCGCGTCGCCCATATGGCCGACTGGGGCAGGAAGCGCGACGGCAGCGCGCTCGGCTTCACCTACATGAACTATTCCGGCACCCAGATCGCGCTGGTCGCCGAGGCGGCGGTCGACCGCAAGACCGGCGTGGTGCGGGTGCCGAACGTGTGGACGGCGCTCGATCCCGGCATCGCCGTTCAGCCCGACAACATCGTCGCACAGACCGAAAGCAGCATCGTCTACGGCCTCGGCTTCGCGCTCTGGGAGCGGATCACCGTCGATGACGGCGCGGCGCAGGAGTCGAACTTCTACGACTATCACGTGCCGCGCCTCAACGAGGTGCCGCAGATGTTCATCGAGGTGGTGTCAACCGACAACCATCCGACCGGTGTCGGCCAGATGGCGACCCCGCTGGTCGCCCCCGCGATCGCCAACGCGCTCGCGGAACTCACGGGCGTGCGCCTGCGCGAGACTCCGATGTCGCCCGATCGGGTGAAGCAGGCGCTGGGGTAAGAAGAGGACCGAGGTGGTCTGGCTTGTCCAGCCCACCTCGGTCACTTGTCGGAGGCATACCGAACTCTTGATTTGATCGATAATGAATGAGCACGTCTCGCGAGGGGGTATCCGTGAGTTACGATCTGATGGTCTTTGACCCGGAGGCTGCTCCTAAGGATCGACAACAGTTCAAGGAGTGGCATGAGGCGCAGAGTGAATGGCCTCATTCCTATGAGGACCGTGAGGTCTGCGCGCGGTTGCGTGCTTGGTTCATGGAAATGATCAAGGTATTTCCAGTCTTCAACCCCTTCGCACCGGAAGAACTGCTGCAAGACGAGCCCTGCTTGACGGAATACTCGATTCATGAAGGACACATCTACGCGCAATTTATGTGGTCGAAAGCCAAGCAAGCGTACGCTTTGACTTTTGAGCTAGCCAAAAAGCATGAACTCGGTCTCTTCGATGTGAGCTCCCCGAGCGGCGAGGTGTGGCTTCCGGATGGGCAGGGCGGATTTGGTTTCGCCCGTTGGCAGTTCGGTGGTTGACGCGGAGCACTGAGCGGCGATGGACGTCCGCGGTCGCGACTCAGATTAGATCAGCGCCAAAGGCCAGCAGTGATTTCTCGAAAAGCAAATCGTCGATGATCCCGGCACCGGTTCGTCAGGGACGTCCTGACCCGCCTCATTTCCCCGGCGCGAAATTCTGATTGCTGACCGGCGGTGCGGTCGGGCGCTGGATGCGGATGAATTCCTTCTTCGCGCCGGCATGGCAGGTATTGCAGGCCTTGGTAAGGTCGTCGAAGGCAGCGGCGAATTTAGCGCTGTTCTTGGCCTCGACGGCCATTTCGAGCTCCCCGAGCGCGGGGTCGATGTTCGCCTTGATCATGTCGGCGACCGGAATCCCGTCGCGGGTCGGAAACTGTTTGGCGGCGTCCTCCAGACCCTCCTTGATTTCATCGATCTCGTAGCCGGCGAGTTCCCAGTTCTTCGCCCGCCCGGCGAACCACAGCTTGGCATGACGAAGCTGCGTCGCGGTCATGAACTCGCCGAGGCCCGGCGCATAGGGCACCTTCGCGGGCTGCGCGGCCGCGAATAGAACCGGACAGCTGAGGGCGATGGTGGCGGCGGCGATGATGACGCGGTTCATGACATCTCCTGTTTGGCCTGGTGGACTCGCCGATTGACCGATCATAGCTTGATCGAACCCCGTCCTGACACTGATCATTGGGACCGGGGCGATGGCTGTTGAGGCGAACCTGCCCGCGCTGATTTGATGGGAGCCGATCTACTACGGGTGATTGACGTGATGGTCCACGTGCGGGCCGCACCAGCCGGGCAGGTAGCTCGCCTCCTCGCTCTTGGCGAGCTTCATGGCCTGCTTGAGGGCCTTGTCAAAATCGTCCTCCGCGAGTTGTCGGCTGATGCGCCGCCGCATGAAGTCCGCCCACAGGAACTCGCTGAACGGCGTGGTGTCCTTGGCAAAGCCGCCGATGCGGCGTAACTCGCCGGCGACGCTGCGGAACGGGTCATCCTTGAGGCCAGCGATCTTTTTCGGAATGTCGTCGAAATCGCGACGCCGCCCGGAGGCATCGTAGGGGTGCACCCAGGCACGATTATCGAGGTAGACCCAGAATTCGTCCTTGGACAGCGTCCGCAAATCGACGAGTGCGGACACGAGCACATTTTCGACGCCCTCGTTGTGCAGCGCCAGCGACAGATGATGATGGTCCAGCACATAGAGCCGGTCCTTGGGACCGCGGATAACCGGAATCATGTGCCGGCCGAGGAATTCAGCCCGCTTTTTCGAGTCCTGCTGCTGCCAGCTCTTCTGCTTGGCGTGGACCTCCCGCATGCCGACCGTGATCTGCGTCGGCCGCAACTCGGCGATGGCGATGGTATGCAGAACGGGTTCACGAACCGTGACCATTGTTCAATCTCCCAAGGCTAGGGGTGGGCAATCGGCCAAATCGCTCGGCGTGGCCACCGGCGCCAACTCCCTCTCTCCAGGGATCTCTCCAGGGAGAGCTGAATTCTTACTCCGCCGCGGCCTGCCTCCCGCCTTGCGGCAGGCGGTGGCGGAAGTGCGGGATGATCTCCTCGGCGATTGCCGTCATGTTGGCGCGCGTCATGTCGTCCGGCAGCGTGCCGAACTGGGTCTTGGTCAGCGACGTGTTGAAGCCGGCGAGATCCTGATATGCGGCGAGCTTCTCGCGCACCGTATTGGGGCTGCCGACGATGACGACGCCACTATG
>Ga0209465_10001398_pt1 | contig 10791 bp, 8 predicted proteins | sample PanSoiPlot1MoBio_FD_188321 | JGI IMG/M metagenome (GOLD analysis project Ga0209465, IMG submission 188321) | Tropical forest soil microbial communities from Panama analyzed to predict greenhouse gas emissions - Panama Soil Plot 1 MoBio (SPAdes)... | ecosystem: Environmental > Terrestrial > Soil...
ATCGGCTGTTCCGTCATGAACGGCATCGATCTCGATCCCAAAGAATGATAGCCGTTTGTGGATTCCCGCCAAATCCTCCATGTCACGTGATAGGCGATCGAGTGCTTCAACCACAACGACGTCGAAGGCTCGGGTCCGTGCCGTATCCATGAGGCGCATCAACCCATCTCGACCAAGGACGGACGCTCCTGACCGTGCCTTGTCTTCGAACGTCTGGATGATCTGCAAGCCCCTGCGCGCCGCGTGCCCTCTACACAACGCGATCTGGTCTTCGGTCGATTTTTCGTTCTGCAGATCAGTCGAGAATCGAGCGTAGATGACTGCACGAGTCATTGGTCGAAGCCTCTACCTGCGCGCTGAAATCTGTGACGGCGCGGCCGTCGATCGCTGTCGTCTGCGCCGCGGTCAGATGATCGCGCCTCGCGTCGGCAATGGCAAGTGCCTCGACGAATCGGATAATGTCAGGATCGAGTGGCCACAAGGCAGGAGCTTGCAACCTGCTGCCCTCGCTGTCGCAATCTTTGCTTTTGCCTACCTGTTTCATCCCGCGCCGATCACGCGCGGCGTTTGGGTCGTTGAAAAGGCACGACGGCTGTGGTCGTGCAAACGCGTGCGCCCTCGTAGAAATCGGACAGTCAGCCGGCAGAGTTGACTTAGGGGTCTCCCTCTGGGACGGGTTCTAGTACTTCGCGCCCGGTCGCTTGCCGCCAGCTTGAAGAGCAGGCTCCTGGCAGCCTTCATTTCTCCGAGCTAGGCCACAAGGTTGCACATTCCTCCACTGCGCTGACCCGAGCGATGGAGTCCGCATACCTGACGGCGAAGCGGGTCATTCTTTAACTTTAAAACTACGGATCTGGGGGGCAGGAGTTCGAAATCTCTTCGGGCGCATCAACGACTTCAGGGCCAATCGACCAACGTCTCGACCAGAGCCGCGACCGGGCTCCGGACAAGACGTCTTGAAGAGGACAGCTTTCGCTGTAGCTTCTCAAACGATTCCACACCCTCAACGATGTGGGGACGCTAGGTGGGGCCGGCGCCGCATGCAGATAATTCCAGTGGCGCGCTCGACCTTTGCAACTCATCGAAACGCGTGGCGTCTGCAGCCGCTACTTCGCTCAGCGACCTCGTGGGGCTATCGCCCACGATCCGGTCCTTGCGGCCAAGCCCGCCTATATTCTCGCGGCCGAAGGGGACCAGAACGACGCCTGCGAGGACGAAATGAACGCGCTGTTCGAGTTCCCGACCACGGAGCCAGCCATATGCCCGATGGCCTGATGGCGCGACTCTGGGAGGGTCTGCTGGCAACATCGCCGCTGGAAGCACTGGCCGTGCTCTTGAGCCTCGTCTACGTGGTGCTGGCGGTGCCTCGCAGCCGCTGGTGCTGGGTCGCGGGCGGCGTTGGTTCGCTCATTTACATCTGGCTGTTTGCACGCGCACGATTGCCGATGCAGTCACTGCTGCAGGTCTGGTACGTCGGTGTCGCAGTCTTTGGCTTCCTGCGCTGGTCGCACGAGGGTGCGACGCGGATCTCGCTGCTGTCGTGGCGCGGCCACGTCGCGGGCATCGCTGCATCGCTGCTGCTAGCTGTGGCCATCGCGCGTTTCCTGGCCGCGGAAACGCAGGCAGCCTGGCCCCACCTGGATGCGTCGACAATGGTGCTGAGCCTCTTTGCCACCTGGCTCACGGCTCGTGGCAAGCTTGAGAACTGGCTGTACTGGATCGTCCTCGATGCGGTCGAGGCTTGGCTGTACGCCGCTCAGGGACTGATTTTCACGGCGTTTCTGTTCCTGGTCTATCTCGTGATCGCGTCTGTAGGTTTCGTTGAATGGTCGAAGACATATCGGCGTCAGACCGTTGGGTGATCCCCGCATCGGCCTTGCAACGCATTCCGGGGTGCGCCGGGGGTGAAGCGCCCCTGAGCGTGCAGCTGCTGCATGGCGGCCGCAACGTGAATCGCAACCTGCGCATCGACACGCGCGTGGGTCGTTTCGTATTGCGGCAGCGGATCCGGGAGGGGCCGAGACCGGGGGCTGACCCGTTGCGCGAGGTGGCCTGCCACCGCGCTGCGGCTGCTGCGGGCGTGGCGCCGGCCGTGCTCGACGCCGCGCCCGACGGCAGCTGGATCCTCATGGACTACGTCGAGGGCGGGATGTGGACTCCGCCGCGGCTGCAGGCGCCCGAGGACCTGCGCACCCTGGGCGCCTGCCTCCAGCGCCTGCACGCGATAACGCCTCCCAAGGGCCTCGCGCCGTTCGATCCGGTGTCCATCGCGACAGGGCAGGCTCAAGCCATCCTCGAGCGCGATCCGGCTGCTGCCGCGCAAGTCAATGCTCTGGTCGCGCGTACGCGGCAGTTCGCGGTGGATTGCGCCGCCTTCGCGGTCACGCCGGTGGCGACCCATGGCGACCTCAATGCCAGCAATCTCATCGGACCCGTCCCGATGCTGGTGGATTGGGAATATGCACAGCTCGCGGACCCCGTCTACGACCTAGCCTGCCTCTCTGTCTACTATCCGGGCCTGCGGCTGCAAGGTGAGGAGTTGCTTGGCACGGCGGGCATCACCGACGCTAACGGCGCCGTGCGGCTGCGGTTACATGTGCAGCTGTTCGACAGCCTGTACAGGCTCTGGGAACAGGCGGAGGCGTTGCGACAGGCTTACCAACTTTAACGCCCGCGGCAACACCACTTTCCGGAGAGAATACGCAGGGCTGCATGAGCCTTCAGCCCCGCTACCGGGATGCAGTCGCCTGCGTTTCGGGCTTCTGAGTTCCCGGTCACAACGATCAGGTCGAGCACCTCGTTCGGGACGAGGGGGTCGCAGGTTCAAATCCTGCCACTCCGACCAGAAATCACCCGCCAAAACAACAACATCCAAGATCTGCCCTACCAACTGATCGAGTTAGGGGGACAGGTGCGGGGACAGGTGCGCATCTGATGCGCAATGAACGACGCGCTCTTGCTCGCCATGCGGCCGAAGTGTGGGAGCACTTCCACTCCTGATCGAATTCGACGATGGCTTCGACACAAGCCAGCTCCGGCTACGCCAAATCCACGCCGACGTACCGTGAAGATCGTGCTCGATGCTGATGCCAGCAAGTTCGAGCGACCCATGAGGGCTTTCTACCGGCGCTTGGCTTCGCACGCGCTCGATTGAGCCACGATATAAATATCCCAGCACCGACGCCTTAGAGAGAAAGCGGAGGGCAATGGCCAACTCTCGCCGGCCACCAGTGCGGCGGCCGAATCGCCCATTGCCGGCCGGGTAGCGACGCGCCCATTCACAGCGGTCGGCGGCGTTTTGCTTTACCGTTCCTCGAACGCCGCTTTTCGGGTATGGATTTGCGATCGGAGCTCGATTTAGAGACCAGTGCCATGGGCTGGGCAGCGATGATGGGCGGACTGTGGTGCCCGATTGGCCCTCGCCGATGTGCTCACGCGCATAGGTTCCCCCAATGGATACGCGTTCGCCGGCCAACTTGCGTGATCAATCGGCGGCGAACTTCGCTCGTCACGAGGTGCTGACCGACAGTAACGCCCAGACCGTCCGCAATTATTTGAAACGGCTCTTCCAAGAGGAGGCGCGATTTCGCAGCCGCTGGATATGGGAACTTCTGCAAAACGCGAGAGACGCATCTTCCGCAAACGGCGTTCGCGTATGGCTCACACTCAAGCCGGACCGCGTCGAATTCCGGCATGACGGCCTGCCGTTCAATTACAAAAATATTGCGCACCTCATCTATCACGGCACCACAAAATATGAACCTTCCGTCTCCGGAGTAGACCCGATTGGACAATACGGCACCGGCTTCCTCACGACCCATTTAATCTCAAAAACAGTGTGGGTGAGGGGAATACTGGACGACAAGAAGCGGTTCAATTTCCTGCTTGACCGCCGCGGCGAGAGCGCTGACGATCTCAAGGGCGCGATGGACGCCTCCTGGGGGAGGTTCGTGGCGTCGTGCTCGGAAGCACAGGACCCAAAGCCGAGCCGGACTGAGTATGAATATCCACTCGCAGCGGGCCTGTTCGATTCGGTCAACAACGACATTTCGAATTTGATCGAAAATGCCCCGTATCTGCTCTCATTTAACGAGCGGATTAAACGGCTGCATATTGATCGGGGAGGACAACCACTCGTCATCGAAAAAAAGGATCACGAACGGTTAACCGATTCGGCATGGCGAGTGCGGATCGAGGAGGGCGTCGGCGATGCGGCTCCGACCTCCCGCCACGTGGCTATCATGGTCCGTGAGAATCTCTCCGTCGCGGTAGAGCTATCAAATAGCGACGAGCGATGGTCGGCTGCTCCACCCATACGGGTGCCGCGCCTGTATAAGGCGTTTCCCCTGGTTTCGACGGCCGATTTTTGCCTTCCCGTGGTCATTAACAGCGAGAAATTCGATCCTCGCGAAGACCGGGACACGCTCATTCTCCGTCCCGATCGTGAGGGTAAAAGCGAAAATATGCTTCTGATGGAAGCGGCGTGCGACCTCGCGGCCCAAATCCCGATATTGGCTACCGATCAACGTTGGGCTGGCGTGCCAGCGCTCGCAAAGGTCAACCCAGTGCGAGCGTGGGACTGGGCCGATGCCGACTGGTTGCGCCAGACATTGACCGATCGGTTCATCACACCTGTGCGGACCGCCGAGGTCCTGGAAAGTGATACCTACATAGTCGACCCCGCTGGCTCTCTCGTGCCGACATTGGATTCGCGTGAACGCTGCGAGGAGCTGTGGGATGTCGCAGACAAGGTCAAGGAGTACGTCGACCGCCTTCCCATGCGTCACGAGACTTGGGACTGGGCAGAGACGCTTGCCAGCTGGGCGGAAGTGCTTGAGGAGGACGTCGCCAATTTTGGCGAAAGCCTCACGCTTGCGGACGTGTGCTCGTGGATAGCAAAGAGTGAGACCCTCGAAGACCTCCAAGGCCGACTCCGCGAAGGCACTGATGCCTTGGCATGGCTCAACCAACTGTATGCCCTCATTTGTGCTGCCGACCGCGTCGATTTTCTGGCATCAGAATCAATAGTGCCGAGCCAAAGCGGAGCCCTCAAAAAAATTGCCAACCTATCGCTCGATTGCGGGATTGATGGCGAGCTGAAGGAGATTGCCGAGAATCTGGGACTTGCTGTTCGAAGCACGCTTTTGCATCCCGACGTCGAACTGGACGAGTGCATAGAGCTCGACGGGCGGGCGGACGGCGATGTTCTTCCAGACGTGCTCCAACGCTTCAAAGAGAAGGCCAAAGTCATCGAGGCGACGGCCGCGCCCGAGCGGCAGCTCTCGCCGCGGCCCAGGCTCACATTGAGACCAACGGCTACGGCCACGGCGACCAGTGACCCTGAGCATGGTGACAAAGCTCGAAAAGCATTTCACAGAATCGCCGTTCGCTTGTTTGTTTGGCTCGTGCGTCACGATCACGTCGAGAAATTGGACGGCTTCCCCGCGGTAAGCCGAGCATCGTCTTCAGAGCATGCCGCGCTGTTGATGCTTGCCGGTGAAGATAGCGAAGCTGACGACATACCCCTTACCCCGGTGGCGTGTTGGCCGGAGGCAGCGCGCACTGTTGCGGATCTCTTCCCGCGGCGGAAGGTCATGTCTGACGACTACCATGCAGCGCTGCCCGACGCGGCAGCATGGGAAGGATTAGCGGCGGAAGGATATGTGCGGCTCGGCCCACTTTTTAGGACGCGCCGTCGAGGTGTTAGTTTTATTCCCGACGAGCCGCTACCGGCCTCTGATGACAAGAAAGTGCGGCACGTCACCAAGGACCCGGTCGAAGTATCCGCGCTGGCATATTTCGAAAACGACGGCACGGGGCTGGATGCGGTGAGGCGAAGCAAATCACGCGCGACGGAACTGCTGTTGTTTCTTGCGAACTACGTCCTGGAAGCGGACCCGGACGCTCTTGAGCCAGCGATGGGCGAGTGCGAGTGCGGTCGACAGCATCGTTATTATCCCTGCCTCTGGCTCATTCCAATGTGGGATCGAAAATGGGTACCCTTGGGAGATAACAAGCAAGCCGCTGCGACGGCGGACAGCATAGCGCAGTTGTTCCAGGGGGAGGAGGAGCGGCTCGGCGAGCTAACGGTCGGGAGAGGAAAGCAACTACTGGAGGCGCTCGCCATCAGCATGGGGGACCTCACGCTGCGAGCCATGGCTCCCGATGAAGATACTCGTATGTCACTCATTGGCTCGGTGTCGACAATCATGCGCGCCGCCGGCAACGACGTCGAGAAAGTCAAGCTGCTCGCAGAAGAGATCAACGAGTCGCCAGACTTGCTTGATGAGCTTCAAGAACGTCGAGATCGCCGGGAGATGGTTCAGCGAAACCAGAGTATCGGTGAACAGGTGGAGCAGTTCTTAGAACAAATTCTCACCGGAAGCGGCATCAAAGTAACGCGCACCGGAGTCGGATCAGACTTCGAATTGACCGAGGATTATCTGCTCGACGGCCAGGAAGTCATGCTGGAACTGGAAGGCACGCGCCAGTCTATCTTGGTTGAGGTCAAGGCTACGACTGGCGACGTGGTGAGGATGACCGTCACCCAAGCGAGTGCGGCCGTAGAGGAGTCTGATCGGTTCGCGCTGTGTGTGGTTCAGCTTGACAGCTCTGACGTCTCTGCGGAAATCGTACGAGAGCAGTGCCGGTTCGTAACAGATATTGGAACGCGCATTGCGCCGATCTGGGATGAATATGACCGGTTTCAGAACACGAAAGGGGAGCTCCGCACGACTATTGGCGACGTGGGGCTCGATATCGCTGGAAGTGAAGTGCGCTTCAGAATTAGTGCCGGGGCGTGGACCGAAGGATTGGCGTTCGATGACGCGGTTGAGTTCATTCTCAGCACGTGTGGCGCGCGCAGATCCTAGGTCTTGACCGCTAGCGGCAGGGCCCGCGCCGACATCCACGCACGATTTTTTTATAACGAGCCCAAACCGATGCTTACGTGGCCCCCTGCGGCAAACCTTCAGACTACGAATCGGGGGTCAGGAGTTCGAATCTCTTCGGGCGCGCCAGATAACAGTCTGCAGCAAAATCGATTTGCACCCTTACTCCAGACGCATCGGCTCCGCGACTCGGCATCAGCAGCAGTCATCGTATTGATTTGCTCGAGGTGAGCGGCTCCTCCCGCGTCTGCTGCTTCTGGGGTCAAGAACGCCGGAGCACGCGCGCGGCGTCGACGCCGCATGGTGAATGGTGCGGTGCTGGTGGACAAGCAGATTGTCGCGGACATTAAGCAGGCGGCGAAGAGCATCGAGCCGCCTGGGACATGTTGGAGCAAGGCTGCGCGGGAGCCCCTTCAGGCGGAGAGAGACCGTTTAAAGCCCGAGATGGCTAGGTTTGGCCCTCCATCGCGCTCAGTTCAGAGGCGACTTGGCGCGCGTTTTTCACCCAGACCGACACATCGGCGATATCTTTGTCCTGCCGCCTGACGGCCGCTAATAGGCGCATCTCGTCTAGGAGATAAAACAAGAGAGCTCGGCGCACCCGAACGACGGCTAGTCCCTGCTTCATTCCAAATTCTCTGGCAATCGTCGAGCGTTGGGCGGTGGACAACTTCGGATGGGGCACGAATTCCACCTCGATAATCGCGTGCCAGTCATCGTCCAGAGTGGGCGGCACGGGAGCTTGGTCCGTCGAGGCTGCGGACGACAGGACGCGCGATAGAGAGAAGTCGATGAATCTCTTTCGCGAAAAATCGAACGCTCTGACGTGATATCGCCCCGACGCCTTCACCAGCGCGTGCGGGCAAACAATCCTATCACTCGCTTCAGCGCTTGTCATCGACTGGTATCTGAGCTGGCAGCTCTCACGGAGTTCGGCGGCAGCGAGTAGGGCCCTGACAACGTCTGGTTCGATACAGTGGGGAGGCGAAGCGAGACGTTCCACCGGCAAGGGTGCGTCGGGTCGGGCATCCTCAAGCTTGGTCAGCCATAGGTCGTCCAAGGTCCGTGGGCCTTCGAAAATGGGCATGAAATTATTGGGACGGCCATAGGTTCCGACCGGTGACGCTCCTGCTGCAGCGGGACCCGGCTTCCGCTCTGGGGGTGGCGTAACCGACAGGTTGCGGTAGGTCTTAATATCTATTTTACCTTGCGCCTCGGATATGCCAAATTTTGAGGCATGGTCCGCGAGTCGCAGAAAGCCAAACCAGATCAATCGATCATCGATGTGCTTCAGGCGAGCCTTCAATGCGGCTCCCCCGCGCTTCAAATCAAGTTCGTATAGTGACTTTACAGACATCAGATATTTAGTTCTAATAATCGCATGGTCACTACACAAGCAGATTCGGAAGATGAGGTCGAGGTCGCGCTCAGGATGCTGAGCAGGGGATTCCTTGAATTGCACCTCGGAATCAGGGCCGGGGAGATTGTCGATCCTTTCGCTCTCCCTGAATCGATGGGCGTCGGAATGCAGATGCTATCGAGGCTCTGTCTGACTTCGGAGGTCAACGACATTGGCGACAGCGTTCACTGCCTTTCGGATCTCGCTCGCCGACTTCCCGTTGGAGATTGGGGAGTGCCGGCTCTGGCCGCGCCGTTCCGCTTCGCCGAAGTCAAGCTCCTCTCTCCGGAACCCGTAGCTCCCACCGAAGAGTGTCGAGCGTTGGCCGCGAGGGGGCAATCTGACAACGCTTTTGAGGATATTCATCACCGACAGCTGCGGGAAATCGTGCAGCGGGTAAGAACCGACCGACGGTTGCAAATCTACTCCATCATTCGGGAGCGCATCGTACGCAAACCTGTGTACGAAAGGCGCGAACTGTCGGACTTTCTCGAAGACAACGGAGTGGTCGTTGCCGACGAGGTGTTGCGACGCTGGTCCACGGAGATCCCGCTCGGGGCGTTGCGACGGGACGGGTCGTTCAATCTCTGCGGCAACTGCGGTGGGCTTCTTTATCCCCATCGCGACAGGGCGGCATTTCCCCACGGGCGCTGCAGGATCGGCCCTTGCCTCGAGGAGGTGCCATCTTCTCGATCGGGTGCGACGATTGCGGATGCGTCGGGGTGGCGGATCTTCGCCGACGACATCCTCGCATACTGGGTCGGCCCTGGTCTTTCCGAGATCCGCCTGCATGACGAACTGCGCGCGGCGGGTGTCGACGTCGTGTTGTATCCGAGAGACGACGCTGCCGACGTCGGTCGTTCTCACGAACTGGGCGTCGATGTCAAAAGCTATTCGTGCCCCCGTCTCCTAGGCGAGACGTTATCCGAGCGTCTCGGCGGGCTTGCCACGTTCGATCGTCGTTACGTTGCCATTCCTAACGCGATGGTGGATCGGAGGCCGCATTATCTTGACGATCTACGCCTCGCGTATCGGGGAACTATGCCGGTTACCTTCGGCAAGGTGAGCGACGTAGCGCGTTTGGTGATCGGATGAGAAATCCTCCTGCCAGTTTTGTTCCGGCGTTGCGCGCCCAGTGGATCGCATGCGTTATGCATGACATCCTCGGAATGAAGCGCTTGTCGGGCGCATCCGCCCTTTTGTCCGGCTATCGATCGATAACTCGACATCCCCGGCTCGATAGTGCGCGCATTGCCTTGCGCAATCTCCGCCTAATCGGCGTGAACATCGAATCCGACGCTCACCTGCAAGAAGCCGTGATGGAAGCACGGGTCTGGGAGGAAGATCACGCCCAAGACGAGGACTACAGCGAGCCGCCTTTCGAAATCTCCACAGATCCTGGTACCGGTTTTGCGATCCGTGAGCGCGTCCGTTCAAACGACCCGCGCCGCCAAGCGATGCTCCAGTCACTGCTGCGCAAGTTGCCACAAGCGCCGGAAGCTCGCGCGGCAGCAGATCACACGCGTTCGTTCCGTTTTCGGCCCGACGGCGACAACGGTCCTGACGTGATCTGCGACACGCGATCCATCTCTTCCCTGCGGTCAAGTCCGGAAGTGGCCCCAGACAAATCTCTGCGTGATCCGATCGTGGTCACGATCGCAGAGCTGGAAGCAATCGCAAGGACGCTCGACGAGGAGGATGCTTGCGATCCGACACGCCTGCCGCGCAATTTCCTGATCAGACTGAAATCGTTCGGGGGCGATCCCGTCTTTTCGGTCCTTTCGCCGAACGGGGATCAGCTCGCGCCGGATTCCGAAATCTCGCTAGATGGCGTGAGTCATATGATCGGGTTGCCGGGGGCGGGTAAGTCCACCTTGATCTTCCTGCTGGTCGTCTTGCTCGCCCGACAGGGGCGCAGGGTGACGCTCCTCGTTCCATCCATCGAGTTCGCGTTAGCTCTTGATGCCGATTTGGCTCGGTATTCCGTTCCAACGGCGCTATTGGTGGGCCAATCGCCCGATGCGCGGAGAAGTCACGCTACCCGGCTGGCCGAACGGATCGCCACGTTGGACAGTGGCGGATTCGGCCAAACCGCGGCCGGGGCGGAGTTGCTCGGCACCCGTTGCGCTCTGTCGGGATTCGTGTCCGTCCCGCCGCCGTCTTTCGAGTTTCCCCATAACAGGCCGCCGTGCATTTCGGTGCGTCAGGCCAGTCTCAAGAAGGACGGCAAGGAAGGACGCGAAGGTTACAGATTATGCCCACTGTCCACGTCCTGTGGCCGCCAGAGGTCGGCCCGTCGGTTGGCCGATGCCGACGCACTCGTACACATCGGGCATGTCATTTCCACGGACGTGTCGCTATCGCCTCATTTCCACACGGAACGCATGCGCCATTTCGAACGGATCGCAAGAACTGGTACTTCGCGGCAACATCCTCGAATTGCGTCCAGTCGTTCTTGAGGTCATAGAGCTCCCATGGGTAATCGAGTACATTTCGAGTCGG
>Ga0209465_10001399_pt1 | contig 10781 bp, 14 predicted proteins | sample PanSoiPlot1MoBio_FD_188321 | JGI IMG/M metagenome (GOLD analysis project Ga0209465, IMG submission 188321) | Tropical forest soil microbial communities from Panama analyzed to predict greenhouse gas emissions - Panama Soil Plot 1 MoBio (SPAdes)... | ecosystem: Environmental > Terrestrial > Soil...
CTTCGACTCGGCACGGGTGGCTAATATGGCGCCGGTGACCGCGAAAACAGCGATTGCTGCGAAGACGGCGGTTTGCCGTGTGTTTAGACGGCTCATTGTTTCCTCCTTACCTGACGCATCAGAACTGCTGGCCCGCGGTTGACAGCACGTTTGTCGGTGTTTCCCCAGGCGAGTCATGAGTTGGCGCTGCGGGCTGCAAGTCCGGCGAGATTCTCACGGTGCCAGCGACTGTATTAATCGTCCTCTCCCAGGTGGCGTAGCCGTTCTTACTGAGCTTTATCGAATGCTCTCCCAAGGCGAGTTTCACAGAGGACGGCGTGCTGCCGATGAACTTCCCGTCAATGTCAATGTCACTTCCGGGTGGAGTAGAGGCAATCTCGATTTGAGTGGTACTGGTTTGAACCGGGCTCTTGTGTGTTTCCACTAGACAGTAGTTCCTGGCCTGCTGCAGTTCGTCGGGCATCAGGTCGGAGCTGACAATAACTACCTCCGAGCCACGTGTCTGCAGTTCGCTGACGTCACGTTCCGTGAGTTTGTCACGGAAAGGTATCCCTTCCGGCAATTTACCTTCGACGTACTGAAATTGTTTTCCATGAATACCAAGCGATAGAGCTCGACTGATAACCTTATCGACCGCTCCCACGCGCTCGAGGATCAGGCAGCTAGTTGCGTTTTGCTGCCCAGCGCCGTCCGGCGCTAGCCCAGTGCCGCCCTGGCCGAAGGACTGCTCAGTCGCAAACAGGCCCAAGCACAAGCTTGCCACTGTGACGACACGGCGCATGGCGTGACGCGAATTCGTGGTAGTGGTTGATAACTGAATGCACATGATTTTTTCTCCTGGTACCCTCTTTTTGGAGCTACAGTTGTCCTTGCAATGAATCCAGCTCTCTGCGACAGGTGTCGCTAAACTGCCTCAATGGATCTCGGCCATTCACGGCGTGAGATTCGATTTGCTCGGCTGTCAGGTTGGGTTCTGGGTACGTGCTCAAAATCATTCTTATGACCTCCTCAGCTTCTCGCAGAACGGGCTCCGAGGAACTGAGCCGGATGCGGCTCAGCAGCGCGTAAGCCGGTAACATTGTCTTGAGCTCACTGGCGTTGTGCTGCATGGCGTCAACCAGCAAGCGCGCGCTCTCGCCAATGAAGTCGGAATACAGCGCCTCGCGTCGCGCAAACTGCTTTCCCAACAAGTCACGCCGGTCCTGATGCCTCGCTGTTATCCACGTCCCAATGGCCGAGCCCAATGCGCCGACGAGCGAACCAGCGATAGCAGCCAGGGCCGTGATCGCCACCGAATTTGTAGTTGCTACCAAGTTATCTGCTCCCGAGTTGCGGAGCCGGGAATCCTGTCTGTGGCCACAGTCTGCCCAGCAGACGGTCCCGCGACGCTCACTATCTTCCAAAGCGAGAGATTGCTTCCATGCACGGCAGGCATAATCTCTACTTGCATTCCCGCTTACCCGAACTGCACAACTCGCATTCTTTTTGTGCGTTTCCTGTTGCCAGTCAGCCGCGCGAATCTGTGCTGCACAAGCCGCTCGGTAAGCAGCTTGCGCGGGACAGACTCTTGCGCCTCAACCACCGGGGTTGCACGCGATGCTTGACCCAGAGGAACATGCTGACGATAAAGGCAAGTGAGCGCGGAAATTGGATACACAGTCGGCACATTAGTCAGTACCTCGGCAATGGGCACGTGCCCATGTATCGGTTATTAGCAATCAGATAGTCCCGCTCGTAATCCTCGCGGAACGCCGCAGGCTCAGGTTCGTGTCCTTCGACGCGAAACGTCACACCTAAACTGTGCGCTATGACTATATCCTCGAGGGGTGGGTCATTAAGCGCCTGCAGGGCTTCCGCAAACGCGTCATCGTACGACCTGGCCTGTACGCTGTCCGGTTCGGCATTGTTGCCTAACAGGTAACGTGCGCAAAGATGGTCGAACTGTTCGTTTGGTATTGGCATAACTCCTCCTAACTCTTCGCAGGCTTAATGGCCTCGCCGACTTTGTACATGTCCCCAAAACAGTAGGGACACGCGACATGAAATTCTGTTGACTCCCGCTGACAATCGACACAGCGAGAGTAGACGACCAGCTCCGCAAGGACTGTAGGGGCTGTGGTGTCCATCTCGTCTTCCCGCCTCATAACAACCTTCCTCAGTTGGCCGGAAAACTGTTCGCGATTCGTTCCGGTTGCCGCTTGATGGTGCATTGCGAGTGCCATTCCTAAACCACTGGCGCGCAATGGTTAACTTGTGAGGCAGCACGCCTCCTCTTCAGCAAAATGCCGAGCTCTCAGCACGCCGCATGACGCGTGTGGGCGCGATCAGCACGTTAAGCGCCTTGCCCTCAGTCCATTTCGGAGTGGCCACTTGCGTGCCTCTTCCTCGATGGAGCAGGAGTTGCGTTATGGCAGGTTTGGAAATCGTTTGGAGGAATCCTGATCCGCCTCATCATCAACAACGCTGGGAACAGCTCACGGGGGAATCACAGGCCTCGCTGTATGAGATCCAAGAATTCGTGTCGTTGAGTGATGGTGGTTTTTGGAACGCGAGTTCACGTTTGGAAGTACTCGCTGGTGGCCGGGGTCGCATGGCTGAGCGACCCGAACTCAACGGAAACGCACTATCACTACTGCAGGCATACGCCTGTCAAAAAAAACAGAATTAGATAGATATCCAACTATGCCGGACAATCTGCAAATCATCGTTCACAGCGATAAACAAGGTGCCGTGATGTATCTGCTGGGCAGGGTAAGTATCGAGACATCGCCTGATTTCCGTACGCAACTGCTGGCAATGCTGCGCTGTCCGTCACCACCACCAGAAGGATTTGCTATCGACCTGGCGGCAGTCTCCTACATGGATACGTCTGGCATAGCCACTCTGATCCAAGCGCTCAAAGTCGCGCGGACAGCCGGCATCGCACTCCATCTCCAAGGGCTGCAGGGTCGCATTCTTCACCTGTTCCGGGCCACAGGCATCGAGTCGCTGTTCGAGGAGGACCGAGCTGCTGATCATTCATCAACCGGGGTGGTGTCCTAATGGCAACAGTTTTCGAAAGCGTCGGTAAGAGGACCATCGAACACCTCGACTACGTTGGAAGCCTGAACATCCAGCTCTGGTCCACGCTACGCGCCATAAAAAGCGCGTTGCCGCTGGTCGGGAACCGTTATCGCTGGCAGGCAACTGTGCGGCAGATGCTGCAAATCGGGTATGACGCCCTGCCCATGGTTTCTCTCATGGCACTTTGCACGGGATTCATTCTTGCCTTGCAAGGAGCCTCCGAGTTGCGACGCTTTGGCGCTCTGCATTACGTCATTGATCTAGTTGCAGTCGGATTCACGCGTGAGCTCGGCCCATTACTTACGGCCATCGCCGTCAGTGGCCGCTCGGGTTCGGCGTTCGCAGCTGAAATAGGAACCATGAAGGTGACCGAGGAGCTTGATTCTCTCCGGGTCATGGCACTCGAACCGATCGAATTCGTGCTTGCGCCAAAGTACCTGGCCGCGCTGATCAGCATTCCCTGCCTCACTATCGTTTCAAATTGTTTCGGCATTGCTGCCGGCGGATTGTTCATGTTCTTCAGCACGCGGCTGGCGCCTCTGTTGTACTTCCGCTATGTGTTGGAATCCATCGCTCTGCACGACGTGATCACAGGTCTGATCAAGAGCGTGGCATTCGCAACCATCATCGCCCACGTCGGCTGCCTCGAAGGATTCCGTGTCCGCGGTGGACCTGACTCGGTGGGCCGCTCCACCACCAATGCTGTGGTGAAGTCAACCTTTCTCGTCATCGTTGCTGACGCCATCTTTACGGCAATCTTCTATTTCACGGGAGCGCACTGATGCCGATGATTTCCATTCGCGATTTGGTCGTCGAGTACGAAGGTCGGCGAGTCCTCGACAAGCTCAATCTCGATATTGAAGCGGGCGAAACCATGGTGCTGCTCGGCGGCAGCGGTTCGGGAAAAAGCACGTTGTTGCGGCACATTATTGGACTTGAGCGTCCGAAATCCGGAAGCGTGATTGTGAAAGGCGTTGACATCACGAATTGCTCACCTTCCGAACTCAAGAACGTTCGACATTCGATCGGTGTCGCATTTCAAAGTGCCGCCTTGTTCAATTCGCTGACGGTTGAAGACAACGTTGCGCTGCCCCTACGCGAACACACCGCTCTCGCGCCTTCCATCATTGACCTGATGGTCTGGATGAAGCTGGCCGTGGTCGGCCTGGCCGACTTTGGCAAGCTGCATCCCCAGGAGCTGTCAGGAGGCATGAAAAAACGCGGCGCCGTGGCCCGCGCTCTAGCGCTCGATCCCGAGATTCTGGTTTTGGATGAGCCCTCCGCCGGCCTTGATCCCATCGTTGCCGCCGAATTGGATGAACTGATTCTGCTTCTGAAGCAGACATTCCACATGACAGTCGTCGTGGTCACCCACGAGATGGCCAGCGCATTCCGGATCGCCGACCGCATTGCCATGCTGCATCAGGGCTCGTTCAGGTCGGTCGGGACGGGAGAAGAAATCAAGGCCAGTCAGGATCCGCGCGTCCGCCAGTTTCTCGACCGCGTTCCGGAAGAGATAGCCAAAGCACCGAGCGTGGCCGCGCATTTCGAAAAATACATGCAGAGAAAGGAGGCATTCTAATGACAACTGAAGCAAAAGTTGGAGCCTTCGTCCTGGGATGTTTCGCCATCCTGGCATTCACACTCATCTTTCTCATCAATGCGCAGTTCAGCAGGGACACCGTTCCCTATCGCACTTATTTGCATTATGCAGGGGGGCTAGAACCCGGAGCATCCGTGCTGTTTGGCGGAATCAATGTGGGGACGGTAAAGGCGGTACAGCCGTGGGCGGCGGATCCAACCAAGATTGAGATTCTGTTCGACGTGAAAAAGAACGCGCCGCTCAATGAGAAATCAGTAGCAAAACTGGGTCTGCTCAGCATGATGAGCGGGGCCTCACTGTCGATCACGACGGGCAGTAACGACGCCAAGCGCCTTGCACCCGGGTCGGCCATTCCGTCACAGGAGGCCGCTAGCCTCGATGAGATCGCCGGGAAAATCGCTGGCGTCGCCGACAACGCAGACGGCCTGATTACCCAAGTCCGCGGAGAACTGGAAGGCATCACAGGCGATGCGCGTATTCTCCTTGCCAATCTGAACACCGTGACGGGTAAGCCGAATCAGCAGGAGATTCACGCCATATTGGACAACGTCAATGGAATGTTGGCCACTGAGCGGCCTAAGATCGACCGTCTGACCGATCAACTCAACACGTTAGCCGAGCACGCAGATACAACCGTTCAAAACGTGAACGGCACGGTCACCGACACCCGAGAACCGCTTCGCAATGACTTAGCTGAGTTGCAGGCCACCTTGCAGCAAGCCAGGTCACTACTGTCCGACCTGCAGGTGGTGGTTCGGGCCAACGACTACAAGATCGACGACACCATCGATAACCTGCGGATAGCCACCGACAACTTGGACCAGCTAACCGATTCGCTCAAGCAACGGCCTTGGAGCCTGGTGCGAATCAGGCAGCAGAAAGAGCGGAAGGTCCCGCAGCAATAAATAAGGATGGCTCATATGAAAAAGCGCATTACGACAATTCTGTTCGCTATAGCAGCTCTGGCGATTCTGTGTGGCTGCGGCAGAGGGGTGAAGTATCCGAGCTATTACACGCTCCAAGTGCCGCCGCCACCCGATCCGCCAGTCGCTGAGGGCGTCCATGCATCTCTCGCGGTCCGCGAGTTTCGCGAGCCCTCATACTTGCGCCAGGGCGCCATTGTTTACAAGGCATCACCCGAGCAGATCGGTTTTTACAACTACCATCGGTGGGCAGTGGATCCGCGCGAGTTTGTGACGAATACCGTGGAAGATCGTCTTAGTGCTAGTGGAAAGTTCGCACGAGTAAAGCTCTACGACGGACGCTCCGATATTGATTTCGTTCTCAGCGGTAACCTTGAGAAGCTTGAAGAAACTGACTACGACGGCGGAGTTAGGGTCGAGGTTGCAATCTCGGCACAAATGGTAAGCCTATCGACCGGCGCCACCGTATGGAGTAATTCCGTATCCGAAGTGGGTCAGGTGGACAAACGTGATGTGCCGGCCGTTGTAGCCGAAATGAACCGAACGATGGATCGGGCAATTCAGAAGCTGTTGACACCGGGCCCTGCGCCCGCCACGAAATAACAACAAGCGCTCGATTGACGTCAGAAGGGCGGCCCCGATGGCGATCAAGAAATTCAGTCTCGACGGGGAGAGCTTCTCTTTGCGAGCGACCGGAAATGGCTCACGGCATGGGACACCACCGCCCGCGCGTTTCGATGGAAGGTGGAGTTGAATACGTGGGGCCTAGCGCATTTCACGCGAACCGCTCCACTGCGGCGCGCCGATGCGCCCCTTCGCGTCGTCTTGTGGAAAGCTAACAAAATCTGCAACTGGTGGCCTACAAAAGATAATCTGTAGGACGTCCGGCATTTGGTCCCTCGGATTCTCAGGAACGTTTGCTCACAGCGGAGAGGCCGCCCCTCCATCCTGTCCGAATAATCGGTATTGCGGAGTGAGGACCAAGACTAAAAGCCCGCTGCTATAAAAGCCCTCACCGCCTTCCGAGGCGACCCGCAAAACTCCCTGGAAACGACGTTTGTCGCGATCGCGTCTTTTCAATAACTTAGCCTTGATTTTCGACCTTGTTGTGGGACGAGGATCCGGCGATTTCCCTTCTAGCGGCGTAGCCTTATGCGCAACGTTGTGGGGTTCCACGGCATCTCGTTGCAATGTGCGGCTTGAAAGCACGAATGCCGCCAGACCACTAAGGCTCCCCGGTTCACGAGAAGCACGATGGGCGAAACTCTGCCCTTCGTCGCTCTGATGGCATTACCCTAGGCCGATCGGTAACAGAAACGTAGGTGTAACGTGACCACATACAAAACTCTCAGCCCGGGAGTATTGAAGACTCCCGATTTTCGGCTCCTAATCGACTCCACCCCCGGTCTGATTCACACCAGTCTGCCTGACGGATACCTCGATTTCTTCAATCAAACCTGGCTGAAGTATGTCGGTCTGCCGTTGGAAGATGTCCAGGGTTGGAAATGGACACAGTGCATTCACCCCGATGACGTTGAAGGAATCGTTCAAAAGTGGCGCTCGGCGCTGGCCAGTGGTGAGCCTTTCTTGCACGAAGCACGCGTCCGGCGGGCCGATGGCGAGTATCGCTGGATGCTGCACCACAAGGTCGCCCTACGGGACGAGCGTGGAGAGATAGTTTCGTGGTATGGGTCGAGTGTTGACATCGAAGACCGCAAGCGTGCCGAGGAGAAACTGCGGGCGGCGATGTCCGAGCGGGCGCGTCTGGCCGCAGTCCGTGCAGAGATCGGTATGGCTTTGGCACGGAAGGACAATTTGAAAGGGATTTTGGATTTGTGCGCCAAGGCGTTAGTTCGGCATCTGGATGCAGCCTTTGCTCGCATATGGACTCTCAGCCACGATGGCCAGGAACTGGAGTTGCAAGCCAGTGCGGGACTCTATACCCGGCTGGATGGTCGTTACGGCCGGATACCGTTTGGGAAGTTCAAAATCGGATCCATTGCTCAATCCAGAAAACCACATGTGACCAATGATGTGCAAAGTGATCCGCGTGTCGATGATCATGAGTGGGCGAGGGCTGAAAAAATAATGTCCTTTGCTGGTTACCCTCTGGTTGTCGAGGACCGGGTCGTGGGTGTTATGGGAATGTTCTCCCGAAAAGCGCTCAACCAAGGCAGCATTGACACTTTTTCCTTCATCGCGGACGGCATCGCACAAAGCATCGAGCGCAAACATGCGGAGGACGCCCTGCAAAGAAGCGAGTTCTATCTAGCAGAAGCACAGCGTATCGGACATACCGGAAGCTGGGCATTCAACCCTTCAGGGTTTTTCGAGCATTGGTCTCAGGAACTGTTTCAGATTTATGGCCTCGACCCGCAGATGGGCGCCCCAACGGTCGAGCAGTATCTGGCCACCGTTCATCCGCAGGACCGCCAGTTGATGGCAGAGACCATAAGAAGGATGCATGAACAGTTTTCCGGTTGCGACGTAAAGAAGCGGATCATTCGACCGGACGGCGCCGTCCGCTATATTCGATGCGTTGGTGTCCCTGTCCTGGACGACGGGGTTCTCAAAAGGTTTCTTGGGACCGCCACTGATGTCACTGAGCAAGAGGAATTGACTCAAGAGTTGCGGCGACGCGAAGCCTATTTGGCGGAAGCCCAAGGACTCAGTCACACTGGCAGCTTCGGGTGGAAGCCTGACAGCGGAGAAATTGTCTGGTCAGATGAGACCTATCGCATCTTCGAGTACGAGCGCAATGTTAAGCCAACGGTAGACCTAGTGGTGCAGCGCGTCCATCCCGAGGACCGCGCCGAATTTCAGAAGGTCATCGATGATGCCTCTGGGGGGACTACACGCTTCGAACATACGTATCGTTTGCTTCTGCCTGATGGCAGAATCAAGCACGTCCACGCCTTGGCTCACGTGGTAGAGGATGTCACCGGCAACCGCGAGTTTGTAGGGGCAGGAATTGACGTTACATCGGTCAAACGAGCAGAGCAGGAACTGCGGCAGCTCGTCGACCTTATACCGCAATATGTTGTCGTGCTGGACACTGACGGAAGAGCCACGTTTGCAAATCGTCAGACGCTTGAGTATACGGGGTTCTCTCTTGAGGAAGTGAGCGCCAGCGATTTCCGGGAACGCGCGTTCCATCCTGAAGATGTGGAGCGGCTCCGGGAAGAGCGGCAGAAAGCCCTTTCCGGTACGGTTCCCTTCGAAAATGAGCAGCGCCTTCTCGGGAAGGATGGCAAATATCGCTGGTTCCTGATCCGCTACAACCCGTTGCTCGATGAAAGCGGAAAGGCCATGCGTTGGTATTGCACAGCAACCGACATTGAGGAGCGTAAGCACGCCGAAGAGAGGACACGGAACGAAAACCTGGCATTGCGTGAGCAAATCGATCGTGACTCGATGTTCGAGGACATCGTCGGGTCTTCGGAAGCGTTGCGCAAGGTGCTGCGGCAAGTGGCCAAAGTGGCGCCTTGCGACTCCACAGTTTTGATCCTTGGTGAAACCGGCACTGGAAAAGAATTAGTTGCGCGCGCCGTCCACAAGCGCTCCGGCCGCTCGGAACGAGCGTTTATCGGTGTGAATTGTGCCGCCATCCCTCCCTCGTTGATTGCTTCCGAACTCTTCGGTCATGAGAGAGGAGCCTTCACAGGCGCGACCCAACGACGCGTGGGCCGTTTTGAATCGGCGAGTGGCGGAACGATTTTCCTGGATGAAGTGGGTGACTTGCCCCCGGAGATTCAAATCGCCTTGCTGCGGGTGCTGCAGGAACATGAGATCGAACGCGTCGGCAGTAACAAAGCGATTGCCGTGGACGTGAGAGTGGTGGCCGCGACGCATCGCGATTTGGACACCCTGGTGGCCGATGGAAAGTTCCGCGAGGACCTTCTTTACAGATTGAACGTTGTGCCTATTCAGATGCCTGCACTGCGCGAACGCGCTGATGACATTCCTGTGCTTGTCGATTACTTCATCGGTCGTTTCGGAAAGAAAGCTGGAAAAAAGTTCAGGACCATTGACAAGAAAACGGCCGAACTGTTCAAAGCCTACACATGGCCGGGCAACGTCCGCGAGTTACAAAACGTGATTGAGAGAGCAGTGATCCTGAGCGAAGAAGATGTTTTTTGCGTGGACGAAACATGGCTCAAACGGCAGGCGCCACAATCCCATGGTCCGACAGTGGCACTCACGAACACGCTGCAACATAAGGAAAGAGAAATGATTGAGGCCGCTCTCGCAGAGAGTGGAGGCCTTGTCTCCGGACCAGGTGGTGCGGCAGCCAGATTGGGGATTCCAAGACCGACCCTTGACGCGAAAATCAAGCGATTGGGAATCAACAAATATCAATTCAAAGGTCGGTCGGCCTGATCCCTGCCTATTTGGCAACCCCATCCACGTTTTGCTTAACAAACAGCATTCTGCTGAAAACCGGGCATCGTCGGTAGCTCTCAAATCTAACCTTATCAGCCACATCTGAATGGGCATTGCCTTGCATTGCTACTTGTGCCGGGACAAAAGCGGATGATCCCGATGGAGGAAATGTCTGTGAACAAGTGGCAGGTGAAGTCGGAGAGGTGAATACATGATTCCCAAAGTCGTAGTTGTAGGCGCCGGGTTTGGCGGATTGGCTGCCGCCAAGGCTCTCAGTAAGGCGCCCGCGGAGATCATCCTGATCGATCGCACGAACCACCACTTATTTCAGCCATTGCTCTATCAAGTGGCGACTTCGGTTCTGGCCCCCAGCCAAATTGGCTATCCGATCCGGGGGATTCTCCGAAGGCAAAAGAACACGACCGTGATCCAGGGCGAGGTCACAGGCGTGGATAAGGATCAGAAGTGCGTCTTCGTTAGTGACGCCGACCGCCAGAATGTGCCTATCGCCTATGACTACATAGTCTTGGCCACGGGAGCTACTCACAGCTACTTCGGCCGCAACGAATTTGAAGAGTTCGCGCCGGGAATCAAGAGCCTTGCAGACGCTGAGGCAACGCGCAACAAGGTCCTGCAGGCCTTCGAGCTCGCAGAGGCGGAAGAAGACCCAAGCCGTCATCGAGACCTGCTGACTTTCGTTCTCGTAGGCGCTGGCCCTACGGGCGTCGAGATGGCCGGGGCGTTGGCGGTACTAGTCCAAACCACGCTGAAGTCAGACTTCCGGAGGATCGATCCTTCGTCCGCCAGGA
>Ga0209465_10001400_pt1 | contig 10769 bp, 7 predicted proteins | sample PanSoiPlot1MoBio_FD_188321 | JGI IMG/M metagenome (GOLD analysis project Ga0209465, IMG submission 188321) | Tropical forest soil microbial communities from Panama analyzed to predict greenhouse gas emissions - Panama Soil Plot 1 MoBio (SPAdes)... | ecosystem: Environmental > Terrestrial > Soil...
TGGATCGAACAGTCGCGCTCGTAGAGGTGCACAGCGCCGCCGTGCTCGTCGCCGAACACCTGGATCTCGATGTGGCGCGGCCGAACGATCGCCTTCTCGATGTAGATCGTGTCGTCGCCGAACGCGGCCTTGGCCTCGCGCTGCGCGCCCGCCAGGGCGGCCTCCACCTTGTCCTCACCGTCGACCAGGCGCATGCCGCGGCCGCCGCCGCCCGCCGCCGCCTTCAGCATGATCGGGTAGCCGATGCGCGCCGCCGCCGCCTTCGCCGCCGCCGCGGTCGCGAAGCCGCGCCCGCCCTCGCCGTTGTCGCCCGGGACGACCGGCACGCCCGCGCCCTGCATCAGCGCGCGCGCCGAGGTCTTGCCGCCCATCGCGCGGATCGCCGCGGGCGGCGGCCCGATGAACGTCGCGCCCGCCGCCGCCACCGCCTCGGCGAAGTCGGCGTTCTCGGACAAGAAGCCGTAGCCGGGGTGGACCGCGTCCGCGCCGGTCTTCTTGATCGCGTCGACGATCTTGTCGGCCCGCAGGTAGCTCTCGCGCGCGGGCGGCGGCCCGATCGCCACCGCCTCGTCGGCCAGGCGCACGTGCAGCGCGGCGGCGTCCGCGTCGGAGTGGACGGCCACGGTCCGCAGGTCCAGCTCGCGGCAGGCGCGGATCACGCGGCAGGCGATCTCGCCCCGGTTGGCGATCAGCACCTTGGTGATCCTGCGGGCGGGCATAGGCCGCAAAGACTTTGGCAGCTTCGCGAGCACGAGGCCACTTCTGTCGTATCTGGACGTGGACGTGGACGTGGACGTGGTCCTAGACGTAGTCGCTGACGCTGTCGTGTGCGTGTACGTCCAGGCACACGACAGCGACTACGTCAGCGTCTACGACTATGTCCAGGTCCAGGTCCACGACCACGTCCACGACCACGTCCACGACCACGTCCACGTTCACGTCCACGCTCTTATCCACGGTCAATATCCGGCCGGCTGGCTCGGGCTGCGCGGTTCGGCCGCCGCTTCGATGCCCGCGTCGGTGCGCACGAGCAGGTTGACTGTGCCGATGTGCGGGAACGTCTTGGTCTTGTGACCGATCTTGCCGAGACCGGCGACGGCGTCGGCGCCGATCTCGGGCTCGACCCCCAAGAGCTCGGGGAACCATTGGTCGTGCACGCGCGGCGCCGCGATGGCGGCCTGCGCGTCCAGATTCCAGTCGACGACGTTCAGGAACACCTGCGCGGTCGCGGTGATGATCGTCGGCCCGCCTGCCGCCCCGACGACGACGCGGACCCGGCCGCCGTCGTCCAGCGCGATCGTCGGCGTCATCGACGACAGCGGGCGCTTGCGCGGCGCGATCGCGTTCTGCTCGTTCCCGATCAACCCGAACGCGTTGGGAACTCCCGGCTGCAACGAGAAGTCGTCCATCTCGTCGTTCAGCACGATGCCGGTCTTGCCGGCCACCAGGTGGGCGCCGAAGCCGAGGTTGACGGTCGTCGTCAGCGCGACCGCGTTGCCATCGGCGTCGATGACGGACAGGTGGGTCGTCCCGGCGTCCTTGCGCGGCTCGGGCGGCGGTCCCAGCGTCCCGTACGCGTCGCGCGACAGCACGCTCCCCGGCTTGATCCGCCGGGCCAGCTCGGCGTGATAGGCCGGCGCGGTCAGGTGCGCGACGTCGACGGAGACGAAGTCCGTGTCGCCCAGAAAGCGGGCGCGGTCGGCGAAGGCGTGCTTGAACGCCTCCGCGAGCACGTGCAGCTGCGCGGCGCTGCCGCGCGTCTCGCGCGCCGCCGCCGGGCCCGAGGGGTAGCGCGCGGCGAGGATCCCGAGCGTCTCGATCAGCGCGATGCCGCCCGACGACGACGGCGGCATCGTCAGCACGCGCAGCCCGCGATAGCCGGTCTCGATCGGCGTCCGGTCGACCGTCGCGTAGCTCGCCAGGTCCTCGGGCGTCATGACGCCGCCCGCCGACCGCACCGCGGCCACGATCTCCTTCGCCACCTCGCCCTTGTAGAAGGCATCGGGCCCGGCGCGCAGCTTGCCGAGCGTCCACGCCAGATCCGGGCGGCGCCAGGTGTCGCCCGTGTGTAGCGGCTTCGTCGCGAACAGCTCGATGAACTTGTGGTCGCCGCCGCCGGGGCCGGCGCGGTCGAGGGACGCCAGGCTCCCCGCCAGCCGCGACGAGACCGGGAAGCCGCGCGTCGCCAGCCGCTGCGCCGGTTCCACGCAACGCCGGAACGGCAGCGCGCCCCAGCGCCGCACCATCTCGCCGAGGCCCCGCACCTCGCCCGGCACCGCTACCGCCAGCCCGCCGCGCTGCGAAAGCTCGGGCACAGCGCGGCCGTCCTTGATGTAGGCGGCCGGCGTGATCGCGGCCGGCGCCCGCTCGCGCGCGTCGAGCGCGTAGATCTTCTTCTCCTTCGCGATGTAGACGAGCGCGAACGTGCCGCCCCCGATCCCCGACGATTCAGGGTGCAGAACGCCCAGCGCCAGCGCGGTCGCGCACGCGGCATCGACGGCGTTGCCCCCCGCCTTGAGCGCGGCCACGCCCGCCGCCGACGCGAGCGGATGGTCGGACGCGACCGCGGCATGCGACACCCGCAGAGGCGCTTCCGCCGCAGAGGGCGCCGCTCCCGGCGCGGCAGGCGCCGCTCCCGGACCCGCCACGGCAACCGCGACCGGAAGAATCAGACCGAAGCAGAGCGCCGCGCGCGTGATTTCCGAAAGATATCAGGGATAATGAAAGCCGGATCAGGCTTATAGTCTGAGGCCCGCTCCACGAACATGGCCGAGCCCACCGACAAAGACGCACGCGGACCCGTCAACCTCCGGATCAAGTTTCGCAGCGAGAGCCTGCAGCAGTTCATCGAGCGTTACGGGGTCGACGTCAGCCGCGGTGGAATTTTCATCCGGACGCGCGAGCCGCTGCCCGTCGGCACGCGGCTCAAGCTCGACTTCCAGCTGGTCGACACGGTGCCGCTGTTCCAGGGCGACGGGACTGTCGTCTGGATCCGCGAGCACGACCCGGCGCGCGCCGGCGTGACGCCCGGGATGGGCGTCCGCTTCGATCGGTTGACGCCGGAGAGCCAGACGACGCTGGACACGATCCTCGAGGAGAAGATTCGCCTCCAGCAGAGCGGCGTCGCGCCCGGATCGGTCGCGAAGGCGGGCGCCGGGATGGCGGTGCGGCGGCCGTCGGGTGCGTTCGCGACGCTTGAATCGCACGGCGCGAGGCCGGCCGGACCGCCGCCGCTTCCCGTCGAGGTGAAGATGGACACGCCGATCGCGCCGGCGGCGGGCGCAACGGGCGCGGCGCCGGTGACCGCGATGCCGACGTCGTCGTCGCGCTCGGGGGCGCACGCGACCGGTTCCAGCATCTTCTCGCGACCGCGCACGACCAGCGGCATGCGCGCCGTGCCGGTGCCGTCCGCCCTTTTCGAGGCGCCGACGGCGGCGGACATCGACAAGGCGCTGTCGGTGCTGGAGGAGAAAGGCGGCCCCGCGCCGTCGCTGCCGTTCGCCCCGACGATCGTCAAGGCGGACACGTCCCGTCCCCCCGCCGATGACGAGCCGACGAAGGTGTTCGAGACCACTGCGCAGCAGGAGTTCTCGGTCAACGAGGCGAAGACCGGGCCTGCCACGGTGCTGCCCGAAACGGGCATTCCGATCGCGATGGATGGCGGCGAGGGCGAGCTGACCCAGCGCGCGCTCGTCGATCCGGCGGACGGAAAGGTGAAGGTCGATGCGGACGTCGCCGCCGCCCTCGACGGCAAGGGCGTCAAGAAGGGCGACGCGCAGGCAGACGCGGCCGTGCTGGACGCGCCGCTCGCGTCGCTCGTCGATTCGGGCTCGGCGCCGTCGGCGAAGCCACCGACGCCGCCGGCGATGAAACCCGCCGCCCCCTCCATCCCGCCGACGCCGGCCGCCGCTCTGAAGTCGGGCGTACCGATGCGGATCACGACCGATCGGCCGATCGCGACGGAGAGCGGCCGCTTCCGGAGCGACACGCGCTACAAGCGCGCGCGTGGCAAGGGGCTCGGCCGCGCCGTCGCCGCCATCGTCGTCGTCGGCGGGCTGGGCGCGGGCGGCTTCTTCCTGAAGCAACGGCACGATAAGAAGGTCGCGGCCGACGCGCAGGCGGCGGCCGCAGCGGCCGCAGCGGCCGAGGCGGCTGCGAAGGCGGCACCGCCGCCACCACCCCCACCGGCGCCGCAACCGGGCACGGAGACCGGCGGAGCGGCGGCGGGGGCGAATCCGACGGAGGCCGCGGGCTCGGCGAACGCCGAAAAGCCGACGGCCGTCGCGGAGGCCAAGACCGAAGCCAAGGTCGATAAGCCCGACAAGCCGGACAAGTCAGGCAAGCCCGACAGGCAGGACGTCGGCAAGTCGGCCGCGACCGAAAAGGCCGCGCGCGGCGAGGAGGGATCGACGCCGGTGAAGACGCGCAAGCGCGAGCGCGCATCGGCCGAGAAAGCCGCACCGGCGCAAAAGCCCGAGGAGGGAGCAGGCGAGAAGCACGCCGCTGGCGACGAGGGCGCCAAGGCCGGAGGCGAGGCGGCCAAGGAGACCACCAAGTCCGCCGAGACGGGCAAGTCCGCCGAGACGGGCAAGGCGGCCGAGGGCGACAAGACGGGTGAAAAGGCGGGTGAAAAGACGGGCGAAGCGGCCAAGCCGACCGAGGCGGCGGCCGCGCCCGCGGTGACCGAGCGCCCCACTCTCAAGATCACCTCCAGCCCGACCGGCGCCGACGTCGTGATCGACGGCGTGCCGGTCGGCACGACGCCTTTCTCCAGCCGCGACATCACCACGGACGCGACCCACGCGATCTCCGTCAAGAAGGACGGCTTCGAGACGCACGAACGCATGATCAGCGGGTCCGACTGGTCGCGGGGCAAAGGCGGCGCGCAGCTGCTGAAGTTCAACGTCAAGTTGAGACGCGCCGGAGCCGAGAAGGCGCCGGCGGCCGAGGGCGAGAAGAAGGAGAAGCCGCCCGAGGTCGAGATCCTGACCCCGTCGGACCCGTGACGTGAGGGCGCTCGCGCGCGCGCTGGGCCTCGTCGCCGCTCTGGGGGCGACGGTCGGGTGTCGGCGCGGCGGATCGGCGCCGGTCGCGGTCGCTTCCGACGGCGCCGCGGCGCCGGCGGCGGCGCGCGCCGAGCCGCGCCGCTTTCATCGCATCGACGTGCACACGCACATCGGACCCGACGGCATCCCGCGCGCGGTGCGGCTGATGAACGAATGGGGCATCGACGGCGCCGTCAACCTGTCCGGCATGTATCCGGGTCCGCCGCGCGGCATGCTCGAGACCCAGCTGGCCGCCGCGGCGACCGCCGACGGGCGGATCGCCGTCTTCATGACGCCCAACTTCAAGCTGGTGCGGGCCGTGAAAAACTACGGCGAGGCGATGGCCGCCGAGCTGGCCGAGGGCCAGCGCCTGGGCGCGCGCGGCCTCAAGATCACGAAGGGCCTCGGCCTCGGCATCCCGGCGCCCGACGGCAAGCGCCTGCTGCCGGTCGACGATCCGGGGCTGGATCCGCTGTTCGAGCGGGCCGGCGCGCTCGGCATGCCGGTCGCGATCCACATCGGCGATCCCAAGGCGTTCTGGAAGCCGGTGTCGCCCGACAACGAACGCTGGGACGAGCTGCGCGTCCACCCCGAGTGGTCCTTCTACGGGCCGGGGATTCCGTCGTGGCAGGAGCTGTACGACCAATTCGAGCGGCTGGTCGCCCGTCACAAGAAGACGACCTTCATCGGCGTCCACTTCGGCAACGATCCCGAGGATCCCGACAACGTGGCGCGGATGCTCGACAAGTACCCGAACCTCTACATCGACACGGCGGCGCGCGTGCCGGAGATCGGGCGCCATCCGCAGGACAAGATGCGGCGTTTCTACGCCAAGTATCAGGACCGCGTGCTGTTCGGCACCGACACCGGCATCGGCCCCGACGACGCCGACATGATGTACGGCTCGACGGGCGCCACCGTGCCGACGCGCGCCGACGAGGTCCGTTTCTTCACGTCGACCTGGCGCTATTTCGAGACGTCCGATCGCCAGTTCGAGAGCCCGACGCCCATCCAGGGGCGATGGAAGATCGACGGCGTCGGCCTTCCCGAGTCGATCCTGCGCAAGATCTACTTCGAGAACGCGGCGCGGGTGCTGCGCTGGCGGCCGCCCGGGACCTGAGCCGCGCGGCAGCAAGGCGGCGATGGCTTGACTGCCGGGTTCGGGTCTTCATAATGGCTCGTCTTATTCCGGAGTAGCTCAGTGGCAGAGCAGGCGGCTGTTAACCGCCGGGTCGGGGGTTCGAACCCCTCCTCCGGAGCTCGGGGCCGGAGGCCCCTTCGCGCCGGAGGGTGGTTCAGTGGCCGAGGTGCCGGCAAGGCCGGTACCTCGGGCAACAAACCCCCTCGCGCTCGGGCGGGACGCCTCTGCTCTTGTGTTCGAACGAGGGGCCTAGCCTCGTTCGAAGGTCAGCTTGGCGCAATCGTAGGTGACGGTCACGGGGATGGAGGACGGGATGTTCGGGTCGGGTGAGACTTGCAGGATCTGGTCGGGACAGGTCGCCGACGTCTCGAGTTGCCAGCAGGGGGCCAGGTTGGCGCTATCGGCGCAGGAGGGAACGTGCGACGAGATTATGTGGCCCGCGCCATCAGGCTGCATCTCCGTCACCTTGCAGTCGGGCTGCCCGCTGGAATTCAGACCGACCGGCCCCTGGACGCACGGCGGGCCCAGGGTCTGGTTGATCGCCGCCGCGAAGCGCGCGAGGCCGGGACCGAAGCTCGCATCGCAGACGGACAGCTGCAGGCCGTTGATTCCGAACTCCTCGGCGAGCTGCGCGTTGCGGACGCCCGGATCGCCGACGCGCCCGTCCGCCGCCGTGCACGCATGGGTGATCGCGGGCCACGGACAGGAGGCGGCTCCGCAGGATGCGTCATCGTAGGCTGGGGCGTTCCAATGCACGGTGTACGGCGTCGGCGGCCCCTGGATCGAGGTGACGACGATCCTGTTGGGATCGGCTTTCAAGCTCTTGATGGCGTCGGCGGCCTGCTTCGTGCTCAGCAGGTAGCCCTCGGTGTCGTCCGACGCGCAGTTGTCGTAGGTGACCGTCTGGTTCACGTCGTTGTTTGGCGCGGTGCGATCCGGGTGCGGGACGTTGCGGTTGGGACCGAGCATGCCCCTCGGGCACGTGTGACCGAATTCGTTGCAGCGGAAGTGGGTCGGCGGGCCGAGCTGCGACGCCATGTCATGGTTGGCGCTCGTGTCGAAAAGCGGAACCTGTGCGTTGGGGCCGTTGCCCGGCGCCGCCGAGCAGTCGTCCTGGGGGGTCAGCATCACGATCGCGAGCACGGCCTCGGGCCGCAGGAAGCTCTGATTCTCCTGCGGCGGGTCGCGACCGTCGGCGCCGAACGCGCGCAGGACGGCGGCGAGCGGCTGCTGGAATCCACAACCGCTCTGGCCCAGCGCGGCGATGCAGCCGAAGACGTCCGCGATGTTGCCGGTGTAATTACCGCCCCCGACGTTCGAGATGAACGTGGCGCCGCGCTGGAGGTTCGACGCGCTGCAGGTTCCGCGGGCGGCGTACTGGAAGACACCGTTCTTGCCCCCCATGTAGTCGCAGCCGGCGATCGACCCGTCCCCCGCCCCGAAGTCCGTCGATACGACGGCGATCTGGAGGTTCGGGAGGCCGGCCGGGTCGGCTTGCAGCGCGGTCATGAAGGTCGGAAAATTGCTGATCAGGTTGTTCTGGGCCGCCGCCATGCCCGACGAATCGTCGATCACGAACACGACGTCGACGTCGCGTTGCCCGGGATACAGCGTCCCCGTCCACCTGTTGGGCGGGGGGCCGCCGTCGTTGTTCGGGTGCAGCTGGTCCGTCGCGCAGGCGTCGAGACCGACGGCGAAGAAAAGCGCGCAGCCGAGGACGAGGGGGCGGATGGGCACGGGTCGCCTCGAAGAACGGGGAAATGATCGCATGGTCGGCCTCCTTTTGCGCCGAATCAGTCGGGCCGACCGCGCCTGCGAGAAAATTTTTCCCGCGGGCGCCTCGGCGCCGACTAATTGAGCATCCGCATGTCCACCCGCTGGCCGCTGCCGCTCGTCCCCTGCGCCTTCCTGGCGGCCAGCGCGCCCGCCGCGGCGCCCGCCGCGACGGCCATCCGGCTGCGAACCACCGGCGATCTCCCGTTCACCGCGGAGGAGCTGGAACAGGCGGCGGGCGCGCGATTGGCGATGAGCGCCGAGGCCGGCGCGCCGGTCGTGATCGTCGGCCCGACCGACGAGGCAGGCGTTCAGGTCGGGATGGGAGAGCGGCGGACGGTCGTCGTGGTCGGCGCGCACACCGGGCTGGCCGCGGCGCGCATCGTCGCGCTCGCGATCGCCGAGCTCGCCGCCGAGGCGTCCGACGCGCATCCGGCTCAGAAGTCGGATCCCGAAGCGCCGGTGGCCCACGCCGCCGCTGCAAACGCGCCGCCCGTGATCGCGGCGCCGGCGGCGACGCCGCTGCCCGTGTCCGCCCCGCCCCGTCCGGCCGCGCTGATCTCGGTCGCGCTCGGCGCCGCGAAGGGGATCGATGCCACCGAGCCGTTCACCGGGACCTGCGAAGCGGACGTGACGCTTCCGCTGGGACGCTTCGACGTGGCGGGAACGCTGGGCGTCTGGAGGGTGCCCACGCGCCACGCTGGCCTCGCCGACGAGGCCTCGTTCGTGGCGGGCGCGGTGCGCGCGAGCGCGGGCCTGCGGTCCGGACCCGTGCAGCTCCTCATCGGTCCGTTCGTCGCGCCCTATCGCATCGAAGGCGGCGTCAGCCACACGGGTGTGCTGGCGGGGGGCGGCGCGATGCTGCGCGTGGGACGCAAGCTCGGCGCGGCGCCCAAGGTCCACGTGTTCGGATCGTTTCGGGTGGACGCGTTCGCCAACCGCGTGAGCGTGTCGCTTGTCGGCGCCGAGCCGAGCTTTGCGACCCCGCGCCTGGCCGGCGCCCTCGGCGTCGGGATCGCCTGGGATCTGGGGAGCTGATGGAATCGCGGCGACCATTCGTCTTCGCTGCCCCGATCACGGGAGAACGTCTGACCGACGCCCCGTGGCCGGCCGACGGCAACAGCGACGATCGCCCGCTGGTCCGGGCCGCCGCCACGGGCGATGCCGCCGCGTTCCGCGAGCTCTACCGCCGGCACCTCCCGACCGTCCACGCGCGCCTGACGCTGATGGTCGGGCCCGGCCCCGAGCGCGACGATCTGATCCAGCAGATCTTCCTGGACGCCTATCGGGCCCTGTCGCGGTTCCGCGGCGACGCGCGTTTCGGGACGTTCCTCAATCGCATCGCGATCAACGTCGCCTGCGAGCACCTGGAACGGCGGCACCGCAACCGCGCGCGCTACGCGCCGTTCGCGGAGGCGCTGCTCGATCGGCTGGTGGCGCCGGATGCCTCGCCGGAATCGCGGGCCAGTCAGCGCCAGGATCTGGCCCAGGCGTTCCAGCACCTGGAGGCGGTCCGCCCGAAGAAACGGATCGCCTTCGTGCTGGTCGCCGTCCAGGGACTGTCGCTGGACGAGGCGGCCGAGCTGCTCGAGGCCAGCGCGGAGACGGTCAAGCAACGCGTCCTGCACGCCCGCAAGGAGATCACCGCCCGAATGGCCAGGGCCGCGGCGCGGGCGCGGCCACGCGAGGGAATCCGATGAACGACCTTCGACATCGCGGCAGCCAGGCATCCGGTGAACCTGCGGACCCGGTCGAGGCGCGCGTGATTGCCCCGCTTCGGGCAGCGAACCTGGCGCCCGACGATCTGCAGCTCGCGCGGCTCTGCGCCGCGATCGACACGGCCCTCGAGGATGCGGTCGTTCCGCCGGCGGCGGCGCCGGAACGGGCGGCGCGACGGACGAAGCTGTCCCACCGGGGCGCGGTGGCGGTCGCGCTGGCCGCGGCCGTGGCCGCCGCGCTGATCGCCGCGCCGTCGCTGCGCCGGGCGCGGGGCCCCGTCGCGTCCGAACGCGCCAGGAATCCCTTGCCGATCGCGCCCGAGGGCGACGGGCCCGCGCCTGCCGCTCGCCCATCGGCGCCGCTGGTGGTGCCCGCGGGGGCACGCTTTCGAGGCCGGATCGGAGAGCGCGTGCGCTTCACGCTGGTGGGGCCGGGTGAGATCTCCGCGTTCGCCGCCGGTGGCGGAACCGATCTCGACCTCGCGAGCGGGCGCCTGGTCGTCGACTACGACGGACACGGCGGCCAGATCCTGCGCGTCCGTTCGCCCGGCGCCGTCACGACGGTCGTCGGGACGTTGTTCGCCATCGAGGCGCGCGGGCGAACGTCGCTGGTCGCGGTGGCGCGCGGCTCCGTGGCGGTCGAGGGCGCGGGGGCCCGTGTCCAGAAGATCGCGGCCGGCCGCAGCTGGCTCGCCGATGCGGTCGAGACCGAACCGATCCCCAGCGATCTGGCCGCCGACCTGGCCGCCCAGGACGTCGCCGCCGCGCCGGCGACCGGCGGCGCCGAGCCCGCCGACAGCGCGAGTCGCCAGCCGCCCCCGGCCCCGCCGGCGACCGTCCCCGCGACAGCCGCACGCCACGACCGGCCGCGACGCGCGCCGCAGCCGCCGCCCGGCGACAAGGACGCCGAGACCGCGTATTCCGCCGCCGAAGAGCTGATGCGTACGGGCTCGACGACCGCCGCGCGCAGGGCGCTGCTCGATTTCGTGGCCGCCCACCCCGCCGATCCGCGCGCCGAGCTCGCGCTGCTGGACCTGGCGCGCCTGGCCCTGGCGGCCGGGCATCCGATCGAGGCGCGCGGCTACGTGACGC
>Ga0209465_10001403_pt1 | contig 10743 bp, 10 predicted proteins | sample PanSoiPlot1MoBio_FD_188321 | JGI IMG/M metagenome (GOLD analysis project Ga0209465, IMG submission 188321) | Tropical forest soil microbial communities from Panama analyzed to predict greenhouse gas emissions - Panama Soil Plot 1 MoBio (SPAdes)... | ecosystem: Environmental > Terrestrial > Soil...
GCCTTTGTCGAACGATGCTTCTCCCTTCCAATGAAAGGATTCCGGCGTAATCTCAGTGAAGCTCCAGCGCGACAGCGCACCCGTTTCTGTCGCGCCTTCCTGGACGATGTCCGCCCCCTGCTTGCGTCCGATTTGCTGCCTGTAGGCGTTGGTCGCGGGGTCGATCCAGTGGATGTGCCAAGCGTCAATAGCAGGGTCGTAGACGCGAATTGTCGTCCCGTACCAGTTGCCCGCGACCGGCATGACCGGCGCCCCTGCGCGGCGTTCCTTGCGACGGGGAATCATCCAGACATCCTGAATCGCCCGGCCCTCGAGAACCCATCCGAAGTGGATCTCGCCCTGCCCCTGATGAGGGACGCCGTCCAGTGTGTAAGTGACGATATCCGCGTCCCAATCGCCAACGAACTGCCCATACAACGTGAGCGCGTCCGCGAACCCTGGAGCGGGGCCGTCGGCATGCAGCACCGTGATCAGGTCGGAAGATTTCGAGTTCGACATTTGCGCCTCCCCAGGGCTGCTTCCTGAGACTGACAGCACGAGTACAACCGCGATCAGGTTGGAAGACTTCTGGACCAGCATGAGCACCTCTCCGAGATTGGATAGCGGGAGAGAAGCAAAGGGTCGGCGATCGTCGCTTGGGGAAAATTGCTATTTTTTCTGGGCGCAAGAATCGGCTCTTTCTGGCCCAAAGAATCGGCTCCTCTCGAGAGGCCAATAGTGGATTGGGCGGACCTTGTTCTGGGCGGGACGCCGTACCGCTCTCTTTCAACGGCTGCGTTGCAACACACGGTTGCAACACAATGTCACCCATTTTTAGCCTACATGCTCAGTAGCATAGCAGGCATGCTTTATTGACTAGAGGCGTTGCCTTCGGAGGCCAACCGAGGCGGGGCCGAAGCGCGAGATTCTTCAATCGGAATTGCGAGAGAATCTGCCATGGGCCGGAGAATGCCTTTACAAGCCGAGCAATGGTCGCAAGTCGCACCAGACAGGTTGGTCATTCGAATTAATTGGCCCCGGGTGGTCTTTGTCGGGCTAGTCGCAACACTGCTGGCGGCGATAGTCACAACACTGGTCACCCTCAGATACCAAGCCACGAGCGACCATACCGCGCAGGCAGTCTTGGGCGGCCCGCCTGCGGCAAATCACGCATCACCGGCCCCACAAGCCGATCCGCCCGCTGGGCACCTCGTCGCAGGGCCAGTGGCCGGGGGAACGGATGAAAGCTTACCGCTTGGCATTCTTGTTCGTGGGCCGAGCGAAATCGCGTCAGGCGCCGCGATCGAGATCATCGGTCTTCCGAGTGGATGGGCGCTGTCGGCGGGCCGGCCGTTCGGCGAAAAAGGTTGGCGTATCCCTGCCGCCAAGCTTCCCGGTGCAGCGATTCTTCCGCCGCGAGGCTTTTCCGGTGCGATCGATCTTGTGGCGGAACTGCGGCTGGCGGACGACACGCTCGTGGAGCGCCAATCCGTGCGTCGGGTAAGGATCGACCCAGGGCTTGCAACGACGCCTCCCCAGCCGGTCGAGTCCATGCGCGCGACGGCCATCAAGTTGCCATCGACTTCCGTGTCGTCGGACGAAAAGGTCGTGAGCGAAGAGTTTACCGGGAACGGACGCGAGGCCGATTCCGAGGAGATCACGTCGCTCCTAAAGGTTGGCGAGGGTCTGCTTGCGGCACGCGATCTAGCTGCTGCGCGCATTGTGCTACGGCGGGCCGTGGAGGCCGGCAATGCCCGCGCCGCGCTTTTGCTCGGCGAGACCTACGATGGAGGTTTTCTCCGCCGATTCGGCTACAACCCGGATGTCGACCGTACCACCGCGCGAACATGGTATGAGGTTGCGAGAAGGCTTGGTTCAACCGAAGCACTCCAACGGCTCAATCGACTTGCCCACGACGGGCCGGGGGGCGACCTGCCAAGTCGTCCATGACCATTGTGCCGGTCGTAGAACGGCGGTTCTTTCGGATGCTCAGCCGGCATCGGGTCAGCGGTTCTTTGTCCATATTGCTCTTTAGAACCTCCCGGATATAGCTTTTATCGCATCTAGGAGCCGCGATGGCGGGTCAATTGCGCGCCGGCGGAAACAGCGGAGGCCCGCGTGCGCGCCACGACCAAGTTCAAATCCATGCTAGGCGGCGACACCATCGTGGTTGCCCCCGGGGCGTTCGACGGATTATCGGCACGCCTTGTGGAGCAGGCGGGATTTCCGGCGGTTTACGCAAGCGGCGGCGCCATCGCGCGCTCGACCGGCGTGCCCGATCTCGGCCTCATGACGCCGGATGAGATCGCCCGCCGGCTCGCCGACATGGTCGAGGCCGTCGGCGTGCCGGTGATCGCCGACGCCGATACGGGCTACGGCAATGCCCTCACGGCGCAGCGCGCCGCGCGCGCCTTCGAGCGCGCCGGGGTCGCAGCGTTCCATCTGGAGGACCAGACCTTCCCGAAGAAATGCGGCCATTACGACGACAAGGCGCTGGTCCCCACGTCCGAAATGGTGCAGCGGCTACACGCCGTGCGCGACGGGTTGCGCGACCCCGATTTCGTCGTCATCGGCCGCACCGATGCCATTGCGGTGGAGGGCTATGCCGCCGCGCTCGACCGCGCCGCCGCTTATCTCGACGCGGGCGCTGATATGATCTTCGTCGAAGCGCCGACCACCGAGGATGAGATCGCCGACATCGCGAAGCGCCTGCCTGGCTACAAGCTCATCAACATGTTCCATGGCGGCAAGACGCCGCTTTTGCCGGCTTCGCGCCTGCAGGAGTTGGGCTACCACGTGGTCATCATCCCAAGCGATGCGCAGCGCGCCGCCATCAGGGCGATGCAGCGGGTGCTGGCAACGATCGCGCGCGACGGCAGCGCCGCCGCCATGATCGACGACATGGCATCGTTCAAAGACCGTGAAGCTGTCGTCGACACTGCGGGCTATCTCGCTCTCGACCGTCGCTACTCCGCATGAGCCACGGAACCGGCGGCGACAATCCTTACACCAGAGGCATCGCGGAATTCATCGGCGGCCTGACCTACCAGCGCATTCCCGCCGACGTGATCGCCCGCATCAAGCTGTTGATCCTCGATTCGTTTGGGTGCGCTGTCTACGGCACCGAGCTGCCATGGAGCCGGATTCTGGTGGCGACGCTCAGCGGGCTCGACCACACCGCGGCCTGCGCTGTGTGGGGCACCGGCCGGCGCCTGTCCGCCCCTCACGCAGCGCTCGCCAACGGGACGCTGGTGCAGAGCTTCGAGCTTGACGATGTCCACCGGGCGGGCGTGCTGCACGTGGGCGCCGTCACCCTACCGGCGCTTATCGCGGTCGCGGAGCTGCGCCCCGGTATGACCGGGCCGGATTTTCTGCGTGCCGCGGTCGCCGGCTACGAGATCGGGCCGCGCGTCGGCCTGTGCATGGGTCCCGAGCATATCGGCCAAGGCTGGCATTCGGGCGCGACCGTCGGGGTGTTCTCGGCTGCTGCGGGCGCAGCGGCGGGCTTGCGGCTTTCCGCTCACCAGGTGGTGCACGCGCTCGGCATCGCCGGCACCCAGGCCGCCGGCTTGATGGCGGCGCAATACGGCGCCATGGTCAAGCGCATGCACGCGGGCCGCGCAGCGCAGAGCGGTCTTTACGGCGCGCTGCTAGCAGAGGCAGGGTTCACCGGGATCGTTGACGTACTCGAGAGCCCCTATGGGGGCTTCTGCACCACGTTCTCGCGCTCGCACGATCGCTTCAATCTGGCCGAGCTTACCGCCGGCCTCGGCGAGCGCTTCGAAACCCGGGGGGTCGCGCTTAAATTCTATTCCTGCGTCGGCAGCAACCACACCGCGCTCGACGCGATCCGGTTGATCGCGGCGCGCCGACCGTTCGGGGCGGAGGACGTCGCCAAAATCACCGTCCATGGCTCGCAGGCGACCGTCGATCACGTCGGCTGGCCCTACCGGCCGCAGGGTCTCACGTCGGCGCAGATGAACCTGCCCTTTTGCATCGCGACCCTGCTCGCCGAAGGCGATGTTTTTGTCGACCAGTTCTCAGACGCCGCCGTGACCGATCCGCGGCGCATCGCGCTCGCCGCCAAAGTCGACGTGGTGCACGATCCCGCCATCACCGCGCGCGGCGCCAAGCTGCGACACATGGTGCGGGTCGATGTGCAGTTCACCGACGACACGCTGGAGAGCGAGACCGTGGAGGCGCCACGCGGCAGCGAGCAGAAGTTCGCCAGCGAGGCCGATGTCGTCGAGAAATTCCGCAAGCTGGCACGACGCAGCTGCAGCGATGCGCAGGCCGCGCGCATTGTCGAACTCGTGCTCGGATGCGATAAACTCGCCGATATCGGCGTGCTGGTGTCGGCGCTCGCCGGGAAGGGTGTTTGAAGCTGATCAATCAGCAAACGGCAGACGGATGACTGTACCGACAAACGACCAAGGAGATGTGTGATGTACCGGCTTATAGTGGCAGCTGCAATGACTATCGGGATAACCAATCACGCCGCATCGCAGGTCAGCTTAGGAGAACTTCCGGTATCACCATGCACTTTTCTGGCTCCTTCAACGCTGGACACCAAGCCGGTGGAAGCACGGTGGGATTACATTTGCCCGAGAGATCGCATTTGCAGTTTTCAGTTCTCAGGCCTAGAGGGAACGAATGGCGTATTGGAAGCATCGATCTTTATCTTGAAAGCAGGTTTGCAGAACCGCGCATTTGCTGCAGCTGTCAGGAATAAGGACGGAACCTCATACTACTATACGGAAAATCCGACTGAGTTCAGTTGGAACGTCCAAAATATGACGCTGCAATGCAAGCCACAACTATAGTCCGCCTTATTCTGTGATGTTTATGACTGCAAGTCCGTATGGCACAAGCCACGGGTCAGGGGCTCATCGCCATGCCGTATGAGTTGTATTATTGGCCCACCATCCAGGGACGCGGGGAATTCGTCCGCTTGGCGCTCGAAGAGCTCGGGCAAAGCTACGTCGATGTCGCACGCAAGCCGAACCGAGGCGGCGGCGTGCCTGCGATGATGACGATGCTTGACGGCGAGCGCATCAAACGTCCTCCATTCGCGCCGCCGTTCCTCAAGAGCGGTCAACTCATCGTCGGGCAGACGGCAAATATCCTGCTTTTCCTGGGCATGCGGCACGGCCTTGCGCCGCGCAGCGATGCGGGGCGCCTGTGGACCCATCAATTGCAGCTCACGATCGCCGACTTCGTGGTCGAGGTCCACGATACGCATCACCCGATCGGAAGCGGACTGTACTACGAGGACCAGCGCCGCGAAGCGAAACGGCGCGCCGCGGATTTCCTGCAGCACCGGGCGCCGAAGTTCATGGGTTACTTCGAGCAGGTGTTGGAGCGCAGCGGCGGCACCTATCTCCTCGGCCGCAGGCTCACCTATGCCGACCTGTCGCTGTTCCAGGTGGTCGAAGGCCTGCGTTACGCGTTTCCGAAGGCGGTACCTCGCTTGGAGAGGAAGATCCCCCGCGTGGTCGCGCTGCACGACAGTGTCGCCATCCGTCCGCGCATCTCCGCCTATCTTGCCTCAGAGCGGCGGATTGCCTTCAACGAGCAGGGGATCTTCCGATATTATAGAGAGTTGGACCCCTGAGCCCCATTCGTGGCGGTTCGACGCCGTTGCTGCGCCATGGCTCGGCCATCGGGCCTATGTGCCGTGAGTGCAGTCATGAAAGGCACGCCGCAGTCGGATCCCGTGCTGCTGGCCGGAATCGCGGCCACGTACGCCAAATAATCCTGCAAGAGAACTTGAGCGCAACTCCTTACTCAAATCACCCCGCGTGCCTCCTCAAGCCGGTGCGTACGAGATCGATATGATGTCGCAACATATATAGCATGCTGCCATATGCGGCCGGCACTCTGATATGATTTGCCTTTCGTTCCAATTCTTCAAGCTCCGCAGCAATTTTGCTAGCGGTGTCTTTGTCGCCTGTTTCGAGCTCCCTCTCCAGGAACATCAACTCGCCGTATAGGCGGAGAATCTGACGCCGCATGAGCCAACTGTAAAGGAAGGGCACAGGTCGCATGAACGGAGAGAGCACACCCAACGTACCCACCAGAATGAGCAGAGGGAATAGCAGCTCATTGATCAGCTCGGCTGCCCAGAATGGAAGATAATTCTTAAAAAAATTGTTCAGAAAAAAAGGCAGGCCCGGTTTGTAGAACTGTTGCGCCGCGGCGCTCAATGGAGGGTTAGTGGCTTCTGCGGAAGGAAATTCGTTGGCGTGTTGAAACAGGCTCTGTCCCGAGTGGATCTGCTTGGCGGCATTCAGCAGCAGATACTGAATCGCGGGATCGAGATCCTTACGCACCACCAAACTGGCCTTTGTTGCGATCAAGACCACGTCCGTTGGCGGTTGATCGTTCGTTAAATCACTTACGCCCCGGTGCATCACCACCTTGTGGAGATAGGGATAGAGATCCGCATAGGCGTCCGCCTCTGGATAGCCCGATAATATGATGTCCTTGGCATGGAGCAGCTGCTGTACGCCGGGGGCGTCCCAGGAAGCCACCATAAAGGTGGCGTCAATCTTCCCGGCCAACAGCTGATCAATGGCTTCTTCCGTCGCCAGGTTATGAAAATCGCTGACCCGCTCATCAATCCCATGTCGCCGGAGCAGTTGGCGCGCCAGCGCCTGCGTGCCGCTCCCATCGGGTCCGATAGCGATCCTTCGGTCGCGCAGACTGTCGAGCCCTTCGCCTCCGACCCCGCGCCTGCGGAACAACCATAAGGGCTCGTAGAAAACCGTTCCAAGCGATTCGAGGTCTGATGAATTTTCCGGGGTGATAATGCCGCCCTGGATCAGCGCGACGCTGACGCGCTGCTTCGGATCCGGGTGACGCAGTAATCGCAGATTGTCCAACGATCCGGCTGTTTCCTTCACCTGTACTTCCACGTGCTCATGCGCAAGCTCGGCGCTGTAGCGCTTGCCGAACTCGTAATAAGCAAGGTCCTTGCTCCCCGTCGCCATCACGATGTTGCCCGGTAAGTGGAGGAACATCCAAACAGCCGAACCGGCAATCAGGGCGATCAGGGCGGCGACGGTCACACTGATCGTAATTGCAGATCCGTGGTTTTGCAGGGAGCCTTTAGCAGCCATGTACTACCACTTTTGGCTGTGTCATTCCCGATCGCCAAATTTCCTCAGTCGGATTGCTCCTGTCGCAGTGCCCAGACGAGTGAAATTCACTTTGGCGGTTCGAAGCCGTTGCTGCGCCACCGCTCTGCCATCGCGGTCGACGTGAGGGCCGTAATGAATGCCCGCGCCGCGGTGGGGTCAGTGCTGCTCAACGGAATCGCGGCCGCATACGCCGAATAGTCCTGCAGCGCCGGCGGCAGGGGGCCGGCGAGCCTCACGCCTTTCACCGCCATTGCCTCGCTGATGAACACGATTGCAAGCTCGGCGCGGCCTTCCGCGACTTCGATAGCGGCTTCGCGGCCGCCGCGGGTCATCACCGCCTTCTTTTTGATGTCGTCACCGATGCCGAAGCGCTCGGCGACACTCGTGAAGTAGATGCCCGAGGTGCCGCCCTCGGCCGGATTCGTATAGGCGACCGAGCGCGCCTCGATCAGGGCCTTCTTCAATGCGTCGGGCGACGAAACGTCGGGCGCGCTCGCTCCCTCCCGGATCGCGACCCCGATGCCGACGCGTCCCAGCTCGGCGCGGCTGCCGGGCGTGAGCTTGCCGGTCTTTTCGAGTTCGCCCATCAACGGCGCCGATACGATGATCAGGTCGGCGTGCTGGCCGGAGGCGATGATGTTGCGCAACTGGCCGGTGGTGCCGATGGTGAAGTCGAATTTCTGGCCGGTCTGATGCGAATAGTCGTCGATGATCTGCGCAATCAGGCCGCGCACCGCACCGGCGGAGATCACCTTGAGGTCGGCCGCGGCGGCGGGCGCCGGGCCGAGGGCAGTCGCGAGAGCAGCCAAGAGGGCTGCGGCGACGGCAACGCAAGAAGCAAGACGACGAGTCATCGTTTCCCCCAAAATTCGGCCGCGTGGGACATGCAGCGTCGGCCGTATGGATTTATGGGATATAGCTCGCGCCAATTCTAGGGCGGATTCCGGTCAGGTTGAAGCATCGGCACCATCATTGCCGCGGTAGGGGCGACCCTTGTGGTCGTCCGGTTTGCGGACCGCGTGACCCGATCGGTTTGGAAAAAACGCGGCATGCCGGACCTTCCCAGGGCCACCTGCAACAGGGCGACCACAAGGTCGCCCTACATCATCCTCACGGGGTCGACGCGAATCCGCCGTTGTCACTTTTCATGATGCTCCGATCGCTTTAGTCCAGATTGGCTGAAGCGAGTGACGGGGCGATCCGAGCGCAAAATCCCAAAGCATCCTCACCGCCGGGCTTTCAGCACTTCCGGATTCACCACGTTGATCGGCGCACCCGCTGCGTAGGCGCTGATCTGCTCGAAGATGTCGGCGAACTGAAGCTCGTATTCGTCGCGCGATACGTAGCCGAGATGCGGCGTGCACACGACGTTCTCCATGTTGAGCAGGGGATGGGCAATGTCGCGCATCGGCTCCTCCTCATAGACATCCACCGCCGCCATGCCCGGCCGGCCGGCGCGCAGCGCCGCCACCAGCGCGCCGGGCTCGATCAGCGGCGCCCGGCTGGTGTTGACCAGCAGGGCGGTCGGCTTCATGCGGGCGAGGTCGGCGCCGGTGACGATGCCGCGCGTCGCATCGACGAGCCGCATGTGCAGAGTGATCACGTCGCATTGTTCGAAGAATGCCGCCTTGCTGGCCGCGGCCTCATAGCCGTCGGCCCGGGCCTTGAGCAGCGTGACTTCGCGCGCCAACACCACGACGTTCATGCCGAAGGCCTTGCCGTAGCCCGCGACCGCTGAGCCGATGCGGCCGTAGCCGTATACGCCCAGCGTCTTGTGGCGCAGCGTAGTGCCGACGCCGGTCTGCCACTTGCCGGCCTTGAGCGCCGCCATCTGCCCAGGAATCTGGCGCATCGCCGCAATGATCAATCCCCACGTCAGCTCGGCGGTGGAGAACGAAGGTGTGCCCGCGTGCTGGTTCGAGGACACCACGATGCCGAGCCGCGTGCAGGTATCGACGTCGATATGCGGCCAGGCGCTGCGCTGGCTGATGAGCTTGAGCCGCGGCAGGCGCTCCACCAGCGGCGTCCTGATCGCCGTGCGCTCGCGGATCAGCACCAGCGCCTCGGTGTCGGCAAGGCGGGCCGCGAGCGCATCGACGTCCTGGACGTGATCGTTCCAGATGGTGACGTCATGGCCATCGAGCTGGCGGAAGCACGCGAGCGTGCGCACCGTGTCGAGGTAATCATCCAGGATGGCGACCTTCATGACAGGATTGTTGGCAACAAATTGGAAAATCGTCTAGATCTTGGACACTGAACCGGGAGGGATGTCATGCAAAAGCTCATGATCACAGCCGCCGCGACAATCGCTTCGGGTGTGGTGCTGATTTCGGTTGCGGCCGCGGCCGATGCGCCGGGCGTGCATCATCGTCATGCCCGGCATCACGCCGGTTCTTATGGTCCCTACGTCTTTGCCGACCCTGCCATCCGCGACGGATACGTCATGAACGGCGCTTTCGATTGGCGCCCTCTCCATAGCGGCCATGAATTGCCCTGGTATGCCCACGGTTACAGCCGCGATTGCGTGGCCTGGACGCGTCACGCGTACCACTACGCTTGTGACCCCAACAACCGCTACTGAATGAGCCGGAGGATCGTTGCGCGCAAGCAGCGTCCTCCATATTGGCCATTGCGGGGCGACCCTTGTGGTCGCCTATTTTGCGCGCGGCGTGCCTCTGACCGGACTGACCTGGTCATCGGCGGGATTCACCGTGTGGACAGCGTCGTGACGAAAAGGTTCCGTGGCATCCGGGTCAGCACCGACACCGTCTTTTCCCTGAAACAAGTTTTTTTCTGAGAGCAGGGAATTTGTTGCAGCGGCGGTTGCTTTTTACGATGCTTATCAATGGGTTACAAAGGATTCCCTGTTCCGCGCCCGAACAGGGAATTTTTTATGCCGAACAGGGAATTGACCAAAGTCATTCTCGGTTCTCACGCTCGATCTTCTGGACCGTCGCGAGGACGAAGCGCTGCGCGTCGATGTCGCCCCGGACGGCACGCTCGACCTGCCTGCGCAGGATTGTCTGGATCGCCGTCAGCTCGAGCGCCTGGTCGCCCTCCTCCACCAAGAAGATGCGGTAGGCCTCTTTCAGCGCCAGCGCGCTTGCGCGCGCCATCGCCGCCTTGCGAGCGGGCCGTCCGCGCGGATTGCCGGACTTGCCTTTGCGGAACCGGGTGTGCCCGGGAGGTTTGCCATAGCCTATCTCATAGGCCGCAGATTTGGCTTTGCAGGAGGTTTCGTCTTTGCAGGAGGTTTCGTCTTTGGGGGTTTCGTGGGAGGTCATGGCTCTCAGGTCTCACGGGATGGCGAGGGACGAGCGAATTTAGGTAGGGCTCTTCCTCCGATAGGCCATGCCGCAAGAGGCCGATTTATTTACATAACGATAGCACTATCAGGCCTTTCCGTCAAGAAAAGTTCTCGTTTTGCGTGTAGACCCGGATTGGGGTTTCGGGTCGTGCCGGTTCGATCGTGTCAAGCGACGCTTAACCAAGGTGGCCGCCGCGGGTGTCCTGTAGCCCTGCCGTTGTACGGGAGACCGCGGCTCCCGGCTCTGATCGTCATGCGTTTCTCCAAGCAACAAGGGGCGACCCCGACAAGGGTCGCCCCCATAGGCGTTAGGTT
>Ga0209465_10001404_pt1 | contig 10743 bp, 9 predicted proteins | sample PanSoiPlot1MoBio_FD_188321 | JGI IMG/M metagenome (GOLD analysis project Ga0209465, IMG submission 188321) | Tropical forest soil microbial communities from Panama analyzed to predict greenhouse gas emissions - Panama Soil Plot 1 MoBio (SPAdes)... | ecosystem: Environmental > Terrestrial > Soil...
GGACGGTGTGGCGCGTCCAGCACGTCGTCTCCTTGCAGCGGTTCGCGCTGAAGACGCTGGATCCGACCTACGCGCACCAGGAAGAGGCGACGCAGCGGTTCCTGCGCGAGGCGCGCAGCGCCGCGGCCCTGAAGACGCGGCATGCGGTGCGGATCGTCGACGCCCACATGAACCATCAGCACCAGGGCGCGCCGCTGCCGTTCCTGGTGATGGAGCTGCTGGAGGGGCAGAACCTGCACCAGATTCTGGACGCGCGCGCGCGCCTGTCGCCCGGCGAGCTGGTCTGGCTGGCCGGTCAGCTGGGGCGGGCGCTGGACGCCGCGCACAGGCAAGGGATCGTTCACCGCGATCTCAAGCCGAGCAACGTGTTCATCGCCGCCGACGACGACGGCCAGCCGATCGTGAAGCTGTGCGACTTCGGGATCGCGAAGCTGACCGGCGACGCGACGGCGCTGGCGGACGCGAGCATGTCGACGCGAACGGGCGCGATGCTCGGCACGCCGATGTACCTGGCGCCCGAATTGCTGCGCGGGGCGGGCTCCGCGGTTCCCGCCACGGATCAGTGGTCGCTGGGCCTGCTCGGTTTCCGCGCGCTGGCTGGCGTCGAGTACTTCGCGCACGTGCGCGGGTTTCCGGATCTCGTGCTGAACATCGCCAACGATCCGCTGGTGCCGCCGTCGCAAAGAGCTTCCGGGCTGCCGCGCGCGTTCGACGGCTGGTTCCTTCGATCGTGCGCGCGCCGTCCCGAGGACCGTTTTCCCGACGTGCCGGCGCAGTCGGCGGCGCTGGCGCTGGCGCTGGGCAACCCGGCCCCGAGCCCGATTCACATAGACCCCGCCGCGGCCGCGATCGCTGCCGGCAACGCCGAGACGGCGCTGCAGCCGACCCCGCCCCCGGCCGCGGCCGGCGCGCCGGCCGCGCGGAGCGCGCCGCGACCGCGGCGGATGATCTACCTCGCCGGCGCCTCGGTCTGGGCGCTGTGCGCACTGGCGGCCCTCGGCTGGCTCGGTATGCGGAAGCGGACGGAGGTCCACGCGACCGTGACGGCGACGCCCGCGCCGACCCCGCCGGCGGTTGTGAACGCGCCGACGACGACCACGACCACGCGCACGCCCGCGGGCACGAGTGCGCCGAAGCCCATTGGCACCAGCGTGTCGGCGAGTCCCCCGACGGGCATGGCCGCGAAGGCGGAGCCGAAGTTGGAACCGAAGGCGGAACCGGTGCCCGTACGAAATGCTGCGACAGAGGTCATCGCCCCGCCGCCCGCGCCGCGCCACCGCCACCACGCATCGGCGACGCATCGGTCCGCGCCGGCGAACGCCGAGTCGAAGACCGCCGCCCCGCTGCCCAAGGGCGCGGCCTGTCGGCGCTCCGCCGAATGCGCGAGCGGTCTCTGCGCCGCCGAGACATGCCTTTGATCGCTCGCACATCGGTCGCTCGGCTCGGGACCGCGATCGGATTCGCGCTGGCCATCACCGCACCGGCGGGCCGCACGGTCGCAGCCCGTCCGGACAGCGCCGACCAGGACGCGTACGTGGCGGCGTTGACCCGCGCCATCGCGGCGAAGGAGCGCGCGCTCGACGTCAATGAACCGCCGCGCTGGGAGGAGGCGCTCCGGCTTTTCCAGGAAGCGGCCGCCCTCCGCTCGACGCGCGAATGCACCTACGAGATCGGCGTGGCCGCGGAGCACCTCTCCCGCACCGATCTGGCCGTGGAGGCCTACGAGACCGCGCTGGATCTCGGTCTGGTCGGGCCGGCGCGCACCCGGGCGCAGGCCTTCGTCGGCAAGCACGCGTCGGCGATGGCGCGACTGACCGTGCGCGGGCCCGCCGGCCGCCTGATCAATGTCGCGGGCGTCCAGCGCGGCCGGCTGCCGCTGCCGCGGCCCCTGGTCCTGTTCCCGGGCGACGTCCGGCTGGACGTCGCGGGCCCGTCCGGTGTCAGCGACAGCTTCACGGTTCGCCTCCGGGTCGGACAGCTCGACGAGCTGAACCTCGACCGGCCGGCCCAGGCGCCGCCGCAACCGGCCGCCGCCGGAACGCCGCCGCCTGCGGTCAGCGTGCCGCAGCCGGCGGCCACCCCGCCGATCGCGCTCGCGCCGTCCCCGCCCCCGCCGATTCCGATCACCCAGGCGCCGACGGGCCCGCCGCCAGGACCGGACACACCCGTCGAGCCAGAAACGACGGCTTCGTCTCGGGGCGTCTGGATCGCCGGCATCGGCGCCACTGTCGCGATCGCGGCTGCGATCCTCTTGCCCGTCAGCTCGTCCCAGATCGATACCAATCGCGGCAAGCTGATGGGTGAGTGCGCCACCGTGGTCATGAACGACACCTGCATGGCGATTGTCGGCCACGGCCCCGCCGCCCAGTCGTATGCCGACTCGATCGCCACCTGGAAGGCGATCCGGACGGGAGCCTACGTGGGCGTGGGCGTCGGGCTGGCCGCCGTCGCCGGCGGCCTGCTGCTCCGGTGGCACGACGGCTCCGAGACACCCGCCGCCCGACCCGCGCTGGTGCTCGACGGACAGGGCGGCCAGCTGCAGGTGGGGCTGATGTGGGCCCGATCATTTTGAGGTTTCGGTCACGATCGGCGAGCGACTTTTCCGATCGCGCGGCGTCAATCCTCAATGCGGACCGCGCCGCCCTCGCACGCCGGCGGCCCCCACCGACTTGCCATGCCCTGCCCTGACGAAGACACGTTCGCCCGCTTCGTCGAGGGGGTGCTGCAACCCGACGCCGCGTCCGAGCTGGAGCGTCACGTCGACGGCTGCGCCGCCTGCGCCGATCTGGCGGCCGCGTTCGGCCGTTCCTATGCCGAGGGCGGCGGAGACCGGGAAACCGACGACGTGGACGACCGCCTGGCGCCGCTGGCCCTGGCGTTCGCCACGGTGCTGCACGTCGCCTGGGCGATCCTGATCCGCGGCGCGGCGGGCGCGCTGGCGGAGGCGGTGCCGGCGGTCGTCGCCGGGCCGTACCTCCGCTACGCGACGATCTGGGCGCCGGTGGGCGGCCTGGTCGCGCTGGCTGCCTCGTTCTGCCTCTTGCGCCGGGTGCGGGCGGGCCGGCTGCTGGCAGTCGCCTACGCGCTGCTCTCGCTGCCGTCGATCGTCCTGACGCCCTTGGCACTCCTGATGCTCGACGCCCAGCGGCGCCACCGTCCCGCCGGCTGACCCCCTTGGAATTGCCGCCGGCGGCGCTTCCAGTGTAAAAACAAATTGTGGCGGCGGTGCTGACCCGCCAGGTGGTCGAACGCGTCCAGGCGGCGTGGCCGAACCTGCGCGTGGACTTGAAAGAATTCGCGGCTTTCCTGGAAAGCAAGCGGGCGGCCAGCCCCTCTCCCGACGGGGCCGCCGACTCGCTGGCGGTCGAGGATCTGTACCTCGCCTTCGCGTGCAGCCGCGGAGACAACAAGGCGCTCGCCGGATTCGACAAGGAGATGCGCAAGGATCTGGAAGCGGCGTTCGCGAAGATGCGCGTGCCGCCCGCGCGCCGCGACGACGCGCGCCAGCAGCTGTGGGAGAAGCTCTTCGTGGGACCGCCCCGCCCGCGCATCCTCGACTACTCGGGCCTCGGGCGGCTCCGCTTCTGGTTCCGCGTGACGGTCCTGCGCAGCCTGCTGGACGATCTGCGGGCCGAGAAGCGGAACGTCGAGGTGCTGAACGAGGACATCGTCCTCGGCGCGCCCGCGGGCGGCGCCGATCCGGAGATCGAGCACCTCAAGAAGCTCTATCGCCGCGAGGTGGCGAGTGCCTTCGAGGAGACCGTCGGCGCGCTGAGCCCCGAGGACCGCAACGTTCTGCGCAGCTACTACGCGCGCCAGATGACGATCGACGAGATCGCCGCCGCCTTCGGCATCCACCGGGCGACGGCGGCCCGGCGCGTGAACAGCGCGCGCGAGCGCTTGCTGGCCGAGACGCGCCGCCGCCTGTCGGAGAAGCTGGCGCTCAAGACCCGCGATCTCGACAGCATGTTCCGGTTGATCGAAAGCCGCCTTCACATCAGCGTCGGACGCCTGCTCGGGTCGTAACGTGAAAAGGAAGTACGCGTTCCTGACAGCCGCCTGCGCGGCGGCGGTGCTGGCGGGATGCCACGGCGCGCGGATCCTCGAGGTGATGCCCGACGGCGGAGGCGGCGCGGGCGGCGCGGCCGGCGCCACCGGCGGTGCGACGGGCACGGGCACGAGCGGCACGACCGGGGCCGGCGGCATCGCGGGCCGCGGCGGCACGACCGGGATGGGCGGCTCCGCGGGTCAGGGCGGCACGGGCGGCGCCGGCGGCGTCCTGGGTCGCGGCGGCGCGGGCGGCGCGGGCGGCGCGGCGAGCGGTGTGGGTGGCATGGCGTGCGCGGCGCAGATGACCCCGACGATGTTCTACAGCGGCCTGCCGCCGACCTGGACCGAGGGGCTCACGCATCGCTTCTACTGGGCCGAGCACGACACCCCGAACATCACCATCCACTACGCGCAGGGCGATCAGCCGGTCGAGACCTCGCACCCGTTCAAGATCGACGCCTCGCTGGCGAACAGTTACTTCGACCTCGCGGCGAGCGACTACTACGTCGTCGCAGACTGGTACCTCGACGGCAGGCTGGCCGTCTGGGGGCCCGACATGGGATCGACGATGCAGTGGATGACGACGCTGACCAACCCCGGCGCCGTCACGGCCATCGGGGCGGTCGTCTACTACTCCGACGATCCGATGGGCGGCAACCCGACCCCCGGGATTTACGCGTGGTCGTATCCCAACATCAACAACCTGCGCGCGTCTTTCACCGACCTGGGCGGCACCTCGACGCTGGGCCTCATGCTGCGCACGACGACGCAGAAGATCCTCTTCAGCGATATTCGCCAGGTCTACATGATCGACATTGCGCCGGGGGGGACGCCGCAGATGCTGTTCCCGAACCAGAGGAACGCCACCATCATCGACATCCGGCCGGCGCGGCCCCACACCGTGACCGGAGGCGTGATCGTCGAGGTCGACGACCCGATGTACTACCCGACGGGGCACGACTACTTCGTCGACATCACGTCGCCGACGACGCCGCCGCTGGATCTCCCCGTGATCGGGAGCGCCGCTGCGGTGGCCTCGTGCGGCAACGATGCGACATACGCGGGCGGCGGCGTGCTGTTCAACCATCACTTCGTCTACGAGGGCCAGGGCGGCGTGTTCGTCATCGACGTCGCGCCGTTCGGTGTCACCGAGCCCGCTCGTCTGACCAACGAGCCCTACCGCTACCTCGAAGTGACGGGCGACGGCGATCTGTTCGGCGGCTGGGTCGACGTCAACAGCGTCAGCAAGTGGCAGTACTTCCGGCTGGGACGGCTCGCGCCCTGACATGACCGGCAAGCGGGCAATGATGACCATCGTCGTCGCGACGGCGGCGATCGCCGGCTGCCACGGCGCGCGGATCCTCGAGACGAATCCCGACGGCGGTGCCGGCCCGGGCGGCCGCGGCGGCGCCGGCGGTCGCGGCGGCGCGGCTGGCGCCGCTGGTGTGGCCGGCATGAGCGGCGCAAGCGGCGCAAGCGGTGCGGGCGGCACCGGCGGGATGGGCGGCGCTGGCGGCAGCGGGCTCGGCGGCAGCGCGGGGGTCGGCGGCGGCGGTGGCGGCGGCGCGAGCGGTAGCGGTGGCGCCGGCGGCGGAAGCGGCAGCGGCGGACTTGGCGGCCGTGAAGGTGGCGGCGGAACCGCCGGAACCGCCGGCAGCGGCGGAACCGGCGGCAGTGGCGGAACCGGCGGCAGCGGCGGCGCAGGCTGCGCCGCGCAGATGACACCCGTGTTGTTCTACGAAGGGACGAGCGTACCCGTCTCTTCCGACGGGACGAGCACCCGCTACTACTGGGTCGAGTATGACTTCACGAACTTCACCGTCCGCTATCTGCTCGGCTCTCCGCCCGCCAACGAGTACCTGCACCCCTTCGAAATCGATGTGACGACCGCCGACAGGTTCAACGTGGCGGTCAGCGACACGCGCGTCGCGGCGACGTGGAACGCGGCGGGAGAGATCGCCGTCTACGGTCCGGACTACAACTCGCCGCAGATCGGGTCGACGCTGACGCTCAACAACCCGAGCGCGGTGGCCCTCAGCGGCACGATGGTTTTCTATTCGAACAATCCGACCGGCGGCAACCCGACGCCCGGCATCTATCAGTGGATGCCGCCCGCCGGGGCGACGCTGTTCGAGTCGTTCAGCGATCTCGCCAGCGACGCCACCTTCGGCCAGATCCTGCGCACGACGACGTCCAAGATCCTCCTCTCCGATCTCAACGACGTGCGCATGGTCGGCTTCTCGACGAAGGGCGCCGCGGACGACCTGTTCGTGAACTTCACCGGCCACGCCGTCATGGACGTCCGTCCCGCGCGGCCCCACGATCATGACGGCGGCGTCCTCGTGCAGGTCCAGGACGACGTGCTGTGGGGCCGCGACTACTACGTGGACATCACGATGCCCGGCAACCCGCCAACCGATCTCGCCGCAGCGGTCAGCGCGCTGGCGGACGCGTCCGCGTGCGGCACCGCTGCGCACTATCACGGGCCGGGGACGCTCTTCATGCAGACCTCCCAGCGATACATCTACGAAGGGCAGTCGGGACTGTTCGCCGTCAACGTGACGTCGAGCGGCGCCGTCAGCAACCTGGTCCGCCTCACCGACCTGCCGCTGCTACGTCCGGAGGTGACGGGCGCGGGCGACCTTTTCGCGGTCGCCCTCACCGCGTCGAGCTCGCTCAACTATTACTATCGGGTCGGCAACCTCTAACGCGCGTCAGATCGCACCTTCGAGCTCGCGCAGGATCCGGTCGGCGCCGCGGGCGAGCAGGCGGCGCGCCAGCTCCGCGCCCAGCGCGGCGGCGTCTGACGGCGCGCCGGCGACGGTCTCGCGAATCATCTCGGACGCGTCGGGGCGACCGACCAGGCCGGCGACGGTCAGGCGGCCCTCGGCCAGCGTCGCGTGGCCCGCGACGGGCGTGCGGCAGCCGACGCCCAGCCCGGCCAGCAACGCGCGCTCCGCGGTCGTCGTCACCTCTGCGACCGGATCGGCGAGCGCGCGGCAGAGCTCGACGATGCGCGCATCGTCGGCGCGGGCCTCCAGCGCCAGCGCGCCCTGCCCGATCGCGGGCAACATGCGGGTCGCGTCGAGGCGCTCGGCGATGCGCGCCGAGAACCCCAGGCGATCCAGCCCCGCGGACGCCAGCACCGCCGCGTCGACCACGCCCTCCGCGACCTTGCGCAGGCGCGTGTCGACGTTGCCGCGCAGGATCTCGACCGAGACGTCGGCGCGCGCGGCGCGCACCTGACAGACGCGGCGCAGGCTGGACGTCCCGACGCGGCTTCCGGGCGGCAGCGCCGCCAGCCCGCTGCCGTCGCGGCTGACGATGGCGTCGCGCGGATCGGCGCGGGTCGGAACGGCGACGATCGCCAGCCCCGGCGCCAGCGCGGCCGGCACGTCCTTCATGCTGTGCACGGCGACGTCGATCTCGCGCGCCAGCAGCCCTTCCTCGATCTCCTTCACCCAGACGCCCTTGCCGCCGAGATCGATCACCGGGCCGGTCTGCTGGCGATCGCCTGCGGTGACGACGATCTTCTCGCTCACCTCGAGGCCGGGGTGCGCGGCGCGCAGGAGGCGCCCCACCTCGGCGGCCTGCCAGCGCGCCAGCGCGCTGCCACGCGTGCCGATCACGACCGCGCCGGGGCTGGTCACGATCCGGTGGCCTTCTTGTCGGCGCTTCCCTCTCCAGGCGCTTCTGCCGGCAAGGCGGCCACCGGTGACAGCGAGAACAGGCGCTGCAGCGCCTGCACCAGTGACATCGCAGCGTCCGGATCGTCGTCGCGCAGCGCCGTCATTGGCTGATGAAGCAGCTTCTTGACGAGGCTCTCGGCGATGTCGAGACGCGCCTTGCGCTCCTTCTCGTCGACGCCGCCCGACAGGCGCATCACCTCCGCGCGGGCGATGCCGTGGAAGTGCGTCTGCAGCGCGCTGATCATCGGACCCCGCTGCCTGTTCCGCCACTTCTTGACGAACCGTCCAAGCTCCTCCTCGACGACCGACTCGGCCTCGGCGGCCTCTTCCGCGCGCTCGGCGCGATGCTCGCCCGCCACCTTCTGCAAGGCGTCGATGTCATAGAGGTAGATGTCGCTCAGCTCGCCGACCGCCGGCTCGACGTCGCGCGGAACGGCGATATCCAGAAGGCAGAGCGGACGGCCGCGTCGCGCCTTGCGCACCTGCGTGAGCAGATCGAGCGTCAACACCGGCCGTTGCGCGCCGGTCGATGCGATCACGATGTCGGCCGCGACCAGCGCGCCCCGTAGATTTTCCCAGTCGGCGACATCGGCGCCGAACTGCTTCGCCATCTCGTCGGCGCGCGCGCGCGTCCGGTTGATGACGGTCAACGTCGCCCCGTGCGTTCGCAACGTCCGCGCGGCCAGCTCCGACATCTTGCCGGCGCCGACGATCAGCACGCGCCGGCGCGCGAAGTCGCCGACCACCTGGCGGGCGAAATCGACCGCCACCGAGCTGACCGACACCGGGTTGCGCGCGATCGCCGTCTCCCGGCGCACCCGACGCGCGACGCGGAACGCGCCCTCCTCGAAGCAGGCCCGCAGGACGGCGCCCGCGGTGCCGTGCTGGACGGCGGCGTCGTACGCCTGCTTGGTCTGACCGAGAATCTGCGGCTCGCCCACCACCAGCGAATCGAGGCTGGAGGCGACCCGGAACAGGTGTCGCACCGCTGCCGAGTCGCGGTGCTGGTACAGGTGCTCGGCCAGCTCCGGGACGCCGACGCCCGCGCGCCGCGCCAGCACCTCCGCCAACCCCGCCGCCGCGCGATCGGCGTCGTCGGCGGCGACGTACAGCTCGACCCGGTTGCAGGTCGCCAGCATCACCGCCTCGCGCACGGGCGCAAGCCCGGTCAGCTCGGTCAGCGCGGCCGCGATCGCCTCCGGGTCGACCGTCAGCCGCTCGCGCACCGCGACCGGCGCCGTTTTGTGCGACACACCGACGAGCAGGAGATCGATGTTCGCTCCGGGCATGGTCTACACCGCGTGCCGGATGAAGTAGGCCGCCACCACCAGGGCCGTGCCGCCGAACCCGCCCAGCGTCAGCCAGGCGGCGCGCCGGCCGCGCCACCCGGCGCCGACGCGGGCGATGATCAGCACCGCGAACGCGATCCAGGTCCCGACGGCGATCAGGTATTCGGGCCGCAGCGTCCCCTGCCCGTGCAAGATGCCGAGGCGCGCCACCCAGATCGCGCCGGTGACGATCGCCAGCGTGAAGACGGGGAAGCCGATCGATACACAGCGGTGCGCCAGGCGGTCGAGCGTGTCCAGCGGCGTCCCCCGATCGACGGCGCGGTCCAGCTGCTTGCGCTTGAGGCTGCGATCCTGAAAGAGGTAGACGACCGCCAGCACCGCCGCGAACGCGAACACGGCGACCCCCAGCGTCGCGAGCAGGATGTGCGCCTGCCCCAGGCGTCCCATCATCGGCAGGGTCACGCCGTCCTGCACGGGCGCCTCGGCCGGCGCCAGCCGCGCGAGCAGGATCAGCGCCACCACCGCCGGCGCCACGAACGCGCCCGCCGCCGTCAGCTGATAGCGCAGCGACGTCAGCAGGTAGACCGCCGCGACGATGAACGCCACCAGCGACATCGCCTCAGGCGTCGACGAGATCGGATTGCTGCCGTGGTAGCAGCGCACGCCGATGTCGGCGAAGTGCAGCGTCACGCCGATCGCGAGCAGCGCGCGGCCGGCGTTCTCGGCCCCCCGGCGCAGCCCCACCAGGTGCAGCAGGTAGATCGCCGCGGCGATGCCGTACGCGCCAACGGCGTGCCAGGTCAACGTCGACACAGCCCAGATTTACCACCGCAGGCGTTCTCAGGCGACCGATGGTTTGGATGTACGTCCGTTTCGCACCGCGCCGTGCGGACCACCAATTGTCGCGCTTGGACCTGCCATGCGGCCGTGCTAAGGAACCGCAATGGCCAGCGCGAACCTGCTCGAAGTCACCGACGCCAACTTCAAAGCGGAGATTCTGGAATCGAAGGTTCCGGTCCTCGTCGATTTCTGGGCCGCCTGGTGCGCCCCCTGCCGGGCGATCGCGCCGCACGTGGAAGCGCTGGCCAAGGACTACGAAGGCAAGCTGCGCGTCGGGAAGTGCGACATCGATTCGAACCCGGCGTTTCCGTCGCAGTACGACATCCGCAGCATCCCGACCCTGCTCGTATTCAAGGAGGGCAAGGTCGTCGGTCAGGTCGTCGGCGCGGTCCCGCGGGCTCGCATCGAGGACATGATCAAGAAGGCGCTCTAGCCCTACGCGCTAGGCGTAAAGGTCGAGGAACATCGCCGCCCAGATCATGCCTTCATCGGCATGATACAGAAGCGCCCGGCCGCGGTAGGGCTTGCCGGCCCGGTCATAGAGCTCGAGGTAGTTGCGGTCGCGCTCGATGAGCGCCGCCATCTTGGCCCGGTGCCCCTCCATCTTCGCGCGATCGATCTCTCGCAGCAGGTGAAGGTACGCGGGGCCGAGCTGGGTCCAGCTGGGGTCGCCCTGGTAGTTCGGCGTGAACAGGCGCGGCACGGGCAGCTCCGCCTCCGGCAGCCGCTGGTGGAAGTAGCGCAGCGGCACCGGCTCGGTGAAGCCCTTCGCCTCCAGGACGCCGAAGGCGCGCCGCCACATCTCGCGATCCTCGAAGATGCCGAAGAAGAAAGGCCAGACGTTGGCGTCGCCGGACGGGAAGGTCCGATCGAGC
>Ga0209465_10001405_pt1 | contig 10740 bp, 11 predicted proteins | sample PanSoiPlot1MoBio_FD_188321 | JGI IMG/M metagenome (GOLD analysis project Ga0209465, IMG submission 188321) | Tropical forest soil microbial communities from Panama analyzed to predict greenhouse gas emissions - Panama Soil Plot 1 MoBio (SPAdes)... | ecosystem: Environmental > Terrestrial > Soil...
GGCCCAATGGCAGCCGGCGCGGATTGCCGTGGGCGACAGTGGGCAGACCCGGCGTGCGGCCGGCGCGCCGAACTGCCGCGTGGCCAAGGTCGTCGACGCCGAGCGCTTCCTCGCGCTGTTCTTCGACCGGCTATGCCCCCCCTCCTCGTAGTCGGCTTCGCCAACGTCGGGCTCACCATCGCGGCAGCGTGATTGCCCGGCGTCGGCCGAGACGGTGAGCGGCACGAATCAGAAGCTGCGTCAGCCAAGAGAAGGGGACGAGTGCCGTCTTTGGATTCGGCCTCGATCATGGAGCTGGACCGGTGCCGAAGCATCTTCTGATGGATAGTGTGAGGCGAGCTGGTGATGGCGCGACTTCTGTCTGTTAACGTCGGGCTCCCACGCGACATCGCATGGCGGGGGAAGACGGTTCACACGGCGGTCTGGAAGGATCCGGTTCAAGGCCGGCGCATGGTTCGGCGGCTCAACATTGACGGTGACGGACAAGGAGATCTCGGGGGACATGGAGGCGAGCAACGCGCGGTCTTCGTCTATCAGATCGAATCGTATCGCTATTGGCAGGCGGAGCTGAAGCGGGCCGACTTCATCCCCGGACAGTTCGGCGAGAACTTCACGATCGAAGGACTCCCCGACGATGTGGTGTGCATCGGCGACCGTTATCAGATCGGCGGCGCGCTGTTCGAGGTCACCCAACCGCGCGTGACCTGCTATCGCGTCGGTATTCGAATGAACGAGCCCCGGATGCCGGCATTGCTGACATCCAGCGGACGGCCGGGGTTCTACTTCCGCGTGCTGCGGGAAGGGGAGGTGGGCGCCGGCGACGAAATCGTGAAGGTGGGAGAGGCGGACGATCGAATGACGGTCGCAGAGATCAACGCGCTCCTCTATTCGCCCAATCATCCACGCGGTCGATTGGAGCGGGCATTGCGGATCAGGGCACTGTCACCGGGGTGGCGCTCGTCTTTCGAATCGTTAATGCAGAGCCAAACGACTTCGGCAGGGAATGGGAATGCGGGGCTTACGCCGGCCGCCGCCGCGCATCCGGCTGCACCAGGATTTCGGCCGCTCGCGGTGACGGCGATCGATCAGGAGGCCACGGACGTCCTTTCGCTGACGATGCAGAGCCCGAACGGTCAGCCGCTGCCCACGGCTTTGCCCGGTCAGTACGTGGTCTTGCGGCTTCAGCCGACAGCCAGCGCCTCGCCACTGTTTCGCAGCTACTCGCTCTCGGGTCCCCCCTCGACGGAGCGTTATCGAATCAGCGTGAAGATCGAGCCGAATGGGGCGGCCGGAACCTATCTGCGCGACCATGCCCGGGCGGGCGATGCCCTCGACGTCAGCTCGCCTCGCGGAGGATTCACTCTGCAGTCCGGAGAGCGGCCGGTGCTGCTGCTCAGCGCGGGAATCGGGGCGACCCCTCTTCTGGCGATGCTGCACGCATTGGTGGCTGCTCGCTCGACTCGGAAGGTCTTGTGGCTGCACGGAGCTCGCGATCGGCAGTATCATCCATTCGCCGCCGAAGTCCGCCGCCTCATGCTCTCGCTCACGGACGGCCGGAGCTATGTGTGCTACAGCCGGCCAGGGTCGCGCGACAGGATGGGTGAGGATTTCGACGCCGCGGGCCACCTCTCGAGGTCGGTCTTCGAGGACGTCCACGTCCCAACAGAGGCAGATGTCTACCTCTGCGGACCGACTCGCTTCATGGCAGACATGAAGGAGGCGCTCGCCACGATGGGCCTGGCGCCGGAGCGGATCCACGTCGAAATGTTCAACGGCAGCCAGTCGATGACCCCGGGTGTCGTCGGTGCAGCGAGGCGCACTCCGCATCCGCCGACGGATGACGCCAACGTTGGTCCGCTGGTATCGTTCGCGCGCAGCGGCATCGCCGCCCACTGGAAGGCATCGGCCCAGCGGAGCATTTTGGAGCTGGCCGAGGCGTGCGACGTCCCCGTCCGTTGGTCATGCCGGACTGGTGTGTGTCACAGCTGTGAGAGCGGCTTGGTCTCGGGAGAGGTCGTCTACGGACCGGAGCCGCTTGAAAAGCCCGCCGACGGCAACCTTCTCGTCTGCTGCTCACAACCGATCCAGGATGTCGTCATTGACTTGTAGAGTCTGTCCGTTTTCGTCTACTTCCGACTTCGCTTGTTCCACCCGTGGAAGGGCGACAGGTCGCCTGCGTCCCAGGCCTCGCGGAGTCCAGGGGTGCTCAGGTCCCAGTCCCGTCGAATCTCACTCGTGACGGCGCGCAGGTCGCGACGGAGGTCCTCCACCGACGGGCGGCCCCAGAACCAGTAGCCGTTGTAGATGCTGTAGATGACGAGCCCCGGCTTGAGGACGAGGGTGTGTGGGATCATCGGGTCGTTCTCCGGGTCCGTGTATTCCTGGATCTTGAGGTCCTTCTGAATCGTTCGCCCAGGATCGGAGAGGAAGGTCCACTGGGCGCCGACCGACGCGCGGAACTCCTGGAGCGTGTGGTGGTCGTCGGTCGAGATCGTGACTATCTGGGTGTACGCCACCGCGACCTCTGGGTAGAAGGCGGCGAGCTGCCGATGCTGCTGGTGCTCCTTGGGGCAGTAGTGGCCGCGCGCGAGCGTGAGTATCAGCGGGTCCTCGCCCTGCAGGTCGCTGAGCTTGCGCAGAGTCGATGTGTGATCGGGCAGCTGGTAATCAGGGAACGTGTGTCCGGGCGAGATGTCAGAACGCATGGTGGATATGCTCCCTTCTTCACGTCCGCGGGCGTGATCGCTCTCGGCTTTTCGTCTCGCCGGCGCGCCGAGTGTACGATTCCACACAGGCTGCCGAACGAAAGCGGATGATGGGATCGTCCGAGGGCGCCATGCCGGCTGGCAACATCAGCGGGTTGGAGATGCGGTGATCCGTCGGCTGGTCTACCGCCCTCTAGGACACCAGCTTCTGATCGGCGGAGCGGCGGTCGCCCATGGCGGCCTTGAGCTGAAGCATGACGGTCTCGTGGACCCTCACTTCGAGGAACTGGCGGTGGCTCATAACGTAGGCGCGCACGGGCGTTCGGGTCACCACCGTGGCCGTGGCGGGCTCGAGCACCATCATGCTGATCTCACCAAAGAAGTCGTGGGGACCCAAGCTGCGTCGGTGGGTGCCACCGACGAACACGTCGACCTCGCCGTGCGCGAGCAGGTAGAAGGCGTGATTGCCCATTCCCTCGGTGATGAGGGCGGTGCCTGCTGGAACCTCAATTTCGTCGATCTTGGTGGCGAGGAATTGCAGGTCGACGCTGGAGAGGCGCGAGAAGAGCGGAATCTTTCCGAGGTCGTCGACTCTGGTCGTCACCGATCACTCCTTCGCATGGAGGGCATCGTACCATGCGCCACGTCGCTGTTCCGGGCTGGGTATGGTGCAGCGGCGCTCTCCTCACGTGTGTCTGCAATCCCGGCCTTGAAGGCATGACCGTCGTGGTTCGGGGTGTCTGCCGGCGACGAGTACGCCGAGCTGCCGGGGGGGGTCATGATCCGCAGCCGCTGCGAGATCCTCGAAGGCGAAGCTGCCGTGCGGGCGGCGTTCGAGGGTCGAGACGTCTCCGTGGCTTGTGAAGGATTCGCTTGTGTGGGCGGAGCTGTGAAGGTCAATCACTCGATCGATGTGCGATGGAGGCCTTCCGCGCGTCTCGTCACTCCCTTTCAACAGGATCGCTAGCCGTAATGGCACTACATTGACAGCGCTGTTCTAATGCGAGCATGGCGCTGACACGAGAGGCGAGTTGGCGTGGAGGTGTAACCAATGGCTGAATATCAAGATATCCGAATGACCAAAATCCCCCTCACCCGTGGCGCCGGCCAAATGCCTGCCCTCGGCTTCGGCACCTTGATCCCCGACCCGGCCGCCACGATGACGGCAACCCGAGACGCACTCGTGGCCGGCTTCCGGCACTTCGATTGCGCCGAGCGCTACGGGAACGAGCGCGAAGTAGGCAGAGCGTTGCAAGAAGGACTCGCCGCGGTAGGTATCGCTCGCGATGACATCTTCGTCACCACAAAAGTATGGAACACAAACCATCGCCCCGAGCGCGTCGCGCGGGCCTTCGAGGCGAGCCTCGACAGGCTCGGCCTCACGTATCTGAATCTCTATCTCATTCACACTCCGTTCGCATTTCAGCCCGGCGACAACCAGGATCCGCGGGACAAAGACGGCAACGTCCTCTACGACCATGAGGTGACTTTGTTCGACACGTGGAAAGCGATGGAAGCCCTCGTCGATCACGGCACATGCCGCGCGATCGGGTTGTCAGACATCTCGCTGGAAACGCTGAAGCCCATCTATGAATCGGCACGGATCAAGCCGGCGGTAGTCCAAGTCGAATCGCACCCTTATCTACCGGAAACGGAGCTACTGGAATTCTGCAAGGAGAAGGGGATCGTGCTGTTGGCTTTTGCCCCGTTGGGTCACGGAATGAAGCCAGGACTGCTCGAGGATCCAGTCGTGTCGGCGGCAGCCGCGCGCGCCGGAAAAACGGCAGCACAAGTGCTGCTCGCTTGGGCGATACAGCGCGGCACCGCGGTGCTGACCACGCCCAGAACTGCCGCGCGCGCGAAAGAAAACTTCGACATCTCGCGCATTCCGCAAGACGCGTTCGACGAAATCAGTCGAATCCAGACGAGGCAGCGACTGAATCCAGTGGTGAGCACCGGCGTGCCCGGTTTCATCCCACCGACCACATCGACGGCAAAAGGCAGCTAGAGTCTGGAAGAGTCCGCGCAAAAACGAGCCAATCCGCGCTGTGCTGGCCGACTGGTCGCGGAAGAATTGGCAGCAGGTCACCGCCGATCGCAATGCCAGCCTGGATCGCAGGAACTTCGCCGTGCGCGAGAACCTAGGGGGGTGTCCAGACCTTCTCGAATCCCTATGGGACGAACCAGGCGGTGGAGATGCCGATGACGTACAAGTACTACTGGCGCGATCGGCAGGGCAATATGGTCGGCACCGACGATCCGAGCGCCAACCCGAACACCGGGTCGATCGGCGAATGGCGCAGGATGGAACGGGTGGGACCCTGATCGAGGAGGACATTACAGATGGCCATCAATCGGCGCCAGCAGATCCAGCTCACCCCCGACGAGCAGGCCGCATTCTTCCGGGAGCGTAAGAAGGCGGCCCTCGCGACGATCGATGGGGACGGCTTCCCGCACGTCGTAGCCATGAACTACTTCGCCCGTGACGGTGCCTTCTACATGACCTCGTACGGCAAGGCTCAGAAGGTCGTCAACATCCGACGCAACCCCAAGGTGGCGCTGATGGCGGAGGCTGGCGACGACTATTCCGAGCTGCGGGGGGTCATGATTCGCGGCCGCTGCGAGATCCTCGAGGGCGAGGCGGCGGTGCGGGCGGCGTTCGAGGGACGCGCGGTCGCGCAGACGGATCCGGCGCCGGTCAACCCGGGGGCCGCGGCCAGCGCGCCCAAGCGCGTCGTGCTCAAGGTCGTCCCCGAAAAGATCGTGAGTTGGGATCACCGCAAGCTCGGCGGACGGTACTGACATGCGTGCTGTGACCTTCTCCCGGCTGGGCGGCCCCGAGGTGCTGGAGGTGTCGGAGTTGCCGGAGCCGACCGCCGGTGCCAGCGAAGTGCGGATTCGCGTCGCGGCGGCGACGGTCAACCCGACCGATATCAGCTTCCGCAGCGGGCGGCAGTTCACGGTCGACCAGCTGGCCGGAATGGGCGTCCGACCGCCCTTCATCCCCGGGATGGAGCTGGCCGGCGTGGTCGACGCCGTCGGCGAGGGCGCGAAGTTTCGCCTCGGCGAGCGCGTGATGGCGATCGTCAACCCGCGCCGTCCCGGCGGGGGCGCCCAGGCGGAGCAGGTGGTCGTCCCAACGGCGTCCGTCGCTCGCGTGCCCGAAGGCACGAGCCTGGAGGCCGCTGCCACCCTGCCGATGAACGGGCTCACGGTCCGCCTCGCGCTCGACCGGCTCGCGCTCAGGCCCGGGCAGACCCTCGGCGTCACCGGTGCCGCCGGGGCCGTCGGCGGCTACGCGGTCGAGCTCGGCGTCGCCGACGGGCTGCGCGTGATCGCCGTGGCGGGGTCGGCGGACGCGGCGCTGGTGAAGGGTTTTGGGGCGCAGACGGTGGTGCTCCGTGGCGAGGCAGCGATGCGCGGCCTACATGACGCGGCGCCCGGCGGCGTCGACGGGCTGATCGACGCGGCGGTACTCGACGCCACCGTCTTACCCGCGATTCGCGATGGCGGCAAGCTCGCTACCGTGCGTGGCTTCGCCGGCCCGTCGGAGCGCAGCATCACGATCGAGCCGGTGCGGGTGACCTCGTACCTGCACAATCACGAGGCGCTTGAGCAGCTTGCACGCCTCGTCGCCGAGAAGCGGCTCACCCTGCGCGTGGCGGAGACGTTCCGTCCCGAGCAGGCGGCGGAGGCGCAGCGTAAAATGGCGGCCGGTGGGACTCGAGGTCGGTTGCTCATCGTCTTCTGATAGATAGTCTGCGAGGGAGACTCCGATGCCGGACAGGATTCGCGTGGGAATCGTGGGCGCGACCGTGACTCAGGGAGGTAGCGGCTGGGGGGCCAACGCCCACGTTCCTGCCCTGAAAGCTCTGCCCCAGTACCAGCTCGAGGCGGTCTGCACCGCGCACGAGGATACCGCGAAGGCCTCTGCGGCGGCGTTCGGCGCCGCGCGGGGCTTTCACCGGTTCGGTGACATGGCGGCCGCCCCTGACGTCGACCTCGTCGTCGTCTGCGTGCGCGTGCCCGGCCATCGGGAGCTGGTCATGGCGGGGCTCGAGGCCGGCAAACCCGTCCTCTGCGAGTGGCCGCTCGGCAAAAACCTCGCCGAGGCGGAGGAGATGGCGGCCCGCGCCCGCCAGCGCTCGCTCACAACCATCGTCGGCCTGCAGGCGCGTAGCGCGCCGGCGATCATGTACGCACGCGATCTTATCCGAGAAGGCTACATCGGCGAGGTGCTGGCCGCGAACCTCAGCTGCGTCGTGCAGGCTCAGCTGCAGCGCGGGCCTGGCCGCATCTGGCAAGGTGTCCGGGCGAACGGCGCCAACGTGCTCACCATCACCGGCGGCCACGCGATCGATGCCCTGTGCGCGGTCCTCGGGGAGTTCGCCGAGGTCTCGGCCCGCGTGGCGACGCGGATCCCCCAGTGGCGCACGCTCGAGGGCATGCCGGTCACCGTCGACTCGCCGGACAGCATCACGGTCGTCGGTCGCATGGTGGGAGGCGCCGAGGTGGCGATCAACGTGGCCGCCGTCCCCTCGAATCCCGGCGGCAACCGGATCGAGATCTACGGACGCGAGGGGACGCTGGTGCTGCACGCGGACGGCTCGTTCAACACCGGATCCAGCGAGCTGATCGCGGGCCGGGGCAAGGAGCCGATGGCGCCGATGAGGGCACCCGCCAAATTCGCCTTCGCGCCCGAGGGTACCCCGGCCGGTCAGCCCTACAACGTCGCTCAGGCCTATGCGCGGGCAGCCGACGCCCTGCGCAGCCGTGGATCGTTCGACGTCGACTTCGACCTCGCCGTCCAGCGCCATAAGCTCATCGACGCGATCGAGCGATCGTCGGCCACGGGTCGCACGGTGACGCTGGCCCCGTGAGGCGGCCCGGGTCACCCGCCGTAGACGGTGAACTCGACCAGGTTGTCGTCGGGGTCGCGGAAGTAGACGCTGGTCGAGGTCCCGCGCGCGCACGTGCGCGGCCCGGGGCCCGCCTCGGGCCTCACGCCGTTCTTCTCGAGCAGGGCGAGCACCTCGTCGACGCTCCCCTCCCATTCGAGGCAGAAGTCGGCGCCCCCGATCGTCGGTCTGCGCGCGCCGAGGTAGGCGGGGCGTGCTGGGGCGTCCGGCCCGTGGACGTTGATCTTCTGCGCGTCGTTGATTCGGATCGTCGCCATGTCGGGACGGCCCGGGCGCTTCTCCCAGGCGATCGTGAAGCCGAGCCTCCGATAGAAGCCGAGCGTGCGCTCGAGATCGCCTGCGACGATGACCCAGTGATCGATGCCCTTGATGCCCATCGCCGTCCTCCACTTTCGTCGACCGATGGTCTCCTCGGACCCTATCATGGTGTGCCATGAAGCGGACGCTGATGCTGCCCGATGGCCTCATGAAGGTCACGGATCCCCCGCGCCGCTAAACATCCTCTAACCGCTGAGCCGCCAGTGGCGATGGCTGCTGACACCGGCACCGGGCTCGTGTAGGGTCGTTCCGCTGATCGCCCACGACCCCGTCTGCATGTTTTAGGAAGACAATGTAGTCTAGCCAGAGGCTCCGCCCACGAACCGACGCAGATTCCTCGAAACCTTGGCGGGTGGGCTCGTCGCCGCGCCGCTCGCTGCCGAGGCGCAGCCGGCGGGAACGATGCCCCGCATCGGCTTTCTGGAGGCTGGCTCGCGCTCCGTGAACCAGAACTTCGCCGACGCCTTCAGACAGGGTCTGCGCGAGCTCGGGTACACCGAAGGGCAGAATATCCGCATCGAGGAGCGCTGGGCCGAGGGCAGGTCCGAGCGTTTCCCCGATCTCGTCGCGGATCTGCTCAAGCTGAAGGTGGACGTGATCGTCGCCGCGGCGAACCTCGGCGCGATGGCGGCCAAGAAGGCCACCACGACCGTTCCCATCGTCTTCGTGGGAGTGGCCGATCCTGTTGGCGCCGGCCTCGTCGAGAGCCTCGCCCGGCCGAGTGGGAACGTGACCGGATTGTCCGTCGCGTTCGAGGAAGGGTTTGCCGGGAAGTGGGTCGAGTTGCTGAAGGAAGCCGTGCCGCGAGCCTCCCGCATGGCCGTCCTGTTTGACCAGGCCAGCGCGGCCAGAGAGCCGTCGTTGCGAGACATGGAGACGGCGGCCGCCGCGCTTCGGGTGAGGCTCCGCGAGATCAGCGTGCGGGAGGCGAGCGAGTTCGACGCTGCGTTCGCCACAATGGCGCGCGACGGTGCGGGAGGGCTCATCGTGTGGACGAGCCCGCTCACCCTCCGCTACCGGGCGCGCATCGTGCAGCTCGCCGCAACCCGCCATCTGCCGGCGATGTATGGCTTCGGGGAGTTTGCCCGGGCGGGAGGCTTGATGGCCTACGGGCCGAGCGTGCGCGAGATGTTCCGACGCGCCGCCACCTACGTCGACCGCATCTTGAAGGGCAGCAAGCCTGCCGACCTTCCCGTCGAGCAGCCCACCAAGTTCGAGCTGGTGATCAACCTCAAGACCGCCAAGGCGCTCGGCCTCACGATCCCCCCGTCGCTGCTGGCACGCGCAGATCAGATCATCCAGTGATTTCCGGCTGGCGCGTATGGCTTGTCGCGGAGCTCCTGGTGAGCGCGTGCCTCCTGTTCACCATCGTTCAGAGTCCCGGCTGAAGCGCCCGCGAGCGGCGACTCGAGAAACTCAATCGCGTAGGGCCTCGAAGACGAACATTTTCGAGGCAGGCTGTCCCTTTTCTTGCTCCGCCGGCGCATACACACGGTGGGTGCGTGGGTCGACGGCGAGACTGTGGATCCTCGGCTCGACCGGGACGTCCATGAGCTTTCTGACGCGTGCCGGGTCGTCCATCTGGAACACCGAGATGAACCCGCTCGAGCACGCGACGTAGACGCGGCGGAGCACGGGGTCGAACATCACGACGTCGGCCCCCTTGGCCATCGGCAAGTGCGCGATGGCCTTGTGCGTGTCGAGGTCGAAGACCGTGAGCGAGTCGTTGCCCTCGCAGGCCAGGAACGCGCGATGCCATTCGGCGTCCAGCGCCATACCATGGTTTCCCTGGCAGCCGTCGACGCGATACGTGCCGACGACCGCATCCGTCGCCGGATCGATCACGGCGAGGGTGTTTTGGTCCTGGAGATTCACGTATACCTTCCTGGCCACCGGATCGTACAGGGGAACCCCCGTTTCGCTGTCGAACCGGAGCACCTTGACGATGGTGTCCGTTCTCACGTCGATGACGCTCTCTGCCTTTGCGCGCTCGTTGGAGACGTACGCCTTGTGGAACGGCGCCGCGTAGGTGATGCCGTCAGGCTTCGCTTCCGTGGGTAGTCTCTTGACCACGATCATGCGCGCCAGATCGACGACACCGATCTTGTTCTCTCCCCAATTCGCGGTATAGACCTTCCTGCCTTCGGCGATGTAGGCGACGCCTTCGACACCCGGCACCTCACCCACGGTCTTCACGACCGCGTTCGTTTTCAGATCGACGACGTGAAGCAAGCCGGCGCCGAGGTGGGCGGAGAAAAGATAGTTGTCGTCGTCGTCGATCGTCAGGTAGTCGAATCGCTTGCCGGGCGGTCCCGGAAGCTCGAATTGGGCGACCTTCCGCAAGGGCGTCGCCGCAGGTCCCGCGGCGGCAACGCCAACCGCACTGTCACGCGAGACCGACCCAACCGCCGCCATCAGTGCGATGACGAAGAGACCCGAGAGCCACTTCATGTCGCACCTCCCCCTTGGCCACCCTCAAGGCCTGATATCGCACCGGATATGGCTTGGTGCAACAGTTAGCCGCCTTGCGTCTTCTCCTACATGCTCGGGCCGGTCTAAGAAGGCATGGGCCCAGATGCGCCCGCGGTGGAGCCCGACAGCCTATAATGCCGCAATGAGTCGCCTGAGCCGCTTCGCCACCGTGATGGTTCTCGTCCTCGCGACTCTGCCGACCTCCTGCAGTCAGACCATCCTGCGCAGGATGGTGCCCACGCCCATCGTGATGCAGGACCCGCGGCTCGACTTCTCCCGTATCGTCGCGCCCGACCGCCGCGTGACCGAGGTGAGTGTGTTCTTTG
>Ga0209465_10001407_pt1 | contig 10733 bp, 9 predicted proteins | sample PanSoiPlot1MoBio_FD_188321 | JGI IMG/M metagenome (GOLD analysis project Ga0209465, IMG submission 188321) | Tropical forest soil microbial communities from Panama analyzed to predict greenhouse gas emissions - Panama Soil Plot 1 MoBio (SPAdes)... | ecosystem: Environmental > Terrestrial > Soil...
CCAATGGCGTAAAAGCGTCGCTATTCTCTTTCATCATCAGCCAGCACGATCAGATCTTGCGATGGCTCGAAACACTCCCGTTTGTCGATGGTTCGCGGATGGCATTCTACGGTCTCAGCTATGGCGGATCTCCTAGTGGCCGTTACCGGCGGCATCGCCGCAAACTTTATCGCGGCGGAGGCGAATGCCGAATGAGTTCGAAAGCAGTTTCGTTCAGTTGCGTCATTGGCGATGTATGGAATCCAGACATCTACGCGCGCGAAAACAGCTTGCGCAAAAGTAGGGGATTGCAGAACGTAAGTGGCCTATGATATGGTGGTATAACAACTCGACCTTGTGCCACTCGCCGAATGTCTCGAGCTGAGCCTCTTTTCGAGGCTTGACGAGTGCGCTTTGCGGGTCTCCGCCCAGTCCGAGGTGCACTGTGTACAAAATTGTTCAATCTTCCAGACTCTATGAGCAAATTGTTGAGCAGATCGAACAGTCTGTTCAGAGAGGCGACTTAAAACCAGGAGACCAACTACCCGCGGAGCGCGAGCTTGCTGAACAGTTCGGTGTGAGCCGTACCGCGGTGCGCGAAGCGGTCAAGGCTCTTCGCGAAAAAGGGTTGGTTGAGGCTTACCCGGGAAAAGGGACCTTCATCACCAGCGGAAGTTCGAATCCGATGCGGCAATCGATTGACCGCATGATGCGGTCGGCGCAGGTGGATGCGACTTCGAGCCTCGTGGAGGTACGGGAAATTCTGGAACCGGAGATCGCGGCGCTGGCGGCGGTTCGAGCAACGGAAGAAAACCTGAACTCGCTGCGTGAGTCTGTTGCGGTGATGGACGCGGCCAAGCGCGATCCGGATACTTACATCGAAGCGGACCTGGATTTTCATCTGGAGTTGGCCGAAGCAGCCGCGAACCCGCTGATTCTCTCCTTAATTGATTCCATCGTCGGCGTTCTGCGCGAACAGCGCATGCGGATCTTCGAAGTAGAAGGCGGGCCGGATCGAGGCCAATACCACCACAAGAGAATTCTCGAAGCCATGGAACGCCAGGACGCCGAGGGTGCGCGGGAGGCCATGCGGGCCCACTTGCGCCAAGTTCGGGAAGATTCGCCGTCGGCTTCAAGAGACAACGAATAGCGGCGCCACTCACTTTTCTTCAGGGGAGACGGGAACAGATGGCGAAGCTCGGTTTCGTGGGACTCGGTGTGATGGGCAGCGAGATGGTGCTGCGGCTGCTCAGCAAGGGGCACACCGTTACGGGTTACAACCGCACAAGGTCCAAGGCCGAACGGCTGGTTCAAAAAGGAATGAAGTGGGGCGATTCGCCGCGAGCAGTGGCCGCGGCGGCGGACGTAGTTTTTTCGATGGTGACGAATTCCGCGGCGCTCGAGGCGATTGTCGAAGGGCCCGAGGGCATTCTGGCCGGCCTGACGCCGGGCAAATTCTACGTGGACATCAGCACGGTGAGCCCCGAATACAGCCGGGTGGTTGCCGAGAAGGTGCGTGCGAAGGGCTGCGACATGGTCGATGCGCCCGTGTCGGGCAGCGTCATAACGCTTCAGGAAGGCAAATTGTCGGTGATGGTGGGAGGCAGCAGGGAGACGTTCGAAAAGCTGAAGCCGATTCTGCTGGAAATTGGGCCCAAGGTGACACATGTGGGAGATAACGGCCTGGCGCTGGTGATGAAGATAGCGACGAACCTGAGCTTGGCGGTGCAGATGCTGGCATTTTCCGAGGGCGTGCTGCTGGCCGAAAAGAGCGGGATCTCGCGCGAGATTGCCGTCGAGGTGCTGGTGAACAGTGCCATCGCCTCGCCGATGATCAAGTACCGCGGCCCGTTCGTTCTGAAATTGCCTGACGAGGCGTGGTTCAACGTGAACATGATGCAGAAGGACATGCTGCTGGCCCTCGAACTGGGGCGGAAACTCGACGTGCCGATGCCGTCGACGGCCGTGACCAACGAATTCCTGACCGCGGCTCGCGGGATGGGCCTGGTGAAGGAAGATTTCGCGGTTGTCTACGACGTTCTTGCGCAAATGTCCGGAGTCTCCCGATGACTACAGCTACCGACCGTTCCGAATCGCCAATGGAAGTAACGTCCGAGAAATGGCTGCAGATGTTTCGCCGCATGCAGATGATCCGACACTTCGAAGAACATGTGAACGATCTTTATATGCGCGCGCTGATGCCCGGTCTCGCCCACCTTTATACTGGGGAAGAAGCGGTGGCGGTGGGCATCTGCGAGGCGTTGCAGCAGGACGACTACATCACCAGCACGCATCGTGGGCACGGGCACTGCCTGGCGAAGGGCGCTTCGCCCGATCGCATGTTCGCCGAGCTGCTTGGCAAGGAGGCGGGGTACTGCCGCGGGAAGGGCGGCTCAATGCACATCGCCGATCCGGCGACGGGAAATCTCGGAGCCAACGCCATCGTCGCGGGAAGCGCGGGAATCGCAACGGGCGCGGCGTTTTCGGCCAAGAGCCTCGGGAAGGGCCGGGTGGCGGTGTGCTTTTTCGGCGAAGGAGCGCTCGGTCAGGGAGTGGTCTACGAAGTGATGAACCTGGCGGCGCTGTGGAAACTGCCGGCCATCTACGTGTGCGAAAACAATCTCTACACCGAATACACGCATTTCAAAGAGACCACGGCAGGCGATATTTTGGAGCGCGGCCGCGCGTTCGGAGTGCCGTCAGAAAGCGTGGATGGGCAGGATGTGCGAGCCGTGTATGCGGCCGCCACGCGACTGGTTGAGCTTGCGCGTCGCGGCCAGGGACCGTCCTTCCTTCTGTGCAACACCTACCGCTACACCGGGCACCATGTCGGGGACATTAACCGCGAGCATTACCGATCCAAGCAGGAAGAGCAGGAGTGGAAGACGCGCCGTGATCCTATTCTGCTTTTTGCCGAGTGGCTGGTCGGCGAAAAAATCGCCGATGCGGAAGCGCTAAGAAAGATAGAGACGGAAATCGAAGCCGAGATGTGCGCGGCGGTGGAATTTGCGATTGCCGCGCCGTATCCGGAGAAATCCGAGGTGGACCAGGACATCTATGCCTGAACCCGCCGAGCGCGAACTCACCTTCGCTCAAGCGATCCGCGAGGCCCTGGCGGAGGAGATGCGCCGCGATTCGCGGGTATGCATTTTGGGAGAAGATGTGGCGGAAGCGGGGACGCCGTTCAAGGTGCTTTCGGGGCTGGTGGAAGAATTCGGGACGGAGCGGGTGATTGATACGCCGATATCGGAAGCGGGATTCACGGGACTGGGCGTCGGGGCGGCGATGACCGGGATGCGTCCGGTGATCGACATCATGTTCGGCGATTTTCTGACGCTGGCCATGGACCAGATGGTAAACCAGGCGGCGAAAGTCCATTACATGTCGGGCGGCAAGTGGAAGGTGCCCATGGTTCTGCGGACGACGCTCGGGGCAACGCGGCGGTCGGCGGCGCAGCACTCGCAGTCGCTCCATGCCTGGCTGTGCCACGTTCCCGGGTTGAAGGTAGTGCTGCCTTCGACTCCTTATGACGCGAAGGGACTGCTGAAGGCGGCGATACGCGACGAGAACCCGGTGGTCTTCTTCGAAGACAAGATGATGTACAGGCTGAAAGGGCCGGTTCCGGCGGAGGATTACACGCTGCCGCTTGGAGTGGCCGATGTCAAGCGAGTGGGGAGCGACATTACGCTCGTAGCGACAAGCAGCATGGTGCAAGTGGCGCTGGGAGCCGCGGCACTACTCGAGAAGGTCGGAATCAGCGCCGAAGTGGTCGATCCGCGAACGACGTGGCCGCTCGACGAAAAAAGCTTGATTGAATCCGCCCGCAAAACGTCGCGCGTGATCGTGATTGATGAAGGTTACGGGCGCTATGGCGTAACCGCGGAACTAGCGTCGGTCGTCGCCGAGGGCGCTTTTTACAATCTGGAGGTTCCGGTTAAGCGGATGGGAGCGATGCATGTGCCGATTCCGTTCTCGCCGGCGCTGGAGGATCTGACGGTGCCGACGGAGCAATCCGTGTTCGAAGCTGCGAAGTCTCTGTGCGGCGTGGCCTGACGAAGGATCAAGCAAGGAGGTTGCCATGGCGTTGAAAACTTACGGCCCGATGGCGGTGGATTGGGAAAATCGCATTGATTTTGAGCGCTTGCGGCGCGAACGGCTGGCGCGCGCCAAGGCGCAACTCGCCAAATCCGAGTGCGGTGCCTTGCTCTGCTTCGATATGAACAACGTGCGCTACCTGACCGCAACACACATCGGCACCTGGGCGCAGGACAAGATGAGCCGCTTCGCGCTGCTTCCGCAGCACGGGGAACCCGTTCTGTGGGACTTCGGTTCAGCGGCGAAGCATCACCAGTTGAATTGTCCGTGGCTCGGAGAACGCTCGCGCGCCGGAATTCCGCTGCTTCGCGGAGCAATGTCGCCGGAGATGGGGCGGGCGGAAGACGTGGCGCGCAAGATAAAGACAGAACTGGAGAAGCACGGGTTGGTGACGGAGCCGCTCGGCGTCGACATCGTAGAGCCACCGATCCTGTTTGCGCTTCAAAAAGAGGGAATCAAGGTCGTCGATGGGCAGCAAATCATGTCGGACGCGCGCGTGATCAAGACGCAGGATGAAATTTCGCTGCTGAACCACGCGGCGATGATGGTGGATGCAGCTTACGACGAACTGTACCGGGCCATGAAACCGGGCTTCAGCGAGAATCAGGCCGTCGGCCTTGCGAGCAAGGTGCTCTATGACCTGGGTTCGGAATACGTGGAAGCGGTGAACGCGATTTCCGGCGAGCGCTGCAACCCGCATCCGCACGTTTTTTCGGACCGCGTACTTCGCCCAGGCGATCCGGTGTACTACGACATTCTTCATTCCTACATGGGTTATCGCACCTGCTACTACCGTTGCTTCACGATTGGCTATGCGTCGCACGCGATGATCGACGCCTACAAGCGCTGCCGTGAATATCTCGATGCCGCGATATCCCTTGTGCGGCCGGGGCGCACGACCGGGGAAATTGCCTCGGTCTGGCCAAAGGCGCAGGAGTTCGGTTTCCCGAATGAAGAAGCGGCGTTCGCGCTGCAGTACGGCCACGGGATCGGGCTGGCGATCTGGGAAAAGCCCGTGATCAGCCGGTTGGTGTCGCTCGAACATTCGCACGAAATCAAGCCGGGCATGGTCTTTGCGCTGGAGACGTTCTGGCCCTCGACGGACGGGTGGAGCGCAGCACGAATCGAGGAAGAAATTGTGGTCACCGAAACGGGCCGCGAAGTAATTACCCGCTTTCCCGCCGAAGAGTTGCTTGTTGCGGGCGCTCATTACTTCACAGTGAACGGCCCGCTGTCGACGACCCGAGAGAATGAAGCGCCTCCCAGCCGGCACGTCGTGGAAATGGTGGAGGCCAGCGCAAAAATCGAAAGAGTGGGAGCGACCGACTGAGGAGTTCCTCAGTCACGCACAAATTTTATGGCGATAAGCGTGGTGATGCCTGCGCTCGAAATGGCGCAAGAGAATGGCAAACTTTTGGCGTGGAAGAAAAAGGAGGGCGAGCACGTCGCTAAAGGCGAACCGCTGCTTGAAGTAGAGACCGACAAAGCGGTTGTCGAGGTGGAGTCCCCCGGTGAAGGAATTCTTGCAGGGATTTCGGCCGACGTTGGCGCGGAGGTCCCCGTCGGCCAAACGATTGCCTGGCTCGTCAAGCCGGGTGAGCAGCCGCCCGCTCATCCGGCTCCCTCGGTGGTCAGTGGACGAGCCTCGAGTGCGAAGGACTCGGCTGGCGCAGGGGTTGCGCCGGCGGCAATGCCCGCACCTCTGGCCACGCCTCAGATTTCGCCGAAGGCACGCCGCCTGGCGAAGGAGTTGGGTGTAGAAATCAGCGCCGTTCGCGGCAGCGGGCCGGATGGGGTCATCACCACTGAAGATGTGCAGGCGGCAGCTGCGGGCGCGCAGCCTACCGGGGGCCCGGCGCCAGCTCCGGCCGAGGCAGCTTCGTTAGGGCAAGTGGCGCGCATCATGGCGGAGAAAACCACGCAAAGCTGGACAAGCGTGCCGCACTTTTTTCTGTCGCGGGAGGTGGATTGCACCGAGTTGCTCAAGAAGCACAAGGAGCTCGCGCCCGTGGTGGAAAAAACGCCGAGCTTGAAGCTCACGGTCTCGGACCTGCTCATACGGCTGACCGCGAAGGTCCTCGAAAAGCACCCGAAGATCAATTCGAGCTGGACCGGGAACAACATCCGCCACAATGCTGAGATCCATATCAGCCTGGCAATCGCGGTCGAAGACGGGGTTGTGGGCGGTGTCATCCACCGCGTGAACACTTTGGCGCTGCCGGAAATTTCCGCGCAACGGCGCGACCTAGCGGAACGGGCTCGAGCCAACAAGCTGCGGCCTGCGGACATTACCGGCGGAACCTTCACCATCAGCAATCTGGGCATGTTCCAGGTGGATTCGTTTTTTGCGATCATTACGCCGCCGCAAGCCGCCGTTCTGGCAGTTGGAGCGATCACCGATCGCGTGGTCGCGATTGGCGGCAAACCAGAAGTGCGGCCCATCCTTAATATGAGCCTGTCGACCGACCACCGCGTCGCCGATGGCGCCCGCGCCGCCGAGTTCCTGCGCGATCTGGCCGACGCTATCGCTGCTCCTTCGCGGTGGCTGGAGTGACGAGTCCATTTGCGGGGTCGTGTTGTCGGCCTCCTTTCTGGGAACAGCACACCTGCCTTGCCTGGCTGGCAACGTCCCCGCGGCAATCGACTGCCCGAGGCTTGGGCCTACGAAGCGGACGACTGACCAGAGGACACTAGATCATGGAGATTCCCGCAGTCAAAGATCTGCCGGTTGACCTGACCGCAGGCCCGAATGCGAAGAAGAAACCGTTCTACACGAGCCTCTCGTTTCAGGTTCTGGCCGCGATCGCGATGGCCATCGCACTCGGCTACCTTCGCCCGCTGCAAGCCATAGCGATGAAGCCGCTGGGCGACGCGTTTATCCGCCTGATCACCATGATCATCTCCGTGATCATCTTCTGCACGGTCGTGACGGGCATCGCCGGCATGGAGAGCGTGAAGAAAGTAGGGCGGGTTGGGGGTAAAGCGCTGCTGTACTTCGAGCTCGTTTCGACGCTGGCTCTCATCATCGGACTGGTGGTGGGGAACGTGCTGAAACCGGGTGCGGGATTTCACGTGAACCCGGCATCGCTCGACGCCAAGGCGGTGGCAGAATATGCCGGACCCGCCAAGGCGCAGTCGGTGACGGAATTCCTGATGCACATTATTCCGAACACGATGGTCGATGCCTTCGCCAAGGGAGATATTCTGCAGGTGGTGCTGGTGGCCCTTCTGTTCGGCTTCGCGTTGTCGGCGGTGGGGCCTCGGGGGAAGCCACTCGTTGATCTGTTCGATGCGCTAGCGCAAACGGTTTTTGGCATCGTGAACATTCTGATGAAGTTCGCGCCGATTGGAGCGTTTGGCGCGATGGCCTTCACGGTAGGAAAATATGGGATCACCGCGCTTGGTCCGTTGGCGAAGCTGATTGTCACGTTTTATGCGACCTGCATTTTCTTCGTGCTGGTAATACTGGGATTGATCGCGCACCTTGCGGGATTCAGCATTCTGAAGTTTCTACGCTATATAAAGGAAGAGATATTGCTGGTACTGGCGATCAGTTCTTCCGAGCCGGCGATTCCGACGCTGATGGAGAAGCTCGAAAAGCTGGGTTGCTCGAAGTCGCTGGTCGGGCTGGTGGTCCCGACCGGGTACACGTTCAATACGGACGGCACGAGCATCTACATGACGCTGGCGGCTCTTTTTGTGGCGCAGGCAACCAATACGCCGCTGACCCTGATGCAGCAACTCACGATTTTCGGGGTCGCGGTGCTGACCTCGAAGGGCGCCAGCGGGGTCCAGGGCGCGTCGTTCATTGCGCTGGTTGCGACGCTTACGGTCATTCCCGCAATTCCGGTTGCTGGGATGGCGCTGATTCTGGGGATCGACCGGTTCATGAGCATGTTTCGCGCGCTGGTCAACATGGTGGCGAACGGAGTGGCAACGGTGGTGGTGTCGCGGTGGGAAAGAGAGGTCGACGCCAAGACGCTATCCTCACGGCTGGCATAGGTTCCTACCACCGAGCCTTCGTTGGTGGCCACTGCGCCGTCCTTTCTGGATGCGCAAAGTCTCCTCGGATTACGTTGCTGCCCTTGGCTACAGCATGCGCCTTACGGACAGGACCGCCTCGCATGGAGCCGGGGGCCCGAGGGCAAGTCAAATCCACCATTCTCCTGAACGCGGGGACCATCTCACGCCGCGAGGCCGCTCAGCCTAATTGCCGTAAAGCCGTTGTTTGGTTGCTGTTGATGGCTCCGAAATCAGAGGAAAAGCTCGAAAAAGTACAGGTTTCAACCGATGGGCAGGCAATTCCCATTTGCCGAGAATAGAAAGCCGCTGCCTGAGGGTCCCGTGACTCGGAGTCACGGCGGGGTGACACAATGTCTTTCATCGATTCGCAGGATCCAAATTTTGAGCAAACGGCCCGCCGGCCAAGAGGTAGCTCTTTGTCGAGCCGGGGGCTAATGCGCTTGGACCGAAAGGGTCGAGCGGCCGAGGCCGCCATTGAGGAGTCGTTGTCGTCGGCTATAGTCGCGTCGGACGTTGAGCTTGAACGGATCCTGCGTGAGGTTGAACAGATTTCGAAGGGTTTAAAGTCCCAGGTGCCTGACGGGAAGACACTAAAAGTTGCACAACACCCTGCAGTGTGGAGCGCGGTGAAGCAGACCCTGTTGGAACGAGAACTGCGCCGCCTGGCGGTGACCGATGACCTCACATGCCTTTATAACCGTCGAGGTTTCTTTGCGGTAGCCACTCAGCTATTGAAGCTGGCCCGAAGGAAGGCGCAGCCGCTTCTGCTGTTCTACGCTGACGTCGACAATCTGAAGCAGATCAACGACTCGTTCGGCCATCGGACGGGAGACCTGGCGCTCATTCAAGCTGCGGACGCACTGGAGCATAGCTTTCGGGATGCGGACGCCGTTGCACGCATCGGCGGAGATGAGTTTGTGGTAATGAGCATGGACGCATCGAGCCGGGTAGAGGCGGTCCTACTTCGACGCCTCGAAAGAAACGTCAGAAAGGCGGGCTCGAGTGAGAGACGCTACCAACTGTCGCTGAGTGTCGGAGTAGCACGATTCGATCCCGAGCAGCCTGTTTCGCTCGGAGATCTTATGTCGCAAGCGGACCGAGCAATGTATGATCAAAAACGCAAGCGCTCAGCTGCATGTGAGAAGCCGCGCCAAACAGAGCCGGAAAACTCAGCGCTTGCTGTTGCCGAGGACTCCTGAGAGCCGCGGGCGCAGAAGGCGTTCAGCACCAGAATCCCCGGGAAAGCAAATAGGGTGCAAATATTTCCAAAGAAGTGGCAACTTCCTCCCAGCTTCGACTCGCCTGCAATACCAAGCTGTCCGGTAGGAGCATTAGCCAGCACTGACTTCCGTTCAAGCGACGCGCAGAAACAGTCTTTCGGTCGAACGCACGACAATTTTCCGCCGCTGTTTGCGAATCGCATCGGTTCTCTGCCACGCGCTTAAAATGCGGCTCGCGGTATAGAGGGTTATATTCGCCGCGTTGGCCAACTCTTCGTTGGTAATATCGAATTCAAGGATGAGCCGTTCGGTGTCAATCCTGTCTTGCATATCAACTCCGATTCCCCGTTCACCATTTCCCGTCCGCATTCCTGCGATGGTAGCGACGCAGATACATACCTAGCATTGTCGCGCACACAAGCACAGCGCCGCCACCGACGACCCACTCCGGCAGGTGAAGATACAAGACAGCGTCGAGAACACGCACCAGAAACGGTCCGCGTGCGGGTTCGATCCCTGCCCGAGTTTCAAGCCATGTTTCAGCCAAGTTGAGCGGGCACGGCAGCCACGGAACTGTTTGAACGGCGATGGCGTAGACGAGGGAAGCGATGTGCAAGGTCCGCAGGACGGGGCGGTAGCGTGTCACCATCCAGCCAAACAACACCCAACAGCACCACAGCAGGTGCAGGAACAGGACGGCTTGCAGGAAGAGAATGGGGATAGTGCCTCAAATGCCATAATGCTCCCATGTCTGCCATACCGAAAGCCTGACGCTAAAGATGGACACCGCGTCATTCGCGTTCCGTCGATCACAGAGCGGTATAGGCTCGCTGGCCACCGGAAGCCCCACCGGTAGCCCTGCGAGGTTCTCCTCAAAAACCGCAACCCTCCTCGACTTTCATGACCACCAGCGTCATATCATCCCGCTGGGGCTGACTATTGGCGAAGGTAGAGAGTTCCCCAAGGATGCATTCGATGATTTGTTCCGATGAGGCTCGATGGCAGGAACGCAGCAGATTCTCAAGCTTCTCTTCTCCCCACATTTCCCCGTGAGGGTCTTGCTGCTCCGTAATTCCATCCGTGAAAGCAACTAGGACGTCGTCAATCGCCAGTTGAAAAGTGGCGGTCGTGAACTGCAAATCCGCAGAAATCCCTATGGGGATATCAGTGGGTTTCAAGTGAATGATCTCGCATGATCCGTTTCGCCCGCGGACAACTATGGGAGCGTTGTGGCCAGCGTTTACATATTTCAATACCCGTATCGCCGGTTCGTATTCTGCGTAGAACAGCGAGGCGAAGAAGTTCGCCGGCGAGGACTCATAGACCAACCGATTAACGTCACCAATCAGCGTGCTGAGGTGCAAATGGGGGTGCAGAACCTGTGCTCTAAGGGAGGCTTGGAGGCTGGCCATGATT
>Ga0209465_10001409_pt1 | contig 10726 bp, 11 predicted proteins | sample PanSoiPlot1MoBio_FD_188321 | JGI IMG/M metagenome (GOLD analysis project Ga0209465, IMG submission 188321) | Tropical forest soil microbial communities from Panama analyzed to predict greenhouse gas emissions - Panama Soil Plot 1 MoBio (SPAdes)... | ecosystem: Environmental > Terrestrial > Soil...
CGATTCAGATCAATTTCAGCGACGGCCACTCCACGGGCATCTTCAGCTACGACTATCTGCGGAGCATCTGCCCTTGCGCCGAGTGCGCCAAAGCGTTTCGCGAAACCTCGGCTCCCCCGGCCACCTAGGCGAGGCTCACATTCGAATCGGCTCGCGCCGCGGTAGTCGTCGCAAAGTGACTAGAAAATCGTTTCTGGGCAGCCGCCAACTGGACTTGCCCCCCAAAAAATGCGAGCATTGACTTCTGCAGGCCAAATTACCCGTCAATGACCAGCACTCCCAATCTCCCGGCCGTCCGCGGCAACCGGGGCAACGGTATCCCGCGCGTCATCGTCGCCACGACGGCTCTTTTGAGCTTCATCTCCTTCTGGCGTGCCGCCGCCATTGTGCTGAACGACCTGGCTTCGTCGGCCTATTACGCCGGCGGCGAGGCTGAGGGCTACGTCGGCAAGGCCGCGCCCTGGTTCATCCTGGGCATCATGCTGTTTTCCTACGCGGTCCGTGCGATCTACGTGGAAAGCTGCAGCATGTTTGTGCGCGGGGGTGTTTACCGCGTCGTCAAAGAGGCGATGGGAGGCACGCTCGCGAAATTCAGCGTCTCCGCGCTGATGTTTGATTACATCCTGACCGGCCCGATCAGCGGCGTCTCGGCCGGTCAGTATATCGTCGGGCTGATCAACGAAACCCTAGCCTACATTCATATCCACGTTCACGTTCCGCCCGGCGCCGGCGCCGCGAGCTTCGCCGTTCTCTGCACGGTTTATTTCTGGTGGTACAACGTCAAGGGTGTCCACGAGTCCAGCCAGAAGGCCATGCGAATCATGCAGATCACCACAGTCATGGTCGTGATCCTGATCGGCTGGTGCATCTACACGACCGTCCTGCGTCACCCCGTTTTGCCCCCCATCCCGCACCCCCGCAATTTGAAGTTGGGTCCGAACGCACTCGGCTGGCTCTACGGGATTCACCTGGCGCATTTCGCGGGTTTCATTGCCGTCTTTGTCGGGCTCGGCCATTCGGTGCTGGCGATGAGCGGAGAAGAATCCCTGGCGCAGGTCTATCGCGAAATTGAGCACCCGAAGCTGCCGAATTTGAAGAAAACCGGTCTGGTGATTTTTATTTACAGCCTGGTTTTCACCTCGCTCGTGTCCTTCTTCGCGGTGATGCTGATTCCCGATGATCAGCGGCCGAAGTTCCTCGAAAACCTCATCGGTGGCCTGGCGATGAATCTTGAGGGCCCGTTCCTGCTACGGCTGATATTTCACGGGTTCGTTGTCGTCGTGGGCACCCTGATCCTGGCAGGCGCGGTGAACACGGCGATTGTGGGCTCGAACGGCGTGCTCAATCGCGTTTCGGAAGACGGCGTTCTGTCGAGTTGGTTCCGCCAGCCGCACCGGCGTTTCGGCACATCGTACCGGATCATCAACATTATCGCGGCGCTGCAAATTCTCACCATCATCATAAGCCGGGGCGACGTGACATTTCTCGCGAACCTCTATGCGTTCGGAGTGATCTGGAGTTTCGCGATGAAGGGTATGGCGGTCTTGGTCTTGCGCTACACGCATCCCGGAGACCGCGAATACCGCGTTCCGCTGAATTTCCACGTCTTTGGCGTCGAAATTCCGGTTGGACTCGGGCTGATCACGTCCGTGCTTCTGGGTATCGCGGTGATCAACCTCTTCACCAAGCCTGAAGCTACCATCGCCGGGGGTTCCTTCTCGGTATTTCTTTTCGTTGTTTTTACGCTTTCCGAACGCGTGACGCATCACGGACACCGCGCCGCCGACCACGTGGAAATGGACCAGTTCCACCTGGCGATGGAGGGCGAGCTGACCCCCGAAGCGGTCGGCGCGCGTCCCGGCAACATTCTTGTGCCGGTCAGCAACGTGCACTCGCTCTACCACCTGGGAAATGTGCTGGACCGGGTCAAACCCGGACGCCGCGATGTGATCGTGCTGCATGTACGATTACTCCGGCGCTCCGCATCCGGCGAGTACGAGCTTGAAGCCGAGCAGCTGTTCGGAAGCATCGAGCAGCAGCTGTTTTCGCAAGCGCTGTCGATTTCCGAAAAACGGGGAAAGAGCATACGCTTATCGGTCGTTGCGGCAAGCAATCTGTGGGACGGTATCCTGCGCGCCGCGACTTCGCTTCAATCGAGCACCATCGTCCTTGGCCATTCTCCGAAGGAATCGGTGGAAGAGCAGGCGCGTCACATCGGTGACGCGTGGGAACGGCTTCCGGATCCCAAGCCGCAGTTCAATCTGGAAATTCATTTGCCTAACGGAGATAAGGTCTACAAGGTTCTGGGACCGCACGCGCCTAATCTCACCGCAAACGAGGTCAACCTGATCCACCGCCTGTGGCTGAGGTTTAGCGAGGGGCTCGTGCCACTCGAACTCCATCATCACGACGTCGTCCACTTCTCGCTCGAAGAGGTTCAGAGAGAAATCGAGGAAGGCCGCGAGGAGGAAGTGATCGAACGATTGCGCCGGCACGTCGAGTCGAATTTAAAGAAGAAGCCGGAAAAGGCTTAGCCAGGATCTCCTACGAACCCGCCTGGTTATATCCCCTGCTCGGTCGAATGCTCGCTTACACCGCGCTGGTGCAATGACCACACTTCTTTGCCGCCAGTGGAATGGGCATAGCACACTGCGGGCAATCCTTGGTCGTGACCGGCGCTGGCGGCTTCGGCAGCCACTTGTTCACCGAACGCACCAGAACGAAGATCGCAAACGCGACAATCAGGAAATTGATGATGTTATTGATGAAGTTGCCGTAACTTAACGCCGCCCCAGCGGCCTTGGCGTCCGCCCACCTGTCGTAGTGGGTCCCGGTCAAATTGATGTATCGGTTCGAAAAGTCTACCTTGCCAATCAGGTGTCCTAGGGGCGGCATCAGCACATCGTCGACGAACGAGGACACCACTTTTCCGAACGCCGCGCCAATGATGACGCCGACGGCGAGGTCGAGCACGCTGCCCCGCATCGCAAATTCTTTGAATTCTTTCAGCACGTGTTTTTCTCCTTGCGCGAGGTATACGTAATCCTTCCGGAGTCCAGCGGGCTCCCCTCAGGGGAGAGGCTTTCAAGTCGCAGGGATTATATCTGAACGGTGACTAGCGCTGTTTTAAAATCAGGGCGCAACCCAAAGCGCCGCGAACCAGCAAGACGAGCCCGGCGAGTGCGAGCCATCGGCCCACCCAAAGAAAAGGCACTCGCGTGATGACCAGCATGATCAGGCCGAGCAACAGCAGCGAGGCGCCGCGATTCCATTTTTGCGCGCGCGCCAACCACTGGCCGGGCTTGGCCAACGCCATCAGCCCCCACACCGCAATGCCAACGCTGATCACGAGCCAGGGGATGCTTCGCCGATCGAAGTAAATCCGTCCGCTGAGTCCCAGCCATACGACAAGCGCCCCTAGCAGCAGAAAAACGAACTCCACCATGAGTTGCGAGAGACGCGCGGGGGAGAGCATAAGCGCCGCTTGCTCAGGGGATCCGTTCGACGCGTACTTTCATGGTGACGGGAGTTTTGGGCTTGTCCATGCTGTCGCGGGGAGTGTTCGAGATTTTGTCCGCGACATCCTGGCCTTCGACCACTTCGCCGAAAATGGTGTGGCGATTGTCGAGATGCGGCGTCGGTGCAACGGTGATGAAGAACTGGCTGCCATTGGTGTTCGGGCCGGCGTTCGCCATCGAAAGTTTACCCGGCTTCGAATGACGCAGCGAGGAATGAAACTCGTCTTCGAAGGAATAGCCGGGGCCGCCGCGACCATCCCCGCGCGGGCATCCGCCCTGGATCATAAACTGCGGAATAACGCGGTGAAAGGTCAGGCCGTCGTAATAATTCCTCTTTTCTTGTTTCCCGGTCGTGGGGTTCGTAAATTCCTTTGAGCCTTCCGCGAGGCCAATGAAATTGGCCACGGTTTTGGGAGCTTCTTTCTCAAACAACTTGCAAACGATGTTTCCGAGAGTTGTTTCAAAAATTGCGTAGGTACCCGCAGGTCGAGCCATTTCCTCTCCTTTCACGCCAGCTTCATCGTACATGACTCGCGTGTAGTTCTGCCAGACAGCCTCTAGCCGCTACCAGCCCTTCTGCTTTCTGAGTTCGGTGACGTGCGCGGTATGGTGCTTGCCATGCCAGGCGTAGAGGAACAGCATCCAGTCGAGCGTTCTCACACCATGGTCGGGGTGCCGGAAGGTACGCGCAAATTCCTGCGGCTTTACGGAGCGGAGAAGGATTACCCAGCGTTCGTGCAATGGTTCGAGCAGCCGCAGCGAAACGTCGATCGGCGAACGCGCCGCGTCTTCCAGTTTCGCCCAAGCACTTTCCTCGTATGGCTTGATGGTCGGCTCTGCTTCGGTCAGTGCCAGGCGACAACGCACGTAGGCATTCATGTGGCTGTCCGCGATGTGGTGAACAACCTGCCGCACCGTCCAGCCGCCGTCGCGGTACGGCGTGTCGAGCTTCGCGTCGTTCAGTCCTTCGGTGGCGGCACGGACAGCCGCCGGCACCGCCGCTATTTCCTGAATTGCTTTTGCGCGCATGGCCGGAGTTGCTTCTTCGGGCGCTTGAAACGGTCCAATGGGGTAACGTGGGTCCATCGTGGCTCCTTAACCAAGCAGATCTAGGATCGTTTTCCAGCGTAGATGGATGCCGCGAGCGTGTCTACGGCTACGGCGCGGCGCCTGGCTCCAATTTGGCTCTCGAAACGGGACTGCGCCGGCTGAACAGCAGCGGCGGCCTTCGATAATGGCAATCGAATCATGCTGTTAGATGCTAGAATAGAGCGTTGTTCTGTACCCCCAAACCCTGAGTCGGAATCTAATCTGCGGAGTTCATTTGCATGCAGAATGTCCTGATCATTGGAAGCGGCTGTGCTGGCCTTACGGCGGCGATCTATGCCGGGCGCGCGAATCTGAACCCACTCGTGCTGGACGGTCACGAGCCCGGCGGACAGCTCTCCTTGACCACGCACGTTGAGAACTTTCCAGGCTTTCCGGAAGGGATTCTTGGTCCGGAACTCATCGAAAACATGCGCAAGCAGGCCGAGAGGTTCGGCGCGGTATTCAAGGCCGGGACGGTAACGGAGGTGGACCTGACAAAGCGGCCGTTTCGCGTGATCGCGGGCAAGGATGTCTACGAGACACGCACGATCATCGTGGCTGCCGGGGCATCGGCTCGGCTTCTGGGCCTCAAGGGCGAAAGGGAACTGATCGGCCGCGGTCTTTCGACCTGTGCGACATGCGATGGATATTTTTTTCGTGGCAAGCCAATCGCGGTCGTTGGCGGCGGCGACTCCGCGATGGAAGAAGCCAATTTTCTGTCGCGGTATGCAAGCCGCGTATACCTGATTCACCGGCGGAAGGAATTTCGCGCCTCGAAAATCATGGTCGACCGAGCGAAGGCCAACGAGAAAATTGAATTCGTCACACCTTTCGTGGTGGATGAGATTGTCGCGCCGGAAGGACTTGTGAAGGGGATCCGCGTGCGGGAAACGCACAACGGCAGCACCCGGGAAATCGGCCTGGATGGGGTATTCGTTGCCATCGGGCACAATCCCAACTCGATCGTCTTCCGGGGCAAGCTCGAGATGGACGAGAATGGCTACCTGATCGCGCGCGACGGGAGCCTGACGAGCGTTCCGGGCGTGTTCATCGCCGGCGACGTTCAGGATCACCGGTATCGCCAGGCGGTGACCGCGGCGGGCTCTGGTTGCATGGCGGCCATGGATGCGGAAAAGTTCCTCGAAGAGCACAAGGACTAGCCCGTGCCTGGCCTGTTCGGCCATCTCGCGGCATAATTAACCTGTCCATGCTGCGTTCCACACTGCTCAAGCTCTCCGAAAGCAACGGATTCGCTCACTGGGTCACTTCTAATTCTGTCACGCGCCGGATGTCGCACCGCTTCGTTGCCGGCGAGACCTTGGACGAAGTGATTCGCGCGGCACGCGAACTGAATAACGCCGGAATGGCTGTAACCCTCGACTGCCTCGGCGAAAACGTTTCGACAGCGACGGACGCCCAGAAAGTCCGCGACACCTACCTGGAAATCTACGATCGTATCGCTCGCGAGGAGTTAAACGCCAACGTCTCCTGCAAGCTTACGCAGCTCGGACTGGATATTTCCGCCGAATTCTGCGAGGGGCTGGTCCTTTCGATCGCCGAGCGCGCAGCCTCGTACGACAGCTTTCTGCGCATCGACATGGAAGGGTCGATCTACACGCAGCGCACGGTCGAACTGGTAAAGCGAGTCCGCACACAGACTCCCGTGGTGGGCACGGTAATCCAGTCGTATCTCTATCGCAGCGAAAGCGATATCAACGACCTGCTCGCCTATGGTTGTCGGATACGGCTATGCAAGGGCGCGTACAAGGAACCCTCCGAGCTAGCGTTTCCACGGAAAGCCGACGTTGACGCCAATTACGTCAAGCTGATGAAGATTCTGCTCTCCAGCGGCTTTTATCACGGCATCGCCACGCACGATCCACGGATGATCGCGGAAACCATTCGCACGGCCGCGGCAGAGAAAATCTCGAAAGACGATTTTGAGTTTCAGATGCTGTATGGGGTAAGGACCGACCTGCAAAGAAGACTGGTGCAGGATGGTTACCGCGTCCGCATCTACGTTCCGTACGGCCTCGAGTGGTTTCCGTATTTCATGCGGCGGTTGGCAGAACGACCGGCCAATCTCACCTTTTTCCTACGAAACCTCTTCCGTTCATAGCAGCCGGCACCAGGTGTCCTAGCCCAGACTTTCTCCTGGCTTCAAGGCGTGAATCTCGAGCCCGGCGATGTCTTTGGCCTCCTCGATGAGGCCTTCGGGTGTGCCCGTCAGCATGGGGAATGTCGCGTAGTGCATGGGAATCACATGCTTCACGCCCAGAAGTCGGATGGCCATGGCGGTCTCCCGCGGACCCATCGTAAAGACGTCTCCGATCGGCAAGCAAGCCAGGTCCGGCTTGTACAGTTCCGCAATCAACTTCATGTCACCGAAGACACAGGTATCGCCCGCGTGATAAACGCTGAAGCCGCCGGGCAATCTTATGATGAACCCCGCCGGCTCGCCCCCGTACAGACGGTGACCGCCGTCATCAATCGAACTCGAGTGGAATGCATTCGTCATCGTCACTTCGAAATCGCCAACCTTTTGAGCGCCGCCCTTGTTGCACGGCAAGCCCTGCGCACCGGTGTTTTTGGATTCCAACCAGAGATAGATCTCGAAATTCGCGAGCACCTTGGGCTTGTGCTGCTTTGCCAGCTCCAACAGATCGCCCATATGGTCTGAGTGGCCGTGGGTCAGAAAAATCGCATCGAGCCGCGCCACCTTTTTCAGGTTTTCCGGGCACTTCGGGTTCGTCATGACCCAGGGATCGATCAAGGCCACTTGCCCGCTTGGAGTCTTCAAGCCGAAGGTGCTGTGGCCGTAGTAGCTGATGCGGTTGCCTTTCAAGTCCAGCATGGTCTCCTCCTGGATGTGGTTGGGTAGCGGTCGCGGCTACCGGCGACCTTCCGATGCTTTACTTCGAAAGGAGCGCACGGATGAAAGCCTCGTACGTGTCGTGGTCGGCCGCTCCCAATTGGTGTGCGACCATAGTTCCATCTTTGGCGTAGAAAAAGGAGGCGGGGAGCGAACCATTCCACCCTTTCATCACGCCTTGCAAAAACGCGTCCTCGTCGCCCTTTTTCTTTCGGTAGTTCGGGAAAACGGGCTTGTAGCGCGCGAGAAATCTGCGCATGAGGATCAGATCGCCGTCTTGATCCATGTTCACGCCAACGACTCTCAGCCCTTGTGCTGCATACTGCTTGGCCATTTCATTCAACATGGGATACTCGTCGCGGCACGGTTCGCACCAGGTCGCCCAAAACGTTACCAGGAGTGGCTTGCCTTTGTGCTGCTCGACGATCCTCTGATAGCCTGCGAGATCGATTAACTCCGGGTCTTTTGGCGCGTCGGTCTCGGCTGGCGCGAGCGCGCCGGCCAGCCCGGTGATCGTCAACACCGCCGCAATCAGCATTCTCGGCCCCATGACTCCTCCCTCCCTTCCATTCTAACGTCTTCGTCGCGGTTGAGAATCTCTCACGTTCCACGTAAAATCAAACTGTGGGTACTTGCGAGCCGGCAGCGTCGTGATATCTTTAAGGTTTACCGGCTAGGCGCGGCTTCAGGAGGCCGGTCCGCCTTTCAAAGGAGATTTTGAATGGCCTATGTGATTGCCGAACCCTGCATCAACACGAAAGATACCGCCTGTGTTGATGTCTGCCCCGTGGATTGCATCCATCCGCGGAAGGACGAAGCGGCCTATCAAACGGAAACGATGCTCTATATCAATCCGGTGGAATGCATCGATTGTGGCGCTTGCGTGCCCGTTTGCCCCGTCACCGCGATCTTTGCCCTCGAAGACCTCCCCGAAAAGTGGCAGAAGTTTACGGCCACCAACGCCGAATGGTACGAGAAGAAATAGCCCTTTGGCCACGCATTTTTCTTGGTTGTTTGCGAATCGTGAGAATCGGATTTGTCGGGCGCGCTCCGTGAGGCACGGAGCGCGTTGCTGTATTGGCTGCCACTAGGTTGTTTCGTTGTCGCTCTCAACCGGGAATTGCGCCGCACCTATGCCCGGGCGGCGTTTTTCGTTTTTCGTACATCCAATCAGCTACAATCTCTCCATTAGAAAGGGGACGTTCTTTGCGCTTCTCCCTTGGGCGATGCTTGGCGCTGCTGTGCTCAGCTCTGTTGCCCCTTTGCGCCACGCTTTTCCCTCAATCGCTTCCGATCGAGGGAACCTACACGGGTACGCTGCAGGCTGGAGAAGCGAAGCTGCACCTGGTTCTGCATCTATCCAAGTCTCCCGGCGGCTCGCTGCAGGCCTCGTTGGACAGCCTGGATCAGGGTGTCTTTGCGATCGAAGCCAGCGGGGTCAAGTATTCGAGTGGCCAGCTGAATCTTGAGGTGGCTTCGGTGGGCGCGCATTATGAAGCGAAGGTTTCAGCAGACCACAAGCTCATCGATGGAACCTGGTCGCAGGGAGAGGCCACGCTTCCTTTGGTTTTCCGTCGCGAGCCACCGGCTCACAAACCGATTGACGCGGTTTCCCCGGTAGAAGGTCTGTGGCAGAGCGCGCTGGACATGCATGGTATGCGCCTGCGATTGCAACTACACGTCTCTCACGACACCGAAGGACAGCTGATCGGCGCGCTCGATAATCTCGATCAAGGCGTGACTGGCCTGCCCGCAGTCAACGTCACGCAGAAAGACTCGGCTTTTCATTTTGAAATCCCTGCGGTCGGGGCAACTTTTGATGGAACGCTGAATGCGGGGAAAAATGCCGTCGCGGGAGAATGGTCCATGGGCAGCACGACCGAAAAGCTCGAATTCAAACGCTCGGATCAGCCGCTCGAGCTTCGCCGACCCCAGACGCCAACGAAGCCGTATCCCTACCGCGAAGACGAAGTCTCGTTTCGAAATGAAGCTGCTGACGTGACCCTCGCCGGCACTTTGACCCTTCCCCGGGCCGCAGGTCCATTCCCGGCAGCGCTGCTGATTGCGGGGTCCGGTCCTTACGACCGCGACGAATCGGTCGCTAACCACAAGCCGTTCCTGGTCCTTTCCGACTACCTGACGAGGAAGGGAATTGCAGTCTTGCGTTACGACAAGCGCGGTGCCGGCAAATCCACGGGTTCGGCGGATAGAGCTACGACTCTTGATTTAGCGAGCGACGCGCAGGCGGCGATCAGTTTCCTGAGGACGCGCAAGGAAATCGACGCCTCCCGGTTGGGATTGATCGGCCACAGTGAAGGCGCCATCATCGCTCCCTATATCGCCGCGCATTCGAAGGAGCTGCCCTGGCTCGTTCTTCTCGCGGCGCCCGCTACAAAAGGCCAGGACACATTCCTGAACCAGTCGGAACTCATCGGCCGGGCCGGTGGGCTCTCGGATGCTCAACTCGTTGCCAGCCTCACATTCGACAAAGCGGCCTACGACCTGGTTCGGGAGGAGCCCAATCCGGGAATCCTCACCGGCAAACTGAACGATCTGCTGCGCGAAAGCGGCTTCTCGTCGGCGATTCCGCCGGCGGCGCTCGAACCTCAGCTGCGGATGATGAGTTCGCCGTGGTTCCGTTTCTTTCTTGATTACGACCCGGTACCCAATTTGCAAAAGACGAAATGCCCGGTGTTGGCCTTGTACGGGCAAAAGGATTTGCAGGTGCCCGCCAAGACCAACCTGCCTCTGCTCGAGAAGGCCCTCGAGCAAGCGGGCAACCCGTCCGCCGACATCCGCCAGCTTGCCGACCTGAATCATTTTTTCCAGCACGCCTACTCCGGCTCTCCAGCCGAATACGCCGCCATCGAGGAAACCTTCTCACCCGAAGTTCTGGAGATTATTTCCGGCTGGCTTGGTCAACGTGTCTCGTCGAAATAGACCTAGCCGATTCACACTCCCTTCCTCCCTCCACTCTCATGCGTATCTCGGGTATTATGGACGAGGAACGTCATGCCCCAATCCAGTCCCTCCTTGCACCTAGTCCTTGTCGTTCACGGCCACCAGCCAGCAGGTAATTTCGAGCATGTTTTCGAGAAAGCCTACGACGATTCTTATTTGCCGTTCTTACAACAACTGGAAAAGCATCCGCAAGTTCATTTGGGGCTTCACTATTCCGGGCCTCTGCTTACCTGGATCGAAAAGAATCGTCCCGAATATTTCTCCCGGCTAAGAGATCTAGTCCAAC
>Ga0209465_10001410_pt1 | contig 10725 bp, 7 predicted proteins | sample PanSoiPlot1MoBio_FD_188321 | JGI IMG/M metagenome (GOLD analysis project Ga0209465, IMG submission 188321) | Tropical forest soil microbial communities from Panama analyzed to predict greenhouse gas emissions - Panama Soil Plot 1 MoBio (SPAdes)... | ecosystem: Environmental > Terrestrial > Soil...
AGTTGCATGAATATCTCGGCGTTTGAGTGATCCCCCTTCGGAAGCGGCAGGGGAGTGCTTCGTGGCGCAGCCACGCGTATAGATCGGAACGAAGGGCCGCCGGCCCGGCATGGAGGAAGGAATGAAAGCAACACGCAACCTGATCGTGATGGCGGCGCTTCTTGCGAGCAGCTCCGCCTTTGCGCAATACACCGACGGCGTCATCAAGATAGGCGTCCTGAGCGACATGTCGAGCCTTTATGCCGACATCGGCGGCCCCGGTTCGGTGGCGGCGGCGAAGCTCGCAGTCGAGGATTTCGGCGCAGCCGCCAAGGGTATGAAAGTCGAGATCGTCAGTGGCGATCATCAGAACAAGCCCGACGTCGGCGCGAACATCGCTAGCACCTGGTTCGATGTGGACAAGGTCGATGTGATCGTCGACGTGCCGAATTCGGGCGTCGCGCTCGCGGTGAGCGAGGTCACCCGCCAGAAGAACAAGCTGTTCCTGGTGTCGGGCGCCGCGGCGTCGGACCTCACCGGCGCGAAATGCAACGCCAATACCATCCACTGGACTTATGATACCTGGGCCCTCGCCAACGGCACCGGCAAAGCGGTGGTCAAGACCGGCGGGGACACCTGGTTCTTCCTCACCGCCGACTACGCCTTCGGCTATGCGCTCGAACGCGACACCTCCGCGGTCGTCGAAGCTAACGGCGGAAAGGTGCTCGGCAAGGTCCGTGCGCCCCTCAACACCAACGACTTTTCGTCATTCCTGCTGCAGGCTCAGGCATCCAAGGCCAAGGTGATCGGCCTCGCTAACGCGGGCGGTGACACCATCAATTCGATCAAGCAGGCTTCCGAGTTCGGCCTCGTGAAGGGCGGTCAGAGTCTCGCCGGCCTTCTCGTCTTCGCAACCGATGTTGCGGCGCTGGGCCTGCCGACCGCCCAGGGACTCATCCTGACGGAAGCGTGGTATTGGGACATGAACGACGCCAACAGGGCTTGGACTAAGCGCTGGCAGGCGCTGCGACCCGGCAAGTATCCTTCCATGGTACAGGCCGGAGTCTATTCCGCCGTGCTGCATTATCTCAAAGCTGTCGAAGCGCTCAAATCCGATGCCGACGGCAAGGCGGTGGCGGCCAAAATGAAGGAGATGCCGACCGACGACCCCTTGTTCGGCAAGGGCGTGATCCGTCCCGACGGACGCAAGGTCCACGACCTCTATCTCTTCGAAGTCAAGAAGCCGGCCGAATCCAAGCATCCGGGCGACTTCTATAAGATACGGGCCACTATCCCGGCGGCGGAAGCCTTCCGCCCGCTCAAGGAAGGGGGCTGCCCGCTGGTCCAGGGGTGAGTCGCGCTTTCTTCTCCCGCGCCCCCGGTGGGGGAGGGCGGGGTAGAGGCCATGGGGCGCTGGCGCACAGCATCGCGGGTCCCCGACCCTCCCCACATGGGGGTGGGCAGGAGAAGCTTCGGGCAGGTCCGTTGGGCGGATTAGCGTAGCGTAATCCGCCACCCCATGGAATCGGCGGGTTACGCCTTCCCGCCCTACGGGCCCGCGGAGCGAGGCCGCCATCATTGAAACTGCGCTGTGGGGGCGCTTCGTTGTTCGAAATCTTCGGTATTCCCTCGACGGCGTTGTTCGGCCAACTTCTGGTCGGCCTGATCAACGGCTCGTTCTATGCGCTGCTGAGCCTCGGGCTCGCGGTGATCTTTGGAATGCTCAACATCATCAATTTCACCCACGGCGCCCAATACATGATGGGCGCCTTCGCGGCGTTCCTGCTGCTTGATTATTTCGACATCGGCTACTGGCCGGCGCTGGTGCTGGTGCCTATCGTCGTCGGAGCCATCGGCATTGCCATCGAACGGGTGTTCTTGCAATGGCTCTACCGACTCGACCATCTCTACGGCCTGCTGCTGACGTTCGGGCTCGCCCTCATCATCGAGGGTGCGTTCCGCCAGCGCTTCGGCTCGTCGGGACTGCCTTATCGGGTGCCGGAATCCCTCCAGGGCCGGCAGGACCTCGGCTTCATGTTCCTGCCCAACTACCGCGCCTGGGTGATCGCGGTGTCGGCGGTGGTGTGCTTCGGCACCTGGTTCGTCATCGAACGCACCAAGCTCGGCGCCTATCTGCGCGCCGCGACAGAGAACCCGACGCTGGTGCGGGCCTTCGGCATCAACGTTCCTCGCATGATCATGCTGACCTACGGCTTCGGGGTCGCGCTGGCGGCGTTCGCCGGCGTGCTGGCGGCGCCGATCTACAACGTCAGTCCGCAGATGGGCTCCGAGCTGATCATCGTGGTGTTCGCCGTAGTGGTGATCGGCGGGATGGGCTCGATCCTCGGCGCCATCATCACCGGATTCGGCCTTGGGATCATCGAGGGTTTGACAAAGGTGTTCTTTCCGGAGGCATCGAATACCGTGATCTTCGTCATCATGGCGATCGTGTTGCTGATCCGCCCGGCCGGACTGTTCGGACGGGGCGCTTGACATGGTTGCTGAGAACATCGCCATTACGGGGAAGTCCGCGCGGGCGAGCCACATCGCGATCGCTTCCACCGTGATGGTGGCAGTGCTTGTTCTGGGGCCGCTGCCGCCTTTCAACCTCTACCCGGTTGACCTGATGCGGGCGCTGTGCCTGGCGCTTTTCGCCTGCGCCTTTAACCTCCTGATCGGCTATGGCGGGCTGTTGTCGTTCGGACATGCGATGTTTTTCGGCTGGGCCTCCTATGTGGCGGCGCATTTCGCCAAGGTCGGCAGCATCAGCCTTCCATATTGGGTGGGCATGTGGAACTGGGTCGTCATCCCGTTGCCGCCGCTGACGCCTGAACTCGCCATTCTGGCTGGCACGGCGTTCGCAGGCGTGCTCGGCGTCATCGCCGGCAGCCTCGCCATCCGCCGCCAGGGCATTTACTTCGCGATGATCACGCTGGCACTCGCCCAGATGATGTACTTTTTCGCGCTGCAGGCGAAATTCACCGGCGGCGAGGACGGCATCCAGGCGGTGCCGCGGGGGCGGTTGTTCGGCGTCATTGATCTCGCCGATAACATGGCGATGTACGTGTTCGTCGCAGCGGTGTTTCTCGCCGCATTCATCCTCATCTACCGAATCGTCCATTCCCCGTTCGGCGAAGTCCTCAAGGCGATCCGGGAGAATGAGCCGCGCGCGATTTCGCTCGGCTACAAAACGGAGCGCTACAAACTCGTGGCCTTTGTTCTGTCGGCGACGCTCGCGGGCCTCGCGGGTGCCACCAAGGCGATCGCGATCGGCCTTGCGTCGCTGAGCGACGTGCAGTGGCAGATGTCCGGCGAGGTCGTTCTGATGACGCTGGTCGGCGGGCTCGGCACCATCTTCGGGCCGGTGGTGGGGGCCGCCATCATTGTCGCCATGCAGACCCAGCTGGTCAGCTTCGGCGAGTGGGTGACCATCATTCAAGGCATCATCTTCGTGGCGTGCGTCCTGTTGTTCCGCCGCGGTGTTGTCGGTGAACTGGCCGCGCTGCTGCGCATCAGGCTGTGATCTGCCCCGCGGCCGGAGGTGTAGCGGGGTTGAACGCAGCGAACCGCTGGGCCACCGACGTCACGTCTCCACTGGCAGTCCCGCGGCCTTCCAGGACTTGATGCCGCCGGCAAGATGAGCGTCATAGGCGAATCCGGCCGCCTGCGCAATTTCGGCGGCCTTGATGGAACGAACGCCCGACGCGCAGGTGAACACCACCTCACGGCCTTGTGGGTCCGGCAGATCGATCGGGTCGAGTTGCGACAGCGGCACCAACAACGCGCCAGGGATGCGTTCATGCGCGGTTTCGTTGGGCTCGCGTACATCGATCAGAATGATCTTGTCGGCGACGAGTCCTTCGGCCACCTCTTCGGGCGTCAAATCCCGGATCGAGCCTCGACCGAACAATCCGTACATCAAATGCCCCTTACGGATGACTGCAGTAAGCGAGCACGATACTTTGTGTTGCAACTGCGTGGCCTCAAGGCGGGATCAACCCGCCGAAATGCACTCGACTTTCTTCCGATGACGTTGAGTGAGCGCCCCTTCACCTCCCCCCGTCGTGGAGAAGTCGAAAAGTGCGCGCGAAGCGCGCACATCCCACGTGAAAGGGCAGCGGGGCCCGTCGTAAGGCCGTGCCTCCTCACCCAGATCGCGCAAGCGCAATCTGACCCCTCCGCTTCCGGGAGAGGTGAAGGGCGAGGCGGCAACGTCTCCGATTCAACCATATCGAAATCCGAGCCCTAACTCTTCGAAGTCAAATCGTCACCTGGGTACCTACCTCGACCACGCGACCTGTCGGAATCTGGAAATAGTCCGTGGCATCGTTGGCGGCGCGCGCCAGCGAAATGAATAGGCGGTCCTGCCACAACGGCATGCTGGAACGCGCCGCCGGCCGCAGTTTGCGGCGCGACACGAAGAACGAGGTCGACATGATGTCGAACAGCCAGCCGAGCTTGCGCGCGATGCCGAGTGCCTGCGGCACATTGGGCCGTTCCATATAGCCGAATCGCAGAGTCACCCGGGAGAAAGTCTGCCCAACGGGCTCTATGCGCACCCGTTCCTCCGGTGGCACGCGCGGCCGGTGATCCGTCTCGATGGAGAGGATGACGTTCTTCTCGTGAAGCACCTTGTAGTGCTTGAGGCTGTGCATCAATGCCGTTGGGGCGCTGCTCGGATCGCTGGTGAGGAATACCGCTGTACCGCTCACGCGCTGGGGCGGCTTCTTCTCCAGCATGGCAACGAGGTCGTCGAGTGACATCTCCTGGCGACGGGTCTTATCGAACAAGAGCTTACTGCCGCGCCGCCACGTGTACATGATCACCATCACGACGCCGCCAAGCGTCAACGGCACCCAGCCGCCGTCAACGATCTTGAACAGGTTTGCCGCCAGGAAGGTCCCGTCGACAAGTACGATGGGCGCTATCAAGGCGATGGTGGCGGCCAGCGACCAGTTCCACACCTCCCGGACCACGATGAAGGCCATGATGGCGGTCGCCACCATCGTCCCGGTCACCGCGATTCCGTAGGCGGAAGCGAGTGCACTCGAGGAGCGAAACAGCGCGACCAGCAGCAACACACCCAGGAGCAGACAGGTATTGATCCGAGGCATGTAGATCTGCCCCGCAAGCTCCTCGGATGTGTGCCTGATTTCAAGGCGCGGCAGCAGACCGAGTGCGATTGCCTGCCGGGTCAGCGAATACGCGCCGGTGATGACCGCCTGGCTGGCGATGATCGTCGCCACGGTCGCGAGGACGACCATCGGCAGCTGCGCCCATTCGGGGTAGAGCAGAAAGAACGGGTTCTGGAGCGCCTTCGGATCAGCTAGCACGAGCGCGCCTTGACCCAGATAATTGAGCGCCAGGGCAGGAAAAACAAAGCATAGCCATGCGCGCTGGATCGGCAGCCGTCCAAAATGGCCGAGGTCGGCATAAAGGGCTTCGGCGCCGGTCACCGCAAGGAATACCGCTCCCAGCGTGAAAACTCCGACCATGCCGTGTCCGGCCAAGAATGAAATGCCGTATACCGGATTAAGCGCCAGGATGATGCCTGGATGGGCGGCTATCCAACCGACTCCCGGCAACGCCATCGCGGCGAACCACACCACCATGATCGGGCCGAACCAGCTGGCCACCCGCGCGGTGCCCCGCCATTGGACCGCGAACAGCATCACCAGGATCGTAACCGTTACCGGCACGATATAGGCGTCAAATCCGGGCGCCACGACCTTTAGTCCCTCAATCGCTGAGAGTACGGAAATCGCAGGCGTGATCAGCGCATCGCCGAAGAACAGCGCCGCTCCGATGATGCCCAGCATCACCACGGCCGCGATGTTTTCGCCGGTTGCCTTGCGGGCCAGCGCCATCAACGTGAGCGTACCGCCCTCGCCATTGTTGTCGGCGTGCAGGAGGACGAGGACGTATTTGAACGTGACGATGAAGATCAACGCCCAAAGGATAAGCGACAGCACGCCGAACACCGCCTCGGATGTTGCCGCCTGCTCGGCCCCGGTGGCTCTTATGGCCTCATGGAACGCGTAAAGCGGACTTGTGCCGATATCCCCGTAGACGACGCCGATGCTGCCGATAGCGAGTCCAACTAACCCGGCAGCGGGTTGGCCCGAACCTGGACTGGCCGCCCGCTCCGCCTCAGCACCCCCGCGGGGAGCCGCAACGCTCTCAGACATATGATGGTAACCGATATTGCGCCGCATAAAGAAGGGGCCGCGGTTTGTAGCACCAAGCCAGCTGAGCCGTCTACCGCCTAAACCATTACCGACGAACGCCCGAAGATTTGCATGTTGTCTGCACCCTTACATTGAGTGTGCAAGTCCCGACCTATCTAGCGTCCCTTTTCCGCATCTGCACCGGCCCGTTGTCGAAACGCCGCAGGCACAAAGATCTCTCGTCGCGGCGAGCGCAGGCAAATGACAGTCAGGGGGGCGTCGCAGCGACGGGAGATGTTCAAAGGTATTTACCGCAGTGGGGTTGGATGGCGTGGGTCACGGTCGTGAGCGACGTTCACATTGGTATTGAAGCAGACCGGCTCGCGGTAGCCGCGCGATACGGTGACGAGGCTAGGATTGTCGTCCTTGAGCGCCTGGAACAGCGGCTCGGTGGCGCGCCACAGCGATCGCCGGCCGCTGATCGGCGCGTCATGATGTGCCGGCATGTAGACTTCAGGTTTATAGAGCCGCATGTGCTCGAGCGCCTGCCGCGCCGTCGGCGGCATCAGGTATTCCGCCGCCACCGCTACAAGGGCCAGATCAACACCGCCGGCGCGCGCCATCGCGGCCCTTTCCTCGTCGGTGACGCGGCCGCCGCTGTCGCGATACATGATGCGGAAACCGCTATCGAGCGTGATCAGATACGCGATTGTACCCTCTGCGATAACCCGAGGATCGGAGACACCACGCGCTCGGATCGCCCGTTCCTCCGCCTCTTGAGCGGCGGACTCGGCACTGAGCGCCCCCAACGCACCTTCCATCACTGTCGTGACTTGCGGGTCCGGCTGGCCGTGGCGCGCCAGAATGGGTTCCACGGCGAAGCCGTCGAACTTGAGCAGTTCGCCGCCGCGTCCCGTGACTGTGCGAATCTGGGTGGCCGGCACCCCTTGCGCGGCAAGTTTATCGGTCGTCAGTGGGGCGCCGACGACTGCGGCACTCGTATGGATGCTTACCGACGCGGCGTCCGCCATGTGGTCGAAATGGCCATGGCCGATCAGGATGACGTCCGCGCGCGTGACGTCGCGGGCCGCGAAGCCCAGCGGCGGATAATTGGAGCCGCGATCGAAATAGGCATCGAGTAGGATGATCTTGCCGCCATAGGCGAGTTCGAAATTGGAATAGCCGGTCCAGCGGACCGCCAGCGTATGTGGATGACGCGGCGCAAGCCCGCCAGTCGATACAAGCTGCGTCGCATGGCAGGCGGGATCGCGCTCCCCCGCCGCGAAGGCCGGATCGGCGTCGACGGCGTCACGCTTTTCGGCGCGGGGATCGGAGAACGGGCGCGACAGCGCGGCGCTCGCCGCCAGCATAGCGGCTGCCGCGACGACCCAGGGCAACGTGCCGCGCGTCATTTAGGTCCGCCGTGGGAAATTTCGAAGAGGGGAAAGAAATTCACTGCAATTCACTGCACGACCTTGAACTTGTGCACCCGCCTGCCGCGGTTTTCCGCGACGTAGACGTTGCCCTTGGAGTCCACCGCAATGCCATGGGCCTGATCGAATTGACCGGGTTGCTTGCCGATGCTGCCGAAGCTCGACACGAGCTTGCCAGCCTTGCGGTCGACGATGTCGATCTCAGCGTTGTTCTGGTTGACGACAAACATGTAGGCCTGCTCGGGATCCGGCGAGAAAGCGATCGCCACGGTCGCACCGCCGAACTGCTTGATCTTGCCGTCCGCCGGCATGGTGACGGGCGTCCACGGCAGCGCGATGGTACGCCTGAGATTGCCCTGCTTGTCGTAGACCTGGATGCGGGCGTTGTCGCGGTTGCAAACGTAGACGAGGCCGTCGTTGCCGATCGTCATGCAGTGCACGGTCGCCATGCCTTCAGGCTTCCATTGACGCAGGAAGCGGCCGTCGCGGTCCATCACCGCAATGCGGCGATTGCTGTTGCGGCCTTCACCGTCCGACACATAGACGTCGCCGTTGTCGCGATCGACAAAAATGCTGGACGGCATGTGGAACTGGGCAAAGGGCGAATTGAGCGGCGTCCCCTTGATCGTGCCATCCGAGGAATCAAGCACGCCCTTGGTGCCGATACGCAGCAACAGCTTGCTGCCGTCGTGGCTGAACTTCTGGACGACGCCGGACGGAGCGGAAGCGACCCAGAAATTGTTCTCCTTGTCGAAATGGCAGCTATGGAGCCGCGGATCGAGCAAATCCGGATTGTTCCATGAATGCACCACGTTGCCGGCCGGATCGAACTCGATGATCGCCGGTGCCAGGCGCCCGGCGTCCAACTCGCCGTCCAGAATGTCCTGCCGGTTGAGAATCACCACATGGTCCTGAGCATCGGCGCAGACGCCACCCAGTCCGCCGAGCACCCAACGATCCGGCAATGGTTTTGGCCAGGACGCCTCGACCTCGTAGTGCGGCGGGCCACTCTGCGCCCAGGACCGGGATGCGCCAACCACCTGAGCAACCAGGACCAGCACGGCGCACAGGCCGACCGTCACCGGAAAGCTTATCTTCATGACCACGTCTCCTCCGCTCGCCAACAGTGCTCCGGGTCTTGATTTTGGACTAGAAATGCACCGGACGTCCCATCATGCCTCGCTTCCGGGCTCGCTCGCAATACAGGCCACGGTCAGGTCCCGATGGGCTGTCGCCCGGATTGAGCGCCGGCCAAACCCGGGGCGGCTTTGCCGTATCGAGAGGCGTTCCCGGATTTTCGCTGCGCTCAATCCGGCTACGGTCCTGCTGATTCCCGAATCCTGACCCGTGGGTATCACGCCCCTGCGATCAAGGCCTTGTTCGCGGCGCATTTCAATCGCCAAACCAGGCCGCTGGATGCATAACGAAGTTCAACCTCGCCGCCGACACTTGCCTCGGCAACGGCCGAGATGATCGTGCTGCCGAAACCGCGTCGTTTTGGCGGCTTCACTCGCGGGCCGTCGTGTTCAACCCAGCCGATACTGAATTGGCCGTTCTCTAGCCGCCAATCGATAGTGACGCTGCCGTGATCATCCGACAACGAGCCATACTTGCCCGCATTGGTGGCAAGCTCGTGGAGCGCCATGCCGATGCTCTGCGCCGCCGAGGGTGTCACGCTCAAATGGGGCCCCTCGATGGTGATGCGGTCGCCGATCAGATCAGCAAAGTGCGCGAGTTGGGCGCGGACCAGGTCCTCGATCTCGACACCCCGCCATTCGCTTCGGACGAGGAGGTCCTGGTTGGCGGATAACGCCTGGATTCGTCGCGAGAAGCGTTCCCCAAAATTAGTGGGATTCGATGCGGCGGTCTGGTTCGCGATTGACTGGACCACGCTGAGCAGATTCTTGGTGCGATGATTCAACTCACGCATCAGCAGGAGCTGACGCTCTTCGGCGCGCTTGCGCTCGGTGATATCGGCCGCGGTTCCGGCCATGACGACGGCGCGGCGGGCTTCTCCGGTCCCTTCGAACGTGGCCATGCCGTAGACCTCTATCCAGCGGATTTCGCCGCTGGTTCGCTCGAGGCGGTATTCGCCGACAAAAGGTTTCGGATCGACCGGATTGAGCGCCGCCGCGGCGGCTGCACAGACGCGTGACGCGTCCTCAGGCGGCACGCGTGCCATGATGCTGACGACGTCGGTTTGGGGGTCGACGATGTCGAAGATCGCCTTGAAGCGCTCGTCCCATGATGCCGTGCCCTGGGCCGGATCGTAGAGCCACCATCCGAGCCGAGCGGCGTCGAGGGCAAGCTGTAGCCGCATCTGGCTGGTGCGGATTGCCGCATCCGCGGTTTTGCGTCTGGAGATGTCGCGGACGAGACCGATGAGCCGACGTCGCCCCGCTATCTCGTGAAGCTTGCCCTGCGAATGCAGCCAACGCACCGAGCCGTCGGCTTGCCTGCAGCGATACTCGACGTTGAACGGAGCGCCGCTTACGCGCGTATCGTGCATGGCCCGTTCGACTTTCGGCCGGTCCTCTGGATGGATGGTGGCAAGCGCCTCCTCCCGTGTGATCGGAGTTGCGGGCGACAGCCCATGCAAAGTCAACGCGCCGTCGGAGGCGATGAATTCTCCGCTCTGGAGGGAGCTCTCCCACATGGCAGCGCCATCGGCATGGAGCGCCAATTGCAGTCGTGCCTCGCTCTCACGCAGCAATTCCTCCTGCTGCTTGCGTTCGTTGATATCGATGGCAAGGGCGAAGAATTGCGAGGGCTTGCCGGTTTCATCGGGCAACGTCGATATGATTTTACGAACCCAGACTGGACGCCCGGTCTTGTGAACGTATCGGTTCTCGATCACGAAAGCATTGCCTTCGCCGTTGCGAAGGCGGCGAACTTTGTCAACATTGTCATCGCGATCATCGGGATGAATGAGCGGACCAAAATGCATGCCGCGCAGCTCGTCTTCGGAATAGCCGACGAGTGTGCAGAAAGCGGGGTTGCAGTGCTGGAGCCGCTCGTCGTGCCAATCCGACAAGGTGATGCCGGCTAAGGCGTGCTCATAGAGACTGCGAAATCGCGCCTCGCTCTTGTGCAGCCGTTCCTCCTGCCGCTTGCTCCCGGTGATATCCAGCGCAAGCGAGAAAAAC
>Ga0209465_10001411_pt1 | contig 10717 bp, 7 predicted proteins | sample PanSoiPlot1MoBio_FD_188321 | JGI IMG/M metagenome (GOLD analysis project Ga0209465, IMG submission 188321) | Tropical forest soil microbial communities from Panama analyzed to predict greenhouse gas emissions - Panama Soil Plot 1 MoBio (SPAdes)... | ecosystem: Environmental > Terrestrial > Soil...
GCCCCCTGCCCGCCGGTCACCCTCCGCCCGGCAAGCCCCGTGCCAGCCGCGGCACGCCTTGCCCGCAGACTATAGCATCTGCGTGGGTGACCGGCTGGGGCTCCGGGGGCCCCCTTCTCGACATACGCCACGCATGGTAGGAGCTACCATGCTAGGTCAAGCCGAGTACGGGCAGGTGGCCCGCGCAGTCAGGCTGGACGCGCAGCGGTGGATCGAGGGCTGCGTGTCGGTGGTCGGGAAGGGCGGGGGCGTGGTGCCGTTCCGGCTGAACCGGGCGCAGCGGGCGGTGCATGGGGCGTTGCAGGAGCAGTACCGGGAGGTGACGCCGGGGCGAGTCATCGTGCTGAAGGCCCGGCAGGTGGGGATCTCGACGTATGGGTGTGGGCGGGTCCTCGCGCGGGCGTGCTGGGGGCCCCATGCGATCGGGGTCATGGTGGCGCACATCGGGGGGGCTGCCGAGCGGCTGATGGAGCGGGTGCGGGGGATGTGGGCGGGCTTGCCGCCGTGGTGCCGTCCCGCGCTCGAGGTGGATCGGCGGGAGGAGATGCGGTTCGGGGGCGTGGCCGTCCGGGAAGGGATCGTGCGGGTGAACAGCATGATCGTGGTGGGCCGAGCAGGCGGACGGGGCGAGTGGCGGTCGCTCACCGCCGAGCTGGCGCACGTCTCCGAGCTGGCGTTCATGTACGACGGCGAGGAGGTGCTCGGGGGCTTGCTCCAGACGGTGATTCCGGGGCCCCAGGGGGTCGTCATTGTCGAGAGCACGGCGAACGGCATGGGGGACACGTTCCATCGGGAGTGGCTCCGGGCCGAGGGAGGCGAGTCGGGGTTCACGCCCGTCTTCGTGCCGTGGTGGTGGGTGTCGGAGTACAGCTACCCGGAGCCGAGCGGGGGCTGGGAGCAAGTCCGGGTGAATCTCTCGGTGGTGGAGGAGCAGCTCGTCGCCGAGCACGGGCTGACGAAGGGGCAGGTGCTCTGGCGCCGCTGGTGCATCGGGACGCAGTGCCAGGGGGACGAGGAGCGCTTCCGCCAGGAGTATCCGGCGACGGCGGCTGAAGCCTTCCTCTTGAGCGGCAGACCGGCGTTCGACGCCGCCCGCCTGAAGGCGCTGCACACCCGCGCCGTCGCGCAGGCGGACGTGGTGAAGCCGAAGGAGGGGGAGATCAATCGGCAGGGCACGTTCGTGGAGAAGACGGGCGGGAGCCTCAAGATCTGGAAGGACCCGCGGCCCGACGGGGATTACGTCGTCTCGGGCGATCCCGCGTCCGGGACCGAAGGCGGCGATGCGAGCTGCGCCGTCGTCTTTGATCGCGAGCGCGAGGAGGTGGTCGCCGTCTGGCACGGGCACGAGACCCCCGTCATCTTCGCCCGGATCCTCTGCGGGCTCGGGACCCGCTACGCCGAGGCCATCGTCTGCCCCGAGGTGACGGGCGGGCACGGGTTCGCGGTCGTGGAGGAGCTGAAGATGCAGATGTACCCGCGGCTCTATATGTGGCAGCGGGTCGATCGGGTACGAAACAACCTCTCGAGCTATATAGGCTGGGAGACGACGTGGCGGAGCAAGGGCCTGCTGGTCGATACGATGGCCTGGGCGCTCACGGAGAACGCGATCTGGATTCCCGATGTCGAGATGCTCCGCGAGCTGATGGAGTTTCAGTACGTGGAGCGCCAGCGGGTCTCGGGCGAGGACGGCGGCGACGACCGCGCCATGGCGGTGATGATCGCACTCCGGGTCCACGTCGAGACGGCGATGAAGAACACCGGCACGCCGCCCAGGCTCAAGCTCCCCGAGGAGAAGCCCGAGGTGGTGGAGCGCTATCTCGAGCAGTACGAGCGCGGGATCGGCGTCGCCGCCGGGCGCGCGGCGAAGGAGATCTGGGACGACGCCGACCGGATCATGGCGTCGTCGGGCGGGCTCGCGTCGCGCATGCCGCTCGAGGTGGATCAGTTCACCGGCTTCCCGGAGCCCGAGGACGTGGAGATGGCGCTCGACCACGAGCCGGAGATTCCCTGGTAGGCCCGCGTCCCTCGGGGGAGCCCGACCCTCGTAGCGTCGGCGCCGGGGGTTCAATTCCCCCCGCGGGCTATGCTAGAAGCCAGGCGCGATGGACCTTGGGGTCGGCGAGCAGCGGATAGCCCGCGGCGGCGGACGCCAAGATCGCCAGGTGGAGCACGTCCCGCGCCGGATGCAGCAGGTGCGCTCCCAGACCTCAGACGTGGGGCCGAAGCCGATGCCCCACCAGCTCGAGAAGAAGCTCCGGCGGCTGGGGCGACGCTGATGGCGGGGCAGAAGATGCCGGTCGTGACCCAGGACGCCTCGGTCGGCTCGCCGCTGCTCAAAACCCGCTACGCGAACCGGATTGACCAGTACAGCATGAAATTCGGGAAGGGGCACCGGACGTTCCTGCTCGTGCAGGGACGCCGCCCGCTCACGCGCACCGCCAAGCGAGCCCGGAGGCCCCTCTGAGCCGGGGCCAGCCGCTCTGCAAGGTGTGTCTCGTGCTCGAGCGCGAGGTGGCGTACCTCCGCAAGCTGGTCGATCAGCTCATGGCGCACCAGGGGAGTCGTTCGGCTGGGCCAACGGCACCGCCCCCGGTGTTACCCTCCCCGTCGGGCGGCTCCCCGCCGCCGGGGCTCGAGAAGCCGTTTCAGATCACGGGCGAGGACGGGCAGGAGTACGTCATCACGCCCGATGGGACGCTCGACACGAAGCAGAATTACGACCGGGCGATGACGATGCTGGATCGCCAGCTCGCAGGGAAGGCGAGCTACGATCTCGAGACGAAGGAGGAGGCTACTGCGCCGGGGGAGTAGCCGCGGAGGACCCGCGGCATGATGGGTGGACCGGGGACGACAGGGACCCCGCCCGCGACGACACCGAGCCAGCTCCCCGGCGTGCAGTCGGAAGCCCGACCGCAGAAGCCGGGCTACGTGCCGTCCGACGAGGAGAAGGCGCTGATTACCCGGGTCGAGCAGCGCATCTCGCTGATGTCCCGGGAAGGGGCCCGCTGGGCGCAGGAGCGGGCCATGTTCGAGAACGTCTGCATGTACGCCGGGGTGCAGTGGATCGAATACACCGAGGCGACGCGCCGCTTCTCGCGCTGGACGGCGCCGAGCTGGTTCCCGACCCCGGTGCAGAACGAGATCGCCCCCCGCGTCACCTCGATGGTGGCCCGGATGCTGCGTTCCCAGCCCCAGGCCCGTGTCAGACCGTCCACCAATGAGCCTGGGGACCGCGAGGGGGCCCGCATTGCCGAGCAGATGATGGAGCACATCGATGCCGTCTGCCGCGAGGACGAGCAGCGCTTTAAAGCGGCGCTCGTCGGCTCGCTGATGGGGACGGTGATCGCGAAGGACTACTGGAACCCGCGCGCCGGGCCGATCCTGGCGATGCCGCAGATGACCCCGCCGGGCTCCCAGCAGGCGACCGAGCCCGCCGCCGTCTGCCCGCAGTGCAGCTACACGGGGGAGTTTACCGAGGTGGGCCAATTCTGCCCGCAGTGCTCCCAGACGCTCACCACGGGCAGCCGCCCGGCGACCTTCGCCGACGGGCGCCCGAAGATGACGCTCACCGGGGGCGAGCCCGTGATGGGCGCCGACGGGCAGCCGCAGGTGGACACCTTCCCGCAGGGCGAGCTGGAGACCGAGATCCGGATGCCCTTCAACTTTCACTGGGATCCGAAGGCGACGGATCTCCGGAAGGCTCGCTGGGCGGGCGAGTGCTGCTACGCCGATCTCGACTGGATCGATGAGAATTTCCCCGACAAGGGGCCATTCGTCGGCGAGGAGTCGGGCGTCGATGCGGCCAATTTCTACGAGTCGTCGCTGCTGGCCCTGATCGGCCCGTCCGTGCAGGGCACCGCGCACTACGGGGGCTCGGGGCTCTACCGCGGCGGCGCCGTCTATCGTGAGTATCAGGAGAAGCCGTCGCAAAAGTACCCGAAGGGGCTGCACCTCTGTGTCGCCGGGGGCGTCCTGCTCTACCGCGGCGAGCTGCCGATCACCGATGCGCGCGGGAACCCGACCGGCGATCTCTCGTGGACCGAATGGCGTTATGACGAGGTGCCCGGACGCTTCACCGGACGCACGCCCGTCGATGACATGGTGCCGCTCCAGCGCCAGGTGAACGGCACCATGGCGCAGATCATCCTGAACCGGAAGACGCTGCTGAACCCCTGGGTGCTCGCCCCGAAAGGATCGGGACTGGCCCCCGGGCAAGTGGCGATGCGGCCCGGGGCCACCGTGCTCTACAACTTTGTCGGGGTCGGGGCGACGCCGCAAGTCGTACAGGGCCAGCCACTCCCAGCACAGATCCAGCAGGAGCGGGACGGAGCGGTCGCGGCGATGGACCGGCAATCACAAGACCTCCGCGCCTCGCCCGATGCGCTGCCGCAGGGGACCCGCTCGGGCGTGGCGTTCAACTTTCTCCGCGAGCAGGGGGACGAAGCGTCGGTGCCCCGCCTGCAACGGTGGGGCCAGTGGATTGCCGAGCGCGGACGGAAGCGGCTGCTCCTCGCTGCCACGCACTATCGCGAGCCGCGCGCCGTCAAGATAGCTGGCGCGGGGTCCGACTGGCAAGTCCGCTACTGGCTCGGGGCCGATCTCCAGAACCAGACCGATGTCGCGGTCGATCCGGGCACGCTCGTCCCGCGCTCGCAGGCGGCGAAGACGCAGCTCATGCTCGACGCGATGGACGCCAAGGTCATCGACGTGATGGACCCGAAGCAGCGCCAGCAGGTGCTCGAGCAGCTCGGGCTCCAGGAGTTTGAGACGGCGCTCGGGCCGGACATGCGCCGCGCCCACAAGGAGAACGCCCGCTTCGACTCCGGCGAGTCGATGCCCTACGTGAACGACACCGACGATCACGCCATCCACCTCGCCGAGCACGAGCTGGCGATGAAGGACCCGGCGTTCGATTCCAAGCCGCCGGAGGTGCAAGCCGCCTACGAGGCGCACCGCGACGCGCACAAGCAGGCGATGGCCGAGCAGGGGCTCATGCTGACCCCGAAGATGCAGCCCGAGCCCGGCTCGCCGCTCGATCCGGTCGTGCAGCAGGCGCAGCAGGCCGCGCAGGCGATGCAGCCGCCTCCGCCGCCCCCGCCGCCGGGCATGGAAGGCGCTCCCGGCGCCGAGCCGGGCGCAGAAAGTATGAATGGCGGCGCTCCCCCCGTTGCAGGACCGGGGCCAGAAGGAGTACAACCCCCGCCAGCGTAGAATTACGATCCGGTTCCGGCCCGGTGAAGCCGAGTGGGAGCCGACCCCCCGAGTGGTCGCGTGGCGAGACTGACCGCAGCCGATCGCGGTCGGGAGTGGAGCAACAGAGCGCGCGAAGCAGGGAGGGTCACCCGTGGCGGACGGTGCAGTCGCTTCTTCAGGGGCGACCGAGGGCGCAGGGAATGCCCCGAGCGGGGCAACCGAGAGCACAGCGGCACCTGCACTGCCAGCTAGCGGGGCGGGGACAGAGCAAGCGGGTGGAGTGCCGCCTTCAGGCGGTCCATCCGATAGCGGTCCACCTGAATCGGGGGGATCGCCTCCGGCAGAAGGCGAAGACCCTGCAAAAGCGCGGCCAGGACCCGGCTGGGTCCCCTGGGCCGAGCACCGGCAGCTCAAATCGGAGATGGCTCGGATGCGCCGGGAAGCGGCGCACGCGACCAGTCTCCACGCGCAGCAGATCGAAGCGCTCAAAGGCGAGCGCCAAGGGGTAGCTGCCGATCTCGAACGCAAGGCCCGGGATTACGAAACGCTCCAGGCAGCACTCATGGAGCACGGCGACATCGCCGACCAGCTCTATGACCGGCTCGGGATGCCCGCAGACCGCCGCCCCGGTGCGCGGGGCCGGTTGGACATCCCGCCGGAGATCGCCGAGAAGCTCGCGAAGCTCGACCGCATCGACGCCGCCATTGCGAAGGTCGAGGAGCGGGAGCAGGAGACGCAGAAGCAGATCCGTCTCCAGAACACCGAGCGTGAGCTGGACGGGGGGATCTCGAAGATCCTCACCGACCGGCGCTATCGGCACGTCGATCGGCTGCTGCCACTCTGCAAAGACTACGTTCTCGAGCGCGTCCGCGAGATGGGGGACGCGACGATGGAGGACGTGCCGCACCTTCTGGCGGAGTATCTCCTGCCCTGGGAACAGGAGTTTCAAGCCCGCCTGGAAGGTTATCGCCAGGGCAAGACGGACGATCTGCGTCTCCCCGCCTCCGCAGGCGGCGGCACGCAGACCCCGCTCGGGCAGCAGCCCAAAGCGGGGGCGAACGATGACGCGACCTCGCGCATCGCCGAGGAGCTGCTCACGTCGCGCCTGGGCTGGGGGAATGGCGCACCGGGATAGGCTCGTCGGGGACGCGGGGTCCTAACCGGCAGACGCCGGGGGGAGGACGCCCATGGCGGTCCCAGCAATTCGCGACAACATCTCCGAGCTATCGACCATCTTGAAGACGGTCTATGGCCCCGGAGTGGAGCAGCAGCAGAACCTTGCGGCCATGCTCTACAAGCGCTTCGCCACGAGCCAGGTGCGGTTCGGCGGCAACGCCTACGAGTTTCCCGCCCGCATGGTGAACACGCAGTCGGTCGGTGCCCGCGGCTACCGGGTCGGGCTCCCGCAGCCGATCATGAACGTGGACGTGACCGCCCGGGTCCGCCACAAGTTCATCTACGGCACCTTTGACATCGCGGGCCCCGACATCGAGAAGGGGAAGGGCAACGTCAACGCCTTCGTGAACACGCTGACCGACAAGATGCGGTCGCTCACGGAGATGATGCTGAAGGACCTGAACATGCAGACCTACCTGGACGGCTCGGGCGTCCGGGCAGCCTTCAGCTCGGCGGTGACCGCCGGAGTCGGCACGGTCACCTCCACCAAGTACCTCCGCGCCGGGATGCAGGTGAACGTGATCTCCGGCACGGACGGCACGACCATCCGGGGCGGCAACGGCGACTCCGACCCGGGCGACGGGGCAGGCACTCCCTACGCCGCGAAGCGCTACACCATCATGGCGATTGACGCCTCCACCGGGAACATCACCCTCGGGGCGGGCTCGCCGCTCGCCGCGGTGACCCCGACCGGCGCCGTCTCCGGCGACACCATCGTCCGCCACAAGGCCATGGGCTCGGAGTTTCTCGGGCTCGGCGCCATCGTGGACGACGGGGTGAACAACCCCGCCGCGCTCGTCTTCCAGGACATCAACCGGACCCAGAACCCGCTCTGGAAGGCCAAGGTGCTGGCGAACAGCGGCACCCCGCGGGCGCTCGCCCTGCCGCTCATGCAGCAGGGGCAGGACGTGCCCGAGATCCAGTCGGGTCGCCGGACCAATCTCATGGTCGGCAGCTACGGGGGCCGCGACCAGTACCTCCGGCTGCTCGTCCCGAACAAGCGCTTCGTGGACCTGAAGCTCGACGGCGGCTTCCAGGTGCTCGAGTATAACGGGCGCGAGTTTCTGGTGGACGTGGACTGCCCGGAGAACACGATCTTCAACCTGGTCCGGGAGTCGATCCAGCGCTTCGGGCTGTTCGATCTCCAATTCGTGGAGCAGACCGGCGGGATCCTGAAGCACGACTCGCTGGCCGCGGGCGATGTCTTCTACGGCTTCATGCGGATCATCGCCAACATGGGCGCGCTCCAGTCGAACGCGAACAGCAAGATCTCGGACATCACCATCGACGCGGCGTACAACACGATCCCGTACTGAGGCGTCTCCATGGAGATGACCAACTACCTCGTCTATGGCGAGGGCCGGTACAAGCTCGGCAGCGGGAACCCGATCTACGAGGACAAGGGGGCGGCTGTGACCGCCCCGGTTCCCATGAAGGTCGTCGGGCTCGTCAACCAAGTCCTGCCGGACGGCACGGTAGTGCTGGTGCGGACGTTTCTAACCCCGGTGCCGACCACCGGGTAGGAGGGACCCATGGCCGAGGAGACCGCCCCGGCGGCAGCAGCGCCGCCCGAGCAACAGGATCGTGACGCCGCCGCGCAGGCGGCGCTGAAGATCGTGAACGCCCCCGCGGAGAAGAAGCCGACGGTGCCAGAGCTGCTCCGGACGTACCGCGAGCTGTTCCACGAGAAGGGCATGGACCCGCTCTGGACGGCGCTCGATGACGCCTCGGGCAACGAGGCATCGAAGCCGGTGGAGGAGCCGAAGCCGAACGGCGAGAAGGCAGCCGCGGCGCCTGCCGCCGCCAAGCACTCGAGCAAGGGGCTCCAGGTCTAGCCGACCGAGGGGGGGGACGTGGGTAACGGCAACGGCACGCTCCAGGATCTCCCGAATCCGGATCAGCCGCCCACGTTCCCGCCGGTCGGGGGCCGCACGCTCGACCAGTACCTCGCCGTCTACGAGAGCACGTTCAGCGAGGTGGGGCTCCGCGCACACTGGTACGAGCTGCAAGGGATCGCCGCCGCCGGAGGTGCGAGCGCCCCGGGGCCGGTCTCGATCACGCAGGCGATGCTCCAGAAGCCCTGCGTGGGGACCCCCGAGCTGTACGACAACGCCGTCGGCACGGCGAAGCTCGCCGATGCCGCGGTGACCGACGCGAAGATCGTCTCGCTCGCCTACGCGAAGCTGACCGGGGCCCCGACCACCTTCCCGCCGTCCGGCCCGGCAGGCGGCGATCTCATGGGGAGCTACCCGAACCCCCTGATTGGCCCGAACGCCGTCGGGGACCCGGAGATCTCGTCCGTCAACGGGTTCAAGATCCTGGACGGGACGCTCCCCATCGCGAAGCTCACCGCCACCGACATTAAACGGATCCCACCGCTGCCGAGCTTGCCCACCGACTATGGGCGGGTGCTCACGGTCGATCCGGGGACCGGGCTGCTGGTCTGGCTGCCCCCGACGGGTGGCGGGACCAGTGGCTCGCCGTCCGGGCCCGCAGGCGGGGATCTGGTCGGGTTCTACCCGAACCCCGCGGTGGGTCCCGGGACGATCACCCGGGCGAAGACGGCGAGCGATCTCTGGCTGCCGCCGGTTCCGACACAGGCCGATGCGGGCAAGGTGCTCACCGTGGCGACGGGCCCGACGCTCGTCTGGGCGACGGGCGGCGCAGGCGGCGGGCTCTGGAATGACGATGCCGTTGACGATTTCCTGAAGCCGACGGATTTCTTCAACCGGGGGATCCTGCTCGCGAGTGGCCGGAGCCTCCAGTGGGCGGATCCGAGCACGGGGGCCGTCGGGCGCCAGACGGGCATCGAGGCGGACGACAACTCGCTGCGGCTCTTTACCGGCGCGCAAGGGCTGCTTATCTTCGCGCACGACCAGAGCCAGGGCTACGTGCATTTGAGCGAGCCCGCCGGGATGTTCACCATCGGCCCGAATTGGGTCTGGAACGCGCAGACCGAGCGGCTTGAGGTAGAGGGCGGCATCAAGCTGAGTGTCGCGCTCGGCTCCGCCGCCGGGACGATCCAGTACACCGGGGGCCGCTTCCAGGGGAACAACGGCGCCTGGATCCCGCTCGATGCCTGGGCGGACAGCGGCACGGTGCTCTCGCCGCGGGACACGACCCGCCAGCTCGCCATCGTCGGCACGACGGGCATGCCGGGCAACGCGACGATCACGCTCGGCTCCGCCGCCGCGAAGGGGCGGATCGTGCAGCCCCTCGGGAGCCCGGGGCTGATCGCGCTCCAGGCCAACTTGCTCCCGAACAACACCCCGGACGATCTCTCGCGCGCCTCCTGGCAGCTTCAGCTCGACCCGAACATCCCGGTGTCGCAGGACCGGATGACGGTCACCCGGTACGCGCCGAGCGGGACGCCTGCCAGCGTGCTCCTCACGCTCGACAACGCCGGGCGGCTCACCGTCCCGGGCTCCATGGCCTTCGGCGCCGCCGCCGCGACGCCGCCCGACGGCACGGTGCAGTGGGATGGGAGCCATTTCCAGGGGCGCATGGCCGGAGCCTGGGTGCAGCTCGACAACGCAGCGGCGACCAGCTCGGACGGCTCGCTTGCGGGCGGGCAGACGCTCTACACGGGCGACGCGCTGCTCACGACGGCGAACCAGGACTCGCTCATCAACGCGAACGCCGGGAACGTGCAGCTCACGCTGCCGCCGTTCTCGACCGCGCTGGCCGGGAAGACCTACCGGATCACCCGCGTCGATCTGAACCCCGCCTACCAGGCGACGATCATGCCGAGCGGGGCCAATTTCATCGACGGCGTGAACGCCTTTATCACGCTCGCCCCGAACGAGTCGGTGACGCTGATGGCGGCGGGCACCGTCGCGAACAACCAGCAGTGGCTCCGGCTCGCCGATCCTACCTGGCGGACGATCCAGGCCGGGAACGTGCTCACCCCGCGGGACGGGAACAAGGTGCTCGTCTCCCAGGCTGCCGGGACGGCGCTCCAGGTGGGGGCGCGCACGAGCAAGGGGCGGCTCTCGACGGGGCTGCCCGCCGATCCCTACGATCAGCTCACGCTCTCGCTGAACGCGGGCCCTTATCCGTCCACGATGACGGACAACACCGTGGCCGGATCATGGGTGCTGCGGTTCCGGGCGGGCTCGACGGACAGCGCGGTGATCGAACGGGCCGCGCCGACCTCGGGGGCGCCGGTCTGGGCGACGCTCCTGGCGCTCGACCCGACGGGGCAGCTCTCGCTCTTTGGTAGCGGGGGCAACAACGTCCAGTGGGGCCAGTACCTCGCGAAGGGGCGGCTCACCTCGGGGATCAATGGCTACATCGACCTCTCGGTGAACCGCACGGCGACGAACACGCAGGACGATACGAGCAAGCC
>Ga0209465_10001416_pt1 | contig 10706 bp, 8 predicted proteins | sample PanSoiPlot1MoBio_FD_188321 | JGI IMG/M metagenome (GOLD analysis project Ga0209465, IMG submission 188321) | Tropical forest soil microbial communities from Panama analyzed to predict greenhouse gas emissions - Panama Soil Plot 1 MoBio (SPAdes)... | ecosystem: Environmental > Terrestrial > Soil...
GTCTGCGAGATGCTGGAACTTACCCAACTCTCAAAGGTGTTTCAGGTGTATGCGGACGAGCAGTCCGCACTTCGCAGCTTTGACCAATAAGCCGGGCTCCTCACTTTCCCGCTGAGTCAGGACGAACCGGAACAACAAGGCCAGGGGGACCGATTGTGAGCAACAACGCAACTAAATTCTCGCCGGGGACCGACGAGTCCTTCCGGTGGATCTTCGAAAATGCCCAGATCGCCATTGGAATCTTGAACATTCGGACCGGGGAGCACTTCTCGAACCGCGCCGTGGAGGAGATGCTGGGCTACAGTGAAGCGGAACTCCGCCGAGTCGAGCAATGGGACGAGATTGTTCACCCCGACGAGCGTGCCTCCGGCGCGAAGCGATACGCTGACCTGATCGAAGGGAAGCGCGATCACGACGAATGGGAGCAGCGCTTCATCCGGCGCGATGGCCAGATCGTCATCACGAAAGGAAGGTTCAAGCTAATCCGGGACGCCACCGGAAAGCCGGCCTACGTCGTTACGCTAAACGAAGACATCACCGATCGCAGACTTGCCGAGGCGGACAGAGCCCGGGTAACCAAACAGATGCAACTCCTGCTTGATTCCACAGGCCAGGGCGTTTATGGCCTCGACCTCGAGGGAAACTGCACGTTCATCAACCGGGCGACCTGCGAAATGATTGGATACCGCCCCGAAGAAGTCCTGGGTCGCAACATGCATGAACTGGCGCATCACCACAAGCCGGATGGTTCGCCGTACCCGGCGGAAGAGTGTCCCGTTTACGAAGCGATCAGGAGGGGAAAGGGTTGCCGCCTCGAGGAGGAAATACTATGGCGGCGCGACGGAACCGCGATTCCGGTCGAGTACTCTTCGTTCCCGGTGCTGGAAGAAGGAAGCATCAAAGGCGTGGTCGTGACGGTATCGGACATCACCGAGCGCAAGCGCGCGAAGGAAGCCTTACAGTCGAGCGAGCGGCTTTTCCGTTCTATCTTCGAGAACAGTCAGATCGGGATCAGTTTCTTCAACATCGATGGCCAAGCGGTTTTTACAAACCGCGCGTTTCAAGAGATGCTGGGTTACACCGAGCAAGAGCTGAGCCGGCTGGAGAAGTGGGACGAAATCATTCACCCCGAGGAGCGCCTCGCGGGGGCGGCACGATACGGCCAACTCGTTCAGGGGAAACGGGAAAAGGATGAATGGGAGCAGCGCTTTGTCCGCCGCGACGGCCGCCCCGTTGTTGTGAACGCGCGATTTTCGCTGATCAGAGACGCCGCCGGAAGACCGCAATACGTGGCTTCGCTGACAGAAGACATCACCGAGAAAAAACAGGCCGAGGAGAAATTGAGAGAACGCGAGCAACTCTTTCGCTCGATTTTCGAAGGAACACAGGTCGGGATCGGCGTCTATAAGATTGACACCAACGAACATTTCTCGAATCGCGCACTTCACGAAATGCTGGACTACACCGGAGAAGAGCTGAACCGACTGGAGCAATGGGACGCCATTGTCCCCGAGGAGGATCGTGACGCCTGCGCTCGGCGATATGCGGAACTCGTGGAGGGGAAGCGGGAAACGGATGAATACCAACAACGCTTCATTCGCCGGGACGGCCGCATCGTCCTTGGTAACGGGAAGTTTCAATTGCTCCGCGATGCAGCCGGAAAGCCTCAATGCATTGTCGGTCTAACGGAAGACATCACGGAACGCACGCGTGCAAAGGACGTTTTGCAGGCAAGCGAGCAACTGTTCCGTTCGGTTTTCGAGAACGCCCAGATCGGCATCAGTATTTTTGATGCGGCAACGAGGGAGTTTCACACGAACAACGCATTGCACGAGATGCTGGGTTGCACCCGGGAAGACCTGAGTTCTTTCGAGAAATGGGACCTCATCGTGCACCCGGAAGAACTTGTCTCTGGAGCCCGGAGATATGCACAACTCGTTGCCGGTGAGCGAGACTGTGATGCCTGGGAGCAGAGATTCGTTCGCCGCGACGGTCATCTGGTCGTTGCGAACGGACGGTTTTCCGTCATCCGGGACGGTGCAGGAAAGCCTCACTACATTCTAAATCTGTCCGAGGACATCACCGAACGAAAGCGTGCCGAGGAAGCAAGAAACCGGGCTACACAGCAGATGCAGCTGATTCTGGAATCCACCGGCCAGGGCATCTACGGCATCGATCTGCAAGGTAATTGCGCGTTTATCAACCGTGCCACCTGCGAAATGATTGGCTATCGACCGCAAGAGCTGCTCGGTCGAAACCTGCATGACCTCGTGCATCACCACAAGCCTGACGGCTCGCCCTACCCGGTGGATGAATGCCCAATCTACAGCGCGTTCCGCAGGGGCGAAGGTTGCCGCGTGGACGCGGAAGTCATGTGGCGGCGAGACGGGACCCCGATTCCCGTTGAATATTCCTCGTTTCCTATCATCGAGAACGGAAAAGTCACCGGAGCCGTCGTCACCGTGTCGGACATCACCGAGCGCAAGGCTGCGGAAGCTCTCTTGCATAAGCGCGACGAGGAACTCAGGCGCGCCAACTTCCTCGCGGAGACCGCACTTGAGCTCACGAGGGCCGGTTACTGGCATGTCCCACTGGACGGCTCGGGGATGTATAACTCTTCGCCTCGCAGGGTCGCAGTCTTCGGCGACGTCCCGCGTCCGGATCACCGTTATCGGCTCGATGAAATGTTCACTCACGCCGGGGAGGGCGATGCGGCGGCAGCCAAGGCCGCGCGAGTTGCGTTTAACGCCGCCGTCGAGGGCAAGAGCAACACCTACAACACGGTGTTTGCCTATAAACGTCCGATCGACGGCCGCGTTATGTGGGTCCATGCACTCGGACATGTCGTCAAGGATTCTGCGGGGAGGCCCACCGATGTGTACGGCGTCTCGCAGGATATTACAGAGTTCAAGCGACTGGAGGCGGAGTTGCTCCGTGCCAAGGAAGCAGCCGAAACCGCCACGAAGGCGAAGTCGGACTTCCTGGCCAACATGAGTCACGAGATCCGAACCCCGATGAACGCGGTGCTCGGAATGACGCATCTCGCTCTCAAAACCGATTTGACGCCCAAGCAACGCGATTACCTGACAAAGGCCAAGGCTGCCGCCGAAGCGCTACTGGGTATCATCAACGACATCCTCGACTTTTCGAAAATTGAAGCCGGCAAGCTCACCATGGAACAAACGGAATTCCGCCTGGAAAGTGTGCTCGATAATCTTTCCGGGGTGGTGAGCCAGAAGACTCACGAGAAAAACCTGGAGTTTCTCGTTGCTGCTCAGCCGGACCTGCCGCCGGCCCTTGTTGGTGATCCTCTCCGCCTCGGCCAGATATTGATTAACCTCGTGAATAATGCAGTGAAATTTACGGAACGCGGCGAAATTGTCGTTACGGTCAGGCTCGAAGAGAGTGTGTCGGACCGCGTCAAACTGAAGTTCATGGTGCGCGACAGCGGCATCGGGATGGCGCCTGAGCAGACGGCGCGCCTCTTCCAAGCCTTCAGTCAGGCCGATAGCTCTACCACCCGAAAGTACGGGGGCACGGGCCTTGGCCTTTCCATCTCGAAACGTCTGGTGGAGATGATGGAAGGCAACATCTGGGCCGAAAGCGAGCCCGGCCGCGGTAGCACATTTTGCTTCACGGCTTGGTTTGGCCTGGGATCGGCTGACAAGCGCAAGAAAAGCTTGCCGGCCGCTTTGGCCGGCATCCGGGTCCTGGTTGTCGACGACAATGTGGTGGCTTGCGAAGTCCTCACAGACATGCTCAGACAGTTCGCATTGCGAGTCGATTGCGTTTCGTCGGGCGGCGATGCCTTGCGGGAACTGGCAAAGGCCGATACGGACGACCCCTACCGACTGGTTCTGATGGACTGGCAGATGCCGGGATGGGACGGCATGGAAACCAGCCGAAAGATCAAACACAGCGGTAACCTCGAGAACCTTCCCAAGATAGTGATGATCACCGGATTCGGCCGGGAAGACATTCGCCTGCAGGCCCAGGAGAACGAAATCGAAGGCTTTCTGCAGAAGCCGATTACCCCCTCCGTTCTGTTGGACACGTTGATGAATCTCTTCGGCATCGTTGCCGAAGAAAAAGCAATGCCGGCGGCGACAAGACGAGATCGCGATTTGCCAGCTGTCCAGGGCGTCCGGGTTTTGCTGGTTGAAGACAACGAGGTGAACCAGCAGGTCGCAACGGAATTGCTCGAGAGTGAAGGGGCGAATGTTACCATCGCGAATCACGGCGCGGAAGCCGTCAAGCTCCTCACCCAAGGCAACCAGCCGCCTCCATTCGACGTGGTGCTTATGGATCTGCAGATGCCCGAAATGGATGGGCTAACCGCGACTAGACTTCTGCGAGCCGAAGCCGGTCTCCAGCACCTTCCTATCATTGCCATGACCGCTCATGCCTTGGCCGAAGAGGTCGAACGCTGCCTGGAAGCGGGAATGAATGATCATGTCGCGAAGCCCATTGATCCCGGAACATTCTTCGCCACCCTTGGCCGTTGGACCAGAGCACACCAACGGGAGGAAGCCGGCGGCCGCTCGCGGGTGGCGAATGAAGGGAGCGAACCTGCCGTCCCGGAGATTGAGGGAATCGAGGTCGCGAGCGGCCTCGAGCGGATGGCCGGAAACAAGCGCTTGTACCGCGATTTATTGACCCAGTTCGTCGCCAAACAGCAGTCGGTCGGTAACAGAATCGCAGAAGCCCTCGAGAACGGCGACCGCCACCAGGCAGAACGTCTGGCGCACTCCCTGAAGGGTGCAGCTGGAAACCTGGGGATCAACCAGATCTTCCGTTCGGCCGGGAATTTGGAAAAAGCGATTCGCGAGTCCGAGACCGGGATTGCGGACCTCCTCAAAGACCTTCGCTCGGCCATGGACCGGCAAATCCGGACCATCCAGACGGCCCTGGCGGTGAATGGAACGGATCGCATGAGTCCGTCCGGCGCGCGACCGGCCGAGGCCCGGCAAGCCCTGACGGCCATAGCCCGTCTCAAGGAATTGCTCGAAGCGAGCGACGCGGATGCCTGCGAGGCTTATCGAAACCTGGCCGTTCTCCTGAGGGGCATGGTCGACGCGTCGCAACTCGAGAAGCTAGGAGCGGCGGTCGAAAGCTTCGATTTCGACGCAGCTCTGAGCAGGCTCGGCGAAGTCGTAAAGGAATTTGGGGAGAAGGAGTCGGAATGACCAGCGCTGCCGATAAAAAGCTCCTGCTCCTGGTCGACGACGATTCGGAAAATATCCAGGTGGTTCATTCCATCCTGAAAGACCGTTACAAGCTCCGAGTGGCAACGAACGGAGCGAAAGCTTTGGAGTTGGCAAAGGTTGAGCCCCTTCCTGATCTAATCCTGCTCGACGTGATGATGCCGCAGATGGACGGTTACGAAGCCTGTGGCCTTTTGAAGGCCGACCAGAGAACGCGAGATATACCAGTTATTTTTCTGACCGGGAAAACCGAAGTCGCCGACGAGACCCGCGGGTTCGAAGTCGGCGCGGTCGATTACATCCACAAGCCGTTTTCGCCGCCGATCGTGACGGCTCGCGTCAGAAACCACCTGATGCTGCGCGATGCGCACGAGACTGTTGCACGCCAACTAGTGGCGATAAACAGCGAACTGGAAATGGCACGGCAGATTCAGTTGTCGATCCTGCCCCGCCAGACTCCTCAACTTCCCGGCCTCGCGATCGAGGCCCGCTACCTTCCCATGAGCTCGGTTGCCGGCGACTTTTACGATTTTCTGATGATCGATGAAAAGCATCTGGGCATCTTGATCGCTGATGTCTCCGGTCACGGGCTCCCGTCGGCGCTGATCGCTTCCATGCTGCAGACTGCTTTCGCGGCACAAGGGCCAAACGCGTCCGACCCGGCTCGAGTTTTGTCAGGATTGAACAAGGCGCTAAGCGGAAAGTTCAGGAGCGATTATGTAACCGCCGCCTACCTGTTCGTCGACATGGAGAAGTGCACGGTGGACTATGGCGGCGCGGCGCATCCGCCACTTCTGCGATGGCGCTCCGAGACGGGGAGCACCGCCGAGTGTGTCCAAAACGGCTTGATGCTCGGTCCGTTCCCGGACCCGCCTTATTCGGCAACCACTTTCTCGCTCAACGACGGAGACAGAATTGTTCTGATCACGGACGGGATCATCGAGGCTACGGATTCCGCGGGCAACGACTTCGGGATGGAGCGTCTGCGGCAGATTGTCGATTCGAACCATGCTCTACCGGTAAATCGTTTTGCCGATGCCGTGCTGGGCGAACTCGCACGTTGGTCGGAAGAGGCGATTGGGGCACGCCAGTCGGACGACATCACGCTCCTGGCCATCGATTTTAGTCGCCCGTAGCCACTTTATCGAACGGCTGCTTCTTCCGGTAAGTGAGGGAACGCCATACCCACTGAAGAGGACCGCAGCGGGAGTGGCAGAGCCAGACGGGACTGACGGCGAGAACCAGCGTCCAGACGAAAAGCACGATTCCATAAAGCCGGTAGCGCTCGAGCTTGCCGAAAGTCCGAAGCCATTGCCTTCGCAGATAGTCGTAGAGATGAGAGAAGTGAGACTGTGGTTGGACGCCCGGCAGCCGGAATTGAGTTTGCGCGTTGGGCAACTGCTTCGATACTCCCTAACCTTTGCACTCTGTTTTGACTTATAACTGAACATTGAAATCTGGCTCCCTGGCCCAGCCAAACAGGAACGATTTGTGACCCCGGACAGAATAAAGCGATTGCGCGTAGGCGTACTTTTCGGCGGACGATCCGGTGAACATGAAGTCTCGCTCGCGTCTGCCGCCTCGGTGATTCGAGGTCTCGACCCCGATCAGTACGAGGCCGTCCCGATTGGCATCACCAAAGATGGTCACTGGTTGGTCGGTGAAGGCGCGGTAAAAATGCTTCCTGAGGTTCTGAAGGGCGGGCGGAGAGTTATGCTCACTGCCGACCCGACGGAAGCAGCACTCGTGCCCCTGGACCGGGGTGCGGGTGCGCAGCGGCTGGACGTGATTTTTCCCGTGATGCACGGCACCTTCGGCGAAGACGGCACCATTCAAGGCATGCTCGAACTTGCGGGCCTTCCCTACGTCGGCGCCGGCGTCCTCGGCTCGGCAATCGGCATGGATAAGGACGTTTCGAAGCGGCTTTGTAAGGAAGCCGGCATTCCCGTCGTGCCCTGGCTGACGATTCACCGATGGGCCTGGGAGAAAGAGCCGGAAGCCGTCAGGGCTCAAATCGAAGGGAAATTCGAATATCCGGTTTTCGTGAAGCCAGCGACACTCGGCTCATCGGTTGGAATGAGCAAGGTGCACAGCACGGAGGAACTCGCGCCTGCGCTAAATCTGGCCTGCGAGTACGGATTGAAGATCCTGGTCGAAAAGGCGGTGACGGGGCGCGAAATCGAGGTCTCTGTGCTGGGAAATCACGAGCCGCAATCCTCCGTCCCGGGCGAGATCGTGCCGCATCGCGAGTTCTATGATTACGCCGCCAAATACCTTGAGGACGGCACGCAGCTGATTATCCCCGCGGCCCTAAAGCCATCTCAGGTCGCAAAAATCCAGTCTCTCGCAATCAAAGCCTTTCGCACGTTGGAGCTCTCGGGTATGGCTCGTGTCGACTTCTTTCTCGAAAAAAAGGGGGGTAAGCTTTATCTGAACGAGGCGAACACCATCCCCGGCTTCACCTCGATCAGCATGTATCCAAAATTGTGGGAAGCGAGCGGGATTTCCTTCCGCGAATTGATCGGCAAACTGATCGATCTTGCTTTCGAAATGCACAACGAGAAAACGCGCACAAAATACGCCATCGAACTCCCCGAAGGCTCTGGGGGGGCGCTCACCGGTTAGCCCGTCCGCGGCCGCCTCGGCCGTTCCCGATGGAAACATTTGTGAAGGCGTGTTGTCCAATTGATAGTGAGGTTTGCGGCCAGACGTTTCTCCTGATAGAGTTTTTGCTGGCGACAAGAACAGAGCGTGGAAGCACCTCGATATCGCCATAAGCGATGAGCGAAAGAATTTCACTTCTGGAACCGGGTGTCGAAAAGAAGGAAAAGTCGCACATCCTTGCCTTCACGGTCGGCGCGGTCATCATTGCGCTGGCGGTCATCGTTTGGTTGACATTTCGCTACTATCCCGAAAAGAAAGCTGCCACAGAGTTTTTCGACGCACTCGTGGCGGGCAACACCGACAAGGCCTACGCGCTCTGGAAACCCACAGGCAGTTACAAATTGGGCGATTTTCTGGCGGATTGGGGCCCCACCGGCTACTACGGCCCGATAAAAAGCTACAAAATTATGGACGCGCGCGCACCCAAGAAGAGCGATTCGATCGCCGTAAACGTGGCGATCAGTCCCTATGCGCCAATGCCCGAGTCCAACGACGCGGAAAAGAGCAGCAAAACGAGAGTCGTCACGCTCTGGATCTCGCCCTCGGACAAATCGTTTAGTTTTCCGCCGTAAGCAGGAATCCACGAGTCCGGCGTCGCCTAAAGATGGAATTCGTCGAGGGCCGCTCGAAGCTCGCTTGGAGTAACGTTGGCGGTGCCGAGCTTACCGACGACGACGCCGGCAGCGGTGTTGGCCAGAAGGGCGGCATCAGGAAGAAACGCTCCTGCGGCCATGGCCAGCGACAGAACGCTCAAAACCGTGTCACCCGCTCCCGTCACGTCGAACACCTGGCGGCCGGTGGTGCCCCGTTCGACACCCGGCTGCCCGACTCGCGCGTAGGTCACCTCGAAACTTGTCGCGGGAATGTGCAAGCAGTGTGGCGCGGCTTCTTCGAAGATGCTCATGCCCTTCTCGCCGCGCGTGATGACCACGGCGGCGCAGCCAAAATGAGGAAGCAAGGCGCGGCCCGCCTCCTCGACCGATTTTTCGTCCAGGAGCGAGCGCGTTACGTAAAATCCGGCTTCTTTGGTGTTGCAGACAATCACCCGGGCACCACGATACGCATAAAGCCGTGTCGTCTTCGGCTTCACGAAGACGGGTACCTCGAACTGATGACAGGCGTTCAAAATGCGGTCTGCAAACGAATCGCTGATCAGACCCTTGTCATAGTCGGACAAAATCAGCGCGTCGATCCCCTTCAGCGAAGCCAGGAGCGCGCGGAACAGGATTTCTTCGGCTTCGGGTGGCAGCGCTTCACGGCGCTCATGATCAATACGAACAATCTGCTGGTGGCGCGCGATTACTCTTGTTTTGACGGTCGTAATGCGGCGCGCAACGGCGAGTACGCCACGATCTCCAATCTCTGCCTCTCTGAGGCAGGCTCGCAGCGCTGAACCGGTTGCATCGTCAGCGGTTTTTTTTCCCGCGCGCCTTTGGCCGCCGACGACGCCGAAGAGCTCCACATGGGCGCCAAGCGCGGTCAGATTGGCGGCTACGTTTCCCGCACCGCCCAAACGATCGGTTTGTGACTCAAAGTCCACGACGGGGACTGCTGCTTCGGGAGAAAGACGATTGGCCATGCCCCACAAGTAGCGGTCGAGCATGAGATCGCCAAGTACCGCGATGCGCGTCTTGCGAAAGCGCGGCAGCAACCGCCTAAGCCGGGGAATGGAGCTGAGAAACTCGGCCTTCATGGGCGGTTCGGCCAATTATTCGGCAACAATCTTCGCTTCTTCCGCCATCATCACGGGGATTTCGTCCCGAATCGGATAAACGCGCTTGCAAGCCTCGCATTTGAACCCCGAATTGTCGGGGAGGGGCCGTACGGGTTCTTTGCAAACGGGGCAGGCGAGAATCGCAAGCAGTCGTTCAGGAATCAGCATAAGGCGCTCCAGGTGTCAGAACGAATGTACCAGATGCGCAAAACATCAGCTAGCGCCGCCTCTCTCTTGCTGTGACGCGTGAGGCTCGTAGGACCTAGTTGTTTGTGAAGCAAATCGGCGCCAACCTCTGTCCATCGAGCAGATTTAACGCGATATACTCTCGCGGAGGCCGTAGGTACTGCGGTTTCCCGGCCCGGCGGAAGTTTCCTACGGGCTCCGCAGAAGAGGTGCCTCGGCATGAAGACGCCATCTATCCTGTTGCTCGCGAGCCAGTTGCTTTTCCTAGCCCCCTATGCGCGGCCGCAGTCTCTTGAAGAACTGCGACTAAGGGAACTCGCGGTGGAAGCGGAGGCCAAGCAGGACGAACTGCTGAACCTCGAAAAGGAAACGGCACGGGCATTGCAGTGGAATACCGGAACATTTTTCCGCCGGGTGTACAGCGAGGACTTTGTTGGGATAGTCGAAACGGGCAGGGTTCTCGACAAGGCCGGTTATATCGCATCGATTGAGAATTCCGGCACAAAGTATGCGTCTTTCGTCGCCAGCGACATCCATGTTCGTTTGTACCAATACACTGCTGTGGTCACCTGTTTATGGAGCGCGCGGGGCACACAAGGGGATCGAAGCTTTTCGCGCCAATACCGCGTGACTCATGTCTATGTATATGGCCAACGTGGTTGGCTGGCGGTGGCCGGCCAGCAAACCTTGTTGCCAGGTTAGCGCTGCAAGATGAGACGCGCTTCGATAACGCGGGACATCGACGAACTCTTGTGGAAATTAGGGGAGTAAGGCACACATGACCAATAGACTGCTGTGCTCGTCCGCCCTTTTGCTCGTGATCGTGCCCGGGGCATCGGCGCAACCTTCGCCCGCACAAAAGGCCCAGGAACCAGTGCTGCCCTACTACCCTAGCCTGGATCTGAGGTCGATGGACAGGAGCATCGATCCGTGTGTAA
>Ga0209465_10001417_pt1 | contig 10703 bp, 10 predicted proteins | sample PanSoiPlot1MoBio_FD_188321 | JGI IMG/M metagenome (GOLD analysis project Ga0209465, IMG submission 188321) | Tropical forest soil microbial communities from Panama analyzed to predict greenhouse gas emissions - Panama Soil Plot 1 MoBio (SPAdes)... | ecosystem: Environmental > Terrestrial > Soil...
ACGAATAGATGGTCAGAATCTCGATGCCCAATTCGCCGACCGCCCGCACGGCGCGGCGCAACGCTTCGACGCCCCGGCGATGGCCCTCGCCCCGCGGCAACCCGCGATCCGCCGCCCAGCGGCCATTGCCGTCCATGATGATGGCCACATGGCGCGGCGGCTCGATCCTCTCCCTATCCTCCCCCGGCGGCGGGGAAGGATAGGGAGAGGGAGGCGCCGCGGCCTCCGTCACTTTGGGCGAAGCCGAAGCTTCGGGCATTCTCTTTCTCCGACTGCCGGGACCCGGAAAGCCCTGCCATCTGGGGAGAAATTTCCGCATGACTGCACTTCTGTTTCAGACGGTCATGATCTCCTTCTCTTTGCCCGCAAGGGTGCGATCGACCTCGCCCACGAGCTCGTCGGTCGCCTTCTGGACCTCGCCCGACATCCGGCTGTGGTCGTCCTCGCTGATCTTGCTGTCCTTTTCGAGCTTCTTGAGCAGATCGAGTGCGTCGCGGCGGACGTGACGGACTGCGACCCGCGCGGCCTCGGCATATTTGTGGGCGACCTTGACCATTTCCTTGCGGCGTTCCTGATTGAGTTCAGGAATACGCAGCCGCAGAACCTGTCCTTCGGTGGCCGGGTTCAATCCGAGATTGGAATTGATGATCGCCTTCTCGACCGCGTGCACCATGGACTTGTCCCAGACCTGCACGCTGAGCATGCGCGGCTCCGGCACGCTGATGGTGGCGAGTTGGTTGAGCGGCATGTGGGTGCCGTAGGCTTCGACCTGCACCGGATCGAGCATGCCGGCGGAGGCGCGGCCCGTCCGCAGCCCTCCGAGTTCCTGTTTGAGCACCTGGACTGCGCCATGCATGCGGCGCTTGATCTCGTTGAGGTCGTAGTTCGCAGTTGCCATCTCACATCTCCTCAACATCCCGCCCCCTCCCTACCCTCCTGGCATCCGAGGAGGGTAGGGAGGGGGTGAAGTTGGTCTGTCGCACCTGCCGAGCGCCGTACGCTCCATCGGTAGGGTGGTCGGCTACGCAAAGCGTGCCCACCTCGGATGCGCAGTGGTGGGCGCGCTTCGCCCACCCCTACAACGCCGACAGCTACTCGCTGACGATTGTCGCCCGGCCGGATCCACGCAAGACAGCTTCGATTGCGCCAGGCTCCTGGATTGAGAACACAATGATAGGCGTACGGTTTTCGCGGGCAAGGGCAAACGCTGTCGCGTCCATGACCTTGAGTTCCCGCCGAAACGCCTCCTCGTGGGTCAACCGGTCGTAGCGTTTTGCCTTCGGGTCCAGCTTCGGATCGGCCGTGTACACCCCGTCCACGTTGGTGGCCTTGAGGACGGCGTCACAGCCCATCTCCGCGGCGCGCAGAACCGCCGTGGTGTCGGTGGTAAAAAACGGGTTGCCGGTGCCGCCGGCGAAGATCACCACGCGATTTTCGTCGAGGTGACGCATTGCCCGGGCGCGCTCGTAGGTCTCGCACACCTGGGGCATCGTCAAAGCCGACATGGTGCGGGCGGACGCGCCGGCACGTTCGATCGCGGCCTCGAGCACCAACGCGTTCATCACGGTCGCCAGCATGCCCATGGCGTCTCCGGTGGGCCGCGACACCCCTTGAGCGGCGACCTGGACGCCACGCAACACATTGCCGCCGCCGACCACGACCCCGATGGTGACGCCGAGGTGACGCGCGGCCACGATATCGGCGGCAAAGCGATCAATGGTGGGTTGATGAATGCCGAACGCTTCGGGTCCGCTTAGCGCCTCGCCCGAGAGCTTGACGATCACGCGGCGAAATCCCGGCACGATCACCTCTTTCCTCTGGAGGCGCGGGCATCTCGCCCGCACTTTCTTCTCAAGATGCGGGCGGGACGCCCGGAGGAGCGCGCCGCTCACGCCTTGCCGGCGGCCGCCGCGACCTCAGCAGCAAAATCCGAGCCCGGACGATCGATGCCTTCTCCGAGCGTATAGTGCACGAAACTCGTGACCTTGACGGCACCGCCGATCTTGCCTTCGGCATCCTTCAGCGCTTGGGCGACACTCTTTGAGGGATCATGAATATAGGGCTGCTCCAGCAGGCAGACCTCCTTGTAGAATGTCTTGAGTCCGGACTCGACAATCTTGGTGATCGTCGCCTCAGGTTTGCCCTGAGCGCGGAACTTGTCGGCCAGAATTTCTTTTTCACGTGCCACCACCTGCGGGTCGAGACCGCTCGGATCGACGGCTTGAGGACTGGATGCGGCAATATGCATCGCAACCTGACGGCCAAGCGCAGTGAGTTCGTCCTTCTGTCCTGGCGATTCCAGCGCCACGATCACGCCCCTCTTGCCGAGACTTTCCGACACCGCATTGTGTACATAGCTGCCGATCGCGCCCGCCGTGACCGCGACCTCTCCGGCGCGACGCAGCGACATGTTCTCCCCGATGGTGGCGATCGCCGAATTGATGGCATCGTTGATGGTGAGGTCACCGACCTTGCCGGTCTTGATTGCTTCCACATCGGCGCCGACATCGAGGGCCACATTGGCGATCATGCGCACAAGGCCCTGGAACTGCTCGTTGCGGGCGACAAAGTCGGTTTCCGAATTGACTTCGACGACGACGCCCTTGAGGCCACCGACCGCAACGCCGATCAGGCCTTCCGCGGCGATGCGCCCGGCCTTCTTGGCGGCCTTGGCAAGCCCTTTCTTGCGCAGCCAGTCAACCGCAGCTTCCATGTCGCCGTCGGCCTCACCGAGCGCGGCTTTGCAGTCCATCATGCCCGCGCCGGTCTTGTCGCGGAGCTCCTTAACCATCTGAGCGCTTACGTTCGCCATAGCGGTGATCCTGTCTGTCAGCATCGTTCTCCCTCTCCCTGCTTGCGGAGAGAGGTCGGAATTTGCGCGCTCGTCGCGCAAATTCCGGGTGAGTGGGCGTCTCCGCGACTCCGGCCTGTGGAGAGGCCCCTCACCCCGACCCCCTTCCCGCAAGCGGGAGAGGGAGAAGGTTAGTCCGCACCAAGTTCCTTGGCCTGGGCAATCCAGCCGTCGATGCGTCCCGGCAAGCCCACCTCCTCGCCCACCTTGTGGGCTGCGGTCGAGCTGAAACCGGCGATCTGCCAATAGTGGAAGATGCCCAGATCGTTGAGCTTCTTCTCGATCGTGGGCGACACCCCGGAAAGCTTCTTGAGGTCGTCGGCGACCCCACGTGGACCGGACAGCGATTCAAAGCCCAGTCCATCGGTCTTCTCCGCCGGAACCTCCTCGGCCAGCGGTACCTCGGCAGCCCCAATATCGATGCCCAAATCGCCCTGGGCGCGGGAAATTCCGTCGATTGCCGCCTTGGCGATGAGGTCGCAGTAAAGCGATATGGCGCGACCGGCATCGTCGTTTCCCGGCACCACAAAGGTGATGCCGTCCGGATCACAATTGGTGTCCACGACCGCAGCGACAGGGATGTTGAGGCGGCGCGCTTCCTTGATGGCGATGTCTTCCTTGTTGGTGTCGATCACGAACACGAGGTCCGGAAGCCCGCCCATGTCCTTGATGCCGCCGAGTGCGCGATCGAGCTTATCGCGTTCGCGGGTCAGCGTCAGGCGCTCCTTCTTGGTGTAGCCGTGGGCCTCGCCGGCGCTGAGCAGCTCGTCAAGCCGGCGCAGCCGCTTGATCGATTCGGAGATGGTTTTCCAGTTGGTCAGCGTGCCGCCGAGCCAGCGCGAATTGACGTAATACTGCGCCGATTTCCTGGCGGCCTGCGCGACCGCGTCCTGGGCCTGCCGCTTGGTGCCGACGAACAGGATGCGCCCGCCCTTGGAAACGGTATCGCTCACGGCCGAAAGCGCGCGATGCAGCATCGGCACGGTCTGGGCGAGGTCGATGATGTGGATGTTGTTGCGGGCGCCGAAGATGTAATCCCTCATCTTCGGGTTCCAGCGATGGGATTGATGGCCGAAATGAACGCCAGCCTCAAGCAGCTGGCGCATCGAATAATCGGGAAGCGCCACTGGTAGTCTCCGGTTTGTTCCGCCGCGGACCCGTGAGCCTGAAAGGCGCCCCCTGCCAGGAGCCGCCAATTCGGGCCACCGGACGGCTCTGAAGCCAAGATCCGCGTGTGAGATGGCCGGTATATAGCGGGGGGCGCCGGGGGATGCAAGGCAAAGGGTGCAGGCAGGAGAAGCCCGTAGGAGCCGACGTAGCGTTTGTTATTAGCCAGGGATCACGTGAGGACGTAACGCACTGGGTGGCACCGCTTCACCCGCGAGATGTCTGCCTTGGTTGGTGCGTTAGGGCGAGCGTGAATGGGCCCGTTGCTGGAGCCGATTAGCAGCCCGGATGGCGAATCGTGAGAGTGTGGCTGCTTTAAATTCCGGCTCGGCCGCCGCACCTTGGTCATTTCAGCGACATTTCCGCTCAGCGTGGTCTACCAGTCGGCCGAAGATCCCGGCGCCCTTCACCACCACTTCTCCGGCGCAAACCGCCCCGCCGCCGCCTCGATCACCGCACCAAGCGAAAATAGGGTCTCCTCATCGAAGGGCCTGCCGATCAGTTGCAGCCCAAGCGGCACGCCCTGCGAGTCGAGTCCGGCCGGCACTGAAATGCCTGGCAGGCCGGCCATGTTCACCGTCACGGTAAACACGTCGTTGAGATACATCTCGATCGGGTCGGCGCTTTTCTCGCCGATGGCGAAGGCGGCCGACGGCGTGGTCGGCGTCAGGATGGCATTGACGCCGGCGTCGAAGCACTCCTCGAAATCGAGCTTGATCAGAGTGCGCACCTTCTGCGCGCGCAGGTAGTAGGCGTCGTAATAGCCAGCGGACAGCACATAGGTGCCGATCAGGATGCGCCGGCGCACCTCCTTGCCGAAGCCCGCCGCGCGGGTCTGTTCATACATGTCGATGATGTCGTCGCCTGCCACACGCAGGCCGTAGCGAACGCCGTCATAGCGCGCAAGATTCGACGACGCCTCCGCGGGCGCCACGATGTAATAAGCCGCAAGCGCATATTTGGTGTGCGGCAGCGACACCTCGACCACCTCGGCGCCCGCCGCCTTGAGCCAGTCTGCCCCTTTGTGCCACAGGGCCTCGATCTCGTCCGGCATTCCGGCGACCCTATATTCTTTGGGAATGCCGATCTTCATGCCTCTGACGGAGCGCGTCAGTGCTGCCTCGTAGTCGGGTACTGCCGTATCGACCGATGTGGTGTCGCGGGGGTCGTGGCTGGCGATCGAGGCGAGCAGGATGGCGGCGTCGCGCACTGTGCGCGCGAACGGACCCGCCTGGTCGAGCGAGGACGCATAGGCGACGATGCCCCAGCGCGAACAGCGCCCATACGTCGGCTTGATGCCGACGATGCCGGTGAGGGCGGCTGGCTGGCGGATCGAGCCGCCGGTGTCGGTGCCGACGGCGCCCAGGCAGAGGCCAGCCGCCACCGCAGCTGCCGAGCCGCCCGATGAGCCGCCCGGCACGAGTTTCATGTCCGAGCCCTTGCGCCTCCACGGCGACACCACCGGGCCGAAATACGATGTCTCGTTCGACGAGCCCATGGCGAACTCATCGTTATTGAGCTTGCCCAGCATCACGGCGCCATCGCGCCACAGGTTAGCAGTGACGGTCGACTCATAGGTCGGGACGAAATTGCCGAGCATGTGCGAGCACGCCGTGGTTCGCACGCCCCGGGTGGCGAACATGTCCTTGACGCCGAGCGGCAGGCCTGCGAGCGGGCCGCCCTCGCCTTTTGCGAGCGCCGCGTCGGCGCGCAGAGCCATCTCATGGGCCTGTCCGGGCGTTTCCAGTACGAAGGCGTTGAGCGCGTGGGCCTGCCCGACGGCCGCCACATGGGCCTTGGTCAGTTCGGCCGCGGAGAATTCCCGCTTGCGCAGAAGATCGCGCGCTTGCGCAAGGGTCAGCGAGGTGAGCTCACTCATTTTAAGAGCCCGTCTCCACGCAACGCAACCGACGGCGACGGCCAGAGCCCCCGACCGGACGTCTCGCTTGCGCTCAGCGGCGACTTCTTCCGGACGGAGAGAGGCGACGAAGCACGCGCCGCCGCTTCAATCTCGGGGAACCACAGCGCATCCATTTCGCAGTCGAGGCACATCAGAGAACTTTTCGCATCGCCGACGGCGGTGCCGGCGGTGCGTCGCAACTGAACTGACGAACCTCGCGTGTGAGCGACGGGGGGCAGGGTGCGGGGTCGACCGGACGGATATCGATAGCCCACGGCGTTGTCGCGGTCTTCTGGGCGGGACGCCACAGCTTGCCGCCCGCCTTGTTGAAATAGGCGACGTACTGGACCGGGAATTCCTCACATTCGTCGCACATCTCAGGGCGGATTTCCTCGAGGCCCTTCGCCTCTCTCTGGGCCGTGGCCGGGCTCGTCGCGGCCACCCCGATCATTCTTGCTCCGTGCCTAAACGTTCGCGGTCGCCGGGACAAGCCCGGCGACGACGCCGAGATTGGATTCGATGGACCGAGATCCGGTCTAGGGTTCCTGGGGCCCTATTCGACCACCTTGGGCACCAGGAAGAAATGATCCTGGACGGCCGGCGCATTCTTGACGATGTCGTCGGCAATCTCGCCGTCGGTCACAACATCCGGGCGCTTCTTCATTACCATGGGCGTCACGGAGGTCATGGGCTCGACGCCAACGACGTCGGCCTCCAGCAACTGCTCCACGAAAGCGAGCATGGCATTAAGCTCGCCCCTGAGGTGCTCGACCTCATCATCCCGGATCGCAATGCGTGCAAGATGCGCGATGCGCCGGACGGTCGCAACATCGACGGGCATGAGGCATTTCCTGTGGTATTCACCGGCAGGCTATAGCAGAGGGGCTTTTGTCGTCGCAACCGGGCAAGATACGCCAGCGTGTGATGCAGATTAAGAGCCGGAGCCATTATGCCGACCATCGGCCGATTCACCAGGCCTGTCGATGTCCTGAACTATGAGATCCTCCAGGAGCAGGCCTCGGCGCTCGGTCGCCTGGGCCGGGGACTGGAACAGGCGCTTCGGGCGCTGCGCGATTTTGACGCCGCTCACGCGGGCATCGCGGAGGTGCACCCACTGCCGGAGCGGCGGGAACGCACCGCCCTGGTCGCCGAGGCCGGCTATGCGCTGTGGATGTTCGTGGTCCAGCGCGAGGCCTGCGGGCTGCGACAGCCGCAGCCTGATGCGTGACTACCAGGTGCCAGCGGAGGTGCAGGAACGCATGGGAGCGTTCCCGCTGGCGCGAAAGTAGGGTGGGAAAAATCGCCTGCCACCGAGGTTCAATTGGGGAGAACGGTGAGCGATTTTGCCCGCGTGTCACAACAACAGGCCCGATTCGACTGCGTGGGTAACGCCCCGGCACTTCAGCACACGACGTGCGATGTCAGGATGTGAACGCGTGGCCCACGCTGCGTCGCGACGCTTACGCTCAACCTTTCACGAGTGCACAGCCGCCGTCTGCCAGCGGACGGAACGCATGATCGGCCGGGACAGTGGCGATCAACTTGAAATAATCCCACTCGCCCTTGGACTCGGAAGGCTTCTTGGTCTCGTAGAGCTGAACCGGGTGGATCTTTCGGCCGTCGGGGCGGATCGTGCCTTCGCCAAACAGCGGATCGCTGGTCGGCAACTCCTTCATTTTCGCCACCACCGCTTTGCCGTCACGGCCGTCCTTAAGAGCCGCGACAGCCTTCAGGTAGTGCACAGTCGCAGCGTACACGCCGGCCTGCATGTCGTTGGGCATGATCCTGCGTGGATGCTTGTCCTGGAAGCGCTTGGCAAAGGCACGGCTCGCATCATTCTGGTCCCAGTAGAACGGCATCAGCGCCAGCACGCCCTGGCTTGCTGTGAGGCCGAGCGCCTGGACGTTGTTGATCTGAAACACGAAGCCTGGCATGCGCACCTTGCCGTCGAGACCGAACTCGGCCGCCTGCTTGAGCGAGTTGGTGAGATCGCCGCCGGCATTGGCGAACGCGATGGTGTCGGCGCCGGAGGCCTGGGCGCGCAAGAGATAGGACGAGAAATCCGCGTTGCCGATCGGCGCTCGCACTGCACCCAGGACCTCGCCGCCCAACGCGGTGACCTCGTCCGCCGCATTGCTCTCCAGATCCTTGCCGAACGCGTAGTCGGCCGAAATGAAGAACCACGTTCTGCCGCCGCGCGCAAAGATCGCCTTGGCGAAGCCGTGGCCGAGTTCCCAGGTATCGTAGGTCCAGTGAATCGTGTTGGGACTGCACGCCTTGCCGGTCAGCTCCGCGGTTCCGGCACCTGATCCGATAAGCACCTTGTTGAGATCGCGCGCCAGCACGTTGACGGCAAGCGCCACCGCCGAATTCGGCACATCGATGATCATGTCGACGCCCTGGACCTCGTACCAGTTGCGCGCGATGGTCGCACCGATATCGATTTTGTTCTGGTGGTCGGCTGACACGACCTCCACCTTCAGTCCGAGCTTGGTGGCGTAGTCGTCGACCGCAAACTGGGCCGCAATCACTGATCCGATGCCCTGGCTGTCGGCATAGACGCTCGATTGATCATTCAGCACGCCGATCTTGACCGCTGGCGTCTGCGCGAAAGCAAGCGACGGCAGGCATGACAGCAGGAACGCCCCCCACAGGCCTCTCGTTGTCATCGTCTCCTCCTGTTTTTGCTAGCTGACACGGTAACACATTCGAAGCTGCGCTGCTTGGCAGGATCATAGGGTGGGCAAAGTCGCATGCTGCAGCTGACGGCATGGCGCATGAACCGGGCGCGTGCATGACCCGGCGCTACTCTGCCCGTCAAGCGGGCGAGATGGGACAGCGTGGGCGAAGGCGCATGGTGGTTCCGTGCCAACAAACCCGCGCTCCGCCATGCGCCTCTGCCCACCCTAGCGATCAGTCTTATAAAATCGATCTACCTGGAACGCCTTTGGTAGTATAGCTCGGGTACGACCGCGGCAGGTCCGAAGCGTCTTTAAAGGACGCAGCGGGGAGGAGGGACAACCATGAAGTCAGTTTCAGCATTCGCGATCGTCGTAGCCTCGATCACCACAGGAGCGGCGACCGCGTGCGCTGCCGACATGTCGGTTGAGCGTGCGTTGAACGCTGATCGTGAGCCGCAAAACTGGCTCCTGCATCATCAGAACTATCAGGGCTACCGGTTCTCGGCGCTCAAGGAGATCGACACGAGTACGGTCGCCAACCTGCGGCTCGCCTTCACGGTCGGGCTCGGCGGCCTGCAGGCCGGCGGGCGCTACGCCAACGGCAACCTCGAAGCCACGCCGCTCGTCGACGACGGCATGATGTATATCCCGGACGGCTGGGGCGCCGTTTACGCGATCGATGTCAGAAGCGGCCGCAAGGGCGAGATCAAGTGGAAGTTCGATCCCGGCGTCGATCGCGTGTGGGCCGGCGATGTCGCATGCTGCGGCGTCAATAACCGCGGCGTCGCGCTATGGAAGGACAAGGTGATCTCAATTGCGCTCGACGGGCGCATCTTCGCGATCAATCGCGCAACCGGCGAGCTGGTATGGGAGCGCCAGACGGCGGAGCCGGCGATGGGCGAAACCGTGACGCTTGCGCCGCTGGTCGTGCGCGATCTCGCCATCATCGGATCGGCCGGCGGCGAATTTGGCATCCGTGGCTGGATTGACGCGACCGACCTCAATACCGGTCGGCAGGCCTGGCGCACCTTCACGATCCCGGGCGTCGGCGAGCCCGGCCACGAGACCTGGAAGGACGGCAAGGACCACTGGAGGCATGGCGGCGGGTCGATCTGGGTGACGGCCACCTACGACAAGGACACCGACACCGTTTACCAGGGCATCGGCAATGCGGGTCCCGACTACGACGCCGAATACCGACCGGGCGACAACAAATGGGCCGCGAGCGTGCTGGCTCTTGATCCGAACAACGGGAAGATCAAGTGGGGCTTCCAGTACACGCCGAACGACCCTTACGACTATGACGAGATTTCCGAGCACCAGATCATCGATGCCAAGGTGAACGGCGAGGACCGCAAGCTCCTCGTGCATGGCGCGCGCAATGGGTTCTACTACGTACTCGACCGCACCAATGGCGCCTTCGTGGCCGGCAAGCAGTACGTGGACGAGCTGAACTGGACGCACGGCCTCGATCCCAAGACCGGCCGGCCGCTCGACTATGATCCGAACAAAGACGTGCAGACCTACGTGGCGGGCACGACGGCGACCCGCGCCAACCCGACGGGCTTTCGGTGCCCTCATGTGACGGGCGGCAAGAACTGGGAGCCAGCAGCCTATAATCCCGAATTGAACCTGATCTACATTCCCTCGACCGAGGGATGCAGCGAGATCAACGGCGCGGCACAAGCGGACTTCGAGGACCAGGGCGGAACCCACAAGTGGCGCGATCGCTTCACCGGCGGCGGCAGCAAGAACCGCACGCAGCCGACCGGCAGCGTCAAGGCGCTCGATCCGGTGACGGGCGAGACCAAAGCCGTGGCGCGCACCGACCTGCCGCAATGGGCTGGCGTGCTCGCGACCGGCGGCAATCTCGTCTTCAACGGCCTGTGGGAGGGTGCGCTCGTCGCCTATGACGGCAAGACGCTGAAGGAGCTGTGGCGCTTCGACACCGGTTGCGGCTTCCGCGCGCCGCCCATCAGCTACGCGGTCAACGGCAAGCAGTACGTCGCCGTCGCCGCCGGCCCGCACTGGACCGGCACCAAGCCCGCGACGCTCAAATACGCCAATACGTGCTCGATGGTGTACGTATTCACGCTGTAGTTGA